>Ga0265338_10000183_pt1 | contig 117272 bp, 104 predicted proteins | sample 42126metaG_FD_193579 | JGI IMG/M metagenome (GOLD analysis project Ga0265338, IMG submission 193579) | Rhizosphere microbial communities from Carex aquatilis grown in University of Washington, Seatle, WA, United States - 4-21-26 metaG | ecosystem: Host-associated > Plants > Roots >...
TGTTCTTCAACGGCTTCCTCAACTACGGGCTGATCCACGGCGCGTGGGGGCTGCCGCGGCTCGGCTTCCTCGGCTCGGCGGAGGCGACCGCGACCACGGTCTGGCTCACGGCCGCCGTGCTGATGGCGCTCCTGCACCTGCGGCCTTCGCACCAGCACTTCGTCGCGGCGCGCCGGCCCACGGCGCCGATGATGGGCGAACTCGTCTCGATCGGCTGGCCCGTTGCGATCACCTATGCGGTCGAAGCGACGCTGTTTCTCGCCACCGGGCTCCTCGCGGGCCTGCTCGGCGAGCGGCCGCTCGCGGCGCACCAGATCGCGCTGAACGTGGCCTCGATGATGTTCATGGTGCCGCTCGCGATCGGCCAGGCGGCCAACGTGCGCGTCGGCTACTGGACCGGCGCGGGCGAGCCGCGCGCGGCGCGCCATGCGGGCTTCGTCGCGCTCGGGCTCGGCGTGGGGTTCATGTCGATGTCGGCGCTTGTGATGGTGCTTGCGCCGCACTGGATCGTCGGGCTGTACCTGCGCATGGACGACCCCGCCAACGCGGCAACGGTCGCGCTCGCGGCGTCGCTGCTCGGCGTGGCGGCGCTGTTCCAGATCGTCGACGGCGTGCAGGCGGTCGGTTCCGGCTGCCTGCGCGGACTCAAGGACACGCGCATTCCGATGGTGGCCGCGACGCTCGGCTACTGGGGCATCGGCTTTCCGACGGGGTATGCGCTCGCGTTCCACTTCGGCCTCGGCGCACGCGGGCTCTGGTGGGGCCTCGCCGCGGGTCTTGCGACCGTCGCGCTGCTGATGACGCTGCGCTTTCACAAGATGAGCCAGCGCGCGGCCGAGCGCGCCGCGCCTGCTGCTAACGCCTGATCCGCCGAGCGCCTCGCCCAGCTGCCCCGCGCGATTAAGCACGCAGTTAAAATAGCCCGGCCGCCGCACTCGCCGTCCGCCCAGAAAGCGCGCCGCCGATGCGAACCGGGGAGACACCCAGCGGCAACCTGAGACGCCCGTACCGCGGCCTGCGCGGGCGCCGCCCACGGCCGGCTCCACCGCAAGCGCGGCGCGACAGACAGCATGCGCGCCACGAACCATAACGAAAGTAAAAAAACGGACCACCCTCCATGCTTGCCACGCTCACCCGACTCTTCCCGCTCTGGGCCGTCCTCGTGTCGCTCGTCGCGTACTTCGCGCCGGGCCTCGCCGCGCCCATCGCGCCACACGTCACGACGCTGCTCATGATCATCATGCTCGCGATGGGCGTGACGCTCTCGTTCGCGGACTTCCAGCGCGTGTTCACACGCCCGGCGCCGGTGCTGGCCGGCATCGTCCTGCATTACCTCGTGATGCCGCTCGCGGCCTGGGCAATCGCGAAAGCGCTGCACATGCCGCCCGACCTCACCGCCGGCATGGTGCTTGTCGGCAGCGTGGCGAGCGGCACCGCGTCGAACGTCATGATCTATCTCGCGCGCGGCGACGTCGCGCTGTCGGTGACGATCAGCGCGCTCTCGACGCTCGTCGGCGTGTTCGCGACACCGCTGCTCACGCGTCTTTACGTCGATGCGTCGATCACGGTCGACGTGCGCGGCATGCTCATGAGCATCCTGCAGATCGTCGGCCTGCCGATCCTGATCGGCCTCGTCGTGAATCGCGTCGCGGGCTCGCTCGTGCGCCGCGTCGAGCCGGTGCTGCCGCTCGTTTCGATGGCGTCGATCCTCGCGATCATCGCCGCCGTGGTGGGCGGCACGCACGCGAGCATCGCGACGGTCGGCCCGCTCGTCGCGCTCGGCGTGGTGCTGCACAACGGCGTCGGGCTCCTGGGCGGCTACTGGGGCGGGCGTCTGCTCGGCTTCGACGAGTCCGTGTGCCGCACGCTCGCCATCGAGGTCGGGATGCAGAACTCGGGGCTCGCCGCGACGCTCGGCAAGCTCTACTTCTCGCCGCTCGCGGCGTTGCCCGGCGCACTGTTCTCGGTGTGGCACAACCTCTCGGGGTCGCTGCTCGCGGGCTACTGGGGCGGCAAGCCCGCGCGCGGCAGCATGCGCGACGCCGACGCCGTGTTGCAGCCTCGGCCTACGGCTTCGCGGCGCTGACGCAAGCGCAGGGTTCGTCCGGCGGGGGCGGCCCGGGGGACCCGGTGCCTCGCGCTCCAGCGTCGGCCTTGCTTCGCCGGATCAGCCGCCCTCAGCGCACTACCCGCGCCATCCGCACCATCCGCACCGCGCGCCAGGCGCCGATCCGCGTCCGGCGGGGCCAAAGCGCCCCGCGCGGCACCCACCGCCCGAACCCTGCATGCAGCCCGGCCCACCAGCGCGGCGGCACCGCCTGCACCGCTGATTCCGCCACCGCGAACGGCTCACCATCTAGCGGAAGCCACTCGCACGAGACAGCCTCGTTCCATCCGCCGACCCGCACCCGCTCTCCCGGCGCGACCGGCAGCGCCTCACCCGGCGCAAGCCAGTAGTCCTCGGGGTCGCCTTCCACCGTGACCCACGCGTGCCCCGCGCACGCGCCCAGCCAGCCGCCACGCGCGGCACGCCATGTGCTGCACGCACCTTGCGCGATGTTCAGGGTCGTCACGTTTTTTGCCGCTGCGTTCATTGCCGTCTCCAGACGTCCGGGATGTCCGCAGTGTCGTGCGTTCCGGGGCCTCGACGTTTCCGGCCGTGCTGAAACGAGGGCGCCGTCCGGACGGGCCGCTTCCCGTAGAATCCGGTCGAACGCCGCGCAACGAAAGCGGACCGGCACGCGCCCTTTCCGCCCGGAGAATCCTGCTTGACCGTCCTGCCCGTCCAGATCGACCAGACTGACCTGATTCACCCTTCGCCGCATGACGACCGCGCGGTCGCGCCCGCACATCGCGTCTCGCCGTCCTCCATCGCTCTGAGCAACACCCGCGCAACCGGCGCACCGCGCATCGCCCGCTTCCTGCGCGCGTGCCTCGCCCTGCTTTGCGCGACGCTCGTCGCCGCGTGCGCGACGCGTCCGCCCGCCACGTCCCTGCCGCGCGAGACCACGCACGCGCTGGCGCCGTCCGCTGACACGCCGCTCGGCGCCGCGCTCGCCGCCGACGAGGCCGCGCATCCGGACCAGTCGGGCTTTCGCCTGCTCGCCACCGGCACCGACTCGCTGCAGATGCGTATCGCGCTCGCGCGCGCGGCGACACGGACGCTCGACATGCAGTACTACATCGCCAACGAGGACACGACCGGCAAACTGCTGCTCGGCGCGGCGCTCTACGCGGCGGATCGCGGCGTGCGCGTGCGCATGCTCATCGACGATCTGAACTTCCGCGACATCGACAGCCTGATGGCCGCGCTCAACACGCATCCGCTGATCCAGATCCGCGTGTTCAATCCGTTCGGCAGCGCGAGCGAAAGCATGTTCGCGCGCACGGCGAACTTCTTCACGGACCTCGACCAGTTCACGCGCCGCATGCACAACAAGGCGGTGATCGTCGATAACCAGGCGGCGATCGTGGGCGGGCGCAATCTCGGCGACGAGTATTTCAGCGCGAGCCCGACGCTGCAGTTCAGCGACCTCGACGTGCTCGCGGCGGGCCCGGTCGCGGCGCGCGTGTCCGCGAGCTTCGACGACTACTGGAACAGCAGCGTGTCGTATCCGCTCAGCGCGCTGAACCAGCAGAAGTTCGATCCGCACGACCTCGACACCGCGCGCGACGCGCTGCGCGCGCACTGGCGCAAGAACGCCGATCCGTATAACGCGAAGCCGCTGAACGCCACGCCGCTCGCCCAGCAGATCGCGCGGCACGAGCTGGAACTCGTGTGGGCGAACTGCGCGTTCGTCCCCGATTCCCCCGACAAGATCGCCAACGCGCAACCGACGCAGAACGCGCCGCTCGGCGCCGCGATGCGCTCGGTGGTCGAGCGCATTCGCGGGGCGCACAAGAGCGTGCTCGTGTTCACGCCGTATTTCGTGCCGCACGACGCAGGCGTGCAGGAAGTGCGCAAGCTGACCGCGCATGGCGTGCGCGTCGCGTTTCTCACGAACTCGCTCGCCGCCACCGATGCCGTCGCGGTCCAGTCCGGCTACAGCCCGTTTCGCGTGCCGCTCTTGCGCGCGGGCGCCGAACTCTACGAGTACAAGCCGACTCATCCCGCCACCGACGAGCGGCGGCGGCCCGGCATGGTCGGTTCGCGCTCGCGTGCGAGCCTGCACGCGAAGGCGTACGTGATCGACGAGCGCACGCTCGTGATCGGCTCGCTCAATCTCGATCCGCGCTCCGCGAGGCTCAATACCGAACTCGCGCTCACGATCGACAGCCCCGTGCTCGCGAGCGAAGTCGCCGGCTATTTCGCGCGCGCGACGTCGCCCGAAATCAGCTATCGCGTGACGCTCGCGACGCCCTCGGAACGCGCGCAGCTCGCGGGCACCGCCGCCGCGAATTCACCGCTCATCTGGACCGACGAGGAAGACGGCATGATCCACACGTACAACCTCGACCCGCACGCGGGTTTCTACAGGAATCTGCTAACCGGGCTATTCTTTCTGTTGCCGGTCGATGATGAGCTTTAACCGCGACCTTTGATTGCAAGCTTTAAATACGAGCTTTAGATACGAGCCATGCGCGCGGGCTTCGACCCCGCAAGTCGGCGCCGCGCCATCCAACGGAGTGCACCATGACCGAAGACTCAAGAATGGAACGCGACACGTTCGGCGAGATCGCCGTGCCCGCCGCGCGACTGTGGGGCGCGCAGACGCAGCGTTCCCTCCAGAACTTCCGCATTTCGACCGAGAAGCAGTCGCCGGAACTGATCACCGCGCTCGCGACGATCAAGCGCGCGGCGGCCGAGGTGAATCTCGGGCTCGGCGTACTCGACGCGCAGAAGGCGCACGCGATCATGCTTGCCGCCGACGAAATCATCGACGGCAAGCATCCCGGCGAATTCCCGCTCGCGGTCTGGCAAACGGGCTCGGGCACGCAGACCAACATGAACCTCAACGAGGTGATCGCGAACCGCGCGAGCGAGATTCTCGGCGGCGAACGCGGCGAAGCGCGCAAGGTTCATCCCAACGACGACGTGAATCGCGGCCAGTCGTCGAACGACGTGTTCCCCACGGCGATGCACGTCGCCGCCGCGTACGGCATCGTCAAGCATCTGCTGCCCGCGCTGAAGACGCTGCGCGACACGCTCGACGCCAAGGCGAAGCAGTTCGTCGACATCGTGAAGATCGGCCGCACGCACTTGCAGGACGCAACGCCGCTCACGCTCGGCCAGGAGTTCTCGGGCTACGTCGCGCAGCTCGACCAGGGCATCCGCCATGTCGAATCGACGCTGCCGCATCTCTACGAACTCGCGCAGGGCGGCACGGCCGTCGGCACGGGGCTCAACGCGCACCCGCAGTTCGCGCAGAAGGTGGCCGAAGGCATCGGCAAGCTCACGGGCGTGCCGTTCGTGAGCGCGCCGAACAAGTTCGAGGTGATGGCCGCCGCCGACGCGCTCGTGTTCGCGCATGGCGCGCTGAAGACCGTCGCCGCGAGCCTCATGAAGATCGCCAACGACATCCGCTGGCTCGCGAGCGGGCCGCGCTGCGGGCTCGGCGAACTGTCGATCCCCGAGAACGAGCCGGGCAGCTCGATCATGCCGGGCAAGGTGAATCCTACGCAATCCGAAGCAATCACGATGCTCTGCTGCCAGGTGTTCGGCAACGACGTCGCCGTGAACGTCGGCGGCGCGAGCGGCAACTTCGAACTGAACGTGTTCCGCCCGATGATCGCGCACAACGTGCTGCAGTCGATTCGCCTGCTCGCCGACGGCGCCCTCTCGTTCAACGATCGCTGCGCCGTGGGCATCGAGCCGAACCGCGCGCGCATCGACACGCTGCTCAACGAATCGCTGATGCTCGTGACGGCGCTCAATCCGCACATCGGCTACGACAAGGCCGCGCAGATCGCCAAGAAGGCGCACAAGGAAGGCACGACGCTCAAGGCCGCCGCGCTCGCGCTCGGCCACGTAACCGGGCAGCAGTTCGATGAATGGGTGCGTCCCGGGGATATGGTCGGGAATCTGAAAACCTGAAACGTCATGGCGCTTTCGGAGCGCACCCATGAAAAACGGGCGGCCTGGCCGCCCGTTTTTCATCGCCGCATCAGATGATGCCTTTCGCCACTTCGTCGGGTTTCAGATCGACGATTGCATCGAGCGCTTCCTTCACGTCGAGCGCGTACTTCGCGAGACGCTTCTGCTCGTCGGTTTCCGGCGCGAACGACGGCACCGGAACCGGCGTGCCGTTTTCATCGACGGCGACCATGACGATCAGGCAATCGGTCGTGAGACGCAACTGGCCGCTCTTCGGATCGCCCGCATGCACGCTGATGTGAATGTGCATCGACGTGCGGCCCGTCGCGACGACGCGCGCGCGCAATTCGACCATGTTGCCGACGAGAATCGGCCGGCGAAAACGGATGTTGCCAACGCTCACCGTCACGCAATAGCGGCCCGACCAGACGGCCGAGCAGGCATAGGCCGTTTCGTCGATCCATTTCATCAGCGCACCACCGTGCACTTTGCCCCCGAAATTCACCGAGGTCGGCTCGGCGAGGAAGCGGAACGTCGTTTCCGAACGGTCCAGCGGCTGGGCAGGGGATTTCATGTTGGCTCCGCTCGTGGTAAATCCGCTTGCGCGGAGGTTTTCAAGATGGCGTCGATTATACGAGGTAGTAAGCACTGCGCAGCGTGGGATCGCGCGGGCTGCGAAGGGTTTTGCCGGGTGGCTCGCATGGGAAGCCGCGCTGATTTGCAGATCCGCTTTGCAGTGCTGCTTCATCGCGCACACTTCATCGCCCTGCTTTACGGCCGCCCTTCACAGCCTCCCTACGCGGCCGCAAAACGCGCCCGGTAATCGAGCGGCAGCACGCCATACGAGCGCTCGAACGCGCGCCGCAGGTTCTGCTCGCTGCCGAAGCCGCAATCGGCGGCGATCCGCTTGAGCGGCTGACGCGACTGGACGAGCCTCGACGCAGCCGCTTCGACGCGCATCGCCGCCACCGTGCGCGCGGGCGTGCGCCCCACGGCCTCGACGTAGCGCCGCGCGAACGTGCGCCGACTCATGCTCGCAGCGTCGGCGAGGCGCTCGACGCTCAGTTCCGTGTGAAGATTCGACGCCATCCAGCCGTGCAACTCGTCGAAGGCGCCGCCCGCCGACGCTTGCGCGGTCAACGCCTCGCTGAACTGCGCCTGCCCGCCGGGCCGCTTCATGAACACCACGAGCCGGCGCGCGGCCTGCATCGCCACGGCGTGTCCGCAGTCCGCTTCGATCAGCGCGAGCGCGAGGTCGATGCCGGCCGTCACGCCCGCCGAGGTCCACACGGTCCGTCCATCGCGATCGTCGCGAACGAAGATCGGCTCGGGATCGACATCGACGAGCGGAAAGCGCCGCTTGAGTTGCGCCGCGTTGCGCCAGTGCGTCGTCGCACGGCGGCCATCGAGCAAACCTGCGGCCGCGAGATAGAACGCGCCCGTGCAGACCGACGCCACGCGCCGCACGCGCGGCGCGCAAGCCGCGATCCACGCGACGAGTTCGGGCTGGAGCGGCGTGGTGTCGTCGATGGGGACACCGGGGACGATCAGCGTGTCGATGGCGTCGCAATCGAGCGTGTCGAGCCGCTCCGTGACGACGGGCAGGCCCGCGAAGGTCGGCAGCACGCCGCCCTCCACCGAGGCGACCGTGACGCGGTACGCACGCGGCTCGCCTTGCCGGGCTTGAGCAGGCTGCGCGGCGCGCGTTCCGAGTTCCGCGCGCCAGAACGCTTCGATGGGCCCGCAGGCGTCGAGGAGCACGAGATCGGGCGCGACGGCGAAAACGACGTGGCGCGCGGCAGGTGATGGGGACATGGCAGAGAAGTCAATCCGGGCACGATGGCGTCATCATCGCACCGCCGCGACTGGCAGTCGCGTCAAATCCACATCAATTTCTGCCAGCGCTGTTTAACTTCAAGCGGTGCGATCAGTGGCGAACGACGATGCCTTCGTCGATCGTGCCGTACATCGTGATGCCGCTCGCGTCGCTCGACGGCGCGGGGCCGGTCCCGGCGCAGGCCACGCAGATCAGCGCAAGCGAGCAGGCGGCCGCAAAGGCCAAAAGACGTTTCATGTCAGCGTGTGAATCGGAGAGAAGAGTTGCAATTTTAGCGCCGCAGTCCTGCGGCTCGCGTAATGGCCGCATTCGACCCGCATTCGACATTTCATGCGGCACTGAAACGTCGAGTGCAGCGTCGGGCTAAAGTAGCGTCATGGACACCCGCGTGCCGCGTCAACCAGGGAGGAATCGCCATGTCCGCAGCACTCGCCGACGATACCGGCCACTTTCCGGGCCTCTCGCGCATCGGCGCGCTGCTCGCCGATCCCGGCCGCGCCGCAATGCTCTGGGCGCTCATGGACGGCACCGCGCGTCCGGCCGGTGAACTCACGCTGATCGCGGGGCTGTCGCCGTCGGCCGCGAGCGCGCACCTCGCGCGCCTCACCGACGGCGGCCTGCTCGCACTCGACGTGCGCGGCCGTCACCGCTATTACCGGATCGCGACGCCGGACGTCGCCGCCGCAATCGAGGCGCTCATGAACGTCGCCCAGGCCGCCGCATCGCCAAGGCCGGTGGTGAAGCCCGCGCACACGGTGCCGCTCGACATGCGTCACGCGCGCACCTGCTACGACCACATGGCGGGCGAAGTCGCGGTGCGCGTGTACGAGCGGCTCGTCGGCGACGGCCTGCTCGTGCGCAACGGCGACGACCTCGACGTGACGCCCGATGGCGCCGCACGTCTCACGGGCTGGGGCGTGGACGTCGGTGCGCTGCGCGCCCGGCGGCGGCGGTTCGCGTGTACGTGTCTCGACTGGAGCGAGCGCCGGCCGCATCTGGGCGGCGCGCTCGGCGCGGCGCTGCTCGATTCGTGGCTCGCGGGCGGCTGGGTCGAGCGTGCGAGCCGGCCGCGCGTGCTGCGCATCACGCCCACGGGTCAGCGCGAATTCGACACGCTGACCGACCGGTAACCGCCACCTTCGAGGCTCATCGCACGCGGCGCGATGAGCTCGCGCATTCCGTCTTTTCGCCCGCATCACGGCCGTTTCGCGTGCCCTGCCTTGCAGTTTCTTCAGATGCCGCACGTTCTGTTACATCTGCTGCATAGGCCCTTACAAAACACCAAGCATGGAAACAGGCCCGACCGCTAAAGTGCCCGACATGACACGCCGAATCTGACGGCGTGCCGTGGAGAACGAGCATGAAAACGCGCACATCAACGATCATCGAATTTCGCCGGACTTCCTGGGTGCCCCGCCACACGCTCATTGCCTGCGCCGCGCTGGCCGCGCTGCAGTTGACCGCCGCGCCCGCATTCGCTCAAAACGCGCCCGGTAATGCTCCCGTCGCCCAGAGCGCGAACGTCGATCCGCCCGGACGCGTGGCCCGTCTCGACTACATGTCCGGCCCGGTCACGACCGAACCGGCCGGCGCCACCGACTGGTCCTACGCGCAGCTGAACCGCCCGCTCACGACCGGCGACCAGCTCTGGAACGACGCGAATGCGCGCTCGGAGCTGCATATCGGATCGACGGCGGTCCGCCTCGGCGCGCAGACGAGCGTCAACGTCCTCAATCTCGACGACTCGACGGCCCAGCTGAAAGTCGCGCAAGGCACGCTCTCGACGCACGTGCGCGAACTGCCCCCCGGCACGTCCTATGAAATCGACACGCCGAATCTCGCGCTCGGCGTGAGCGGCCCCGGCGACTATCGCGTCGACGTGGCGCCGGACGGCAGCTCGACGACGGTCACGGTGCGCAGCGGCAGCGCAACCGTCTACGGCGAGAACGGCCAGATGCCGATCCCGGCGGGCCAGCAGGTCCGCTTCGCCGGAACCGACCTGCAGCAGCTCGCGGACAACGAGGCGGCGCCGCCCGACGCCTTCGACCAGTGGGCGCTCGCGCGCGACGCGGCCGAGAACCGCTCGGTGTCGGCGCGCTACGTTTCGCGCGACATGACGGGCTACCAGGACCTCGACGCGAACGGCACGTGGCGCGACGATCCGCAGTACGGCGAAGTGTGGGTGCCGAACGCGACGCCGGCCGGCTGGGCGCCGTATCACGACGGCCACTGGGTCTGGCAGGCCCCGTGGGGCTGGACGTGGGTCGACGACGAGCCCTGGGGCTTCGCGCCCTATCACTACGGCCGCTGGGCCTACGTCGACGATTCGTGGGCCTGGGTGCCGGGCCCGATGGTCGAGAGCGAGCCGCCGGTCTACGCGCCGGCGCTCGTCGGCTTTGTCGGCGATGGGGACGGCGGCGGCGACTGGGGCGTGAGCCTCGCGGCGGGCGGCATCGGCGCGGCGGGCGTCGCGTGGTTTGCACTCGGCCCCGGCGATCCGTGGCATCCGCGCGGCGGCGACTGGAGCCCGCATTACTACGAGCGCGTGAACCGGACCGTCATCGTCAACAACATCCACAACACCTACGTGAACTATCGTGTGCCGGGCGCGGTGACGGCCGTGCCTGCGACGGCGTTCGTCCACGGCCAGCCGGTCTCGCGCTTTGCGCAGCACGTCGATCCGCGGCAATGGCGCGGCGCGCACCTCGGGTCCGGCACGCCGGGCATCGCGCCCGTGGCGGGCAGCTTCGCCAGCAACATGCGACGCGCCGACTATCGTCCGCCCGCCGCGCTCACGCAGCGCCAGGTCGTGGCGACGCGCGCGCCGGTCGCGCCGCCCGCCCTCCACGACAACCTCGCCCAGCGCTTCGCGCGTGAAGGCGGCGCGGTGCCGGGCGCGGGCGCACCGGTGGTGCGGATTTCCGCGCCTTCGCATGCGCCGTTCGCGGCGGAGCGCGGCGCGTGGGCGCCGCAGAACGTGCGCGTCGTGCCGCCGCATTCGCCGGTGATGAGCGCGGGCGGACGGCCCGCCGGCATGGCGCCGCAGCCAGGCCGGCCCGGAGGTTTCGCAGCGAACGCGCCGGCGCAGGAGCACGGACAGCCGGGTGCGGTCCCGCCGATGGCGATGGCGAATCCGCGTGGTGGTCCTGCGGAACAGGGACATGGCGTGCCGCGCCCGCCGCAGTTCGCGGGACGGCCGGAAGGCAACATGCCGGGTGCGCCTGGCGGCGACCCCCGCCGCGCGCCGAACGCGGCTCGGGGCGCAGCGCCGAACGCCGCACCGAACGCCGCACCGAACGAAGCGCATCAGCCGATGTGGACGCAACCGCACGCGCCGATGGCAACGCGCGGTCAACCCGCTGCGGGCGAAGGCGGCCGCCCGCCGCAACTGGCGATGCAGCAGCCGCGTGACGGCATGCCCGCGCGTGCGCCGCAGCCTGGTCCCGGACGCGAGCCGCAGATCCAGCCGCAGCGCGGGATTGAACCGCAGCGGCAACCGCAGCCCGAGCCACAGCCGGGTCCGCAGCAGTTGGCGCGTCCTGAATCGCGTCCGCAAGCGCAACCCACTCCGTCCGAGGCATTCCGTCCGCAACCGCAGGCACAGCCACAGCAGCGTGCGGATATCCGTGCGCAGCCTCGGCCGCAACCCCAGGCGCGTCCGGAATTCCACCCGCAGCCTCAGCCTCAACCGCATGCGGAATTCCACCCGCAGCCTCAACCCCAGCCGCGTGCGGAGTTCCACCCGCAGCCTCAACCTCAACCGCGCGCCGAGTTCCACCCGCAGCCTCAACCTCAACCGCGCGCCGAGTTCCACCCGCAGCCTCAACCTCAACCGCGCGCCGAGGTCCACCCGCAGCCTCAACCTCAACCGCGCGCCGAGCCCCGCCCGGCGCCGCAACCGCAGCCGCAACCGCAGCCGCAACCTCAGCCGCACGCGAACGGCGGCCACGACGACCATAAGCACGGTTGAGCGCACGCATCGCGAAAGCGCTGTCTCTCGCGCCACAAACGAAAAGGCCCGCGAACCTGAGTTCGCGGGCCTTTTTATGTGAGCCGAAGCGGCGCTAAATCAAACCGCCATCGGCGCGGTCAACGGCTCGTGATGCCGGTAGCCGACGAGCGAAAAATCGGAAGGCTCGACCTTTTCAAGCCATTCGGGCTCGTAGACGCCAGTCTTCGCATACTCGGGCACGCGCCCCGAGATCGTGAGCTGCGGGCTTTCGAACGGCTCGCGGCGCAACTGCTCGTTAAGCATGTCGAGCTGGTTTTCGTAGATGTGAGCGTCGCCGATGAAGTACGTGAACCAGCGCGGCGTATAGCCCGTCAACCGGCCGACCAGATGCAGCAGCACCGCGCCTTCGGTCAGGTTGAACGGCGTGCCGAGCCCGACGTCGTTGCTGCGGATATACAGGCACAGCGAGATCTCGCGCTTCGCCGGATTCGGCAGGAACTGGTACAGCAGATGGCACGCGGGCAGCGCGATCTCCTCCAGCACCGCCGGATTCCAGCCATGGAACAGAATGCGGCGGTCGGCGGGGTTGCTCATGATCGTGTCGAGGCACTGACGCAGCTGATCGACCGCCTTGTAGAGCAGCACCTTCGGACGGCCGTCCTCGACGAACTGCGCCACGCACGCATAGCCGCGCGACCCGGCGTCGGCGAGACGGGCCGACGCATCGGCGTCGAGCACCTTGTACGCCGGCCATTTGCGCCACTGCACGCCGTAGACGTCGCCGAGGTCGTCGGTCCCTTCGCGATACGGATTCGCGAGCCACTGCGCGTTCTCGTTCGCGTTGGCGTCCCAGACCTTGCAGCCGAGCGCGCGAAAATCGGCCGCGCTGCGAGACGCGCGCAAAAAGCCGATCAGCTCGCCGACCGCCGACTTGAACGCGAGCTTCTTCGTCGTCACGGCGGGGAATCCCTGCTGCAGGTCGAAGCGCAGCATCGCGCCGGGCTGGCTGATCGTGCGGATGCCCGTGCGGTTTTCCTGCCAGGTGCCGGTGTCGAGAATCGAGCGGACCAGCTCGAGATACTGTTTCATGCGGGTTCCCTTCGGCGGGCGCGCGCGGCGCCCGGTTCGGATCGAGAAACCGTAATTTTAACAAGCACGGCGGTGCGGCCGGGAAAATCCGGCAGGCGCGAGGGTTCCGGCGACGGAAACGAAACGCTGGGAACACGCACAAGCAGCACGCACAAGCAACAAGGCACGCCTCGCACGAAAAAAATGCGCTGCGTTCCGTGCGTTGCGCAGATTGACGCTCAGCCGCCCGAAACGAGCCCGCCCGGATGCGGTGCGAGGTGTTCGCTTTCCATGTGGCGCATGCCGTGCGCGCACAGCAGCCGGTAAAGCGTCACGCGAGAAATGCCGAGTTCGTGCGCCGCGTCGCCGAGCCGTCCGCGATGACGCAGCAGCGCGAGTTCGATCGCCTGGCGCTCGGCCGCCTCGCGCGCCTGCGCGAGCGACACCGGCGTCACCTCGACGTAATCCGCGAGTTCGAGGTCGTGTGCCGTGATCGCACGCCCCTCCGACATCACAATCGCGCGGCGCACGCGGTTGATCAGCTCGCGCACGTTACCGGGCCAGCTGTAGTTGTGGAGCGCGGCGATCGCGTCGGGCGAGAAGCCGCGCAGGCGCCGGCAGCCGTCCTTGCGAAAGCGTTCGAGCATGTGCCGCGCAAGCAGCTCGATGTCCTTGCCGCGCGCGCGCAGCGGCGGCTCGTCGATCTGCAGCACGCACAGGCGGTGATACAGATCCTGGCGAAAGCGCCCTTCGAGCATCGCCGCGCGCATGTCGACGTGCGTCGCCGAGATGATCCGCACGTCGACCGGGATCGACATATGGCCGCCCAGACGCTCGATCTTGCCTTCCTGGAGGAAGCGCAGCAGGCTCGCCTGGCTTTCCAGCGGCAGGTCGCCGATTTCGTCGAGGAACAGCGAGCCGCCGTTGGCCGCCTCGACGCGCCCGATCTTGCGCTGGCTCGCGCCCGTGAACGCCCCGCGCTCGTAGCCGAACAGCTCCGACTGCAACAGATGCGGCGGGATCGCGCCGCAGTTGATCGGCACGAACGGCGCATTGCGCCGCGACGAGCGCTCGTGGATGGCGACGGCCGTCAGTTCCTTGCCGGTGCCCGACTCGCCCGAGATGAACACCGGCGCGTCGGTCATGGCGACCTTGCGGATCGAGCGGAAGAGCGCGAGCATCGCTCCGCACGAGCCGACCATCTCGCCTTCGCTGCCGCCCGTCGTGTCGTTCGAGGCCGGCTCGCCGAGTTCGACCATGCCGTACGCGTGGCCGATCGAATCGACGATGCGCTCGCCGCTCCACGGGACCGTTACGTAATCGAAACAGTAATCGCGCACGAGACGGCGCAGCGTGGCGTCCTGGAGCTGGCCCGTGGTGGTCGCGGCAACCCATCCGACGTTAGGCAACGTGAGGCACGGCTCGAACGAGCCGAGCTCCTGCGGATGGAAATGACTGGAGACGTCGAGAAGGCCGCCCGCAGGCATGCCCGCGCGCAGCGCACGGCGGGCATCACGCGCATTGCTGACCACGTCCACTTGCCAACCGCGCTCGTGGAACCGCTCGTTCAGCACTTCGCTCGGGCTTCGCGTCACGTATATCAGTTGCCGCGTTGCGGGTTCCATTATTCAGATCCTCTCGCCAATACATCGTTGAAAATGCCGGCACGCACCTGAATGTCCAGACACCCAGCGTAAAGCGTCGTTTTCCGCGCCCATTTAAATGGCGAGCGGACCTGCTTTTGCTGTCGATGAAACCCCGAGTCGCGGTGTGGGTGTCTCAGGCCCATACGGGCACTTTTTACTTATCTGCTTGAGAGCCTGCGTTCAATCTTACTATATGCGCAGAGTCGATGGCCAGAATTTATACCCTTACCAAAACGGGCCCGAGGTAAATGTTTCCATCTCATGTAGCCGCCTGTTTTGTCGTAACAAATTAATCGCGCACCTCAATCGCGCGCTTCATCTGGGCACATATATCCGCGTTAATACGTCAGTTACGTAATTTCATCGTTGCCAAATCAAATTTCATGCTTTAGTCGTTTCACGTTTCAGCGTTGAAACATTTTGGTCAAAATCGCCCGTTCAAAAATCACGCGGATAAGCACGCGCCAGAAGCATCAACGGATTGCGGCCCATGGCACACGTTTCGCTAAATCTCCGGCACCAGGAGATACGCCATGCGACTTAACTCCCTCATCGTCCGGCGCCATGTGATCCGCGGGACCGCGGCCCTTGCGGCCGCCGCATTGCTCGGGCTCGCGGGCGCGGTTCACGCGCAGTCGCTGGACGACGCGATCGTTCGGCCCGTGGCCGGGTCCGCGGCTGGATCTGCGGTCGGGCCCACGGTTGCGCCGACACCGGCGGTTGTGCCGGCTGCGGCGGCGTCCGCCAGCGCAAGCGCCGATGTCGTTTCCGCAACGCGCGATGCCGCCACGGCGCCGCAGATCGTCGCCGCGACGCTCGACGCGAGCCCGCCGCCGACGCAAAGCGCGCTCGCCGCCGCCCCGGCCCCAGCGACGGACGACACCATGCTGGCCGGCGCCCGTCCGCTGGACGACGAAACGCTGTCGCAGCAGCGCGGCGGCGCCATCGGCATGTTGATGGTCGCAGGCACGGCGCAGCTGTTGCACGGCGGCGCCAGCGTCACGCTTTGGGACGAAATCGCCCCGCCCACGCCGCTGCCGATTCCGGTCGACAACTCGCAGTCGGCGCAAGGAAACGTCGCCAGTTACACGAGAAAGTGAATCAGGGAAGTGACCCGAGATAGTAACCCGGGCCGCTCGCGCGGCACGGCGTCCGGCGTGACGTGAGCCGTCCGGGCCGGACCTGCAGGGGACTGACATGACGGCATGCAACACGACGCCGGCCCTCGGCCGGCGTTCAGCGAGAGTGGTCGCGAGAGGCGTGGCAATCGTTTGCGAACTCCTTGCAGCAGGTGTTCCGGCTGTAACCGCGGCGCAGGTCGTGAATCCCGGCGACATCATCGTCGAGCGCGATATCACCCCGCGCAGCGCCTTCGCCAACGTGCCGAAGAGCCAGGACCCGGTCGCCGTTCGCGCAACGACCTTCCCGGCCAACAGCTTCGATCCGGCGATGGCGGCCGTCGTCTCCGATACCGAACTCACCAACGCGCGCGGTTCCGCTGGCGTCGCCTCCGGCAATGCGCCCGGCACGAGCGGCGCCAACGCGGCCGGCATGCAGGCGCTCACGTCCATCCTGACCGGACGCGACACCGGCAGCAACGTGGCGCCCGGCTCGGGCGGCCAGGCGGCCGCCGGCATCGGCGGGATGATCTCGTCCACGATGACCGGCGCGCTCGCGCCGCTCTCGGCGGCGCTCGGAGCCGTGAAATGAGCACGCTCGGGATTGCCTCTCGCTGGACCCGGCAAGCGGCGCTGGCCGCCATCGCGCTCTTCGTCTGCGCGGGCGCCGCCCATGCGCAGACCGTCGGCGGCGCGCGCGCGGACATCGGCGCCGGCGCGGCGAACGGCACGGTCGGCGTGGTCGCCGTCAACGAGGCGGCGGGCCTCAACAACGCCCAGGCCAACCAGCTGGCGCTCACGAGCGGCGGCACGGCCGCGGTCAACGGCACCGCCAGCGAACAGGTCGCGCTCGCGCGGGCACACCTCGCGAACGCAAGCGCGAGCATCGGCGACGGCGCCTTTGCCAACGCGTCGGGCGCAGTCATGGTCAACCAGGCTGCGGGCATCGGAAATACCCAGAGCAACAGTGCGCGCATCGGCACTGCTGTGATCGGTGTTGAAACCGTCTCGGATGGGGACTTGTCCGCGGCGGCCGCAACGAACGGCGGTCCGGGTCGATCGCCCGGGGCAAGGGGCATTCGTGAAGCAAGTATCAGCAGTACTGCATTCAGGAATGCTACGGGTCTCGTGCAGGTGAACCAGACCGTCGGTGCCGGTAATGCTACGGCGAACAGTTTCGTGCTCCGTCCCCCGGCGGGCACTCTTTTCTAACTGACCAATCAGTATCGGAGCGACACCATGAAGCGCACTCTTATTGCCGCGGCAGTTCTCGCGGCCTCGTCGGGCGGCGTTTTCGCCCACACCTTGCAGGACCCGTTCATCTTCAATTCGACCGCCGTCAACGAAGGCGTCGGCATCTGGGGCGGTGTCCTGCTGTTCGGCTGCGTGGGCGTGTCGAACACCACCGGTGCGGTCGTCAACAACACGCAGAACGTCAACCTCGACGGCGTCACGCTACGGCCAAACGATCCAACCGGCGTCTACCTGACCGGCAGCACGACCGCCTACACGCACAACACGACGCATACAGTCGATGCGGGCGGCACCGCTTCCGGCTCGGTCACGACGACGAGCTTGCACGCATCGGCCGGTGCGCAGGGCTTCCAGGAATCCTCGGGCTACGCCTACGCGAACCAGAAGTCGAGCGTCGCAGGCGGCGGCTACGAATATAGCCAGCAGAGCGCCAACATCGGCGGCTACTTCTACGACGTGAACCAGAGCCAGGGCGGCCATGTTTCGGGCGGCGGACACGCAGGCGGCTCGTACGGCTACAACCACTACGGCAACGCCTGGTCCGGCGGCGGCAGCGGCCACGTCCAGGGCGGCTTCTCGGCCGGCTACAACGCGTCGAGCTACGCGAAGGGCTCCGGCATCGGCGGCAGCTTCCAGGCGTCAGAAGGCTCGGGCCAGGGCGCGGCATGGGGCTTCTCGCGCAACGAGGGCTCGGGCTGGCAGGCTTCGGCTGAGCAGTCGAGCGGCTACTCGATCAACGGATCGGTCGATTCGCGGAGCTTCCAGGCCAACTGGAACGTGCAGTCGCATGACAACACGAACAACGAAACGACCGTCGGCGCGGTCACGACGCACTACAACGGCGTCCCGAACGGCACGCTCGACGCGAACATCGGCAACGGCAGCTCGGCGCCGACGATGGGCATTTCGGGCAACGTCGGCATCAACATCACGGAAGGCGTCGACAACGCGCAGAGCAACGACGCGTCGCTCGCCATGATCGATGCGGGCAACGTGTTCGGCAACGCGCAGATCTTCAACAGCCAGTCGTCCGCGGGCAACGCGAGGATCAAGAACTTCAACGTCAACGCGTCCATCGGCAGCAACGCGCTCGCCAACGCGAGCGGCAATGTCGGCGTGAACGTGGCGGCAGGCGTCGGCAACGTGCAGAACAACAGCCTCGCCGTGTCGAGCAGCACGGAGAAAACAGCACCGGGCAGCGCCGCGATGGTCGCGACCGACGAAAGCACGCAGTCGGCCAGCATGAACTTCGACGGGAAGTTCAGCGGGACCGCCACGATGGCCGCGAACGCGCTGGCCGGCGCCAGCGGCAACATCGGCGTGAACATCGCGGGCGGCGCGGGCAATGTGCAGCACAACGGCCTTGCCATCGCTGCTGTAACCGTATCGAAGTAACCACCCGAGAGCAGTACACGTGCCGGCTGCCACTGCGGCAGCCGGCGCGGTTTCGACTTCGGTGCATGGGACCCGGGTAAGGGCGAAAGCCATGACTCTGGTCGACTGCGCTGCATGGGACCCGGGTAAGGGCTAAAGCCCTAACTCGGGTCGACTGCGATGCATGGGACCCGAGTAAGGGCTAAAGCCCTAACTCGGGTCGACACAGGAGACCGTCATGTCCTGGCTCGTCCGGTTCCCGGCGCTGAAGGCTTGCGCAACGGCACTCGCGGTTTGTGCGGCAGGTGTGTTCTGCATGCCTGCCCGCGCGCAGTCGACCATCGACGCGACCAACCTGATCGGCGTGCCGGTCAAGCTGCCGGTCCGCTCGATGAAGGACATCCGTTACACGAGCGTCGTCACGCAGCAGTTCGACTACAGCTGCGGGGCGGCCGCGCTCGCGACGCTCCTCAAGTACGGCTACGGCATCGACATTCCGGAAGTCGAACTGATCCGCCGGATGATGGTGTTCTCGACGCCGGAGGTGGTCCAGAAGAACGGCTTCTCGATGCTTGACATGAAGAAGTTCGTCGAGACGATCGGCCTGCGCGGACGCGGTTTCCGTGTCAACACCGAAGCGCTCCATCACCTGCAGATTCCCGTGCTCGTCCTGATGAACATCGACGGCTACGAGCACTTCGTGATCGTCAAGCATGCCGAAGACGGCCGCATCTTCCTCGCGGACCCGGCGCTCGGCAACCGCATCGTCGCCGAAGACGACTTCGCGAAGACCTGGAACGGCCTCGTCTTCGCCGTGCTCGGCAAACCCTTCAGGGAGGATTCCCCTTTGCTGCAGAACAACGAGTCGCTTGCACTCAAGCTGCGCGCCAATGCACTGGCGACCGGCATGGCGGCGACTCCCTTCGTCGATTACGGCCTCGATCGGGCCGTCATGTTCTGAAGTCCTGAGCGAGCCATGAAACGCAGCCTCTCACACTGTGGCGTCACGGGAGCGCTAGTCGCGCTCGCGTGCAGCCACGCGAGCGGCGCTTGCGCCGCCGGCAGCATCGATGCACAGGCGTTGCCCGGCTTTCTCGGCGCCGGCAACGTCGCGAAAGAGAACATCAAGTGCGAGCCCGTCGGCGACGACGTGCTCTCCAGCCAGACCGGCAAGTATGTCGGCAGCGACATGATTTCCGGGTTCGTCCTGAGCGTGCTGTCCCGATGGGAATTGCCCAACGGCGCGGCGGCCATCGCCCAGGGCGCCATCTCGGTCGCGCAGAACGCGGCCAACCGGGTCGTCGCCCAGGTCGAGACCGCGGCCAGGGTGACGAATGCCCTCCGCAGCGCCGCCACGCATAACAACGCGGTGAATAACGGCGCGAATCCCGCCGTCAACGCGGGCGCTAACGCAGGGACCAGCGCAGTCACCAACGCAAACGCAAACTCCGGCGCCAATCCGGCCGCACAGGTCACCGGCGGCCAGAAAGTGGCGGTCAACGGCGTGTCGCAGATCACGCAGGTCGCAGGCAACGGCAACGTCGGCACCAATGCCGCGACCATCGACTACAGCAGCAACGCGCCGCAACTCCCGGTCATCCCGGGCGCGACCAACCAGCCCACGGCGTTCGCCGCGAACGCGAACGGCAACGTGCAGGCGGGCATCACATTCGCCAACAACAGCATCAACGTGACGGTGCAGACGCCCGCCGGCATCGCGACCCAGAGCGTGGTGCCAGGCAGCGCGCAGCAGGCCGGTGCGATCGCGCAGCTGCTCCAGGTCGCGGGCAATAACCAGCAGGTAGCCAACCAGTTGGCGTTGAGTCTGCGCACGCAGCCTTTGACCGCCGCCATGATCCGCCAGACCGGCGTGCTTCAGGCGCTGCGCAACGGCCACTGACAAGGAGGACGAACGCGGGCAAGGCCCCCCGCGAGCCATACGGCAGGAACCAGGAACATCGCGGTACGCGGGCGCGGATACCGGACCGAAAGGTGATGCGCCCGCCTGCAAACCCCGGGGGTGACAAGAATGAACACGATGTCCAGGACGGTGGCGCCGCACGCGAAGCTTGCGTCCATACCCGCGGCGGCCATGCTGTTCGCGCTCGCGCACTCGGTGAGTGCTCAGGAGCTTCAGAACCAGTCGCTCGAAGATCGCGTGAACATGCTCATGCACGTCGTCGACGAGCAGCAGAAGCAGATCCAGTCGCTCGAACGCCAGGTCACGAACCTGGAGATGGCGCAGCGCGGCCGCGGCATGCCCGACGCTTCGGCACCCGACGCCGCCTCCGGCGCAGCGCTCGCCGGGCAGCCCGGCCCCGACGGCCTGCCCGTGCCGCTTCAACCCCTTCAGCCCCTGCCGCCGCTCGCGCAGGCGCTGCCGGGCGCGACGGCGCCGGGCGCGCTCACGGGCACCGCGACGGGCGTGCCGGTCAATCCGCCCTCGCCCGACGCGGGTGCGACGAACGGCGCGACCGGCAGCGCGGCGTCGAGCGGCCCGCAGCAGGGCGCACCCGTCGGCGTGAATCCCGAGGTCGGGGAAACGCAGAAACAGGCGCAGCCGCAGCGCACCGAGGCCGAACAGGCCGTCGTGCAGCGCGAACACGCGCCGCTCTTCGACCACCGGCTCACGCTAGACTGGGGCATCAGCGACACGTACTACGACCGGCGCCAGTTGCAGCTCTCCGGCTTCCTCGCGCTGGACGCGATTTTCCTCGGCAACATCAACCTGGGGCAGACCAAGTCTCACCAGCTCCAGGCCGACCTCGACACGCGCTACGGCCTCACCGACCGCATCAGCGTCGACGTCGACGTGCCGTACATCTACCGCCACAGCACGTTCATCGTCGGCGGCTCGGGCGGAGCGGCCGGCACGCTCTCCGATGCGTCGGTCAGCTCGAACGACATCGGAGACGTGAGCTTCGGCGTCTACTACCAGTTCCTGAAGGAGACCAGCAACCTGCCCGACGTGGTCGGCAGCCTGCGCGTGAAGACGCCGACCGGCAGCTCGCCGTTCGGCATCAAGCTCGTGCAGCTCACGCCCGACAACACCAACCTCGTCGCGCCGGGCAACCTGCCGACCGGCACCGGCTTCTGGAACATCACGGCCGGTGTATCGGTGCTGAAGACCTACGACCCGGTCGTGCTGTTCGGCAGCCTCTCGTACACGTACAACATCGCCCGCTCGTTCGCCGACATTTCGTCGGTGCTCGGGCAGACCGAGCCGGCCGACGTGAAGCTCGGCGACATCTACCAGTTCGGCGGCGGCGTCGCGCTCGCGTTCTCCGACAAGGACTCCGCCAGCATCTCCTACACGATGGCCATCGAGCCGCAATCGCAGACCAGATCGCCGGGCGGCGGCTGGGCCGGCGTGCCGGGCAGCCAGACCACGGCGTCCACGCTCAACTTCGGTCTGAATCACGTGGTCAACAAGCACCTGACGATCAACGGCGCCGTCGCCGTGGGCCTCACGCCCGATGCGCCGAACTTCGTCGTCGGCGTGCGGTTCCCCTACACCTTCTGATGAATATGAGGACGATCGTGCGCAATTCCTCTGACCTTGGCGCCACCGTAACGCCTCTCGCAGGCGGCGGCCAGCGGCATACCTTTACGCCGCCGCATCCACCCGACATGCTGGCCCCGCCGGGCCCGCCTCGCCGAACTGACGACGAATGCGCCGGGTCCACCGGGTCCGCCGCGCGCGACGAGAGCGCCGAGGCGAATCTGGAACGCACGCTGCTTTACCTCGCCCGCACGCCCGACGCGGACCTGTCGGCCTACCTGAAGAGCCGCGGCTGGGACCTGGCGACGGCGCGCACCGCGCACGAGGCGTCGCGGCTCGTGAAGCCCGAAGCCGCCTGCGCGGGTCTCGTCGACATGACCGGCTTCGCGCCGCACGACTTCGCGGGACTCGAAGCGGTGCTGCGATTGCAGCACGTCGGCTGGATCGCACTCACTGATTCGACGCGCCTCGCCGACGCCGAAGTGCGCCGGCTGATCCGCCATTTCTGCTTCGACTACGTGCATCTGCCGGTCGCGAACGCGACGCTCGACTACCTCATGAGCCACGCGTTCGGCATGGTGTCGCTGTGTGAACTCGACGCGAGCGCGAATGCGAACACAGCGGCCCACGAGGAAGACGAAATGGTCGGCACCTGCGAGGCGATGCAGCAGCTCTTCCGCACGATCCGCAAGGTCGCGAACACCGACGCGACCGTGTTCATCTCGGGCGAGTCGGGCACCGGCAAGGAACTCACGGCGCTCGCGATCCACGAACGCTCGACGCGGCGCAAGGCGCCGTTCGTGCCGATCAACTGCGGCGCGATTCCGCATCATCTTCTGCAATCCGAACTATTCGGCTACGAGCGCGGCGCGTTCACGGGCGCGAACCAGCGCAAGATCGGACGCGTCGAAGCCGCCGCCGGCGGCACGCTCTTTCTCGACGAAATCGGCGATATGCCGATGGAAAGCCAGGCGAGCCTGCTGCGCTTTCTCCAGGAAGGCAAGATCGAGCGCCTTGGCGGGCGCGAGCAGATTCAGGTGGACGTGCGCGTCATTTCGGCGACGCACGTCGATCTCGAAGCGGCGATGCGCAACGCCAGCTTTCGCGCGGACCTCTTTCATCGGCTGTGCGTGCTGCGCGTCGACGAGCCGCCGCTGCGCGCGCGCGGCAAGGACATCGAGATCCTCGCGCATCACGTGCTGCGCAAGTTCCAGATGGACAGCGCGCGCAAGATCCGCGGCTTCACGCCCTGCGCGATTGAGGCGATGTACAACTACACGTGGCCCGGCAACGTGCGCGAGCTGATCAACCGCGTACGGCGCGCGATCGTGATGGCCGAGAGCAAGCTGATTTCGGCCGCCGATCTCGACCTCGCGCACTTCACCGCGCGTGAGACCGTGACGCTCGCGCAGGCGCGCGAGGCAGCGGAAAAGCGTGCGATCGAAGCGGCGCTGCTGCGCCATCGCCACCGCCTCAACGAGGCGGCCGCGGACCTCGGCATCTCGCGCGTGACGCTGTATCGGTTGATGGGCGCGCACGGCCTGCGCGACGAAAAGACGATCTTTGGCGGCGGCGCCGAAAACCAGCCCGAGCATCGTCCGGACCGGCGCGAATGAATTGAGGGCGCCGCAGCGCCGGCCGGTGTCGGGTAAGCGTCGGGTAAAATCGGGCGGATGCTCCCACCCTTCCGAACCACTCGATGACGACGCTCACCCTGATCGTCGCTCGCGCCCGCAACGGCGTGATCGGCCGCGACAACGAACTGCCCTGGCGGCTGCCCGAAGACCTCGCGTTCTTCAAACGGACCACGATGGGCGCACCCATCGTGATGGGCCGCAAGACGCACGAATCGATCGGCCGCGCGCTGCCGGGACGCCGCAACATCGTCGTGACGCGCGACGGCTCGAAACGCTTTCCCGGCTGCGACACCGCGACGAGCCTCGAAGAAGCGCTCGCCATCGCCGCACAGGACCATGCACCCGAGGCGTTTCTGATCGGCGGCGCGCAGCTTTATGAGCAGGGGCTCGCGCTCGCGCACAAGCTCATCGTCACCGAAATCTCCGCCGACTTCGAAGGCGACGCCACCTTCCCCGCACCCGATCCCGCGCGCTGGCGCGAAACGTCGCGCGAGACGCTGCACGGCAATGCGCCGAACGAATTCGACTTCGCGTTCGTGACGTACGAACTGCGCGACTGAAGCACACGCATCGTCGCACGCATAAAAAAGGCACGCGAAAGCGTGCCTTTTTGTTTCCGGCGAGTAAGCCGAAGTGCCCTACTGCCCCGCCACCGTCATCCGCTCGATCAGCACCGAACCGGTCTGCCGGGTGCCGCGCGCGAGCGTATCGGCGCCCACCGCGACGATGTGATGGAACATCTCCTGCAGCGTCGAGGCCACGGTGATCTCTTCCACCGGATACTGGATCTTGCCGTTCTCGACCCAGAAGCCCGACGCGCCGCGCGAATAATCGCCCGTCACGAAGTTCACGCCCTGCCCCATGAGTTCGGTCAGCAGGAGACCGGTGCCGAGCTTGCGAAGCATCGCTTCGAAGTCGTCGCCGGGCTGCGTGAGCGAGCTTTTCAGTTGCAGGTTGTGCGAGCCGCCCGCGTTGCCGGTGGTCTGCATGCCGAGCTTGCGCGCCGAATACGACGACAGGAAATAACCCTGCACGACGCCGTCCTTCACGACTTCACGGCGATGCGTGCGCACGCCCTCTTCGTCGAACGGCGCGCTGCCGGCCGCACGCGGCACGTGCGGGTCCTCGACGATCTGGATATGCGGCGCGAACACGGGCTTGCCGAGGCTGTCGACGAGGAACGACGTCTTGCGGTAGAGCGCGCCGCCGCTCGTCGCCTGCACGAACGCGCCGAGCAGCCCCGCCGCGAGCGGCGCCTCGAACAGCACCGGCACCTTGCGCGTATCGAGACTGCGCGCGTTCAGACGCGACAGCGCGCGCTCGGCGGCGTAGCGGCCCACGGCTTCGGGCGCGGCCAGCTCGCTTGCGCTGCGGCGCGACGTGTACCAGTCGTCGCGCTGCATGTGGCGGCCTTCGCCCGCGATCGGCGCGCACGAAACGTAGTGGCGCGAATACGGATAGCCTTGCAGGAAGCCGCCCGTCGTGCCGAGCACGAACTGCGAGTGCTGCGCGGACACGCTCGCGCCCTCCGAGTTCTTCACGCGCGGATCGGTGGCGAACGCGGCGTCCTCGGCGCGACGCGAGATCTCGACGGCCTCCTGGGCCGAGAGATTCCACGGGTGATAGAGATCGAGGTCGCGCGGCGACAGTTCGAGCAGATCGCGCCCGGCGAGGCCCGCGCAGTCGTCGTCGGCCGTGAAGCGGGCGATGTTGTACGCCGCCGCAACCGTGTCCTTGATCGCCTGCGACGAGAAGTCCGAGGTGCTCGCATTGCCGCGCTTGTTGCCGATGTAGACGGTCACGCCGACCATCTTGTCGCGGTTGTGCTCGATGGTCTCGACTTCGCCGCGCCGCACGGACACGGACAACCCGTCGCCTTCGGAGATTTCCGTGGCCGCGTCGCTCGCGCCGAGCGTCTTCGCGTGACGGAGGATGTCCGACGCGATCTCCTTCAGTTCGTCCTGGGTGTGCGGGAAAACGCGTTGCCGGGCTTCGATGTCTGCTGCCATTGTCGTTACGGTCCGGTTCTGGGCCCCTGGATGATGCGGGCCCGCTGGTGTCGTGTATCGGAAGATGCGGAATGATTCGGCGCCTTGGCGCATCCCGCGATCATAGCAAGGTATGCGGCGCTTCACCGGGCCGGGGGGTGGGGGAAAACGCGGGGAAAGCGCGGCAAAAACGCGACGCAAGCGCACAGCGCCCGCGCGACAGGCAAACGCAAGTGGACGCAGACGGCCCATCGGCCCGGTCCGCACGCCTCTCCACGCTACAATATCGCCCATGAAACGCAAAACCCGCATTCAACCGATGAACGACGCTGCCGCCCAAGAGGACGACAACGGCTACGACCGCCCGAGCAAATCGCAGCTCAAGCGCGACATGGAAGCGCTGCAGGAACTGGGCGTGGCGCTCGTCGAGCTGCCGAAGGACGCGCTCAAGCGCATGCCGATGACCGAGGATCTCTCGGACGCCGTCCACGAAGCGCGCCGCATCACCGATCACGAAGGCAAGCGCCGTCAGCTCCAGTACGTGGGCCGCATGATGCGCGGCCTGACCGAGGCCGAAACGGCCGCGCTGCGCACGGCGCTCGATGAGTATCGCGGCGTGAACAAGGCCGCCACGGCGCGCCTGCACTGGGTGGAGCGCACGCGCGAGAAGCTGCTCGCCAACGATGAAGCGCTCACCGAGTTCATCCGCCAGTACCCGGCCGCCGATCCGCAGGAAGCCCGCACGCTGATCCGCAACGCGCGCCGCGAAGCGCAGCAGGACCGCCCGCCGAAATACTTCCGCGAACTGTTCCAGTGGATCAAGACCGCGAGCGGCAGCGTAGACGAAAGCGACGACCCGGACCTGGAACGCCAGGAACCCCGCGAGGACACCGACCATGACGAAGCCTGAGCGCAGCCATCCCGACGAGCTGGTGATCGGCCTCGTGTCGGTCAGCGACCGCGCGACGGCGGGCGTCTACGAGGACAAGGGCATTCCGTCGCTGATGGAATGGCTCGGCGCGACGCTGAAGTCGCCGTGGCGCGCCGAAACGCGCCTGATCCACGACGACGCCGCGACGATCTCGGCGACGCTCACGGCGCTCGTGGACGGCCTGGGCTGCGACCTCGTGCTGACCACGGGCGGCACCGGCCCCGCACGCCGCGATGTGACGCCCGAGGCGACGCTCGCGGTGGCGACGAAGGAAATGCCGGGATTCGGCGAGCAGATGCGCCAGATCAGCCTGAACTTCGTGCCGACGGCGATCCTGTCGCGCCAGGTGGCGGTGATCCGCGAGACGGAGGATCACGCGGCGCTGATCATCAACCTGCCGGGTCAGCCGAAGTCGATCAAGGAAACGCTGGAAGGTTTGCGCGATGCAACCGGCGCGGTGACGGTGCCTGGCATCTTTGCGGCGGTGCCGTATTGCGTCGACCTGATCGGCGGGCCGTATATCGAAACCGATCCGAACGTTGTCGCGGCGTTCCGGCCGAAGAACGCGCAGCGTCCGCCGCGCGCCTGAATCGCACCGCTTTTTGCCGGACGGGCTGCCCGGCGCGGCGGCTCACTTCGCCGCGCTGTCCGTCGCCTCGCCCGTTGCGGCCGGCACGAGGAAATGCTCGCGGTAGTACTTGAGTTCGTCGATCGACTCGTGGATGTCGGCAAGCGCCGTGTGCATCGCGCGCTTCTGGAAGCCCTTGTAGATCGCGGGCTGCCAGCGGCGGCACAGTTCCTTGAGCGTGCTGACGTCGAGGTTGCGGTAGTGGAAGAAGCGTTCGAGCGTCGGCATCCAGCGCGCCATGAAGCGGCGGTCCTGGCAGATCGAGTTGCCGCACATCGGCGCCTTGCCCGGCGGCACGTATTGCGACAGGAACGCGATGATCTGCTCGGTGGCGCTCTCCTCGGTCACGGTCGAGGCGCGCACGCGCTCGGTCAGGCCCGAGCGGCCGTGCGTGTTGCGGTTCCACTCGTCCATGCGGTCGAGCTCGCTTTCCGTCTGATGAATCGCGAGCACGGGGCCTTCCACGATCTTCTCGAGCGTCGAATTCGTCACCACCACGGCGATTTCGATGATCCGGTCGTTGTCGGGATCGAGTCCCGTCATCTCCATGTCGAGCCAGATCAGGTTCATGTCGGTGCGTTCGATCAGCGGCGCCTGGCCGGCCGTCGTGGCGGTAGTCGTGTCATTCATGAGAAGCAACCCGGAACGGTGTGAACGCGGCCTTCGAGCGGCCACGCTTGCAATGCGTGGCCCGGCCGTCAAGAACATATAATTGTCGCATAGATACCACGGACTCCACGGATGCCCAACTCGTCCCCCGCGCTCGGCTTCAGCGCCCTCTTCGTGATCGCGGTGCTCGCGATGGTCGCGACCAAACTCTGGCTCGCCTCGCGGCAGGTGCGCTTCGTCGCCGCGCACCGCGGCGCGGTGCCGCCCCAGTTCGCCGCCACGATCCCGCTCTCCGCCCACCAGCGCGCCGCCGACTACACCGTCGCGCGCACGCGGCTCGGCATGATCGAGATCCTGCTCTCCGCCGTCGTGCTGGTCGCGCTGACGCTGCTCGGCGGCGTGCAGGCGCTCGACCTCGGCCTCTCCGACTGGCTCGGACGCGACTATGTCGGCCAGATGGCGCTAATTGCGGCGGTGCTCGCCATCAGCGGCGCCGTGGAGCTACCGCTCGACTACTACCGCCAGTTCGTGATCGAAGAGCACTTCGGCTTTAACCGCATGTCGCGGCGCATCTTCTTCGTGGACCGCCTCAAGGGTCTCCTGATCGGCGCGCTCTTCGGTATTCCGCTCATCTTCGTCGTGCTGTGGCTCATGAAGCAGGCCGGCAGCCTCTGGTGGCTGTGGACATGGGGCGTCTGGGTCGCGTTCCAGATGCTCGTGCTCGTGCTCTACCCGACCTTCATCGCGCCGCTCTTCAACAAGTTCGAGCCGCTCCGGGACGAGGCGCTGCGCTCGCGCATCGAGGCGTTGATGAAGCGCTGCGGCTTCGCCGCCAAGGGCCTCTTCGTGATGGACGGCAGCCGCCGCTCCGCGCACGGCAACGCTTACTTCACGGGCTTTGGCGCGGCGAGGCGCATCGTGTTCTTCGACACGCTGCTCGCGCGCCTGTCCGGCAGCGAGATCGAGGCCGTGCTCGCGCACGAACTCGGTCACTTCAAGCGCCGCCACGTCATCAAGCGTATGGTCGTGACGTTCGCGATCAGCCTCGCGCTGCTCGCACTGCTCGGCTGGCTGTCGCAGCGCGTGTGGTTCTACGAGGGGCTCGGCGTGCGGCCGTCGCTGCTCGGCGGCAACGAAGGGCTCGCGCTCGTGCTGTTCTTCCTCGCCGTGCCGGTGTTCCTGTTCTTCGTAACGCCGCTCGGCAGCCTCAGCTCGCGCAAGCACGAATTCGAAGCCGATGCCTTCGCCGCGACGCAGACCGATGCCCAGCACCTCGTCAATGCGCTCGTGAAGCTGTACGAGGACAACGCGTCGACGCTGACGCCCGATCCGCTCTACACCGCCTTCTACTACTCGCACCCGCCCGCTTCGCAGCGGATCGACCGGCTGCTGTCGCACGCATGAGCCGGCGCGCACCGAAGGCCGCCGCGTCCGGCATGAGTGGCACGACAAGCGCGAAAAGCGGCACGCTGCACGGTGTCGTGATCGCCTCGCACGGCCGTCACTATCTCGTCGCGCCCGATGGCGGCGGCGCGCCGTTCCAGTGCTTCCCGCGCGGCAAGAAAAGCGAGGTGGCCGTGGGCGACCGCGTCGAATATCAGTCGACCTCGGCCGATCAGGGCGTGATCGTCGCCATCGGCGAGCGGCGCAACCTGCTCTATCGCTCCGACCAGTACAAGTCGAAACTCTTCGCCGCGAACCTCGACCAGCTGCTGATCGTGCTCGCCACCGAGCCGCACTTCAGCGAGGATCTGCTCGGCCGGGCGCTAGTCGCCGCCGAGGCCAACGACCTCAAGCCGCTGATCGTGCTGAACAAGATCGACGTGGAGGCGGCGCTACCGCTCGCCCGCACGCGGCTCGAACGATATCGGGCGCTCGGCTACACGGTCCTCGAAGTGTCCGTGAAAGGCCGGCCCGAAGAAACGCGCGCGACGCTCACCGGGCACCTGCACGGCCACGCGACGATCCTGCTCGGGCAGTCGGGCATGGGCAAATCGACGCTCGTGAACCTGCTGATCCCCGACGCCGAGGCCGCCACGCGCGAGATCTCGACGGCGCTCAACAGCGGCCGCCACACGACGACGTTCACGCGTCTGTACAGGCTGCCCGACGACGGGTCGGGGGACGCGGCCGGCGCGCTGATCGATTCGCCGGGCTTCCAGGAATTCGGCCTCTATCACCTGACCGAAGGCACGCTCGAACGCGCGCTCCCCGAGTTCCGGCCGCTCCTCGCGCATTGCCGCTTCTACAACTGCCATCACCTGCACGAGCCGGGCTGCGCGGTGCTCGAAGCGGTCGAGGACGGTCGCGTCGCGCCGGAGCGCCACGCGCTCTACGCGCAGCTCATGCACGAGATCAGCCAGATCGTGCGCTGAAGGCCGCCGGCACCATGCTCAGACTCGTCCGCGCCCCGAACGTCGTGATCGCGCAGCACTGGATGAACATCCTCGCCGCGGCGGGCGTGCCGTGCGAGCTGCACAACCGCTACCTGAGCGGCGCGATGGGCGAGATCCCCGCCGATCAATGCGCGCCCGAGCTATGGCTCGTCGACGAACGCGACGAGAAACTGGCGCGGCGCCTCATCGACGAAGCGCGCAGCGGTCCGCCCGCCGGTGCGCCGACGTGGCGTTGTCCGCGTTGCGGCGAGACGCTGGAGGCGCAGTTCACGGTCTGCTGGCAATGCGGACGTGAGCGCGACGTCCGCGACGAATGACCGTGACGACGGCGCACCAAAGCAAACGGCCCGCGTGAAGCGGGCCGTTTGCCTTGGTGCGTGCGAATGACGGCGCGATCAGAACCACACGGCGATCGTGAGCATAAGCAGCAGGATCATCCACAGGATCACGGCGCGCCACACGAGGCCCACCGCCGATTGCAGCATGCGCGGCGTGCAGTCGTCGCCGACCGTGTACGGACCGCCGTCGCCGGGCGTCGTCGCGAGCGCATCGAGGCTCGACGGCTCGGCGAGCGGACCCGACAGGCGCGCGCCCAGCGCGCCGCTACCGGCGGCGAGCAGCACGCCTTCGTTGGTATCGGGCCACTGGTTCGCGTGATTGCGCCAGGAGTAGATGGCGTCCTCGAAGTTGCCGACGATCGCAAAGCCGAGCGACGTGAGACGCGTCGGCACCCAGTCGATCACGAAGAACACCTGCTGCGCGAACGTCGAAAACGGTTCGCTGCGCTCGATCGCGGGGCGCGACCACTCGCGTGCAAGATACTCGGCGATGCGGTACAGCACGGCGCCGGCCGGACCGGCTGGCAAGAGGAACCAGAAGAACACGCCGAACACGTGCCGGTGCGACGCGACGACCGCGTGGATCAGCGTGTGACGCACGATCTCGCTCACGGGCATGTCGACGGTCTCCATGCCGGTCCACTCGCGCAGGATTTCGCGCGCGCGCGGGACGTCGTCGTTGTTCAGCGAGAGGTGAATGTCGGTGAAATAGTGGCTGAACTGCCGGAAGCCGAGCGTCAGATACACGATCACCACGTTCCACAGGAACGCCAGCGCGAAGCTGATGTGATAGAGCACGTAATAGATGAGCGCGGTGGCCAGCGTCCACGGCAGCACGACGACGAGCCACGCGATCAGGCCGTGCTTTTCCTTGCCGCCGTCGAAGCCGTGCGCGGCCCATTCCGCGTTGAGGCGCACGAGTCCCATCACGGGGTTGTTCGGCGAAAGTGCCCGTACCTGTTCGATAACGAGAGCGAGCAATACGGAGAAGAAGGTCATGCGACGCGCCGTGCGATTCGTGTTTGTGAAGTTTGTTGCAACGATATCACAGGGTCAGATGTGCCTGAACGCCGGACGGCAAACGTACAACACTGTGATGCATAAGAGTCTTGCCGCGCTCGCGTTTATCACATCGCGCGCGTCACGCGGCGTCAGGCAAGCAGGAAGCGATAGAAGTTGCGCAGCATGCCCGCCGTCGCGCCCCAGATGAAATGCGAGCCGCCGAGGCTGCCCACGCCGGCGCTGGAATACGGCATCGCGAAGAAGCGGCGCTCGCCGCCCTCCCAGCGCAACACGCGCACCTGATGATGCGACGGATCCATGAGGAAACTGAGCGGCACTTCGAAGATGTCGGCCACTTCGAGCGCATCGGCGGCGAGGCTGAACGGCTCGTGCACGAGGCCGACGACCGGCGTCACGCGAAAGCCCGTGCCGGTCAGATAGTCGGGCAGCGCGCCGAGCACTTCGACGCGCGCCGGGTCGAGGTTCACTTCCTCGTGCGCCTCGCGCAACGCGGCGGCGATGGGCGTGGGATCGGCGGGCTCGACGCTGCCGCCCGGGAAGCTCACTTGCCCGGCATGGTTGCTGAGGTTGTCGGCGCGCTGCGTGAGCAAAACGGTCAGGCCCGACTCGCGCATCGCGAGCGGCATCAGCACGGCGGCGTTGCGCGGGTCGCGTATTTCGGTGACCCGCGACTCCTGGGGCTCGGGATTCCATGTCAGTTGCTGGGTGAAGCGTGCGCGCAGACCCGCAGGCGTGAGCCGCTCGGCCGCGACCAGCGGCAGACTGGCGCCGGTCGATTCGATCGGCAGGCTTTCGGGTTCAAAAACTGGACGGATCAACGGAAATCCTGGAACACATTTAGACGCCGAGGCTCACACGACGGCAAGCTGCGCCGTCCCGATCGCGGGAGAAGCGGCAGCGCGCACAATCCTGTACGGTGAATATTTTGCGTCGAAAATAAAAAAAGCACCCCGGAGGGTGCTTTTTTCTTACAGCTTTTACGCCTGCTCGACCGGAGCCGCTGCGCGGTCTTTCGACACCAGCTTTTCCTTGATGCGAGCCTTCTTGCCCGACAGGTTGCGCAGGTAGTAGAGCTTCGCGCGACGGACGTCACCGCGACGCTTCACAACGATGCTGGCCAGCAGCGGCGAGTACGTCTGGAACGTACGCTCGACGCCTTCGCCCGACGAGATCTTGCGCACGATGAACGACGAGTTCAGACCGCGATTACGCTTTGCGATCACGACGCCTTCGTATGCCTGAACGCGCTTGCGGTTACCTTCAACCACGTTCACGTTAACGATCACCGTATCGCCGGGGGCGAATTCGGGGATGGTCTTCTCGCCCAGCACGCGCTGGATTTCTTCCTGTTCGAGTTTTTCAATCAGGTTCATGGATTAACTCCTTTAGCCATCGTATCGACGTTCGTACCTGTGCCGGATAAATCCAGGCTACTACGGCCCCGATAGAGGATGGATTCACAACTGGCGCCGTTCACGCATGAAGCGGCACCGCCTTTTGCGCCTCGCGGCGCGCCCGTCCGAAGCACGACGTAACGTCAGGCTTCGTCCGTTCCCTTCGCGAGACTAGCAAGCCATGCCTCGTCGGCACGGCTTAGCATCTTGCTCTTTCTGGCCCGCGCGATCAGATCGGGCCGCTTGCTCCACGTGTTGCGCAGCGCCTCGCGGCGTCGCCACTTCTCGATTTCCGCGTGATGGCCGCCGAGCAGCACATCGGGCACGCGCACGCCGTCGTATTCCTCGGGGCGCGTGTAATGCGGACAATCGAGCAGACCGTCGACGAAGCTGTCCTGCACCGCCGACTGCGCGTCGCCGAGCACACCCGGCAAGTGGCGCACCACGGCGTCGATCAGCGCCATCGCCGGTAGTTCGCCGCCCGACAGCACGAAGTCGCCGAGGCTCACTTCCTCGTCCACGCAACGATCCACCAGGCGCTGATCGATCGCTTCGTAACGGCCGCACAACAATACGAAACCGGGCTCCTGCGCGAACTGCATCACGCGTTCGTGCGTGAGCGGCTTGCCTTGCGGCGACATCAGCAGCACGCGCGGCGCGCTCGAGCCTGCCTGCGTCTGCGCGGCTTTCGCCGCGCCGATCGCGTCTTCGAGCGGCCTGGCCAGCATCACCATGCCGGGGCCGCCGCCGTACGGGCGATCGTCGATCGTGCGGTAGTTGTCGGTCGTGAAATCGCGCGGATTCCACGTACGCAACGCATAAAGCTGCTGCTTCGCCGCCCGGCTCGTGATACCCCAGTCGGTCAACGCGCGGAACATCTCGGGAAAGAGCGTCACGACATCGAACTGCATCGCCCTCTCCATTCAGCGAAAACGTGATAACGCGGTGAAACGGCGCTCAGCAACCGGTCAGAAATCGGCTTCCCAGTCGACGACGATGCGCTTTGCCGCCAGGTCCACAGTCTTGACGTACACGCCGACAAACGGAATCAGGCGCTCGCCGGTGGCCGGCTTGCCGTCCTTGTCCGTCGACGGGTACTCGACGCGCAACACCGAATGCGCGCCATTGTCGATCAGGTCGGCGACCTTGCCGAGTTCGACGCCCGCCTCATTGGCGACGTCGAGACCCATCAGGTCGACCCAGTAATACTCGTCGGCTGCGGGGGCCGGGAATTCGGCACGGCTCACGTAGATGCGGGAACCGCGCAGCAGCAGGGCTGCATCGCGGTCTGCGACGCCGGCCAGTTGACCGACGACGCTGTCGCCGCCGTGCACCTTCGCAGCAAGCCGCACCGATGACTGGCGCTCGCGGCCCTTGACGAGCCACCAGCGTTTCGCCGAGAGCAGCGCGCTGCCGCCCTGAGCGTGCGGCGCGACCTTTAACCAGCCCTTGAGGCCGTAGGCGTCGATCACGGCGCCCACTTCGACCGCGTCCGCCGGAAAGCTCGCCCCGGTTTCGGGGCGCGGCCCTTCGGACGCGGCTTTGGCCGCCGCATCTGTCGCCCCCGCTGCGCTTGTCACGCTAGCGCGCGCGGGCTTGCGCACGAACGCGCCGAACGAAGGAACAGCGTCCGCTGCGCCCTTGCGCGCCTTGCTGGCCGACGGGGCATCCGCTTTTGCGTCTGCCGCCTTTACGTCCGCCGCTTTTGCGTCTTCATGCATCGGCGGACCTCACAGCCAGCTCATGCGTCAATGACGCGGCCACATAAACCAACAGACCCGCACACGCGGGCCGTTCAACCGAAATCGACAAAAAAGAGCGAACCACCGCTTACGCAGCAGCCGTTGCCTTTTGCGATTCATTCACGAGACGCTCGACGGCCGGCGACAGCTGTGCGCCCACGCCTTGCCAGTACGTCACGCGATCTTGCGCGATACGCAGCGTTTCACCCTTGGTGGCGACCGGGTTGTAAAAGCCCACGCGCTCGATGAAACGGCCGTCGCGACGGTTGCGCGAATCGGTTGCGACGATGTTGTAGAACGGGCGCTTCTTCGAGCCGCCGCGTGCCAGACGGATGATGACCATACTAGAATCCTTGAAAACCGGGGTTCGGAACAACTGAAACACGCGATTATAGCCCGAAACCGAAGCCATAACAAACACTTAACTGGGAATCTGAGACGGAGGGCGCGATGGATGGCAATCGATCGCCGGCCGGTGGCCGGTCCTGGCGGGCTCTCGCGGCGCTGCTGCGGCTATTTGAGCGTGTGCGGCACGCAGCCGGGGAGCGGCCGCGCGTTCAGTCCCCGCATCCAGCGCATCCGGCACGCTCCCGCCCCGGCGGCACGAGCCTTCGCGCGACGCGTCTCGTCATTCTGACACGCCTTTCCGCGCTCCCCCTGCTCACGCTGCTAACGCTCGCCGCCCCGCTCGCGCGCGCGGCGCTGCCGATCGAGCGCATCCAGCTACCGCCCGGCTTCCACGTCGAGGTGCTTTCGGACGATGTCCCCGCAGCCCGCGAAATGACGCTCTCCCCCAAAGGCATCCTCTACATCGGCAGCATGGACGGCCACATCTACGCCCTCGAACTGCACGCCGGCAAGCTCGCGCGGCGCCACGTGATCGCGTCGGGGCTGGAGATGCCGGTCGGCGTCGCGTGGCGCGACGGCTCGCTCTACATCTCGGCCGTTTCGTCGATCCTGCGCCTCGACGCGATCGACACCCGCCTCGACGACCCGCCGAAACCCGTCGTCGTGACCGACTCGCTGCCCGCCGAACGCCACCACGGCTGGAAATTCATCGCATTCGGGCCGGACGGCAAGCTCTACGTGCCGCAGGGCGCACCGTGCAACGTCTGCCTTCCGTCGGGCGACCCGCAACGCACGCACTACGCCATGATCGGCCGCATGGACCCGGACGGCAGCCATTACGAGACGATCGCGCGCGGCGTGCGCAACACGGTCGGCTTCGCGTGGCATCCGCAGACGCACGAACTGTGGTTCACCGACAACGGCCGCGACATGCTCGGCGACGACATCCCCGACGACAAGCTCAACCGTCTCGCGCACGTCGGACTCGATTTCGGCTTCCCGTACTGCCACGGCGGCGACGTCGCCGATCCCGGGTTCGGCGCGGGCCATCCGTGCAGCAGCTTCACGCCGCCCGTCGCGAAGCTGGGCGCGCACGTCGCGTCGCTCGGCATGCGCTTCTATACCGGCAAGATGTTTCCGCCCGGGTATCGCGACAGCATCTTCATCGCCGAGCACGGCTCGTGGAATCGCAGCAGGAAGGTCGGTTACCGCGTCGTCAGGATCACGGCGAACGCGGACGGCACGAACGCGCATCAGGAAGTGTTCGCGCAAGGCTGGCTCAACCCCGACGAAACCGTCTGGGGCCGCCCCGCTGATGTGCTGCCGCTGCCCGACGGCTCGCTCCTCATCAGCGACGATTACGCGGGCGCGATCTATCGCGTAACGTGGACCCAACCTTGAACGGCACGCATCCTGCCACCCACGCGCGCCGCTGCTGGCGCGCGGGCGCGACGTACAATGCCCGACGGCAGCCGTCCTTGCGCCGTCAACGAACCCGCCCGCCCATGGCCAACGAAAACCGTCACGCACGTTTCCGTTCCAAAACGCTGACCGCCGCGCTCGCGTTCCTTCTCGGCAGCATCGGCGCGCACCGCTTCTATCTATACGGTCCCCGCGACGTCTGGGGCTGGGCGCATCTGATCGGCACGCTCGCCGGCATCCCCGGCGTCATGCTGCTGATCGCCACCGAACGCGCCTCGATCCCCGGCTGGGCGCTCGCCATAATCGGCGCGGTGTCCGTGCTCTCGGCGTTTCTGGCGGCGATCGTCTATGGCCTGCGGCCCGACGCGAAATGGGACGCTCAATTCAATTCGCAGACGGGCCGCGAGAGCCGCTCCGGCTGGACCGCCGTGATCATCGTGATTTTTTCGCTGCTGATCGGCGCGTTCCTGCTGATGACCGGCCTCGCGCTTGCGTTCCAGACGTATTTCGAATCGCAGGTCGAAGCGGCGAAGACGCTCTCGCAATAGCCCACGATACAACACGCTAAAAAAGGTCGAGCTGCGGTTTCTCGCGCACGGCCTTCGCGCCGGCGAACGCCGACATATCGAGGATGCCGTGAGGCCGCGCGTTCAGCCCGAGGCGCTTCACGGCCTGCTGAAAGCGCTGCTTGAGCAGGTCGGCCCAGAGGCCCGTGCCCTTCATCCGCCGGGAAAACGACGGGTCATAGTCCTTGCCGCCGCGCATGTCGCGCACGCGATTCATCACGCGTTCCGCGCGCTGCGGGAAATGCGCGTCGAGCCACTGCCGGAACAGCGGCGCCACCTCCCACGGCAGACGCAGCACGATGTAGCTCGCGCTCGTCGCACCCGCTTCGGCGCAGGCTTCGAGCACGCGCTCCATGTCCGGCTCGGTGACGAACGGAATCACCGGCGCGATGCTCACGCCGACCGGAATGCCCGCCCCGGTCAGCGTGCGGATCGTGCGCAGACGCCGCGCCGGCGTCGCCGCGCGCGGCTCCAGCGTGCGGGCGATGTCGGCGTCGAGCGTCGTGATCGTGATTGCCGCCATGAACTGCCGACGCTGCGCCATCGGCACGAGCAGGTCGAGGTCGCGCTCGATCAGCGACGATTTCGTGATCGCCGCGAAAGGATGCTGCCGTTCGGCCAGCACTTCGATCACACGTCGCGTGAGGCGCAAGTCGCGCTCGACGGGCTGCCAGGCGTCGGTGTTGACGCCGAGCGCGATGGGCTCGGCGTCGTAGCCGGGCTTCGACAGCTCGCGCGCGAGCAGTTCGGGCGCGTTGACCTTCGCGTAAATGCGGCTTTCGAAGTCGAGCCCCGGCGACAGCCCGAGATAGCTGTGCGTGGGCCGCGCGAAACAGTAGATGCAACCGTGCTCGCAGCCGCGATAGGGATTCAGCGAAACGCTGAACGGGAGGTCCGGCGACTGGTTGCGCGTGAGGATGCTTTTCGCGCGCTCTTCGAAGACCTGGGTGCGCAGCGCGGGCGCGTCGCTCTCGTCCGCCTCTTCGCCGGGAAGCGGCTGCCAACCGTCATAGAAGGTCTCGCGCTGCTGCACTTCGTAGCGCCCCTGCAGGTTCGTGACGGCGCCCCGCCCCTTTCTGGGTGCGGGCGGCGCGACGGGGTACCAGACGTCGGAATCGGGATTGGAATCGTCCACGGGAGGATACGGAAAAGCGCGTTAACACTGTATGAATATACAGTGTTAACGCGCTTTGTCGAGCCCGACAAAAAGAGCCTTTTCTCGCGAGGCGACCCCTTGCGCCCTTCCCAGCCCGCGCTAATCCCCCCGGCCGGGAATCGATCACGATTCTCGCGGTCAGGCGGAAATGCTCGCCGATGGCGGCGACAGCGTCGTCCGTCCTTCGCTCCAGAACTGCATCGACGAGTTCCTTGTGCTCGCGCGGCATCACCACGGCTTGCCGCGACAGGTCGCGATAGCGCTCCGCGTGATCGAACAACCGCATGCAGATGTCCACCATCCACTGCGATCCGCAGCCGGAAAAGATCTGCAGGTGAAATTCGCGGTGCAGCGGATCGTGCGCCTCATTCTGGACAGGCGGCTCTTCCGGCTCGTAGCGCGGCACCTTCGAAAGCCGGTGATAGGCGAGCAGCACCCGCTCCTCCCATGCGGCGTCGCCGTTACGCAGCGCTTCGTGCACGGCCGCTTCGGCGCTCCAGTCCCGTGCGCGCGTCAGATCGTCGAGACCTTGCTGGCTGATCGGCGCGCTGCTCTCGGGCACGCCGGCGGCGACGGTCGGCGCGGCCTACGCCTGTATCAAGGACGATTCGGCGCTCGACAACAACGCCGGGCAGATCGGCGGTATCGCGAGCTACTCGCTCTCGAAACGCATGCAGCTCTATGGTGCCGTGTCGTGGTTGACGAACTTCGGCGCGGCCCGGTTCCGGATGACGGGCGCCAGCATCACGCCTGGCTCATGGCTGACGCCCGACCCTGGACATAACGGGTTCGGGGCGCTGGTCGGCATTCGCCACCTGTTCCAGGCTGCACCATGCAGAAAAGCGCGCCGATGCTGTGCGATTGCGCCGTATCGGCGCGCTTTGCCGTGCCTGAAACACGCTTCAACGCCCGGACGAAGCGCCCTCACTCGCCGACAGCAATCGTCAGCGTCTCCTTGACCTCTTCCATCACGACGTAGCTCTTCGACTGCACGGCGCCCGGCAGTTGCAGCAGGATGTCGCCGAGCAGCTTGCGGTAGTCGGACATCTCGCCGATGCGCGCCTTGATCAGATAGTCGAAGTCGCCCGAGACCAGATGGCATTCGAGCACCTCGGGAATCTTCTGCACTTCGCGGCGAAACTTCTCGAACATGTTGCCGCTCTTGTGGTCGAGCGTGATCTCGACGAACACCAGCAACGCCGCCCCGAGCACCGACGGATTGACGCGCGCGTAGTAGCCCGTGATGACGCCGTCGCGCTCCATGCGCTTGACCCGCTCGATGCACGGCGTGACCGAGAGTCCGACCTGTTCGGCGAGGTCTTTCATCGCCATGCGCCCGTCCTCCTGAAGCAGCTTGAGGATGCGGTGATCGAGCCGGTCGAGCGCGCGGACCGGCTGGCGGTGCGTTCTCATGTTTTTTCCTGAATATTTGAAAAATACAATAACAAAATCTAGACACTCAACAATAACATAGCTGTTATTACTAGCCACACCGTTCAAACCGTATTTTTTCCTGTTTATCGGGTCCTGCTGGGTCGCAGGGCGGCGATCTCGCAGGCGGCGTGGCGTCAACGACCAGAAAAATTGGAGCAGCTATGCGAGTCGTCGTGTTGGGCAGCGGTGTGGTCGGCGTGACAAGTGCCTGGTACCTCGCGCGAGCGGGCCACGAGGTGACGGTCATCGACCGCTCGTCCGGCCCCGCGCTCGAAACCAGTTTTGCCAACGCGGGCCAGATCTCGCCGGGCTATGCCGCGCCGTGGGCCGCGCCGGGCATTCCGCTGAAGGCGGTCAAGTGGATGTTCGAGAAGCATGCACCGCTCGCCATCCGCCTCGACGGCACGAAGTTCCAGCTGCAGTGGATGTACCAGATGCTGCGCAACTGCACGGCCGAACGCTATGCGGTCAACAAGGGTCGCATGGTGCGCCTCGCCGAATACAGCCGCGACTGCCTGCAGGCGCTGCGCGCCGACACCGGCATCCAGTACGAAGGCCGCACGGGCGGCACGCTCCAGGTGTTCCGCACGCAGCAGCAATTCGACGGCGCGGCCAAGGACATCGCCGTGCTCAAGGAAGCCAACGTCCCCTACGAGCTGCTCACAGCCGACGAACTCGGCCGCGCCGAACCGGCGCTCGGCGCCGTCTCGCGCAAGCTGACGGGCGGCCTGCGCCTGCCCGGCGACGAAACCGGCGACTGCCAGCTGTTCACCACGCGCCTCGCCGCGTTGGCCGGGCAACTGGGCGTCAAGTTCATGTACGACACGTCGATCGACGCGCTCGCCGTCTCGGGCGAGCGCCTCGCCGGCGTGCAGTGCGGCAAGGAACTCGTGCGCGCGGACGCCTACGTCGTCGCTCTCGGCTCGTACTCGACGAAGATACTCTCGGACCTCGTGAAGATCCCGGTGTATCCGCTCAAGGGCTATTCGATCACCACGCCGATCGTGAACGCCGACGCAGCGCCCGTTTCGACCGTGCTCGACGAGACCTACAAGATCGCGATCACGCGTTTCGACGATCGCATTCGCGTGGGCGGCATGGCCGAAGTCGTCGGCTTCGACACGAACCTGCGCGACGCGCGTCGCGCGACACTGGAAATGTGCGTGAACGACCTGTTCCCGGGCGGCGGCGACACGACGCAGGCCACCTTCTGGACCGGCCTGCGCCCGATGACGCCGGACGGCACGCCGGTCGTCGGCCGCACGCCGCTGTCGAACCTGTTCCTGAACACGGGGCACGGCACGCTCGGCTGGACGATGTCGTGCGGCTCGGGCCAGTTGCTCGCCGACCTCATCTCGGGCAAGCAGCCGGCGATCAAGGCCGACGATCTTTCGGTATATCGCTACCTCGGCGACGTCCAGGGCATGCATCGCCCGGCTTACGCGTAACGCTGAAACTACGCGTCCGCGTACCAACGAAATCGGCACCCTCGGGTGCCGATTTTCATTTCTGCGCTTGCGCGGCGCGCATCAGAACTGATCCGCCGGGAGCGCCAGCACGCCCTCGCCGCCCTTCGCGCTGACGATTGCCGCCTCAAGCGCCGCGGCCTGCGGCAGGACATGCTCCGCATAGAACTGCGCAATCGCGATCTTCGCGCCGTAAAACGCCGGGTCCGCCGATGCAAGGCGCGCCGACGCGAGCATCGCCCGCGCCATCTGCCAGCCGCCGAGCACGATGCCCGCCAGCCTCAGATACAACACGCTGCCTGCGAACACCGCGTTCGGATCGCGCTGCGCGTTCGCGAGCACGTAGTCCACGACGGACGCCAGCGCCTGCTGCCCGCGTGCAAGCTGGTTCTGCATCGACGTGAACGGCGCGCCCCGCTGCGTGCCGAGCGCGGCGAGCGTCTGCGCGATGTCGGCGATCAGCGCCTTCGCCGCCGCGCCGCCGTCACGCAGCGTCTTGCGCCCGACGAGGTCGTTCGCCTGAATCGCCGTCGTGCCTTCGTAGATCGGCAGAATGCGCGCATCGCGATAGAACTGCGCGGCACCCGTTTCCTCGATGAAACCCATGCCGCCATGCACCTGCACGCCGAGGCTCGTCACCTCGATCGACAGTTCCGTGCTCCAGCCCTTCACGATCGGCACGAGGTATTCGTAGCGCGCGTCGTGCTTCGCACGCACGGCCGCGTCGGGATGGCGACGCGCGAGATCGCTCTGCGCGGCCGCGACGTACGCGAGCGAGCGCGAGGCCTCGGTGAGCGCGCGCATCGTCGAGAGCATGCGGCGCACGTCCGGGTGATGAATGATCGTGACGGCGTCCTTCGACGACCCGTCGACGGGACGGCTCTGCACACGCTCCTTCGCGTACGCCGCGGCCTTCTGGTACGCGCGATCCGACAACGCAACGCCCTGCATGCCCACGGCGAAGCGCGCGGCGTTCATCATGATGAACATGTATTCGAGGCCGCGACTGGCCTCGCCGACAAGCTGGCCGATCGCGCCGCCGTGATCGCCGTATTGCAGGACCGCGGTGGGACTCGCCTTGATGCCGAGCTTGTGTTCGATCGACACGCAGTGCACGTCGTTGCGCGCGCCGAGCGAGCCGTCGTCGTTCACGAGGAACTTCGGCACGATGAAGAGCGAGATGCCCTTCACGCCTGCGGGCGCATCGGGCGTGCGCGCGAGCACGAGATGGACGATGTTCCCGGCCATGTCGTGCTCGCCCCAGGTGATGAATATCTTCGTGCCGAAGAGCTTGTACGTGCCGTCGCCCTGCGGCTCGGCGCGCGTGCGGACCGCCGCGAGATCCGAGCCGGCCTGCGGCTCCGTGAGGTTCATCGTGCCGGTCCAGTCGCCGGAGATCAGGCGCGGCACGTAGCGGCGCTTCTGCTCTTCGCTGCCGGCGGTGAGCAGCGCTTCGATCGCACCGTCGGTCAAAAGCGGGCAGAGCGCGAACGAGAGATTCGACGCGTTGAGCATCTCGATGCACGGTGTCGCGACGAGCTTCGGCAGGCCTTGCCCTTCGTACTCCTGCGGATGCTGCACGCCCTGCCAGCCGCCCGCGACGAACTGGCGGAACGCCCCGGCGAAGCCCGGCGTCGCGTGCACGGTGCCGTTGTCCCAGCGGCTCGGATTGCGGTCGCCTTCGGCATTGAGCGGCGCGAGCACTTCTCCGCACAGCTTCGCTGCTTCGCCGAGCACGGCCTGGACCGTTTCCGGCGTCGCGTCCTCATAGCCCGGCAGCGCCGCGATTTCGTCGAGGCCCGCCAGTTCCTTCATCACGAACAGCATGTCGCTGGTCGGTGCGTTGTACATGTCAGTCTCCTCCGTGCCCTGCTTTCGACGACGAAAAAAGGGGCGCCGCAGCGCCCCTTTCTGTCTTGCCTCACGCCCTGCGTTCAAGCCGCATGGCGTCGGTCGGCGCCGGCGATCAGCCGAGTTCCTTGACCAGCTCCGGCACGATCGTGAACAGATCGCCGACGAGGCCGTAATCGGCGACGCTGAAAATCGGCGCTTCTTCGTCCTTGTTGATCGCGACGATCACCTTCGAGTCCTTCATGCCGGCCAGGTGCTGGATCGCACCCGAGATGCCGACCGCGATGTACAGCTGCGGCGCGACGATCTTGCCCGTCTGGCCGACCTGGTAGTCGTTCGGCACGTAACCCGCATCGACGGCCGCGCGCGATGCGCCGAGTGCCGCGTTGAGCTTGTCCGCGAGCGGCTCCAGGACCTTCATGTAGTTCTCGCCGCTGCCGAGGCCCCGACCGCCCGAGACGATGATCGCTGCGCTCGTCAGTTCCGGCCGATCGAGCTTCGTCACTTCGCGGCTCACGAACTGCGAGAGGCCGCTGTCCGCTGCGGCGTCGATCTTCTCGACCGATGCGCTGCCGCCTTCCGCTGCCACGGCGTCGAACGCAGTCGTGCGGACCGTGATGACCTTGACCGGATCAGCCGATTGAATCGTCGCGATCGCGTTGCCCGCGTAGATCGGACGCTCGAACGTGTCGGCGCTGTCGACTGCGGTGATATCGCTGATCTGCGCGACGTCGAGCTTCGCGGCGATGCGCGGCGCGACGTTCTTGCCCGCAGCCGTGGTCGGCGCGAGGATGTGCGAGTAGTTCTTCGCCGCATTTTGAACAAGCGCGAGAACCGTCGCCTCGACGTTCTCAGCGAGGCCCGCTTCGAGTTGCGGCGCATCGGCCAGCAGCACCTTCGACACGCCCGCGATCCTGGCAGCGGCATCCGCCGCGCCCTGCGCGTTGTGGCCCGCGACCAGCACATGCACGTCGCCACCGGCGAATTTGGCAACCTCGTGTGCGGCAGCCACGGTATTCAGCGTAGCGGCCTTGACCGACGCGCCGTCATGTTCGGCAATAACCAGAACCGTCATTTCGTAATCTCCTTGAACCCTTACAGCACCTTGGCTTCCGTCTTCAGCTTCTCGACCAGCGTCTTCACGTCCGGCACCTTCACGCCTGCGCTACGCTTGGGCGGCTCGGCAACCTTCAGCGTCTTCAGACGCGGCGCGACGTCCACACCGAGGTCTTCGGGCTTCACGGTCTCCAGCGGCTTCTTCTTCGCCTTCATGATGTTCGGCAGCGTCACGTAGCGCGGCTCGTTCAGGCGCAGGTCGGTCGTGATCACGGCGGGCAGCTTCAGCGACAGCGTTTCCGCGCCGCCATCGACTTCACGCGAAACCGTGGCCTTGCCGTCGGCAACGACGACCTTCGACGCGAAGGTGGCCTGCGGCAGGTTGGCCAGCGCGGCGAGCATCTGGCCGGTCTGGTTCGAATCGTCGTCGATGGCCTGCTTGCCGAGGATCACGAGCTGCGGCTGCTCCTTGTCGACGAGCGCCTTCAGGATCTTCGCCACGGCGAGCGGCTGCAGGTCTTCATTCGACTCGACGAGGATCGCGCGGTCCGCGCCGATCGCCAGCGCCGTGCGCAGCGTTTCCTGCGACTGCGCGACGCCGCACGACACGGCGATCACTTCCGTCGCCACGCCCGCTTCCTTCAGGCGCACCGCTTCCTCAATTGCGATTTCGTCGAACGGGTTCATCGACATCTTCACATTGGCGATATCGACGCCGGTGCCGTCCGACTTCACGCGGACTTTCACGTTGTAATCGACTACGCGCTTGACTGGCACAAGGACTTTCATTCACATGCTCCGAAGTTACGAATACGTCAACCTGGCCGACATTATAGCTAGCGAGCGCTCCGCTGGAGGCGTCGGCCGCCGGCACTTTTTTCACGATCTGCGGCTTCTGGACCCGAGAATCGACAGCGTCGAACGATCGTTCTATTTTAAGATGGAGCGAGCCCGGGCTTCAAGCCAGGGTCCCGACTGATATCTCTAAATTAGAATCCGCGGCCTCGCGCATCACCACGCGGCGATCACCGCGCCGCCGAATTTCGACTCGATGTACTGCTTCACTTCCGGCGAGTGGTAAGCCGCCACGAGCCTGGCCACCCACGGTTTGTTGCGGTCGACCTCGCGGATCGCGATGACGTTCACGTACGGGCCCTTCGGGTCCTCGATTGCGATCGCGTCCTGCTTCGGCTTGAGCCCTGCTTCCATCGCAAAGTTGGTGTTGATCGCGGCCGCATCGACGTCGGCGAGCGAGCGCGGGATCTGCGCCGCATCCAGTTCGACGATCTTCAGCTTCCGCGGGTTTTCCACGATGTCGAGCGGCATCGCCTTCAGGCCCGCGTCGGCGCGCAGCTTGATCAAACCCTGCTTCTGCAGCAGCAGCAATGCCCGGCCGCCATTCGTCGGATCATTGGGCACCGCGATCTTCGCGCCCGGCTGCAGTTCGGCGAGCGACTTCACCTTCTTCGAGTAGATGCCCATCGGGAAAGTCACGGTGTCGGCGATGCGGACGAGCTTGTAGCCGCGGTCCTTCACCTGCGCATCGAGATACGGCTGATGCTGGTAGCTGTTCGCGTCGAGGTCGCCGCCCGCGAGTGCGGCATTCGGCTGCACGTAGTCGGAGAACTCGACGATCTTGATCGTCAGACCGTTCTTCGCCGCGACCTGCTTCACCACCTCCATCACCTGCTCGTGCGGGCCGCCCGTCACGCACACCTTGATGGTCTCGTCGGCCTGCGCGCCGAACGACGCGAAGAGCGTTGCCGCGCCCAGCGCCGCGGCGATCCGGATCATGAAACGACGTTGCATACCAAACCTTTGTCTCGAGTTGTAGTGATGGAAAACGCGTTATTTGTGGCTCAACCGCCGCACGAGCCAGTCGCCGAACGACTGCACGAGCTGCACGAACACGATCAGGATCACGACGACGATCAGCATCACTTCGGGCTCAAAGCGCTGATAGCCATAGCGGATGCCGAGGTCGCCGAGCCCGCCGCCGCCGATCGCGCCCGCCATCGCCGAATAGCCGACGAGCGAAATGAACGTGATCGTGAGGCCCGCGACGACGCCCGGCAGCGCCTCGGGCAGCAGCACCTTGAAGACGATCTGGCGCGTGCTGGCACCCATGGCGAGCGCGGCTTCGATGAGGCCGCGATCGACTTCGCGCAGCGCCGTTTCGACGAGACGCGCGATGAACGGCGCGGCCGCGATCGTGAGCGGCACGACAGCAGCGGCCGTGCCGATCGACGAGCCCACCACGAGGCGCGTGAACGGAATCACCGCGACTAGCAGGATGATGAACGGCGTCGAGCGCACGGCATTGACGATTACGCCCATCACGCGGTTCATGGCGATGTTCTGCAGCACCCCATTCCTGTCGGTCAGATGGAGCAGCACGCCGAGCGGCAAGCCGACGGCGGCGCCCACGGCGCCCGAGATGCCCACCATCACGAGCGTCTCCCAGAACGACTGGACGAACATGTCGAACATTTCACTCAACATGGGACAACTCCTCCACTACCACGCCCTGCAAGCGCAGCGAGGCCACCGCCTGCGCCACCTTCGCCGGATCGCCGCTCGCGAGCACCGCGAGCGAGCCGAACGCCTGCCCCTGGATCTCGTCGATCTGGCCATGCAGGATGTTGAAATCGAGTTCGAAGCGACGGATCGTCTCCGAAAGCACGGGCTGATCGACGCCCGTCCCCGTGAACGCGAGGCGCAGCAGATGGCCGCTGCCCTTCGCGAGGCGCTCGGCCACGCGCGCCTTGAGCGCGGGCGGCAGCTCCTGCGCGATGACGTCGCCGAGCAGCGCGCGCGTGACATCGTGACGCGGCTGCAGGAACACGTCGATCACGGGACCGCTTTCCACGACGCGGCCCGCATCGAGCACGGCCACGCGGTCGCAGACCTGTTTGATCACTTCCATCTGGTGCGTGATCATCACGATCGTCAGGTTCAGCTCGCGATTGATCTTGCGTAACAGGTCGAGGATCGCGCGCGTCGTTTCGGGGTCGAGTGCGGACGTCGCTTCATCGGAGAGCAGCACCTTCGGCTTGCTCGCGAGCGCGCGCGCGATGCCGACGCGCTGCTTCTGCCCGCCGCTGATCTGCGCCGGATAGCGGTCCTTCTGCGCCGAGAGCCCAACGAGTTCGAGCAACGGCAGCACGGCCTCTTCGATCTGCGCGCGCTTCAAGCCCGCGAGTTCGAGCGGCAGCGCGACGTTGTCGAACACGGTCCGCGACGAAAGCAGGTTGAAGTGCTGGAAGATCATGCCGATCTCGCGGCGCGCCTCGCGCAGCGCGGCGGGTGCGAGCGACGTAAGCGTGCGTCCGTTGACGACGATGTCGCCTTCGGTCGGCCGGGTCAGCAGGTTGATGGTGCGGACGAGCGTGCTTTTCCCCGCGCCGCTGCGCCCGATAATGCCGAACACTTCGCCCGGCGGAATCGTCAGATTGACGTTGTGTAGCGCCTCGATCCAGCCATTCGGGCCGGCAAAGCGCTGCGAGACATTGCGTATTTCGATCATGAAAAAACGAAACGGCGGGCGTGCCGCGCACCGCGCATGTCTGGCCCGTCACATGGACTGGCCGGAAACGCCGTACGCCGACAGACAGCCGCCGTTGCTGGTCTGGATTTGATCCCGGATTTTACCCTGGGGCATCAAATTCCTTTTAATAATCAATTCCGATACTTTCATAACCCAGCGACATTAGAGGGTCGCAGCGGCATGACTGACGGCGCGTGGCGGCTATGATCGGGTGGCATTCCGCCCGCTTCTGCCGATAACCGATAACAAACTCACGAGAACGAGGAGATCCATGGAGACGACAACGCCGATCGAAGCCGCCACGCCTGCCGCGCCGCCCGAAACATCCACGCTGCGCACGCGCGACGGCGCCACGCTGCCGCTCTATGTCTGGCGCGCGAACGCGACGCCACCGCGCGCCGCGATTGCGCTGCTGCACGGCCTCGCGGAGCATGCGGGCCGCTACGCGGCGTTCGCGGCGGATGTGAACGCGGCGGGCATCGACGTGTACGCGATCGATCTGCGCGGCCACGGCCGCGCGAGCGGCCGCCGGGCGTGGGTGGCACGCTTCGACGAATATCTGGAGGATGCGCAGACGCTGGTCGCCCGCGCTGGCGCGGCCTGCGCGCGGCAGGCCACACCGCTTTTCCTGATGGGCCACAGCATGGGCGGCGCGATTGCCGCGCTCTACGCGATCGAACGCGCGCCGCAAGGCGGCGTGCCGCTCGCGGGCTTGCTGCTGTCGAGCCCGGCGCTCGCGCCCGGACGCGATGTCCCCGCATGGATGATCGCGGCGAGCCGCGTAATCAGCGCAATCTGGCCGCGCTTTCCGGCGATGAAGATCGACGCGGCCCTGCTCGCGCGCGATCAAGCGGTGGTCGCGGCAAACCGCGCCGATCCGCTGGTCCACCACGGCGCGATCCCGGCGCGCACGGGCGCCGAACTGCTCGGCGCGATGCGACGCATCGAAGCCGGGCGCGCTGCGCTGCGTCTACCGTTGCTGATCTGGCACGGCACGCAGGACAAGCTCACGGAACCCGACGGCAGCCGGGATTTCGGCGCTCAGGCAGGCTCGCCCGACCGCGCGCTGACGCTCTACGAAAGCAACTACCACGAAACGCTGAACGACCTCGACCGCGAGCGCGTGATCGGCTCACTGATCGCGTGGATCGGCTCGCATCGCGGGCCGGGTGCTTAAACGCGCGCGAGCGTTACTTCGCCCCGCGCCGCTCGATGAACGCCTGCACGCCGTCGAGCGCGGGGTCGGTCATCATGTTGCAGGCCATCGTCTGGCCCGCCAGCTGATACGCGGCGTCGATACCCATTTCGAGCTGCCGGTAGAACAGCCCCTTGCCCGCCTGCACCGCCTCGCGCGGCTTCGCGCAGATGCTCGCCGCGAGCGCCGTCACGGCAGCGTCGAGTTCGTCCGGCGCGGTGACACGGTTCACGAGGCCCTCGCGTTGCGCGGCGGCCGCGTCGATGAATTCGCCCGTCATCAGCATTTCGAACGCCGCCTTGCGCGAAACGTTGCGCGTGAGCGGCACAGCGGGTGTCGAGCAGAACAGGCCGAGATTGATCCCCGACACGGCAAAGCGTGCGGTATCGGCGGCGACGGCGAGATCGCACATCGCGACGAGCTGGCAACCCGCCGCGGTCGCGACGCCGTGCACGCGCGCGATCACGGGCTGCGGCATCTTCTGGATCGTCAGCATCAGCTTCGAGCAGCGCGCGAACAGTTGCACGTAGTACTCGCGCGACGGCGCCGCGCGCATTTCCCTGAGGTCGTGTCCGGCGCAGAACGCGCGCCCCGCACCCGCGATCACGACGACGCGTGCCGACGACGACGCGAGCGCGTTCAGTTGCTCCTGCAGCGCGTCGATGAGCGCTTCGGAAAGCGCGTTGAATGCATCGGGACGATTCAGCGTGAGCTGCACGACGCCGGGCACGCCGTACGCGTCGTGCATCAGCTCGACGAGCGGCGTATCGGCGCCGGCAGCAGCACGCGAGGACGGTTGAGTGCTCATGTCAGGTTTCCTTCAACGTCGATGCAGGATGTCGCGCGATCGCCGGACGACGGGACGCGAGGCGCGCGACGCGATTCGGAGGGAGCAAGCAGGCGCCGCGGGAAGCAGCGCGCTCAGAGATCGGCGAGCGCGCGCAGGTGCGCGACCACGCTGCGACCGAGCGCCGAAAGGTTGTAGCCACCTTCGAGGCAGCTCACGATGCGCCCTTGCGCATAGCGCCCGGCGATCGCGCGCAGTTGCTCGGTGATCCACGCGAAGTCGGCCTCGACGAGACCCATGTTGCCGAGATCGTCCTCGCGGTGCGCATCGAAGCCCGCCGAGATGAACACCATCTCCGGCCTGAATTCGTGCAGGCGCGGCAGCCACAGCAGATCGATCGCCTCGCGCGCTTCCATGCCCTTCGTGCGCGCGGGCAGCGGCACGTTGACCATGTTCGGCGACGCGTGTTCAGCGCCAGAGAACGGATAAAACGGATGCTGGAAGATGCTGCACATCAGGACACGCGAATCGCCGGCGAAGGCTGCTTCCGTGCCGTTTCCGTGATGCACATCAAAGTCGATGACCGCGACACGCGAAAGGCCGCGCACTTCCAGCGCATGGCGCGCCGCCACAGCGACGTTGTTGAAGAAGCAGAAACCCATCGCGCGCGCAGGCTCGGCGTGGTGGCCCGGCGGACGGATGCTGCAGAACGCGTTCTCGTAGCGGCCCTCGATCACGGCGTCGGTGGCGGCGATCGCAGTGCCCGCGGCGCGCAACGCGGCCTGCCACGTATGCGGATTCATCGACGTGTCGGGGTCGATCGCCGCGTACCCTTCAACCGGAGACGTGTTGCGGACGAAGTCGATATGCGCCTGCGTGTGCACGCGCAGTAGCGAGGATTCGTCGGCGAGCGGCGCCGAATCCTCGCGCTCGACCAGCATGTCGATGCGGCTTGCAATCAGCTGGTCTTCGATGGCCTGCAGGCGCGCGGGGCATTCGGGGTGCCATTCGCCCATTTCGTGCAGCAGACAGTCGGGATGCGTAAAAAATCCGGTTGTCATAGTCGTTGTGCATGCTGCGGCGCGCGTCGCTGGGTATCGCTGGATATCGCCAGTGTGGCCGCTTGTCTCCGTCCCTCGCGCGCCGGATTGCGCGCACAGCCATCACGTTACCACAGCGCCCCCTTGCAGCAGCGGGGTCCCGCACCGAAACGCTCCAGTTCCTTTGAGGCGCTCGGGTATACTTCGCCGATTGATCTACCCTCGCCCGAACTTCGCCGCCGCCCATGACGCTCAAGTCCGCTCTGTCTGTCCCCGGCCGCCTGCGCGCCACGATTCTCGCCCTCGCATGCAGTACAGCGCTGCCGCTCGTGAGCGGCGCGGCAATCGCGCAAACGATGCAGCACGCGCCGCTCACCGTCACGCAGGGACAGCCGCAGACGCCCGCGCCGCAGGGGCAAACGTTCGAAGAGGAAATCGTCCCCCAGCGTTACGTGAACAACCCGACCGTCGAGGCGTTCATCAACGACATGGTGGCCCGCTACGACTTCGACCCGAACGCGCTGCACGCCCTCTTCGCGGGCGCGAGCTATTCGGCGACGGCGGTGAAGCTCGTCACGCCGTCCCCCACGCCAGGCATCAAGAACTGGCGCGTCTATCAGTCGCGCTTTCTCGACCCGGTTCGCATCAACGCGGGCGTGCATTTCTGGCGCGACAACCAGGCCACGCTGCAGCGCGCGGCGGACCAGTTCGGCGTGCCGCCTGAGGTGATCGTCGGCATCATCGGAGTCGAGACGATCTACGGGCGCTACATGGGCAACTTCAGCGTGCTCGACGCGCTCACGACGCTCGCATTCGACTATCCGGACACGCCGAACCGCGCGGAACGCGAAGCGACCTTCCGCAAGAATCTCGAAGACTACCTGGTGTGGACGCGCGACGCGCAGATCGATCCGACGTCGGTGCTCGGTTCGTACACGGGCGCGATCGGGATTCCGCAATTCCTGCCGAGCAGCATCGTGCAGTACGCGGTCGACTTCGACGGCAGCGGTCACATCGACCTGCGCAAGAGCGCGGCCGATGCGATCGGCAGCGTCGCCAACTACCTGAAGCAGAACGGCTGGGAGACGGGTCGCCCCGTGGTGTGGAGGATCGCGCCCGACGCGGGTAGCCAGGGCATTGCGCAGGCCGCCGCCGACGGCCAGGCCGATCCGCACTGGCCGCTGGAACAGCTGCTGCGCTCCGGACTCGTGCTGGACGAACCCGGCGTGGACATCGCGGCCGAAGCGGGCACGCCGGTTACGGTCATCGACCTGCCGACGCCTGGACGCGCGACCGAATACAAGCTCGGTCTGAAGAACTTCTATGTGCTCACGCGCTATAACCGCAGCTTCTTCTACGCGCTCACGGTGTATCAACTGGGGCAGCGCGTGAAGGCGCAGATTCTGGCGACGCAGCCGGCCTTCGGGAACGGGCCGGCGAATGGCGGGGTCATGTCGGCGCCACCGTTGGCGCCCGCACCAGCGCCGGCGGCGGCACCTGGTGCTGGCCAGCAGTAAAAGTCGTGCCGGAGGCGGCCGAGCGCCGCCTCATTCATGCATTCATGCCACCCGTTCGACGCAGTTCGCAGCGCTTCGCGCGGGCGGAATTCGCCGTGTCCGCTCGCCTGCGAGCAGCAACGCAACGTCCCTCAGGCCGGGAACACGCCCGTCGAGAGATAACGGTCACCGCGATCGCACACGATGAACACGATCGTCGCGTTCTCCAGTTGGCGCGCGAGGCGCATCGCCACTTCGCACGCGCCGCCCGACGAAATCCCCGCAAAAATGCCTTCGACCGACGCAAGACGGCGTGCCATCGCTTCGGCGGCGGCCTGGCTCACGTTCTCGACGCGATCGACGCGGCTGCGATCGAAGATCTTCGGCAGATACGCCTCGGGCCACTTGCGAATACCCGGAATGCGCGACCCCTCTTCCGGCTGCGCACCGACGATCTCGATCGCCTGGTTCTGCTCCTTCAGATACTGCGACACGCCCATGATCGTGCCGGTCGTGCCCATCGATGAAACGAAGTGAGTGATGCGGCCCTGCGTGTCGTGCCAGATTTCGGGGCCGGTGGCCTCGTAATGCGCGAGCGGATTGTCCGGGTTCGCGAACTGGTCGAGGATGATGCCCTTGCCGTCGCGCTGCATCTGCTCGGCAAGATCGCGCGCGTATTCCATGCCGCCCTTCACGGGCGTGAGCAGGATCTGCGCGCCATAGGCAGTCATGCTCTGACGACGCTCGACCGAGAGGTCCTCCGGCATGATCAGCACCATCTTGTAGCCGCGGATCGCCGCGGCCATCGCGAGCGCGATGCCCGTGTTGCCGCTCGTTGCCTCGATCAGCGTGTCGCCCGGCTTGATGCGGCCGCGCTCTTCGGCCTTGCGGATCATCGAGAGCGCCGGACGGTCCTTCACCGACCCCGCCGGATTGTTGCCTTCGAGCTTGGCGAGGACGACGTTGTTGCGGGCGCGGATTTCGTCATCCGGAAGGCGGACGAGCTGCACGAGCGGCGTGTTGCCGATCGTGTCTTCAATGGTCTTGTATGACATGGCTGATTGCGATCGGGCGCGATGCGAAAGGCACGGCGCCATTGACGGGATGATCCGATTCTAAACCACGCGGCAACCTCACGCTGACGAGTCCGGGTCGGCGTAGGGACGCGACGAGCCTGCTGCGCCGGTTCCGACGCACGCCAAAAAGCGCAAACGCTTGCACGGCGTGGCCACGCTGCGCATTTCACCGCACGCGCTGAGCACGCAAAAAGCCCCGCGGCGGAGGGCCGCGGGTCAACACCGCCGAAGCGGCGCCTGAAGGAGCCGTAACAGATCCCGGCACGCACGGGACGATCCGGCAACTGCTGCCCAAAACAGCAGGCGTGCATGGCCAACGAGAATGAACGTGCTGGCGCAGCGCTATTTCTTGACCGTCACCGTGGTCGCGGATTGACCGGGCGACGCGGTCTTCGCCTGGGCCGTCTGAGCGTTGCGCGCGGCTTGCGCGTTCGCCGGCCCCACCGACAATCCTTCGGCCTGCAAACGTTCGACCGTATGGCCGCCCATGCCCTTCACGCGCTTGCCGAGGTCGGCGGCATCCTTGAACGGGCCGTGCGCGCTGCGCTCGCCGAGAATCGCTTTGGACCGCGCGGGCCCAATGCCCTTGATGCCGCGCAGGGCGTCTTCATTGGCCGTGTTGACGTCGACCGCCGCCAACGCGTGGCCGAACGCGGCAAGCAGCAGCGCCACCGCGAGCAATTTCCTGAACATGCTGGATCTCCCTTGAAACCGCCTGCCGGCGACCATCGCCGGCAGGGAGAGTCCAGTGTAGAAAGTTGCGGCCTGGAATTACACCTGGCCGGACAGCCAACGTACGTAGCGATCGACGCCTTCCTGGACCGTCAGGAACGGCGCGTCGTAGCCGGCCGCGCGCAGCTTCGTCTGATCGGCTTGCGTGAAGCACTGGTACTTGCCGCGCAACGCGTCAGGAAACGGGATGTATTCGATCAGGCCGCGCTGCACCTGCTCATCGAGCGTGAGCGGCGCTTCACCGCTCATCGCGCGCAGCGTGTTGACCACGGTGGTCGCGATATCGTTGAACGGCTGCGCACGGCCGCTGCCAAGGTTGAAGATGCCGCTCTTCTCGGGGTGATCGAAGAAGAACAGGTTCACCTTCACGACGTCCTCGACCGACACGAAGTCGCGCGTCTGCTCGCCGGGCGCATAGCCGTTGTATTCGCCGAAGAGCTTCACGTGGCCTTCGGCGCGGAACTGGTTGAAGTTGTGGAACGCCACCGACGCCATGCGCGCCTTGTGCGTCTCGCGCGGACCGTAGACGTTGAAGTAGCGAAAGCCCGCGATCTGGCTTTTCGCGATCGGCAGCACGCGGCGGATCACCTGATCGAACAGGAACTTCGAATAGCCGTAGACGTTCAGCGGCGCTTCCACCTCGCGCTCTTCGACGAAATGGCTCGACCCGCCGTAGATCGCCGCCGAGGACGCATACAGAAACTGCGTGCCCTGCGCGAGGCAGGTATCGAGGACCGCGCGGCTATAGCGGAAGTTGTTGTCCATCATGTAGCGGCCGTCGGTTTCCATCGTGTCCGAACAGGCGCCTTCGTGGAACACGGCGTGCACCTTGCCGAAATCGCCGCGCGCAAAGCGCTCGACGAACTCGGTCTTGTCGAGGTAATCGTCGATCTCGCAGTCGACGATATTCTTGAACTTGTCCGCGCGCGTGAGATTGTCGACGGCGATGATGCGGTTTTCGCCGCGTTCATTGAGCGCCTTGACGATGTTGCTGCCGATGAAGCCAGCCGCGCCGGTGACGATGAGGGTCATGGTGTGCCTGTGATGAGGAGATCGCGTCGCGTGCGGGCCGCGCTGCCGTCGACGCCGCGCGCCGGTCGCGCATCGAGCGGATACGCGGCGCGCGGTGTGCGGCGCATGTGCGAAAGCCGCGCGCGCAACGTCAGTGAAAGAGTTCGTCGTAATCGACGGTGGCCGTGCCGAGCTTGCCGACCACGATGCCCGCCGCGCGGTTCGCGAGCGCGACGCCCTGCACGAGCGGCAGGCCCGCGCCGAGCGAGACCGCGACGGTCGCGATCACCGTGTCGCCGGCGCCCGAGACATCATACACTTCGCGTGCGTCGGCCGGCGCGTGCAGCACGCCCGCGTCGGTGAAGAGCGTCATGCCCTCCTCCGAGCGCGTGAGCAGCAGCGCGTCGAACTGCAGTTCGTGGCGCAGTTTCGTCACGCGCGCGAGCAGGTCCTCTTCGGATTTCCAGGTGCCCACCACTTCGCGCAGTTCCGCGCGGTTCGGCGTGATGATGCTCGCGCCGCGATAGCGCTCCCAGTCGTCGCCCTTCGGATCGACCAGCACGGATTTGCCTGCGGCGCGCGCCTTCGCGATCATCTGCGTGACGTGCGTGAGACCGCCCTTCGCGTAATCGGACATGAGGATCACGTCGTGCGACGGCAGCAGTGCGTCGAAGCGCGCGAGGCCCGCGAGCAGCACTTCGTGCGCGGGCGTGTTCTCGAAGTCCATGCGCAGCAACTGCTGCTGGCGCGAAAGCACACGCAGCTTGATCGTCGTGGGCAGCGCGGGATCGCGCTCGAGATACGCGTTCACGCCGCTCTCGCCGAGCAGTTCGACGATGCGCTCGCCCGGCTCGTCGTGACCGACCACGCAGAGCAGCCCCGCCTGCGCGCCGAGCGCCACCGCGTTGCGCGCGACGTTCGCCGCGCCGCCGAGGCGGTCTTCCTGGCGCCGCACGTGCACGACGGGCACCGGCGCTTCGGGCGAGATGCGGTTCACGTCGCCGAACCAGTAACGGTCGAGCATGACGTCGCCCACCACGAGCACGCGCGACGCGGCGAACTGCTCGCGCGGCACATGATCGACGGCGGGCGCGAGCGCTGCAATGCCGGTGCCCGGCGCAGTCGCGTCATGCGCCACGGTATCAGACTGCAGGGGTTGCATCCGTTGCGAGCTTGACATGCGGCCGCCCAATCGAGTGATAGTCAATGCCGAGTTCCGCCATGGTGTCCGGCTCGTAGAGATTGCGACCGTCGAAAATGAGCGGCGACTTGAGCACCGACTTCAGATGCGCGAAGTCCGGCGCCTTGAATGCGGTCCATTCCGTGACGATCACGAGTGCATCGGCGCCCACGAGCGCCTCTTCCTGGCTCGACGAGAACGTGATGCGAGCGAGCAGCTCCGGCGCGTCCTTGAGGTCGAGCGCGAACACGCGCTTCGCCTCCTCGGTCGCGACCGGGTCGTACGCGGCCACCGTCGCGCCGCGCAAAAGCAGCGCCTCGATCATGCGGCGGCTCGACGCCTCGCGCATGTCGTCGGTGTTCGGCTTGAACGCGAGCCCCCACACGGCGAAGCGCTTGCCGCTCAGGTCGTCGCCGACGTTGCTGACGATCTTGCGCACCAGCACTTCCTTCTGGTCCTGATTCACGTCCTCGACGGCTTCGAGAATGCGCAGGCCCTGCCCCGATTCCGCGGCGGTGCGGATCAGCGCCTGCACGTCTTTCGGGAAGCACGAACCGCCGTAGCCGCAGCCCGCGTAGAGGAAGTGATAGCCGATGCGCGGATCAGAGCCGATGCCGCGCCGCACCGATTCGATGTCGGCGCCCACGCGGTCGGCCAGGTTCGCCATCTCGTTCATGAACGAGATGCGCGTGGCGAGCATCGCGTTGGCGGCGTACTTCGTGAACTCGGCGGAGCGCACGTCCATGTAGATCGTGCGCTCGTGGTTGCGGTTGAACGGCGCGTAGAGACGCTTCATCTTCTCGCGCGCGACGTTGCCGTGTTCGTCCTCGTCGAGGCCGATGATGATGCGGTCCGGCCGCATGAAATCGTCGACGGCCGCGCCTTCCTTCAGGAACTCGGGATTCGAGACGACCGAGAAGCCATGCTGGGCGCTATCCGCGAGACCACGCTTCGCGAGTTCCGCGGCGAGCACGGCCTGCACGCGCTGCGCGGTGCCGACGGGCACCGTCGACTTGTCGACGACCACCTTGAAGCCGGTCATGTAACGGCCGATGCTGCGCGCCGCTTCGAGCACGTACTGGAGATCGGCCGAGCCGTCTTCGTCGGGCGGCGTGCCGACGGCGATGAACTGCACGTCGCCGTGCTCGACGCTCGCGGCGATATCGGTTGAAAACGTGATGCGGCCCGCCGCGCGGTTGCGCGCGATGAGTTCGAGCAGGCCCGGCTCGTGGATCGGCACGCCGCCGCCGTTCAGGGTGTCGATCTTGTGCGGATCGACGTCGAGGCAGAACACGTCGTGACCGATCTCGGCGAGGCACGCCCCGGTGACGAGGCCGACGTAGCCAGTGCCGATAATGGTGATTTTCATACGCGCTCCGGTAACAGATTCAGATGTTGTGTGGGCGGCGGACCGCCCGGCTGGAAAGGGCCGGTGGCACAAAGCCAGTCGACGGCGCAGTCAGCGGCGCAGTCAGCGGCATAGCCAGCGGCACATTCAGCAGCGCAGCGCGCCCGAAGGCCGCTGCGCGCTCAGCTCGAGGCCGGAACCGGCTCGACGCGGCGCGGCGCATAGGTTTCCCAGCCGCTGCACCCCGGACACTGCCAGTAGAAGAGGCGCGCCCGGAAACCGCAATTCTGGCACGTATAACGTGGCAGATTTTTGGTGCGCTGCTGGAGCAGCGAGCGCATCAGTTCGAGTTCGCTGCGGCGCGGCTCTTCGGCCGAGGCCTGCTGGGCTTCGAGCAGCCGCGACATGCCGGCGAGATTCGGTGACTTCTGCATCTGCGTGCGCGCAAGCGCATGCGCCGCATCGGCGCCGCGCAGCGCGGCCACATGCTTGTAGGCCACGTCGAGCAGATCGTTCGACGGATACGCATCGACCCATGCGATCAGCACCTGCACGCCCTCGTCGGCGCGGCCGAGCGCGTCGTAAGCCTTCATCACCTTCTCGGCGACGAGCGGCAGATACGCGGGATTTTGCTCCTCCACGCGACGCCACTGCGCGAGCGCTGATTCACCAGAGCCGCTCGCCGCATCGACGTCGCCGCGGAGGATCGTCGCGCGCACGTTCTGCGGATTGGCCTTCAGCGCCAGCGCGAGTTCGCGCCGCGCTTCGTCGGGTTTCTTCTGCTGCAGCGCTTCCTGCGCGAGTTCGCAATGGAACTGCGCGATTTCGAGGTCGAGCGAGCCCGCGGCCATCGTTTCAAGCTGACGCGCGGTATCGATCGAGCGCGTCCAGTCTTTCTCGATCTCGTAGATCGTGAGTAGCGCGCGCTGCGCGCCTTGCGCGTAGTCGCCCGAATCTAGCGAGACGAACGTCTCTTCCGCGCGGTCGAGCATGCCCGCTTTCAGATAATCCTGGCCGAGTTCGTAGAGCGCGTGGTCGCGTTCGCTAACGGGCAGGTCGGGCCGCGACAGCAGATTCTGATGCACGCGGATCGCGCGGTCGGTCTCGCCGCGGCGGCGGAACAGGTTGCCGAGCGCGAAGTGCAATTCGACCGTTTCGGGGTCGAGTTTGGCGACCTCGATGAAAGCGTCGATAGCTTTGTCCGGTTGCTCGTTGAGCAGGAAATTCAGGCCGCGGAAATACGAACGCGGCAGGTTGGCGCTTTCGGACAGCAGCGCCTTGAGGTCGTAGCGCGACGCCATCCAGCCGAGCGCGAACGCGACGGGAATGACGAGCAGCCACCAGAAATCGAGATCCATGCGAGCGATGGTGTAAGCGGAAAGATGAACCGCGCGCCTTCAAGGCACGCGGCAAAGTGGTCGAATCAGATGAGCGGCGGCAACGGTGGTTCGGCGACAGGCGCAGGGGTCTCGCGTGCCGTGCGCAGATCCCGCTTCAGGCGGCCGTTCTCCATGCGCAGCCGGAACATGGCGGGCACGGCCGAGAGCAGCCCGGCCAGCAGCCCGACCACGAAGAACGCGAGGCCGATCAGGATCAGCGGAGCCTGCCACGCATACCCGGCCAGAAAGTTCAGCGTCGCGCTTTGCGTGTTGGCGAGTGCGAGAACGAGCAGCAACACGAACACCAGTACACGGATCACCCAGGCGATCAATCTCATGAAAGAGTCTCTTGGCAGTTGCGAAGAAGGCGCCCGCGACGGCCGCCATGCTGCTCTGCAGCACGAGCCGCGCAGAAGTGACCCGTATTGTAAATGAACGCCTCGCGAGCGGGCACCTGCGCGAAAACGTGCCCCACTGAGGCCGGACAAGTCGCCCGGTTGCCGTGAACGGGCGAGCTACGGTCACCTGCCGAGCGGAGGCAAAAAAAAAGCGCCGTGAGGCGCTTTTTTGGTCCATGCGTTCAGCCAACTCGATTGGCCGCCGGCGATCAGCCAGCAACGCTTACAGATCGTCGTCCGGCTCGTCCGGCTTTAGCGGCTCGCCCGAATTCCGGTCCACACGCTCGCGCAATTCCTTGCCGGGCTTGAAGTGGGGCACGAACTTCTCGGGCACCAGCACTTTTTCCCCCGACTTCGGGTTGCGTCCGACGCGCGACGGCCGGCGGTTCAGGCCGAAGCTGCCGAAGCCGCGAATTTCGATGCGATGGCCCTTGGCAAGCGCCTCGGACATCGCATCGAGCATCGTCTTGACCGCGAAATCCGCATCCTTGAGAACAAGTTGCGGAAATCGCGTAGCCAGCTGCGCGACCAATTCAGATTTGGTCATACTTCAGCTGCCCCCGTTTGAGGCTTACTGATTCTGGCCGTCGAGCTTGGCCTTCAGCAGCGCGCCGAGGTTCGTCGTGCCGCTTGCCGCTGAGTTCGAGTCAGAGGAGATGGTGCGCATCGCTTCCTGCTGCTCGGCCGAGTCCTTCGCCTTGATCGACAGGTTGATGCCACGCGACTTGCGATCGATGTTGATGATCATCGCGTTGACCTTGTCGCCTTCCTTCAGCACATTGCGGGCGTCTTCCACGCGGTCTTGCGCGATTTCCGAAGCACGCAGGTAGCCTTCGACATCGGCATTCAGCGTGATCACAGCGCCCTTGGCGTCGACCGACTTGACCACGCCGTCGACGGTCGAGCCCTTGTCGTTCATCGCCACGAAGTTGCTGAACGGGTCGCCTTCGAGCTGCTTGATGCCGAGCGAGATGCGTTCCTTCTCGACGTCGATGCCCAGAACCACGGCTTCGACTTCGTCGCCCTTCTTGTACTTGCGCACGGCTTCTTCGCCAGCTTCCGACCACGACAGATCGGAGAGGTGGACCAGACCGTCGATGCCGCCGGGCAGACCGATGAATACGCCGAAGTCGGTGATCGACTTGATTGCGCCCTGGATCTTGTCGCCCTTCTTGAAGTTGCGGCTGAAGTCATCCCACGGATTCGGCTTGCACTGCTTCATGCCGAGGCTGATACGACGGCGGTCTTCGTCGATCTCGAGGACCATGACTTCGACTTCGTCGCCCAGCTGGACAACCTTCGACGGAGCAACGTTCTTGTTGGTCCAGTCCATTTCCGAAACGTGGACGAGGCCTTCGATGCCCGACTCGACTTCGACGAACGCGCCGTAGTCCGTGATGTTCGTGACCTTGCCGAACAGGCGCGTGCCCGACGGGTAACGGCGCGAGATGCCTTCCCACGGATCGTCGCCCAGTTGCTTGATGCCGAGCGAGACGCGGTTCTTTTCCTGGTCGAACTTGAGGATCTTCGCGGTGACTTCCTGGCCAACCGACAGAACTTCGCTCGGGTGACGCACGCGACGCCATGCGATGTCGGTGATGTGCAGCAGGCCGTCGATGCCGCCGAGGTCCACGAACGCGCCGTAGTCGGTGATGTTTTTGACCACGCCGTTGACGATCGCGCCTTCCTTCAGCGTCTCGAGCAGCTTCGCGCGCTCTTCGCCCTGCGTCGCTTCGATCACTGCGCGGCGCGACAGCACGACGTTGTTACGCTTGCGGTCGAGCTTGATGACGCGGAATTCGAGGGTCTTGCCTTCGTACGGCGTCGTGTCCTTGACCGGACGGGTGTCGACGAGCGAACCCGGCAGGAACGCGCGGATGCCGTTGACCATGACGGTCATGCCGCCCTTGACCTTGCCCGTGATCGTGCCGGTCACGAGTTCGTTGTTGTCGAGCGCCTTTTCCAGCGACAGCCACGAAGCGAGACGCTTCGCCTTGTCGCGCGACAGGATCGTGTCGCCATAGCCGTTTTCCAGCGCATCGATCGCGACGGAAACGAAATCGCCCGCCTGCACCTCTACCTCACCGGCGTCGTTCAGGAACTCTTCGAGCGGGATGTAGGCCTCGGATTTCAGGCCAGCGTTGACGACCACGAAATTGTGATCGACGCGCACGACTTCGGCAGAGATGACTTCGCCGGCGCGCATGTCCTGGCGGGTCAGCGACTCTTCGAACAGAGCCGCGAAAGATTCGGTATTCGGGGTGGAGGTTTGCAGGTCGGACATAAAAATCTGAAGTTGCATGGATTTCGCTGGGGATATCATGCCAGGTCACTCTGGCCGGTCCCACGTTGTCGCCGGAACGCCTGTTCGCGGCACAAATGCAAAAGCCACACCGGGTTAAAGGGTTTAAGACACGCGCCGCTCCCGCGGCGCACCACTACGTCACTACTACTGCTGCACAACTGAAAGCTACATCTGCTTGCCGTGCCCGTCGTGGTGACGGCTCGCGCCTGATGCATTTGCTGCATTGGCGTGACTTTCGCGGTACCACTGCACCACCTGATCGACCGCCTGGTCGATGGAAAGCGCCGAGGTATCGAGAAGCATCGCATCCTCCGCAGGCTTGAGCGGCGCGGCTGCGCGGTTACTGTCGCGCGCGTCGCGTTCACGCAAATCCCGGAGTAAGTCATCCATATTAGCAGAAAATCCCTTCTGGATCAATTGCTTATACCGGCGCGCCGCACGGGCCTCGACACTGGCCGTCAGGAACACCTTCAGGACGGCGTCCGGGAAGATCACGGTACCCATGTCGCGGCCGTCCGCGACGAGCCCCGGCAGCTTGCGGAACGCCCGCTGGCGTGCCACGAGCGCCGCGCGCACCGGCGGGTGCGCCGCGATCACCGACGCCCGGTTGCCGACCGCCTCCTGGCGGATTTCGCCCGACACGTCCACGCCGTCTAGCTGCGCAAGCCCTTCGCGAAACGTGATGTGCAGATCGTCGACGAGCTTCGCGAGGCCTTCGGCGTCGTCGGCCCCGATTGCGTAGCGGATGCTCGCGAGCGCCGCCAGCCGGTACAGCGCGCCGCTGTCGAGCAGGTGAAAACCGAGATGCGCGGCGACCAGCGTGGCCACCGTGCCCTTGCCGGACGCGGTCGGACCGTCGATGGCGATGACGGGGGTCGGATAAAAGGGACGAGACGATTTCATGCTGGCGTCAGGCTCGGCGTCAAGGTTGGGTGAGCGCGAGGAAACGCTCGAAATAATCGGGGAACGTCTTGCCGACGCACTTCGGATCGTTGATCCGCACCGGCACGCTGCCGAGGCTCACGAGCGAAAAGCACATCGCCATGCGGTGGTCGTCGTAGGTATCGATGGCGGCGTTCGGCGTGAGTTGCGCGGGCGGGCGCACGATCAGATAGTCGGCGCCCTCTTCCACGTTGGCGCCGACCTTGCGCAGCTCCGTCGCCATCGCAGCGATGCGGTCCGTTTCCTTCACGCGCCAGCTCGCGATATTGCGCAGCGTCGTGGCGCCGTCCGCGAACAGCGCAGCCACGGCGATCGTCATCGCGGCGTCGGGGATCAGGTTGAAGTCCATGTCGATCGGTTCGAGCTTGCCGTGGTCGTTGCCGATGCCGCGCACTTCGATCCAGTCGTCGGCCATCGTGACGTTCGCGCCCATGCGGCCGAGCGCTTCGGCGAAGCCGACGTCGCCCTGGATGCTCGCGCGGCCCACGCCCTCAACACGCAGGGGCCCGCCGCCGATCGCGCCCGCGGCGAGAAAATACGACGCCGACGAAGCATCGCCCTCGACCATGATCCTGCCCGGCGACTGATAGCGCACGCCGGCCGGCACTTCGAAGCGGTGCCAGTCGTAGCGCGTCACCTTCACGCCGAAGCGCTCCATCAGCTTGATCGTGATGTCAATGTACGGCTTCGAAATCAGTTCGCCTTCCACCTGGACGACGCTCACGCCGTCCTGCGCTTTCACGAGCGGCAGCGTCATCAGGAGCGCGGTGAGGAACTGGCTCGACACGTCGCCGCGCACGGTAATGGGCGCATCGACCGTGATCTGCGCCGGACGGATGCGCAGCGGCGGATAGCCCTCGTTCTCCTCATAGTCGATCTTCGCGCCGATCTGGCGCAGGCCGTCCACGAGATCGCCGATGGGCCGCTCGTGCATGCGCGGCACGCCGTGGATGCGGTAGTCGCCGCCGTTCACCGCGAGCGCCGCCGTGAGCGGCCGGACCGCCGTGCCCGCGTTGCCGAGGAACAGGTCCGCGCGCCGCGCCTGGAACGCGCCGCGCGTGCCCTGCACGACGCACGTGTCGCCGTCGCGCGTGAGCTTCACGCCGAGCGTTTCGAGGGCGTCGAGCATGACGCGCGTGTCGTCGGAGTCGAGCAGATTCGTGATCGTCGTCTCGCCTTCGGCGAGCGCCGCGAGCAGCAGCACGCGGTTCGAGATGCTCTTCGAGCCGGGCAGACGAATCGTGCCGGACGCACGGGAGAACGGTCCGAGATCGAGGTGGTCCATGGGTGTGTCCTGGGAATTCGGTCGGGCGCTGCGTTGTTGGCTGCGTTGGTTGCTGGATTGTTGGCTTATTCGCTGGGGGCCGCATCGGCGGCGCGCTTGCCGCCACGCTCCTGCCATGCCGTACGCGCCGCGCGCGAGCGCGCGAACACCGTTTCGAGCGCGGCGCCGTCACCGGCGTCGATGGCGGCGCGCAGTTTCGCGAGCACTTCAGTGTAGCCGTCGAGTTCGGCGAGCAGCGCGCTGCGGTTTGCGAGGCAGACGTCGCGCCACATTTCGGGGCTCGACGCGGCGATACGCGTGAAATCGCGGAAGCCGCCCGCCGCGAATGAGAGCTTGAGTTCGGCGTCGGGCGACGAGAGGATCTGGTCGACGAGCGCGAACGACAGCACATGCGGCAGATGACTCACCGACGCAAACACGCGGTCATGCTGCGCGGCGCTCATCGTGCCGATCACGGCGCCGGTCTCGCGCCACATCGCGGCAATGCGCTCGACGGCGCCGGGCGTGTTCTCCGGGAGCGGGCACAGCACGACGTTGCGGCCGACGTAGAGATTGGGCAGCGCGGCCTCGACGCCGCTCGACTCGCGACCCGCGATCGGATGCCCCGGCACGAATTGGCCGACGCGCGCGCCGAGCGCCGCGCGCGCGGCTTCGATCACGTCGCTCTTGGTGCTGCCCGCGTCGGTGATGAGGGTCTGCGCTTCGAGGTGCGGCGCGATGCGTTCGAACAGCGCGCGCGTCTGCGCGACGGGCGCCGCGAGCAGCACGAGATCGGCGCCCTTGAGTGCTTCGGCAAGCGCCGCATCGTCGTCGAGTGTCGCCGCCGCGTCGATCACGCCGAGTTCCAGCGCGCGCTCGACCGCGGCGAGACGCCGCCCGACGCCGATCACGCGAGCGCTTGCGCCGCTCACGCCGTACTCGCGCAAGCCGAGCGCGAGCGATCCGCCGATCAGGCCGACGCCGAAAATCACGAGTTTGCTAAAGGAAAACGCGCTCACGACATTACCGGAAAGTGGAAAACATGGGCCGCGCTCACGCGGTCGCCAGCGTGCGTTCGAGCGCGACCACGAACAAAGCGTTCTCTTCACGCAGACCGATCGTCACGCGCAGCCATTGCGGCAGTCCGTAGTTGCCGACCGGCCGCACGATCACGCCCGCTTTCAGCAATTCGAGGTTCACGCGCTGGCCCGCGTCATCGTCGGTACCGACGCGCACGAGCACGAAGTTGCCGTCCGACGGCACGTATTCGAGGCCCAGACGCTCGAACGCGGCGGTCAGCGTCCGATAGCCCTCGGCGTTCAGCGCGGCGCTCTTCTCCAGAAACGCCGAGTCACCGAGCGCGGCGATCGCTGCGGCTTGCGCGAGCGTGTTCACGTTGAACGGCTGGCGCAGGCGGTTCAGCAGATCGGTCAGCCCGGGCTGCGCGATGGCGAAGCCGATGCGCAGACCCGCAAGCCCATACGCCTTCGAGAACGTACGCGAAACGAGCAGGTTCGGATAGCGTCGCACCCATTCGATCGAGTCGTAACGCTTGTCCGCGGCGAGGTACTCCGTGTACGCCTCGTCGAGGACTACGACGACGTCGCGCGGCACGTTCGCGATGAACGCCTCGAGCGTCGCGCCGTCGATGAACGTGCCGGTCGGGTTGTTCGGATTCGCGACGAAGATGAGACGCGTGTCGTCGACGACGGCCGCGAGCATCGCATCGAGGTCGTGACCGTACTGCACGGCCGGCGTCACGAGATGGCGCGCGCCGACGCCCTGCGTGGCGAGCGCGTACACGGCGAACGAGTACTGCGAATAGACGATCGACTGGCCGCGTTCGACGAACGCATGCGCCGCGATTTCAAGGATGTCGTTGCTGCCGTTGCCGAGCGTGATCCACTCGGGCGGCACGCCGTAGCGCGCGGCCAGGGCGGCCTTCAGTTCGAACGCGTTCGAATCCGGATAACGGCCCAGATCGCTCGCCGCCTGCGCCATCGCGCGCCGCGCCGACTCGGGCATGCCGAGCGGATTCTCGTTCGACGCGAGCTTCACGATGCGCTCCTCGTCGAGCCCGAATTGCCGGGCGACTTCCGAAATCGGCTTGCCCGCGATGTATGGCGCGATCGCGCGCACGTAGTCAGGGCCGAATTGCGTTGTCATGCATTTCTCCAGTATCGGTGGTAGCCAGCGCTATGGGACCAGAGTGAGTGCTGAAGCGCTAACCCGGGTCGACACGTTTGCCGCCACCCCGCAAAAAGCAGTCGTCGCGTCGGGTGCGTCGGCACGCGGTGCGATCCGCTGCAAAGCGGTCGATGGCAGTGAGCAAGCGCCTCAGCGCGAGCGCGGATACGAACCCAGGATCTTCAGATACGCCGCCTTCCTGCCAAGCTCGTCGAGCGCGGCAACCACGGCGGGATCGTCGCGATGGCCTTCGAAGTCGATGTAGAAGTAGTACTCCCACGTGCCGACGCGCGCCGGACGCGACTCGAAGCGCGTCATCGACACGCCGTGACGCGCAAGCGGCTCAAGCAGCTTGTAGACAGCGCCCGGCTCGTTCCTGACCGAAACGATCATCGACGTCTGGTCGTGGCCCGACGGTCCCGTCGGCTGCTTGCCGATCATCACGAACCGCGTACGGTTGTGCGGGTCGTCCTGGATCAGCGCATTCGCGATCAGGAGGCCGTAGTGCGTGGCGGCGTGCTCGCCGGCGATGGCAGCGACGGCCGGATCGGCGGCGGCGAGACGCGCGGCCTCGGCGTTGCTCGACACGGCCTGGCGCGCAAGCGTCGGCGTGTTCGCGGCGAGCCAGTGCTGGCACTGCGCGAGCGCTTGCGGGTGCGCGCACACCCGCGTCACGCCAGCGAGATTGCCGCTTTGCGTCATGAGATTGTGCTGTATCGGCAGCGCGATTTCGCCGCCGATCAGGAGCTGCGTCTCGAGGAACAGGTCAAGCGTGCGCGACACCGCGCCCTCGGCCGAATTCTCGACCGGCACGACGCCGAATTCGGCGGCGCCCGCCTCGACCGAGCGAAACACCTCGTCGATCGACGGGCACGGCAGCCCTTCGATCGACTGACCGAAGTACGTGTACATCGCCTGCTCGCTGTACGTGCCGGCCGGGCCGAGATAGGCGGCCGTCAGGGTCTTTTCGAGCGAGCGGCTCGCGGCCATGATCTCGCGCCAGATCGCGCTGATGTGATCGTTGCCGAGCGGCCCTGCGCTCAGATCCTGCAGGCGCGCGATGACCTGCAGCTCGCGCTCTGGGCGGAACACCGGCGCGTTGTAGTGCTTCTTGACCTCGCCCACTTCGAGTGCGACCGCCGCGCGCTGATTCAGCAGTGCGATGAGCTGGGCATCGATCGCGTCGATGCGCTCGCGCAGCGGCTTGAGTTTTGAATTGAGTTCGTCGTCCATGCGTGAAACCGGCAATCAGAAAGGATGCGCGAGAATGCGCGCACGAGAGCACCCGAAGGCGCTCACGCGCGCGTGGCTTCGAATTCCTTCATGTACTCGATCAGCGCTTTCACTGCCTCGAGCGGCACCGCGTTGTAAATCGACGCCCGCATGCCGCCGACGGACTTGTGGCCCTTCAGCTGCAACAGCCCGCGCGCCTTCGCGCCGGCGAGGAAATCTTCGTTACGTGTTTCGTCGGCGAGGAAGAACGGCACGTTCATCCGTGAGCGCGCACGGCGCTCCACCTTGTTGATGTAGAAGCCGCTCGCGTCGATCGTGTCGTAGAGCAGCTTCGATTTTTCGATGTTATGCGCCTCCATGGCGGCGAGGCCGCCCTGGCGCTTCAACCACTTGAACACGAGCCCGGCGATGTAGATCGCGTAGGTGGGCGGCGTGTTGAACATGGAGTTGTTCGCGGCGACCGTCTTCCATTCGAACGCGGACGGGCAGACCGGCATCGCGCGGTCGACCAGGTCCTCGCGAACGATCACGACCGTCACACCGGCCATGCCGATATTCTTCTGCGCGCCGCCGTAGAGCACGCCGTACTTGGCGATGTCCATCGGGCGCGAGAGGATGTGCGACGACGCGTCCGCGACGAGCGGAATGTTGCCGAGGTCGGGAATCTCGAACGTCTCGACGCCATCGATCGTCTCGTTCGTGCACAGGTGCACGTAGGCGGGATCGTCGGAAAGCTGCCATTCGCCCATCGGCGGCGAGCGCGTGAAACCGTCGGTCGTGCGGCCCGTCGCGGCGATATGCGCGGCGCCGTACTTGAGCGCTTCCTTCTGCGACTTCTGTGACCACGAACCGGTGATGACGAAGTCCGCGCGCGGCTTCGTGCCGAACAGGTTGAGCGGAACGATCGCGTTCTCGCCGATGCCGCCGCCCTGCAGGAACAGGATGTGATGGCTCGCCGGGACCGCCAGCAGGTCACGCAGATCGAGCAGCGCCTCGCTGTGGATCTGCATGAATTCCGGTCCGCGATGGCTCATTTCCATCACGCCCATGCCGCTGCCGTGCCAGTCGAGCATTTCGTCGGCGGCCTGACGCAGCACCTCTTCGGGCAAGGCCGCAGGTCCGGCGGAGAAGTTGAAGACGCGCATCGTAAGGAGATCCCCGAGGCAGGCGCTGCGGCAGAAAAAAGCCGGAAGCCGCGCCCGAAAAAGATAATGGCCGTCTGCGCTTTCGCGCAAACGGCCATTATCGCACTGTCACCGGGAACCCGCCAACGCAACTCCCCGGCGGCTGAAGGCGCGCGGATCGAACCCTGAAACCGTGCGGCCGGGTCCGGCGCGCCTTCTTTTTCCAGCGATTACCTGGCCGGCTTGACTGCGGCAACTTCACGGTCAGCCTGGTCGCGCGTCGCCTTGATCGACTGCGGCATGTACTTCTGCATCAGGCTGTTGACGACGTCGCGGCCCACCTGGTCTTGCACCTGGATGAACTTGCGGCCAGTCGGGCTGCGGTAGAACGTGGTCAGGTCCTTGATTTCCTGGACGCTGTAGTACTTCGCGTAGGCTTCGTACTGAGCTTGCATGGCGTCCTGGCGGAACGCGTCGGTCGTGAAGACCTGGCCTGCCCCGTCGACCAGCTTCGGCACGGCGTTCTTCTGCAGCGTCGGGACGGAAGCCTGCTTTTGCTTGTCCGTCATCGTCTTGTTTTCGGACAGCGCGTCCGACAGGATCGCGGGCACGAGCTGCTTGGCTTGCATCTGCGCGCTGTTGCCGATTGCACCGACGAGCTTCTGCGCGTCGATCGCGTCGAGCAGGTCCTTGATCGCGGCTTGCTTGGCCGGATCAACGGGTGCTGCCGCAGCGGCCGGAGCCTGGTCGGGCGCCTGACTCTGGAGCGCCTGAGCCATGGCGAACGTCGGCACGAGAGCGGCCAGCAACAAAACCCGCTTGAATCGTTTTTGCATCATTACTCCCACATATTTAGATGAATTTATGAACTGCCCGCCCTGCAGACCGCGTGGTGCGTCACTCGCACGCAGCCGGAACCGCCCGGCGCCATTCAGACCTTGCCGTAGCGGCCGTCCGCTCGCGCGAACCACCGCCCTGCTTTTACCCCTGGATCTCGCCCTCTCCCGGTTCGGCGTCACCCGCCTCGCCGTCCGCATCGGCCTCGGCCTCGGCAACCTGCTGCAGACCGGAGAGCTTTGTACCTTCATCAAGGCTGATGAGTGTAACACCTTGTGTCGCACGACCCATTTCACGGATTTCCGAAACGCGCGTGCGGATCAGCACGCCCGTCGTGGTGATCAGCATGATCTGAGCTTCGGGATCGACGAGCGTCGCAGCGACGACCCGGCCGTTGCGCTCCGAGGTCTGGATCGCAATCATCCCCTTCGTGCCGCGCCCGTGGCGGGTGTACTCGGCGATCGGCGTGCGTTTGCCGTAGCCGTTCTCGGTCGCGGTGAGCACCGACTGCTGCTCATCGCCCGCCACGAGCAGCGCAATGACCTGCTGGCCGTCGTCGAGCTGCATACCGCGCACGCCGCGCGCCTCACGGCCCATCGGGCGCACGTCGTTTTCGTCGAAACGCACCGCCTTGCCCGCGTCGGAGAACAGCATGACGTCGTGCTGGCCGTCGGTGATGGCCGCGCCAATCAGGTAATCACCGTCATCGAGACCGACGGCAATAATGCCCTTGCGCAGCGGGCGGCTGAACGCTTCCAGCGGCGTCTTCTTCACGGTGCCAAGTGCGGTCGCCATGAAGACGAACTTGTCCGCCGAGAACTCTTTCACCGGCAGGACGACCGTGATCTTTTCGCCGTCCTGCAGCGGGAACATGTTGACGATCGGACGGCCGCGCGAGTTGCGCGAGCCTTGCGGCACCTCGTAGACCTTCACCCAGTACACGCGCCCGCGATTCGAGAAGCACAGGATGTGGTCGTGGGTGTTGGCGATGAAGAGCGTGTCGATCCAGTCGTCGTCCTTCATCGACGTCGCCTGTTTGCCGCGACCTCCGCGCTTCTGGGCGCGATATTCGGACAACGGCTGCGATTTCACGTAACCCGCATGCGACATCGTGACGACCATGTCCTGCGGCGTGATCAGGTCCTCGGTGTTCAGCTCCGTCGCGTTCATCTCGATCTTCGAGCGGCGCGCATCGCCGAATTCGCTCTTGATCGCCGTAAGTTCGTCGGAGATCATGACCGTTACGCGCTCGGGGCGCGCAAGGATGTCCAGCAGGTCGGCAATCTGCGTCATGACTTCGCGGTACTCGCCGATGATCTTGTCCTGCTCCAGACCGGTCAGGCGCTGCAGGCGCATCTGCAGGATTTCCTGCGCCTGGGTATCGGACAGCCGGTAGAGGCCGTCGCCCTGCATGCCGTACAGCGGGTTCAGCCCTTCTGGACGGTAGGCCTCGCGCCCGCCCGCGGCCGCGTTCTCCGTCTCCGCGCGCGCAAGCATCTCGCGCACGAGCGACGAATCCCACGAGTGGTTCATCAGTTCCTGCTTTGCGATCGGCGGCGTGGGTGCGGCCTTGATGATCGCGATGAACTCGTCGATGTTCGCGAGCGCGACCGCCAGACCTTCGAGCACGTGCCCGCGTTCGCGCGCCTTGCGCAGTTCATAGATCGTGCGCCGCGTCAGCACCTCGCGACGGTGCGACAGGAAATGGTCGAGCATTTCCTTCAGGTTCAGCAGCTTCGGCTGGTTGTCCACCAGCGCGACCATGTTCATGCCGAACGTGTCCTGCAGCTGCGTCGCCTTATACAGATTGTTGAGGATCACCTCGGGCACTTCGCCGCGCTTCAGCTCGATCACGACGCGCATGCCGCTCTTGTCGGATTCGTCGCGGATATCCGAAATGCCCTCGAGCTTCTTCTCGTTGACGAGTTCCGCGATGCGCTCGAGCAGCGAACGCTTGTTCACCTGATACGGCAGCTCGTCGACGATGATCGCCATGCGCTGGCCGCGATCGATCTCCTCGAAGTGCGTGGCCGCGCGCATCACGACGCGGCCGCGGCCCGTGCGATAGCCGTCGCGCACGCCGGCGACGCCGTAGATGATGCCGGCAGTCGGAAAATCCGGCGCCGGAATGATTTCGATCAGTTCGTCGATCGAGGCCTGCGGATTCTTCAGCAGGTGCTGGCAGGCGTCGACGACTTCGTTGAGGTTGTGCGGCGGAATGTTCGTGGCCATGCCGACCGCGATGCCCGACGAACCGTTGATCAGCAGGTTCGGGATGCGCGCCGGCAGGATCAGCGGTTCGCTTTCGCTGCCGTCGTAGTTCGGCCCGAAGTCGACAGTTTCCTTGTCGATGTCGGCCAGCAGCTCGTGGCCGATCTTCGCCATGCGGATTTCGGTGTACCGCATGGCCGCGGCGTTGTCGCCGTCGATCGAGCCGAAGTTGCCCTGCCCGTCCACGAGCATGTAGCGCAGCGAGAAATTCTGCGCCATGCGAACGATCGTGTCGTAGACGGCGGTGTCGCCGTGAGGGTGGTATTTACCGATGACGTCGCCGACGATACGCGCCGACTTCTTGTAGGCACGGTTCCAGTCGTTGTTCAGCTCGTGCATCGCGTAGAGCGCGCGCCGGTGCACGGGCTTCAGGCCGTCGCGAACATCCGGAAGCGCCCGCCCGACGATCACGCTCATCGCGTAATCGAGATACGAGCGGCGCATTTCCTCCTCGAGGGAGATAGGCAGAGTCTCTTTGGCGAATTGATCCATTATCGATGTCGTTTACCGACGCACCCGGCGCTGCCGCAGAAAGCCGGCAGGCACCACAGCACGCCCTACTGTCGCTTGGACGCCGCGGACGCAGCGCATCACGCGATTCTACCATGCGCGACACCCCCGCCCGGGCTCTGCGTATACCTATTAGAGGAGCGATGCCGAGCCGCTTAAAAGCGCGCTGAAGAACGCGCGGAAGGCAGCGAAAAAGGGGGCAACAATTCGCGCTGCAGGTTGCGGCCCGAATTCTGTGCCAGCCCCCGACCAAGGCGCACCAGGGTATGCCGCGGGAACTTTATGTTGCGGGTGAACCACATTCGACTCGCAGCAAAGAAAGGGGCGGATAATTTTTGTCGTAGGAACGGAACTATATGGCAAAATGCCAACGCATAAAGTTGGAGTTAGACACTGCTCGAAGTCTACACAATACGTTCCCGACAACTCGCCAATGTTATACTTCGAGCAATGTATGACTGGTCTTCGTCATATGGCTCGCAGTAAACCTGCGGTAATCTCAATTTCGAGAGGAGAAATATGAATAAACTTTCAAAGCTCGCGTTCATTGCAGCTACCGCAGTTATGGCTGCATCCGCTTCGGCACAATCGGTGCCGGCGTCGCGACAAGCCGTCAATGACAACTGGGTGAATGGTACCGGCGAATACGTGTGGATGAACGGCACGAACGAGCTTTGCTGGCGCGATGCATTCTGGACGCCGGCCACGGCCAACGCGAAGTGCGATGGCGCCCTGGTCGCCCAGGCACCGCAGCCGCCGGTCGCTCCGCCGGCAGCAGCACCGGCCATCACCAGCGAAAAGATCACGTATCAGGCTGATACCCTGTTCGACTTCGACAAGGCCATCCTGAAGCCGGCCGGCCGTGAGAAGCTCGACGAACTGGCCGCCAAGATCCAGGCACTGAACCTCGAAGTCGTCGTCGCGACGGGCTACACCGACCGTATCGGCACGGTTGCCTACAACGACCGTCTGTCGCTGCGTCGTGCACAAGCCGTCAAGGCATACCTGGTCAGCAAGGGCGTTCCGGCCGACCGCGTCTACACGGAAGGCAAGGGCAAGCGCAACCCGGTCACCACGGGCTGCAACCAGAAGAACCGCAAGGCTCTCATCGCCTGCCTCGCGCCGGATCGCCGCGTGGAAGTCGAAGTCGTCGGCACCCACAAGCAGTAATCCGCGAGCCGCGACTGAAAGTCTCAAAGCCCCGCTTCGGCGGGGCTTTTTTATTTCCTGAAGCTGTTTTCCGCCATTTCCCGCGCTTCGCCCCTCTTCTTTCCCTAATTAGCCCACCTCGGCGAACGGCCGGGTCAGCGACGGCAGAGCATGGCATTTTGCTGCCGTGCCAGCCCGCCTATATACTTCGGGGTTATCCTCCACCCGAACCCGCGCATCAGGCCCCACGACATGACGAACGCCGATCCCCATGAACTGCAGAAATTCAGCGATCTCGCTCATCGCTGGTGGGATCCGAACGCGGAATTCAAACCGCTGCACGAACTGAACCCTGTCCGGCTCGCCTGGATCGATAACCACGCGCATCTGCCGGGCAAACGCGCGCTCGATATCGGCTGCGGGGGCGGCATCCTGTCCGAGTCGATGGCGGGACTCGGCGCGAACGTCAAAGGCATCGATCTCTCGCGCGAGGCGCTCGGCGTTGCGGACCTGCATAGCCTCGAAAGCGGCGTGACCGTCGACTATGAGGAGATCGCGGCCGAAGCGATCGCCGCGCGCGAGCCCGCGTCGTTCGACGTCGTGACCTGCATGGAAATGCTTGAGCACGTTCCCGATCCGTCCGGCGTGGTCAACGCCTGCGCCACGCTCGTCAAACCGGGTGGCTGGGTGTTTTTCTCGACGCTGAACCGCAACATGAAGTCCTATTTGCTCGCCGTGATCGGCGCCGAATACATCGCGCAGATGCTGCCCAAGGGTACGCACGACTACGGGCGCTTCATCCGCCCGTCCGAGCTGGCCGGGTCCGTCCGTCAGGCGGGTCTGCGCCTCGTCGAGATCAAGGGGATCACGTACAACCCGCTCACCCGGCACTTCTCGCTCTCGAACGACTCCAGCGTCAATTACATGATCGCCTGCCGGCGCGACGCTTAAAGAAGCGCGCCGCGCGACCCCACGTCCGACATGAGTTCATTCACGAAAGACTCGCCTGCGCCCGATAACGGCGCAGCGCTCGCCGCCTGCGAAGCCGTACTGTTCGATTTCGACGGCACGCTCGCGGATACCGCACCCGACCTCGCCGCTGCCGTGAACCAGATGCGTCACGCGCGCGGCCTCACGCCCGCGCCGCTCGAACGGCTGCGACCGCTCGCTTCGGCAGGCGCGCGCGGACTGATCGGCGGCGCATTCGGCATCGGGCCCGACCATCCCGAATTCGCGGCGATGCGCGAGGAATTTCTCGCCAACTACGAGGTGAACCTGCGCGTTGAGACGGCGCTCTTTCCGGGCATCGACGCAGTCCTCGACGACCTCGACACACGCGGCGTGCGCTGGGGCATCGTGACCAACAAAGTCGCGCGGCTCACCGACCCACTCGTCGCGCTGATGCACCTCGATACGCGAGCAGCCTGCGTCGTCAGCGGCGATACGACACCCTACTCAAAACCGCATCCCGCACCGCTGCTTCACGCGGCGCAGGCGCTCGCCGTCGATCCGCACCGCGCGGTCTATGTCGGTGACGATCTGCGCGACGTGCAGGCAGGCGCTGCCGCCGGCATGGCCACGATCGCCGCCGCCTACGGCTACTGCGGCAATGATGCTCCGCCGGCACAATGGAACGCGCACTACGTGGCCGACACTGCGGCGACGCTGCTCGCTTTGCTCAGCCACGTCCGCAAAACGGCGCAGGCCGCGTAAAGGCCACCAACAGGTCGCCGGTGACGCAGCGCGCTACACGCCCTTGCGCCCTTGAAGCGGGCGCAGTTAGCCTCATCTGGCGTTGTGTGGGATAATCATTCTTCCTCTGGGGCCGACCTGGTTTCGACAGGGGTTATGAAGCAGTCAGGGCATGCCGAGGACCCGTCACCTCGTTAATCAATGGGAAAAACGTAACTGCAAACGACGATACGTTCGCACTGGCAGCCTAAGGGCCGCCGTCCTCTGCCTAGTTCACTGACGGGCTAGCGTCGCAAGACCGGTAGCAATACCGCCAGAGGTCATTTACGTCAGTTAAGCCTTGGTGGCGTCACGACGCCCGGGTCGAAAATCTGGTGAATCGCCGTAGCGCAGCGTGTTCGTCCGCGTCGCTGCGGTTAAATCAAATGACAGAACTACGCATGTAGAACTGGGTGTGGACTGCCTTTGGACGCGGGTTCGATTCCCGCCGGCTCCACCAGAATTCCCGCCGCAAACGAAAAACTCGCGACAACCCTCCCGGGCTTCGCGAGTTTTTTTATTGGTGACGAAGGCAGGCGCGCCGAAAGCCGCCTTATTCGCCGCGCTCAGGTATTCAGCCCGTCAATTATCCCCCGGACACTGCAGATTGCAGCCGTTCGGATCGCCCATATCGCCCTTGCGGCGCTTCGCCGACGGCCTGCCGTGCTGGTATTTGTCCGACGGCGCCGAAGCCGCGAACGGCATCTGCGGGTGTTCCTGAAGTCGGAACTCGTCGGTGAGGATGCCGCCCGGCAAGCCCGGCGAATTCTGCGCAAAAGCGATGGAAACGGTAGCAAACAGGGCTCCCGCGGTCGCGGCAGCAGCACAAACATTGAGTACGAATTTCATGGTCGATCGGCGCGTCGGGCGCGCATCCAAAACGAAAAGCCAGTAAGCGTTCGAAAGTATCACAAAAAGCACCGTCGCCTGCAGCATCGACTGATTGCATCGCGTTACAGCGCAGACCGCTACCCAGCCCAGCCATCTTCGAGCGCCACGACCTTGCCGCATTCGGCCGGGTTATAGCCCTCCAGACGCGCGACGACCTGCCTGAACGCCGCGCTGCGCAGCAATTTCAGCACCGACACCAGCGGTTCACGCTCGAGCTGGGATCGATCGCACGCGAAATAATAGTCTTCGTCGGCGACCGGCACGAAATCGAGTCCGAAGTGATGCGCGGCCGGTTCGACGCCGAACCCGACGTCGGCCATCCCGCTCGCGACGAATGCCGCAATTGCCGAGTGCGTCAGCTCCGATGACTCGTAGCCGTTCACGCGCCCGGGATCGACGCCGATCCGGGTGAGCAGCAAGTCGATCAAGAGCCGCGTGCCCGAGCCCGGCTGCCGGTTGACGAAGCGGACGTTGTCCCGCGCGAGATCCGCCAGCCCGGCGATCTGCTTCGGGTTGCCGTGGCCGACGAACAGGCCCTGCTTGCGGCGCGTCAGGTGGATCAGCACATGGCGCTGCGGATCGAGCCAGTTCCGGTAGGCATCGGCGCACGCCGAGCGGAAATCTCCGCGCGGCAGATGGAAGCCCGCCAGATCGCATTCGCCGCGCGTGAGCGCCGTGATGGCATCGGCGCTGTCGCGGTACTTGATCTCCACGGGGACCTGATCCGCAACGAGCGCCGTCACGAGCGACGCCACCGCGTAGCCATGCGACGCGTGGATACGCAAATCCTGCCCATGCGGCACGAGCCAGCGATTCAGATCGCTCGCCACCTCGCTCGCGAGCGCCAGCAGATTGCCCTGCAAGCGCTCGCCGCACAGCCGTTGCGAGCGCAGCACGGCCTCGCCGAGTTCCGACAGCACCGAGCCGCGACCGCGCGCCTTGGCGATCAGGGCGCCGCCCAGACGCTCCTCGACTTCGCGCAGCAGACCCCATGCATGGCGATAGGACAAACCCCTACGGCGCGCGGCATCGGCAATGCTGCCTTCCTCGGCGACCAGCGTGAGAAGCGGCGCAACGTCCGCCAGGCTTGACTCGCGGCCCTCCGCATCGCGCACGACCAGTTGCGCCCGGCATTCGACCTTGATCATTATGAAATCGCCCTTCCTATTGCGAAAGCCGGAATACCGGCCTATCGTTCGCCCATGTAACGAAACCAACTGCAGCATAAGTGCACACAGTATGAATTACAAGTGCATATATGACCGAGGAGGAGCCCCACTTTGAACGAGACACCAGTCACAGCGCCGGACGACCTCGTGCACCGGCACGCCCAGCCAGGACGCACGCTGCTCGCGATCCTGCACGCGATTCAGGACGAGACCGGCTTCATTCCGACCGAAACGGTCATCCCGCTCGCGAAGGCGCTGAATCTCTCGCGCGCCGAGGTTCACGGCGTCATCAGCTACTACCATCACTTCCGTACTGCGCCGCCGGCGGCCGTGACCGTCCAGCTCTGCCGCGCCGAGGCGTGCCACAGCATGGGCAGCGAGTCGCTCGCGCAGCACATCGAGTCGCGCACCGGCTGCAGTTTTGGGCAGCAGCACGGCCACGATCACGCGCATGACGAACACACTGGAGCAGGCCCGCTCGCGCTGGAGTCGGTCTATTGCCTTGGCCAGTGCGCCCTCTCGCCCGCGATGACGATCAACGGCACGCTGCATGCGAAAGTGACGCCCCAGAAGTTCGACGCACTGATCGCGGCTGCCATGGCCACCGTCGGCGGCGCAAAGGAGGCGGCATGACGCGCATCTACGTTCCCTGCGATTCGTCGGCGCTCGCGCTCGGCGCAGACGCCATCGCGCAGGCCATCGAGCGTGAAGCCGCCGCGCGCGGCATCGAAATCGAACTCGTGCGCAACGGCTCGCGCGGCCTGCTCTATCTCGAACCGCTGGTCGAAGTCGAAACGGCCGATGGCCGCGTCGGCTACGCCAACGTCGAGCCCGAGGAAGTCGGCGCCCTCTTCGACGCCGGTTTCGTGCAAGGCGCGCAGCACGCGCGCAGCGTCGGGCTCGTCGAACAGATTCCGTATCTGCGCAGGCAGCAGCGCCTCACGTTCGCGCGCATCGGCATCACCGATCCGCTTTCGACCGACGACTACGTCACCCACGGCGGCCTCGATGGACTGCGCAACGCGCTCGCGATGACCGGTGCGGCCGCGTGCGACGCGCTGACCGAATCGGGTCTGCGCGGACGCGGCGGCGCGGCGTTCCCCGCCGGCATCAAGTGGCGCACGGTCGCGAATGCGCAAGCCGATCAGAAATACATCGTCTGCAATGCCGACGAAGGCGACTCGGGCACCTTCTCCGACCGCCTCGTCATGGAAAGCGATCCGTACGTGCTGATCGAAGGCATGACGATCGCGGGCATCGCGGTCGGCGCGACGGTCGGTCATATCTATGTACGCAGCGAGTACCCGCATTCGATCGCGGCGCTCGAAGCAGCGATCCGCCGCGCGCGCGCAGCGGGCTGGCTCGGCGACGACGTGCTCGGCAGCGGCAAGCGCTTCGACCTGTTCGTCGCCAAGGGCGCGGGGGCCTACGTCTGCGGCGAGGAAACGGCGCTGCTCGAATCGCTCGAAGGCAAGCGCGGCATCGTGCGCGCGAAGCCGCCGCTGCCCGCGCTCGCCGGTCTCTACGGCAAGCCGACGGTCATCAACAACGTCATCACGCTCGCGACGGTGCCGATCATCTTCGCGAACGGCGCCGCGTTCTACAAGGACTTCGGCATGGGCCGCTCGCGCGGCACGCTGCCGTTCCAGCTCGCGGGCAACATCGCGCGCGGCGGGCTCGTCGAACTCGCGTTCGGCGTGACGCTGCGCGAGCTGATGTTCGACTACGGCGGCGGCACCGCGAGCGGCCGTCCCGCGCGCGCCGTGCAGGTCGGCGGTCCGCTCGGCACGTATCTGCCCGAAAGCCAGTGGGACATCCCGATGGACTACGAAGCGTATGCGGCCGTCGGCGCAGTGGTCGGCCACGGCGGGCTCGTCGTCCACGACGACACCTCCAGCCTCGCCGAACTCGCGCAATACGCGATGGAGTTCTGCGCACTCGAATCGTGCGGCAAGTGCACGCCGTGCCGCATCGGCTCGACGCGCGGCGTCGAGGTGATCGCGAAGATCCGCAACGGCGACACCTCGGAAAAGCAGGTCACGCTGCTGCGCGATCTGTGCGACACGATGGTGTCCGGCTCGCTCTGCGCGATGGGCGGCATGACGCCGTACCCGGTGATCTCCGCGCTGAACCATTTCCCCGAAGACTTCGGTCTCGAACCCGCAGCACAACCCGCCGCCCCCGCGGCGGCCGCCTGAACGAGGAGCCAGCATGTCCGACACGCTCATGTCCAACACCGGTTGCGGCTCTGGCAATTGCGCCTGCAAATCGCAGGCGATGAAGCAACGCGATCCCTTCGACGACACCGACTACGGCACGCCCGAGCGCCACTCCGACGTCGACGTCACGCTCGACATCGACGGCCGGTCCGTGACGGTGCCGGCCGGCACGTCGGTCATGCGCGCCTCGATCGAGGCAGGCATCAACGTGCCGAAGCTCTGCGCGACCGATTCGCTCGAACCGTTCGGCTCGTGCCGCCTGTGTCTCGTCGAGATCGAAGGCCGGCGCGGTTATCCGGCCTCGTGTACGACGCCCGTCGAAGCGGGCATGAAAGTCCGCACGCAAACCGACCGCCTCCAGAGCCTGCGCCGCAACGTGATGGAGCTGTACATCTCCGATCACCCGCTCGACTGCCTCACCTGCCCGGCCAACGGCGACTGCGAGCTGCAGGACATGGCCGGCGTGACGGGTCTGCGCGAAGTGCGCTACGGCTTCGACGGCGCGAACCACCTCAAGGACAAGAAGGACGAGTCGAATCCGTACTTCACCTACGATCCGTCGAAGTGCATCGTCTGCAATCGCTGCGTGCGCGCCTGCGAGGAAACGCAGGGCACGTTCGCGCTGACCATCTCCGGGCGCGGTTTCGAATCGCGCGTGGCCGCCGGCATGAACGAGCCGTTCATGGAATCGGAATGCGTGTCGTGCGGCGCGTGCGTGGCCGCGTGCCCGACCGCGACGCTGCAGGAAAAGACCGTCGTGATGCTCGGCCAGCCTGAGCATTCGATCGTGACGACCTGCGCCTATTGCGGCGTGGGCTGCTCGTTCAAGGCCGAGATGAAGGGCAACCAGGTCGTGCGGATGGTGCCGCACAAGAACGGCCAGGCGAACGAGGGCCATGCATGCGTGAAGGGCCGCTTCGCGTGGGGCTACGCGACGCACAAGGACCGCATCACGAAGCCGATGATCCGCGCGAAGATCACCGATCCGTGGCGCGAAGTGAGCTGGGACGAAGCGATCAACTACGCCGCGAGCGAGTTCCGCCGCATCCAGGCGAAGTACGGGCGCGATTCGATCGGCGGCATCACGTCGTCGCGCTGCACGAACGAAGAAACGTACCTCGTGCAGAAGCTCGTGCGCGCGGCGTTCGGCAACAACAACGTCGATACCTGCGCGCGCGTCTGCCACTCACCTACGGGCTACGGCCTCAAGACGACGCTCGGCGAATCGGCGGGCACGCAGACGTTCGCCTCGGTCGATCACTCCGACGTCATCATGGTGATCGGCGCGAATCCGACCGACGGCCATCCGGTGTTCGGCTCGCGCCTGAAGCGCCGCGTGCGCCAGGGCGCGAAGCTGATCGTCGTCGACCCGCGCCGCATCGACATCGTCGATACCCCGCACGTCAAGGCCGAGCATCACCTGCAACTGCGTCCGGGCACGAACGTCGCGATGGTCAACGCGCTCGCGCACGTGATCGTCACCGAGGGCCTCGTCAACGAAGCGTTCGTCGCCGGGCGCTGCGAAACGCGCGCGTTCGAGCAATGGCGCGATTTCGTCGCGCTGCCCGAGAACTCGCCCGAAGCGACCGAAGCGGTCACCGGCGTCCCCGCGCAGAGCGTGCGCGAAGCCGCGCGTCTTTACGCAAAGGGCGGCAACGCCGCGATCTACTACGGCCTCGGCGTCACGGAGCACGCGCAAGGCTCGACGATGGTGATGGGCATCGCGAACCTCGCGATGGCGACGGGCAACGTCGGCCGCGAAGGCGTCGGCGTGAATCCGCTGCGCGGCCAGAACAACGTGCAGGGCTCGTGCGACATGGGCTCGTTCCCGCACGAACTGCCGGGCTATCGCCACGTCGGCGACACGACAGTGCGCACGCTCTTCGAGGACGCCTGGAACGTCACGCTGCAGGCCGAGCCGGGCCTGCGCATCCCGAACATGTTCGAGGCGGCGCTCGACGGCACCTTCATGGGCCTCTACTGCCAGGGCGAGGACATCGTCCAGTCGGACCCGAACACGCAGCACGTTTCGGCTGCGCTTTCGTCGATGGAATGCATCGTCGTGCAGGACATCTTCCTGAACGAGACCGCGAAGTACGCGCACGTCCTGCTGCCGGGCTCGTCGTTCCTCGAAAAGGACGGCACGTTCACCAACGCTGAGCGCCGCATCTCGCGCGTACGCAAGGTCATGCCGCCGATCTGCGGTTACGCGGACTGGGAAGTCACGATCCTGCTTTCCCGCGCGCTCGGCTACGAGATGAACTACACGCATCCGTCGCAGATCATGGACGAGATCGCACGACTCACGCCGACGTTCCATGGCGTCTCGTTCAAGCGTATCGACGAACTCGGCAGCATCCAGTGGCCCTGCAACGAAGAGGCGCCCGACGGCACGCCGATCATGCACGTCGACACGTTCGTGCGCGGCAAGGGCAAGTTCGTGATCACGAAGTTCATCGCGACGCCGGAAAAGGTTACGCGGCGCTATCCGCTGCTGCTCACGACGGGACGCATCCTCTCGCAGTACAACGTGGGCGCGCAGACGCGCCGCACCGAGAACTCGCGCTGGCACGAGGAGGACCGGCTCGAAATCCATCCGGTCGACGCCGACGACCGCGGCATCCGTGACGGCGACTGGGTCGGCGTCGAATCGCGCGCGGGGCATACCGTGCTGCGCGCGAAAGTCAGCACGCGCATGCAGCCAGGCGTGGTCTACACGACGTTCCACTTCCCGGAATCGGGGGCGAACGTCATCACGACCGACTCGTCCGACTGGGCCACCAACTGCCCCGAGTACAAGGTGACCGCGGTGCAGGCGAAACACGTCCAGCAGCCGTCGGAATGGCAGCGCACGTACTCGCGCTTCAACGCCGAACAGCTCGAACTGCACCGGGCGCGCGAGTACGAAGCCGTCACCACTTCAGGGAAATGATGCGATGAAATCCGACCATCTGATCGAAATGGCCAACCAGATCGGCATGTTCTTCGACTCGCTGCCCGATCGTGAGGAAGCGCTCGTCGGCATCGCCGATCACATCCGCCGTTTCTGGGAGCCGCGCATGCGGCGCGTGCTGATCGCCTCCCTCGACAGCAGCACCGAGGCGGCGGACTTCACGGAGATCGTGCTCGCGTCGCTGACGAAGCATCGCGAGTCGCTGGTGCCTGCCGCGGCGGTCTGAGCGCAGGCTGAAATAAAAAAGAGCGGCGTACGCCGCTCTTTTTTTTCGCACCCCGCTGAAGCTCAACCGGTGTTCGCCTGCGGGAAGCCGTTCGCAGCGAACCACGCTTCGCACAGGCGCAACACGGCGTTCAGATCGGACGACGGACGGCCGCGCGCGCAAAGGTAGCCATCGGGCCGCACGAGATAGAACGAGGGACGCGTGCGCCCGTACGATTCGGCGAGCGTCGACGCGCCCTCGCCATCGGGCGTCGTCTCGCCGGTCGGCGCATCGCTGAGCCACCACACGCGCACGGCCTGCGACAGGATCCGCTCGATCTCTTCAGCGAAATTTTTAAGCGCGGCGAACTCGCGCGCGGCGCCGCCCTCCAGCACAGCGCCCTCGCTGACCGCGCGGGCCGGTTCCCCATCCACGAGCAGGAACAGCGAGAAGCTGGCCGGATCGTGCAGATCGAAGATGCGCCCCTTGCCGGGGGCCTGCCCGAACGGTCCGTCGACCACACGCGCAAGCGCATCGGGCGCGCGTTCGCCCGCGCGCGGACCGCCGTCCACCATGCGCTCAAGCGTGAGCGGGCTGCGCCGATACTGGATCGACAGCTCGCTCAGCGCCTCGCGCGCAGCGACGCGCAACGGCCCAAGCGCGACGAGTGCCGGCATCACGCGTTCGCGCAACAGCTTCATCGGACCATGGCCGGCTTCGACGAGTTGCGTCATGAAGCTCGTCTGCTGCAAAACGATGCGCTCGATCGGATAGCGTTCGGCGTGATAGGTGTCGAGAAGACGGTCGGGAGCACCGCCCGCGATCACGCGCGCGAGCTTCCAGCCGAGATTGAGCGCGTCCTGAATGCCCGTGTTCATCCCCTGCGAGCCTGCCGGACTATGCACGTGCGCCGCGTCGCCGGCGAAGAACACGCGCTCCATGCGCAGCTGGCGCACCATGCGGCTGTGCACGCCGAAATACGAACCCCAGGTCAGATCCGAGAGCGTGACCGGATGGTGCACGCGACGCTCAATGATCGAGCGGCATTCGTCGAGTGTCGGCACGGCAATCGCGCCTTCGGGCGCCGCGGGCAGCACGGCCTTGTGATCGGCGATCAGACGCCAGCGCCCCTGGCCGAACGGCAGCAGCGCGACGAGGCCGTCGCCGGACGCGAACACGTGGAATTCGTCGTCGGGCCAGGGCGCCTCGGCGGCAACGTCGGCGAGCAGGAACGACTGCGCGTGCGTATCGCCGTCGAACTTCATCGCGAGCTTGTGCCGTATCGTGCTGTGCGCGCCGTCCGCCGCAATGAGATACACGCTGCGGATCGATTCGACGCGTCCATCGGCACGCCGCACTTCGGCGTTCACCCCGGCGGAGCCCTGCGTGAACTCCAGCAACTCGCTGCCGCGCTCGATCTCGACGCCGAGCGTCGCGAGGTGGTCGGTGAGAATGCGCTCGGTGACGGTCTGGTCGAGAAACAGCAGATAGGGATAACGCGTGAGCAGCGGATCGAAGTCGAGCCGCGCGCGACGCTGCCCGTTCGAATAAAGATTCGCGACGTGGGCGCGATGACCGAGTTCGAGAAACGGCTCGATGATGCGGTGCTGCTCGAAGAGTTCGAGCGTGCGCGCCTGAATGCCGATCGCGCGCGTGTGACGCCCGGGCACGGGCGCGCGATCGATCAGGCGGACCGGAATGCGCGCACGGGCGAGACTCATCGCGGCAGCGAGACCCGTCGGTCCCGCACCGACGATGAGCACGGACGCGAGGGAAGAAGCCACGGTCATCCGGACCTCCATGCGGTCAATATGAGCCGTAGTGTACGCCCGCGAACCCGGCGCCCAGCGCGGTAGCGCACGCAACGGCGGGACGTGATCAGGGGATCAGTGACGATGCGGCGGCGCGTCGAGCGCGCAGCGATGCCCGGTCTCGCCGAGATCGACCTGCAGCGTGACGTGCTTCATGCTGTAGTGCCTGTTGAGCGCGTGGACGATGCCGTCGAGCGCATCGTCGCCCGGATGGCCGGCCGGCATCACAAGGTGCGCGCTCAGCGCGTTGCCCGTCGTCGAGAGCGCCCAGACGTGCAGGTCGTGCACATCGGTCACGCCGTCCTGCGCGGCGAGAAAGCCGCGAATGCGGTCCATGTCGACACCCTGGGGCACCGCAGCGAGCGCGAGCGAGATCGACTCGCGCAAGAGTCCCCACGTCCCGTAGACGATCACGAGCACGACCAGAATGCTCATGACGGGGTCGACCCGGCTCCAGCCGGTCGCGAGGATCACGAGTCCGCTGATGGCGACCGCGGCCGACACGGCCGCGTCCGAGGCCATGTGCAGGAAGGCGCCGCGGATGTTGAGGTCCTCCTTCTGGCCGCGCATGAAGAGCCACGCCGAGAACCCGTTGATGACCATGCCGATCGTCGCGACGACGAACACGTCGAAGCCGGCCACAGGCGACGGCGAAACGAGCCGGCCGATCGCCTGCGCGATGATCGCGCCGCACGCGAGGAGCAGCAGTGCCGCGTTGGCGAGCGAAGCGAGGATCGACGAACTGCCGAAGCCGAACGTGTAGCGTCCCGAGGGCCTGCGCGTGGCGAGCCAGGCGGCGCCCCAGGCGAGCAGCAGGCCGAGGACGTCGGAGAGATTGTGGCCCGCGTCGGCAAGCAGGGCCGTCGAATGCGCGATCAGGCCGTAGACCGTCTGCGTGACGACGATCACGACGTTCAGCGCGACGGCCAGCGCGAACGCGCGGCCATGGCCTGCTGCGGGAACGTGGTGGTGATGGTGGCCGTGGCCCTGGCCGTGTGCGTGGTCCAGACGCTCGTCATGGTCATGCGCGTGGTCGTGCCCGTCCTCGCACCGCGTGGCCGCGCCCTTCTCCGTGCGCTCGTCGTTCATCACGCGTGCTCCTGCCAGTCCACAACCGGTTCCGCGACGTGTTCGAGCATGCCCGCGACCATCGCGCTGATGTGTGCATCGGCGGCGGCATAAAACACCTGCTTGCCCTCGCGTTCCGCCCGCACGATGCGCGCCGCGCGCAGCAGCCGCAGATGATGGCTCACAAGCGACGGCGACAGCCCGAGCGCATCCGCGATCGCGCCCACGGCAAGCCGCTCGTGCACGCATGCCAGCACGATGCGCAAACGCGTGGGGTCGCCGAGCAGGCGAAACAGATCGGCGAGCGGCGTCACGCGCTCATCGTCGAAAACCGGCGTCATAAATTCCATTCCAAACATATGAATACATGTTCATATGTTAAATCGGCGGCCTTTTAGCGTCAAGCTTCGGGGACGCTCAGCCGAGTATGGGAAAATGCGCCCTTCGTCTCTCGTCAGGTATCGCCCATTCGGCCATGGAACAGGTTTTTGTCCGCGCGTACGCCGCACATCGCGACGGCCGGCTGGATGACGCCGAGCGCGGCTACCGCGCGACGCTCGCCGCCGATCCCGTGCACGTCGATGCGCTGCACCTGCTCGGCGTGCTGCGGCACCAGCAGGGTCAGCACGCTGAAGCCGCGGACCTCGTGCGGCGCGCCGTCGATCTGCGCCCGGACGACGCCGCACTCCAGCTGAACCTCGGCAACACACTGAAGGCGCTCGGCGAACTTGAGGGCGCGATCGAACGCTTTCGCAACGCCCTGACGCTCGCGCCCGCCTTCGCGCTCGCGCACTACAACCTCGGCAACGCCTACGCGACGATCGGCCGCCACGAGGACGCCATGCTCTCGTTCGGCCACGCCGTGCGTCTGCAACCGGGCGACGCGTCCACGCACAACAACCTCGGCAACGCATTCCACGCGCTCGGCCGCTACCCCGAAGCCGTCGAATCGTTCCGCCGCGCGCTGAAGATCCGGCCCGGACACGCGGGCGCGCACAACAACCTCGGCATGTCGCTGAACGCGCTCGGCGATACGGCGGGCGCGCTCGCCCAGTTCCGTGCGGCGCTCGCGGCGCAGCCGCGCTTCGTCGCGGCGCACTTCAACCTCGCGAATTCGCTCGACGCCACCGGCCAGCACAGCGAGGCTGTCGTCGCGTTCGAGACCGCGCTTGCTCTGCAGCCGCGATTCGCGCCCGCGCTGTTCGGCCTCGGCAATGCGCTCACCGCGCTCGGACGGCACGACGAAGCGGTCGCGCCGCTTGAGCGCGCAGTCGGCGCCGACCCGAAATTCGCGCTGGCGTGGCACGCGCTCGGGACGGCGCACCACGCGCTCGGCCGCATCGAGGCCGCCGTGCGCGCCTTCGACGAAGCCCTGCGCGTGCGCCCCGAACTGGCCGCCTCGCATCTGAACCGCGCGCTGGCGTGGCTCACGATCGGCGACTTCCGGCGCGGCCTGCCCGAATACGAATGGCGCCTCGATCCGTCCGCGCGTGAACCCGCGTCGTTCGATGCGTCCTCGACGCAGCCCGCGCAAGCCGCACCGGCCACCGCGCTCCCGCGCTGGCGCGGCGAACCGCTCGACGGACGCACGCTCCTGATTCAAGCCGAGCAAGGTTTCGGCGACACGCTGCAGTTCGTCCGCTTCGTGCCGCTCGTCGCCGCGCGCGGCGGACGCATCGTGCTGGAAGTGCAGCCGCAATTGCTGTCGCTCATTGCACCGGCGGCGCTTGCGGCGCGAGTCACGCTGATCGCCCAGGGCGCTCTACGCCCGGCCGCCGATCTGCACTGCCCGCTGCTCTCGCTGCCGCTCGCGCTCGGCATGACAGTCGACGATCTGCCCGCGCGCACGCCCTACCTGTCGGTGAGCGCTGCGTACCAGCGCAAATGGCGCGGATCGCTCGGCGGCCAGGCGAAGCGCAAGATCGGCATCGCGTGGTCGGGGCGCATCCAGAGGCATGAAAACCGCGCGCTACCGCTTGCCGCGCTGGAACCGCTTTTCGCGCTCGAAGGCATCGACTGGATCGTGCTTCAGCCGCAGCTGAGCGACGCGGAACACGCCGCGCTCGACGCGCATGAACGAGCGCGCTCGATTCACCGGCTCGGCAGCAAGGTCGCCGACTTCGCCGATACGGCCGCCGTGATCGAGCGGCTCGACGCCGTCGTCTCGATCGACACGTCGATCGCGCACCTCGCGGGCGCACTCGATGCGAAGCTCTGGCTCATGTTGCCGTTCTCCGCCGACTGGCGCTGGTTTGCCGGCACCGACGAGAGTCCGTGGTACCCGCGTGCGCGGCTCGTGCGCCAGCCGCGGCCGGGCGCGTGGGCGGAAGTCGTCGAGGCGGTCGCGCGCGATTTGCGCGAGACGTAAGCGCAACGCGCCCGTCCCTCTACGTTTCGAACGCACACAAAAAAAACAGCCTCGCAATGCGAGGCTGTTTCGTCATGAGACGGCGCGTCGCGCGCAATCTTGTGCGATCGCGCACAATCGCGCACCGCACAGCACATCAAGCCGTCTTGTACTGATTGCGTGCTTCGGCGGTGCGATAGAGCCAGAGCGTCGCGATGAGGCCGCAAATGCCGGCGATGCCCATCCACGCACCCGGCGCGGCCTTGTTGCCGCTCACGTGGATCAGATACGTCGAGATTGCGGGCGTGAAGCCGCCGATCGTCGTCGCGAGACTGTATGCGAGCGAGAAGCCCGCGGTCCGCACATCGGCGGGCATGACCTCGGTGAGCGCCACGACCATGGCGCCGTTGTAGCAGCCATAAAGGAACGACAGCCACAGCAGGACCAGCAACAGACGAATGAACGAAGGCTCCGCGACGAGCCACTGCACCGACGGATACGCGGTAAGAATCGTGAGGATCGTGAAGACGAGCAGCACCGGACGGCGGCCAATGCGATCCGACACGGCGCCCGACACCGGCAGCCAGAACAGGTTCGAAAGCCCGACGCAGACCGTGACGATGAGCGTATCCACTTCGGTCAGCTTGAGGACTTCGCGGCCGAACGTCGGCGTATAGGCCGTGATCATGTAGAACGACACGGTCGTCATGACGACCATGCCCATGCCGCCCAGCACGATGGCCCAGTTCTGCGCCATGGACGTCATGATTTCGCCGATCGACGGCCGATGCTTCTTGTTCGCGAACTCTTCGGTTTCCTGCAGCGAGCGGCGGATCAGGAAGAGGAACGGCACGATCAGGCAGCCGATGATGAACGGCACGCGCCAGCCCCATGCGGTCATCTGTTCGACGGGCAGAAGGCGGTGCAGCGTCACGCCGAGCAGCGCCGCGAACACGACGGCCACCTGCTGGCTGCCCGACTGCCACGACACGTAGAAGCCCTTGTTGCCTTTGGTGGCAATTTCCGACAGGTAGACCGAGACGCCGCCCAGTTCCACCCCCGCCGAGAAGCCCTGCAGCAGACGCCCGCACAGGACGAGCAGCGGCGCGAGCATGCCGATGGTCGCGTAGCCCGGAACAACGGCGACCGCGAGCGTGCCGAACGCCATGAGACCGAGCGTGAGAATCAGGCCTTTGCGCCGGCCGTGATGGTCGATATACGCGCCGAGGATGATGGCGCCGATCGGCCGCACGAGGAATCCGGCGCCGAACACCGAAAGCGCCAGCATCAGCGAAGCGAACGCGCTATCGCTCGGGAAATAGGTCCTGGCGATCGCCGAAGCGTAATAGCCATAGACCATGAAATCGTACATTTCCAGAAAGTTGCCGCTCGTGACGCGGAAAACAGTCCGGATTCTGGATTCTCGGGGGGTATCGATAGCGTGGGACGCAGTAGACATGACTTTCTCTTTTGAAGCCGTCTGCCGCGCCGTGGCCGGCGGGGGCAGACGATGAAACACCTGGACCCCGCCAGGGGAGGCGCCTCACGCTGCGCGCGTCCGGACGGGCGGTGATTATGCTGCCCGGTTGCACCTGTGCATAAGCGGGCATTACCCGATGGCACAGGGCGTTAATAAAACATCAACTTCGCGCATTGCTTTCATTTCATCTTCTATTTCAGATCTTTTACCTTTCAACGCGCGTGTCGCTCGCCGTGCCTGCAAGCTTATCGTGCACAATAACATGCATGCACAGCCCCGCGCCCACCCCTTCGTCGTCCGCACTTATCGCATGTCCACCGCCTCACTGACGCTGCGTCCCGCCACGGCCGCCGACGCCCCGCTGATCGCCGCCATGCACGCGGCCAGCTGGCAGGCCACCTATCGCGACCTGCTGCCGGCCGCGTTCCTCGACGAGGAAGTGGACGACGAACGCGCCGCCTGGTGGCGCGCCCGCATGGAAGCGCCCGGCGGCGACCGGCGTCTCGTTCTGATCGCCGAACTGAACGAGACGACACCCGCCGGATTCGTGTGCGTCGAACGCCAGCCTGACTCGCCGTGGGGCGTGCTGCTCGACAACCTGCACGCATTGCCCGCCTGGCAGGGTATCGGCGTGGGCAAGAGGCTGATGCAGGCCGCTATGGACTGGGCGCGCGCGCGCGGCGAATCGCAGATCTATCTCTATGTGCTCGAAGGCAACACGGCGGCGATCGCCTTCTACGAGCGGCAAGGATGGCGATACTCGGGCGCCGAACCGGATCATATGGGCGGCGCCGACATCACCGCGTTGCGCTACGTCTATTGGCTCGACGCACTCTGACGGCGGAGCGGCAAACTCCCGCTAGCTCAGCAAAAACATCTGGCAGGCGATACGACGTCAACCTCTGTTACTCGATGCCTTCAGCCGTCGGAATCACAAGCCATCTCAGGTTTTAGGAGGTGTCCGATGGACCTTTCTCATACCGGCCCTCAATATCTCCGTCGATAAGCAGGACTGCTGCACCATGCCCGACACCCTTTGGTGCCGCGCGATCAAGAAGTGCGGTCCGCCTCTTCACGCCAGGGCTCCGAGAGATCAATGTCGACTGTTCCGTTCATTCAGGTGGAAGGCTCCATTGCGCTTCCGCGCATGCGCCCACTCGACCGTATTCCGGCGATGTTCGGCCGGGAATGGATGCTGACACAGCCTCACTTCTGCCTGCGTGCCGAAATCCGGGCGCTCTACGCCGCCATCATGCGAACGGTTTGCCTCAGCGCCGAGGCGTTCCGCGAAGCCTGCCGCTGGGACCTGCAACATCACTGTTTTCCTGAGCCTTCTGCCGCGCCGGTTCATCCGGGCATGACCGCAGGCGCAAGCCAGCCGCCCGCCAAAACGAAGGTAGTGCCGCATATCGATTCAGCGCGTTACACGGGGCTCCGGCAAGCACCTTCTTCCGGCACGCACAGACTCGCGGGCGGCGCTTGCGCGATCGGCGGTGCCGCGCTCCTCGCGTGGATCGTGGCAAGCCACACGCCGCATGGCGAGCAGAAAGCGGCCACCGTGCCCGCCGTTCATCCGATCCGCGCCGCTGGCGACACCGCATCGCAACGCCTTTCCGATGTACGCGCGGCTCACGAACACGCAGTCGCGCCCACGCATTCGTCCTCGACGGACGCCAGCGCCGTTGCCACTTCATCTGTCGCACGTTCGTCCGCGAACGAACCGGGCTATGCCGCAGCGAATCACCCCGCCGCGCCACTACGCGCAACGCTGACAGGCCGTGCGGCGCGCGCGCACATTGTCAGCGGGCCGCGCGTCGAAAGCAGCCGCCACCAGACGCGTACGCTCGCGCAGCCTGTCGTGACACATCGCGCGCTCAGCACGTACTCCGAAGCAAGCGACTACTCGCCCCATCAGCCCAGCGCGAGCCAGGACGACGACTACGCATCGATCACCACCTACGCCGCCACCTACGCGGCGCCGCATCCGGCGAACCGCCCTTCCGTGCCGGTCGATAGCACCGACTGGGTCAACCACGTCTCGCAGCGGCGCGTGACCGAGATACCCGATCGGTTCGGGCAATAAGGCGAGGCAACAACCGGCACAACAAAAAGCCCGGCTTGAAGCCGGGCTTTTTGTTGGTTAACGCGCACACGGCACCGCCGATACCGCCCGGCCTTACTTAGGCACGCCAGGCAGCCCGGCTTCCGTCGCGCGCTGCAACATCTGGATCTCGCGCTGCAGATCCCGCAACTGCGCCTGCGCTTGCGCCTTCCCGGCGCGCAGAGCCAGCGCATCGGCCTGCACCTGGTGCTGTCGCTCGTCGACCTTCGCCTGCTGCGTACGCGCAACGTCGAGGTCGGCCTGCAGGCGCCGCGCGCGATCCTCCGACAGGGCAATGACCCGCTCGATATATGCCTTCTGGGCTTCGAGCTGCGTGCGTCGAATTTCCACGTCCGCCAGCTGCTCTGTCTGACGGGCGAAATCCGCGTAGATGGCTTCCGCACGCGTTTCGTCCTGCGAACGAATCACGCGCCAGAAATGCTTGTCCTGGAACAGCACCACATACGAGGTCATATCCGGCGGATAGAAAAACAGACTCGCACCGTAGCTGCCGTTATAGGTCGTACGTAGTTCGACGAGCTGCGCGTCGTGGATCAGCTGCATCAGCGTGGCGACATCGCCCTGGCTTGCGTCGGCGTCGGCCTGCTCGTCGACAGGCGCGGCAGCCCGCGATGCCTCTTTACCTGCATTGGCAGGCGCCGGCGTGAGACTGCCGAGCGACGGACGGCTGCCGACCATCGGCGCCAGGTCGGTCGCGCCATCCTGCGCCCGCACAACCGCACCGTGCTGCATCATCAAGACAGCCGCGGCACCCAGCAGGGCGCGTCGCAGTTCGGTTGAATGCTTCATACCTGCCCGTTTTCCGTTAGCGATTCTGAGTAACCGCTAATTATCGCCGCCCGATAATCTCAAAAACGCGCTTTATATCCGGATAACGTGATTCGAATTAATCGGGCAAACGAAACATCGGAAACATCGGAAACATCGGAAACGCCGCTCCGGAAAGCAGCAGGCGCATGGCGCCCCCGCACAGGCAAACGCGAAGGCAAACGCGCAGGCAAACCCCCAGCAGCCTCTCGCGCTAGAAACGTGTCTCACGCGCAGACCGCAAGAAGGTATCGAGCAGCGGCGTGCAGTCGAGCAACTCCGGCCCGCCCGCGCGATGAAACTCCGGGTGCCACTGCACGCCCACCACGAACGGCGCACGTCGGTAGCGCACGGCCTCGATAAGGCCATCGCCGGCCGACACGGCTTCGACTGTCAGATCGCGGCCCAAGCTTCTCACCGCCTGATGGTGGATCGAGTTCACGATCGCCTCGCGCCGCCCTGGAAACATGCTCGCGAGCGAGGAGCCTTCCGGGAACGTGATCGCGTGGCGGTGCTGGTCATAATGCTCGCTCACGTGCACGCCCGCAGTCGGCACGTCGGTCGCGATGTCCTGATAGAGCGTCCCGCCGAACGCCACGTTGATCAGCTGGCATCCGCGGCAGACGCCCAGCACCGGCTTGCCCGATTCGACGAACTCGTGCAGCAGCTCCAGTTCGTACATGTCGCGGACGCGGTCGCCGGGCCACTCGGGACGCGCCGACACTTCCGCATAGGTCTGCGGCGAGACGTCGGCACCGCCTTGCAGCAGCAGGCCGTCGAGATGCTTCGCGTAATCGCGCAGGCGGATATTGCTCGGGTGCAGCATGCCCTGGTGACCGACCGTCGGGATCATGAACACGATCACGTCGCGCGACATGACCCAGTGCGCAATCGACTCTTCGAGATATTGCAGCGTCTTGCCGCGCAGTCCTTTCGCGCCCGGCTCGGGGTGAAAGATCCGCGCCGACACGCCGATGCGCAACGTGCGCTGCGTGATGCGCTGCCCGGCGCGGTCGAACAACTGCCGCGCACGCGCCGTGATGATGCGCCCGAACACGGCCCACGCCGAGTCGTTCGGATGCAGGTAGCGTGGCGGATTGGGCGGCAGCGCGTTCGGCGGCGGCGGGTTCTGCGAGCCGAAGTCCGGCGCCTGGCCAAAGCCCGCTGGCGCCGCGCCGGGACGCACGGTGCCGGGCGCCTTTTCGGTGTCGGCCGCGACGGGCGCGGCCTTGCCGGGCGGGGCGGTCTCGCCGACCGGAATTTTAGGCGCGTGCGCTTCCGCTTCCTGCCGCGCGACCGCTCGCGCGGCCTCCTCGCGCGCCTGTGCCGCTTCGCCTTCGCGGGCCGGGGCAGACGTAGCGGACGAATCGGCAGTGGTAGCGGACGAAGAACCGGAAGAAGCGCCAGGCGAGCCGGCCGACGCGGTGGGTTGGGAGGCGCCGGGCGATCCGGAGTCGGAGGAGCGGCCAGCGCCGCCGGGAATCTCGGGGTTATCGGTGTTGTTTTCGCTCATGACGTGGGGTCGGGCGCGCGGCGCGCGCGAACGATGAACATTCGGCGATTATGCGTCGCCGTGCGGGGAGCTGCCAGTCCTGTGACAACGGCTCACGACTCGTTACAACTGCCGCGCCAGCGAGCCCGTCGACCGGATAGCGGCGGCGTGGTGCGATCGTCCCCGGGCGCACCGGATCGTTACACGCGACGTCTACCCGCACGAGCACGAGCGGTGAAGCACGAACGGTGAAGCGCGATCGAACAGGGCCGCTCCGGCACAACGCCGGTTCAGATCGCACAACGACGAAAATACGGCCCTACAATGATGCGTCCCTTGCGGCAGCAAGGGTGAAGCACCCCGGCGCGCACCGCCGCCATGCTGGCCAGCCACCCAACCGCTCATCGCCATGACTATCGAATTCGCTCCGTTTGCCCCCCTCGCCCGGCTTGGCGCCGACCTCGCCGCCGACCGCACGACGAGCCGGGCGCTCGTCGAGATCGCGCTGGAACGTATCGCCGATCCGGCCGGGCAGGGCTCGACCGTCTTCACGCACGTCGATGCCGGGCGCGTACGCGCCGCCGCCGACGCCCACGACCGCCTGCGCGCAAGCGGCACCGTGCTCTCGCCGCTCGCGGGCATTCCGGTCTCGGTGAAGGATCTGTTTGACGTCGCGGGCGAAGTCACGCGCGCGGGCTCCACCGCGCTCGCCGGCGCGCCGCCCGCGCAGGCCGACGCCGCCGCCGTCGCGCGCCTGCGCCGGGCGGGCGCCGTGCTGATCGGGCGGACCAACATGAGCGAATTCGCGTTCTCCGGGCTCGGGCTGAACCCGCACTACGGCACGCCGCTCTCGCCGTACCGGCGCGGCATCGCGGGCGACGCGCGTGTGGCCGGCGGTTCGTCGTCGGGCGCGGCGGCGTCCGTGGCCGACGGCATGGCGGCCGTCGCGCTCGGCACCGACACCGGCGGCTCGATCCGCATCCCCGCCGCGTTCTGCGGCCTCACCGGCTTCAAGCCGACGGCCGCGCGCGTCCCGAAGACGGGCGCCGTGCCGCTCTCGCCGACACTCGATTCGTTTGGTCCGATCGGCAACAGCGTGGCGTGCTGCGCGCTCGTCGATCGCATCCTCGCCGGACTCGCGCCGCACGTGCCGGCGGCGCGGCATCTCGAAGGCGTGCGGCTCGGCGTGCTGACCCACTACGTGAACGACGGCATCGAGCCCGAAGTCGCCGATGCGATCGACACCGCGCTCAAGCACCTCGACGCAGCGGGCGCGATCGTGAGCGAAGTGCGTTTCGGCGCGCTCGACCGGCTGCGCGAGATCAACCGCTACGGCTTCTCGCCGATCGAGGCCTACGCATGGCATCGCGAACTGATCGCGCAGCACCGCGACGAATACGATCCGCGCGTGCTGGCCCGCATCCTGAAGGGCGAGCCGGCCCTTGCCGTCGATTACCTCGATCTGATCGCCGCGCGCGCGGCCGTGCTCGACGAGGCGCAGGAGACGCTCTGGTCGCGGTTCGACGCCGTGATCGCACCGACCGTGCCGATCGTGCCGCCGCAGGTGGCGCCGCTCGTCGCCGACGACCATGTGTTCGCGCATACCAACGCCCTCGTGCTGCGCAATCCGGCTGCGTTCAACTTCCTCGATGCATGCGCGTTGTCGCTGCCGTGCCACCGCCACGGCGCGGCGCCGGTCGGGCTGATGCTCGTCGGCGCGCCGCACGCCGACGACACGCTGCTCGCGATCGGGCGCGGCGTCGAAGCCGTGCTTGCACCGTTGCGCTGACAACCCGGCGTCGCAGTCTGCTTCGCAGGCAGCATCGTCATGCGCGCGCCCTCGCGACGAACAGGCGAGCGTGGACGCGCACCCCATCCTTCGCGCTAGAATCGCCCACACGCCGTCGCAGCGCACACGCTGCGCCATCAACACAGAAAAACCGACCGACATGAACGACGATAACGCGCTGTTGCGCCGCGAGCGCGGCCTGCTGGTCCTCCTTGGCCTGATTTGCCTCGCGCTGGTGGGCGGTGCGCTCTACATGCAGTACGCCCTGCACGAAGACCCCTGTCCGCTGTGCATCATCCAGCGCTACTTCTTTATCCTGATCGCACTGTTCGCGTTCATCGGCGCGCGCCGCTCCAGCTGGCTCGGCGTGCGCGTGTTCGAAACCCTGGTCGTGCTGTCCGCGACGGGCGGCATCGTCTCCTCGGCGCGGCTCATCTGGGTGCAGGCGTTCCCGAACTACAGCTGCGGCTTCGATGCTCTGGAGCCCATCGTCGACGGCCTGCCCACGGCTCACTGGCTGCCGGGCATCTTCAAGGTGCAGGGCCTGTGCGAGACGGTCTATCCGCCGATTCTCGGCGTGTCGATACCGGCATGGGCGCTGATCGCCTTCGCCTGCATGTTCGTGTCGGTGCTCTTCAGCCTGTGGCGCAACCGCCGCCGTCAGGTTTCGTGGCCGGGCATCCGCCGCTAAGCCGCACCGGTTGAGCGCCGCGCGCGCGTTGGATGTATCCGCGGCGGCGGCGCGTGCCGTCGCCCGAATCTGCCCAGGTCCGCGCGAATCGCGCATTCTCGAATCGCTCATTCTCCAGCGGGCGCGCGAGCCCGCCGCCCTGCCCGTCCAGCCGTCCCTGCCCGCGTCCGGCCGCCGTCAAAGGGCTGGATCACCCGCTCCGCAGTCATGACGGCCGCCTGATAACCCCCATCACCGACGGGAAATACTTTCCGGACACGAGCAGTGCTATCTTAAAAAATGGATGGCGATCTACGTGCGCGAGGCTGGCCCAGACGAGCCCCCTGCGTAACGCGCGCCCGATCCGCAATGTCAATCCCGGGTTCACCATGACAACGCAAACCATCCGATTCCTCCGCCGGGGCGCCGTGCACGAAGTGCGCGACGTGCCCGTCACGCGCACCGTACTCCAGTACCTGCGCGAGGACCTGCATGCGTGCGGCACCAAGGAAGGCTGCGCAGAAGGCGACTGCGGCGCGTGCACCGTGGTCGTCGGCGAGCTTGATGGCGACGGGCATCTCGCGCTGAAGGCCGTCAACGCCTGTATCCAGTTCCTGCCCACGCTCGACGGCCGCGCACTTTTCACGGTCGAGGACCTGCGCGCGCCCGAGCCCGATCGCGCGCTGCATCCGGTCCAGCAGGCGCTCGTCGATTGCCATGCTTCGCAATGCGGCTTCTGCACGCCGGGCTTCGCGATGTCGCTCTGGGCGCTCTACGAACGACAGGGCGCCGACGCCGGCCTGCCCACACGCGAGGAAATCAACCAGGCGCTCTCGGGGAACCTGTGCCGCTGCACCGGCTACCGCCCCATCGTCGACGCCGCCCAGCGCATGTTCGACTACGCGTGCTATCCGCGCACCGCACTCGATCGCACGGCGATCGAAGCGGCCCTGCGTCCGCTCCAGCGCACCGGCACGTTCGAATACCGCGGGCCCGACGTACGTGGCGCGGCCCACGGCGAAACCACGTTCTTCGCGCCGCGCACACTCGCCGACTTCGCCGCGCTACGCGCCGCGCGAGCGCAGGCACGCGTGCTGGCCGGCAGCACCGACATCGGCCTGTGGGTCACGAAGCAGTTCCGCGACCTCGGCGACGTGATCTACACCGGCAACGTCGCCGAACTGCGCGCGATCACGCGCGACGCGCAGACGCTGACGATCGGCGCGGCGGTGCCGCTCGAACAGGCGTATGCCGCGCTGGCCGTCGACTATCCCGAACTCGCCGAGTTGTGGGCGCGCTTCGCCTCGCTGCCGATCCGCAATGCGGGAACGCTCGGCGGCAACGTCGCGAACGGCTCGCCGATCGGCGATTCGATGCCCGCGCTGCTCGCGCTCGACGCGGACCTCGTGCTGCGCCACGCCGATCGCACGCGCACGCTGCCGCTCGCCGCGTTCTACATGGGCTATCAGAAGAACGCGCTCGCCCCGGGCGAGTTCGTCGAGGCGATCCGCGTACCGCGCCCCGCCCCCACGCTGCGCTTTCGCACCTACAAGATTTCGAAGCGCTACGACCAGGACATTTCGGCCGTGTGCGCGGCGTTCGCGCTCGAAATCGCCGGGGACGGCGTGATCGCGAAAGCGCGCGTCGCGTTCGGCGGCATGGCCGCGACGCCGTTGCGCGCGGCGCGCACCGAAGCCGCGCTGACCGGCGCGCGCTGGGACGAAGCGACAGCGCAACGCGCGATGGACGCGCTCGCCACCGACTACGCGCCGCTCAGCGACCTGCGCGCGAGCGCGGCGTACCGCGCGAAGGTCGCGCGCAACCTGCTGTGGCGCTGCTGGCTGGAAACGCGCGACGACGCGCCGCTCGCGCTATGCGATGTCGACGCCTTTGCCTTCGCAGCCGAAGACGAAACGGCGAGCGCGGGAGACGCGTCATGAATCGCCGATCCGATTCTTTCGTCGCTCACACGGCGCGTCCCAACCCTCCCGCCGATGCAGCCCGCCCCCCGCTCGGCGCGCCGCTGCCGCACGAGTCCGCCGAACTGCACGTGAGCGGCGAAGCCCGCTACACCGACGACATCCCTGAACTGCATGGCACGCTGCACGCCGCGCTCGGCCTTTCGCGCCACGCGCATGCGCGCATCGTGTCGCTCGACCTGCGCCGCGTGCGCGAGGCGCCAGGCGTGATCGCGGTCCTCAGCGCCAGCGACATCCCCGGCGAGAACAACTGCGGCCCGGTGCTGCACGACGACCCTGTGCTCGCCGACGACGAGGTGCAGTACCTCGGCCAGCCCGTCTTCGCGGTCATCGCGACGAGCCACGAACTCGCGCGCCGCGCGGCCGCGCTCGCCGCAAGCGACGACGTCGTGCGTTACGAACCGCTCGAACCGGTGCTCTCCATCGCGCGGGCAAAGGCTATGCAGCACTACGTGCTGCCGCCGCTGCGGCTGTCGCGCGGCGAGCCGGCGAAGCGCATCGCCGAGGCGCCGCATCGCATCGCGGGCACGTTCGAAGTGGGCGGGCAGGAACAGTTCTACCTCGAAGGCCAGGTCGCCTATGCGCTGCCGCAGGAACAGGGCGGCGTGCTCATTCACAGTTCGACACAGCATCCGTCCGAGATGCAGCAGGTCGTCGCGCATCTGCTCGACTGGCCCGCGCACCGCGTCGCGTGCGAGTGCCGACGCATGGGCGGCGGCTTCGGCGGCAAGGAATCGCAGTCGGCGGTCTTTGCGTGCGTGGCCGCGCTCGCGGCGCTCAAGACCGGCCGCCCCGTGAAGCTGCGCGCCGACCGCGACGACGACTTCATGATCACCGGCAAGCGCCACGACGCCCAGTACGAATTCGAAGCGGGCTTCGACGACACGGGCCGCCTGCTCGGCGCGCGCGTGGAAATCGCGCTGCGCGCGGGCTATTCCGCGGATCTGTCCGGCGCGGTGGCCACACGCGCGCTCTGCCACTTCGACAATGCGTATTACGTCCCCGACGTCGAAATCGTCGCGCTGTGCTGCAAGACGAATACGCAGTCGAACACGGCGTTTCGCGGCTTCGGCGGACCGCAGGGCGCGCTCGTGATGGAGGTGATGCTCGACGCCATCGCGAAGCAGTTGAACCGCGATCCGCTCGACGTGCGGCGCGCGAACTACTACGGGATCGGCGAGCGCGACGTCACGCCGTACGGACAGCGCGTCGAGGACAACGTGCTCGCGCCGCTCACCGACGCACTGCTCGCGTCGAGCCGCTACGCCGAACGACGCGCCGCGCTCGCCGCGTACAACCACGCGAGCCCGGTGCTCAAGCGCGGGATTGCGATCACGCCGGTCAAGTTCGGCATCTCGTTCAACGTGCCGCATCTGAACCAGGCGGGCGCGCTCGTGCACGTCTACCGCGACGGCTCGGTGCTCGTGAACCACGGCGGCACCGAGATGGGCCAGGGCCTCAACACGAAGGTCGCACAAGTGGTGGCTGGCACGTTCGGCCTGCCGCTCGCGCGCGTACGCGTGAGCGCGACCGATACGGCCAAAGTGGCGAACACGTCGGCCACCGCGGCCTCGACCGGCAGCGACCTCAACGGCAAGGCCACCGAAGACGCCGCGCTTGCGATCCGCGCGCGCCTCGCCGCGCTCGCCGCCGCCGAGTACGGCGGCACGCCCGACGCCGTCGCATTCGAAGAAGGCGCGGTGCGCGCGAACGGCGTGTCGATCGCGTTCGCGCAGTTCGTCGAATTCGCTTACCTGAAACGCGTGCAACTGTGGTCGGACGGCTTTTACGCGACGCCCAAGGTCCACTGGGACTCGCGCACGCTCACCGGCCGTCCGTTCTATTACTTCGCGTATGGGGCGGCGGTGTCCGAGGTCGTCGTCGATACGCTCACCGGCGAATGGAAGCTCGTGCGCGCCGACCTGCTGCACGACGCGGGCCAGTCGATCAATCCGGCCATCGACCTGGGCCAGGTGGAAGGCGGGTTCATCCAGGGCATGGGCTGGCTCACGACCGAGGAACTCTGGTGGAACGGCGACGGGCGTCTGATGACGCACGCGCCCTCCACCTACAAGATCCCGGCGATCAGCGACACGCCCGCCGCGTTCGACGTCCGGCTCTATCGCAACGACAATGCCGAGCCGACCATCTTCCGCTCGAAGGCCGCCGGCGAACCGCCGCTGCTGCTGGCGTTCTCGGTGTTTCTCGCGATCCGCGATGCGATCGGCGCAGCGGTGCCCGAGGGGCGCGAAGCCGCGCCGCTGCGCGCGCCGGCGACGCCCGAGGCGATCCTCGATGCGCTCGACGCGCTGCGCGCGCTCGCGGCGGCGCAGGCAGTGGCGGGCGTTGCGGAGCACGCGGCGCACGGTCATGCCGCACGGACTGCCGTGCCCTCGGCGGCGCGCAACCAGAAGACGGATTGAAGACCGGCTGCATGCGAATCGAGCGCGCGAACCAGTTGGCGTCGGCGCACTCGAACCATGTGGCGCGACTGCGACCGTACTCTCGCGCACGAAGTCACGGCGATGCCCGGCGCGGCGCTCGGCAAAGCCCGCTGCGCGACGTCACGAACATGAATCAGCGACACACGAAACGTGTCACCCAGGAAGGGAGAACCGCCAGATGCAAGCCTGGCTCACCGATCTGCAACACCTGCTCGCGCACGGCGACGCCGCCGTGCTCGTGACGGTCGCGCGCGTCGAGGGATCGGCGCCGCGCGATGCCGGCACGAAGATGATCGTCACGCGCGACGCCGCGCGTCACACGATCGGCGGCGGCCATCTCGAATGGAAGGCCATCGAGATCGCGCGCCAGGTGCTGCGCGAGGGCATGCGCGTGCCGCATCTGCGACGCCTCGAACGCCTCCCGCTCGGCCCGAGCCTCGACCAGTGCTGCGGCGGCGCCGTCGTGCTCGCGTTCGAGCGGCTCGACGTGGGCGACCTCGGCTGGCTCGCGTCGCTGGCGCGTCGTCTCGCGGCAGGCGAATCGACGGTGCGTAGCGTATCATTCCGCGCCACGCGCAATGCGGGCACGAACGGCGCCCACGGCGCCCACGGCGGCGCAGCGGCCGCCGACGCCGTGCTGCTCTCGGAACCGGAACCTGGTGTCGAAGCGCCCGACTGCCTGCTCTGGGACGCCAGCGACGGCGGCGGCGCGATCCTCACCGAGACCATCGCGCCGAACGACTTCCCCGTCGTGCTGTTCGGCGCGGGACACGTCGGCGCGGCGCTCGTGCGCGTGCTCGCCACGCTGCCGTGCCGGGTGCGCTGGGTGGACGAGCGCGACGCCGCGTTCCCGTCGCCTGAAGCGTTCGCGGCGCTCGGCGCGCCGAACGTCGGAATCGACGCGAACGACGCGCCCGACGAAGCCGTCGACGCCGCCCTGCCCGGCACGAGCTTCATCGTGATGACGCACGATCATTCGCGCGACCTCGAACTCGCCGAGCGCATCCTGCGGCGCGGCGACTACGCGTTCTTCGGCATGATCGGCTCGCACACGAAGCGCAAGCAGTTCGAACACCGCCTCGCCGCGCGCGGCATCGACCCCGTGCAGATCGCGCGGATGAAGTGCCCGCTCGGCATCGAGGGCATCGCCGACAAGTCGCCCGAAGCGATCGCGATCTCGACAGCCGCGCAGCTGCTGCAGGCGATCGAGGCGCGCGCTGCGGCGCATCGAGCGTGACCGTCGCGCGCGATTGTTGCTTGCGAGTTGCTTGCGAGTTGCTTGCGAGTTGCTTGCGAGTTGCTTGCGAGTTGCTCGCGATTGCGCCCGATGCCACCTAACCACGAACAGACCACACCATGACCGTCACGCCCCAAACAACCCCGCTCGCAGACAAGGCCGCTCGCGCGCCGAAGGCCGAGCTGCACATCCACATCGAAGGCTCGCTCGAACCCGAACTGATCTTCGCGCTCGCGCAACGCAACAACGTGAAGCTCGCGTACGACTCGATCGAATCGTTGCGCGAGGCGTATGCCTTCACCGACCTGCAGTCGTTCCTCGACATCTACTACGCGGGCGCGAGCGTGCTGCTCACCGAAGCCGACTTCTACGACATGACGATGGCCTACTGCGAGCGCGCGCTCGCGGACAACGTCGTACACGCCGAAATCTTCTTCGACCCGCAGACGCACACCGAACGCGGCGTGCCGATCGAAACGGTGGTTGCGGGCATCGACCGCGCGCTCGCCGACGCCGAAAGGCGCGGCCTCACGAGCAAGCTGATCCTGTGTTTCCTGCGCCATCTGAGCGAAGCCGATGCGCTCGCGACGTTCGACGCCGCGCTGCCGCTCTTCGACCGCTACGCGCGGCTGATCGGCGTGGGTCTCGATTCGTCGGAACGCGGACATCCGCCGTCGAAGTTCGAGCGCGTCTTCGAGCGCGCGCGTGCGAAAGGGTTGAAACTCGTCGCGCACGCGGGCGAGGAAGGCCCGCCGTCGTACATCTACGAGGCGCTCGACCTGCTCAAGGTGGACCGCGTCGATCACGGCGTGCGCAGCATCGAAGATCCGGCGCTCGTCACGCGTCTCGCCGACACGCGCGTCGCGCTCACCGTCTGCCCGCTTTCGAACATCAAGCTCTGCGTGTTCGACGACATGACGCAGCACACGCTCAAGAATCTGCTCGACCACGGCGTCGCGGTGACCGTCAACTCCGACGATCCCGCCTACTTCGGCGGCTACGTAAACGAGAACTACACGGCGATCATCCACGCGCTCAAGCTCGACGATGCCGAGGTCTACACGATCCTGCGCAACGGCTTCGACGCATCGTTCGTGACGCCGCAGGAGCGCGCCGCGCTGATCGCGAAACTCGACGCTTACTGGAGCGCCACGACCGCGTAAGCGCGTCGGGACAAGTCGTTGCCATGACTCAATCCGCTTACCGGGCAAAACTGCTCACGTTCACCGGCGACCCCGCGCAATCGCCGGACGCCGCCGTCTATCACGAAGACGGCGTCGTGATCGTCGAAGACGGCCATGTGGTCGCGTCGGGCGCGTGGTCCGCGCTCGCCGCGCGCGTCGCCGACGGCACGCCCATCCACGACCTGCTCGACAAACTGATCGTGCCGGGCTTCATCGACACGCACATCCACTATCCGCAGACCGACATCATCGCGTCGCCGGCGCCGGGCCTCCTGCCGTGGCTCGAAACCTGGACGTTCCCGACCGAGCGCGGCTTCGAAAACGAAGCCGTGGCGCACCACACGGCGCGCTTTTTCGTCGACGAACTGCTCGCGAACGGCACGACCACGGCGCTCGTCTACTGCACGGTGCACAAGCAGTCGGCCGATGCGCTCTTCAGCGCGAGCGAGGCGAAGAACCTGCGGATGATCGCGGGCAAGGTGCTGATGGACCGCCACTGCCCGGCGTTCCTGCGCGACACGCCGCAGTCCGCCTACGACGACAGCGCCGAGCTGATCGCTCGCTGGCACCAGCGCGGGCGCCTCATGTACGCGCTCACGCCGCGCTTCGCGCCGACCTCGACCGAGGCGCAGCTCGAAGCCTGCCAGGCGCTCGCGAAGGCGCATCCGGACATCTTCATCCAGAGCCACGTCGCGGAGAACCGCGACGAGGTGCAGTGGGTGAGCGAGCTGTTTCCGCGACATCGCAGCTACGTCGACGTCTACGATCATTACGGGCTCCTGCGCCACCGCGCCGTGTACGGCCACTGCATCTGGCTCGACGACGAAGACCGCCGGCGCATGGCGCAGACAGGCGCGGTCGCGGCGCACTGCCCGACGTCGAACCTGTTCCTCGGCAGCGGCCTTTTCGACTTCGACAAGGCAAACGATTCCGCGATGCGCGTGACGCTCGCGACCGACGTCGGCGGCGGCACGTCGTTCTCGATGCTGCAGACGATGAACGAAGCGCACAAGGTCGCGCGCATGGGCGGCCATCACCTCACCGCGACGCGAATGTTCTGGCTCGCGACGGCGGGCGCGGCCGAGGCGCTCGACCTCGGCGAGACGATCGGCACGCTCGCGCCGAAGAGCGAAGCCGACTTCGTCGTGCTCGACCCGCAGGCGACACCGCTGCTCGCGCGGCGCACGGCGCATGCGCGATCGCTCGAAGAACTGCTGTTCGCGCTTGCGCTGCTCGGCGACGACCGCGCCGTGTACGAGACTTATGTGGCGGGAAAACGCGTGCATCGGCGCAGGGAGCGGATCTGAGCGCGGATGGGCATGTCGCCACGCGAAACAGGCATAAATCCGCGCAATTACCCCATGCTATAATCCGCCGCTCATTGGGGAGTAGCCGCCCCGCATCGTGCCAGGCACCATCCGCGCACGATTCGCGGGGGCACCTGTCAACAGACTTGGCCGTTGCGGCCATGGCAGGTGCAGCCTCTGGCCTGGCGAGACCGATGACCCATGACCGCCGCTACAGGGCCCGGCGCGTCGTTGGTCGTCGCTCGCACACATCCCGGCCCGAGGATCCATCAAAACGTGAACCACGCCTTTCTCGTTTCCACGGGCGCCGTCGCTCTCGCTGAAATCGGCGACAAGACCCAGTTGCTTTCGCTCGTCCTCGCCGCGCGCTATCGCAAGCCGGTGCCGATCATCCTCGGCGTGCTCGTCGCCACGCTCGTGAACCACTCCGGCGCGGGCGCGCTCGGCACGTGGCTCGGCGCACTCGTCACGCCGTCGGTGATGCGCTGGGCGCTCGCCGCTTCGTTCGTCGTCATGGGCCTCTGGATACTCGTGCCCGACAAGCTCGAAGAAGGCGAAGCCAACGTCAACCGCTCGCATTTCGGCGTATTCGGCACGACCGTCGTAACGTTCTTCCTCGCCGAGATGGGCGACAAGACGCAGATCGCCACCGTCGCGCTCGCGGCGCGCTTTCACGACTTCTTCGGCGTGGTGGCGGGCACGACGCTCGGCATGATGATCGCCAACGTCCCTGCGATCCTGCTCGGCGACCGCTTCGCCCACAAGCTGCCGACGAAGCTCGTGCACGGCATCGCGGCCGTCCTGTTCGTCGTGCTCGGCGTGCTGGCTGCGGTGAGGGGCGTGGGCATCTGAGGCGCGTGAAGGGAGCCACCGCCAGAGCGGCCCCGGACAACCCGTCCGCGCCTTTGTACAATGAGGCGATGCATCGCGCGTGACGGCCGCAACCCGCGGCCAGTCCATGCGCGCCACCCGTTCGACGAACCCTAGCCCCGACCATGTCCGATAACGCCGCCACGCCCAACGTGATCCGCCGCGCCGACTACGCGCCGCCCGCCTTTCTGATCGATACCGTCGATCTCGAGTTCGACCTCGCCCCCGGACGCACGATCGTCAAGAACACGATGCGCGTGCGCCGCAACCCCGCCGCCGCCCGCGCCCGCGACCTCGAACTGATGGGCGAGCAACTGGAATTCGTGAGCGCGGCGATCGACGGGAAGCCGTATGCGAACGTGCGCGCCCACGAACACGGCCTCACGGTCGAGGACGTGCCCGACGCGTTCGAACTCGCGCTCACGGGCGCGTGCAATCCCGAAGCCAACACGACGCTCTCGGGCCTCTACGTGTCGAGCGGCAACTTCTTCACGCAGTGCGAAGCCGAAGGCTTTCGCCGCATCACCTGGTTCCTCGACCGCCCCGACGTGATGGCCACCTACAAGGTCACGCTGCGCGCCGACAAGGCGGTGTATCCGGTGCTGCTCTCGAACGGCAACCTGATCGACGAAGGCGCCCTGCCCGACGGCCGTCACTTCGCGAAGTGGGAAGACCCGTTCCGCAAGCCGAGCTATCTGTTCGCGCTGGTCGCGGGCAAGCTCGTCGCGCTCGAAGAACGCATCACGACCGGCTCGGGCAAGGACAAGCTGCTCCAGGTCTGGGTCGAACCGCACGACCTCGACAAGACGCGCCACGCGATGGATTCGCTCATCCACTCGATTCGCTGGGACGAGGCGCGCTTCGGGCTCGAACTCGACCTCGACCGCTTCATGATCGTCGCGGTGAGCGACTTCAACATGGGCGCGATGGAGAACAAGGGGCTCAACGTCTTCAACACGAAGTACGTGCTCGCGAATCCCGAAACGGCCACCGACACCGACTTCGCCAACATCGAAGCCGTGGTCGGCCACGAGTACTTCCACAACTGGACAGGCAACCGCGTGACCTGCCGCGACTGGTTCCAGCTGAGCCTGAAGGAAGGTCTCACCGTGTTCCGCGACCAGGAGTTCTCGGCGGCGATGTCGGGCGGCGACGCAAACCGCGCCGCGCGCGCGACGAAGCGCATCGAGGACGTGCGCGTGCTGCGCCAGATGCAGTTCGCCGAAGACGCGGGCCCGATGGCGCATCCGGTGCGCCCCGAGAGCTACGTCGAGATCAACAACTTCTACACGATGACCGTCTACGAGAAAGGCGCGGAAGTCGTACGGATGTATCAGACGCTGTTCGGCCGCGACGGCTTCCGCAAGGGCATGGACCTGTACTTCCAGCGCCACGACGGCCAGGCCGTGACCTGCGACGACTTCCGCGCCGCGCTGGCCGACGCCAACGGCCGCGACCTCGCGCAGTACGAGCGCTGGTATAGCCAGGCCGGCACGCCGCGCGTGAGCGTCACGACGCGCTATGACGAAGCGCGGAAACGCTACAGCGTGACGCTCGCGCAGGACTACGGCAACGCCTCGCCCGCCGCGCGCGAAACGCAGAAGGGACCGCTTCTGATCCCGTTCGCGATCGGCCTGATCGGCCCGGATGGAGCAGACCTGCCGCTGCGTCTAGAAGGGGAAAGCACGGCGAACGGCACGACACGCGTGCTCGAATTCACAGAGGCGCAGCAGACCTTCACGTTCGTCGACGTGAGCGCGAAGCCGCTGCCCTCCTTGCTGCGCGACTTCTCGGCACCCGTGATCGTCGAGTACGACTACACCAGCGACGAACTCGCGTTCCTGCTCGCCCACGACAGCGACGCGTTCAATCGCTGGGAAGCCGGCCAGCGGCTAGCCACGCGCGAACTGCTCGCGCTCACGGATCGCACCGCCAGGGGCGAGGCGCCCGAAATCGACGATGCGCTCGTCGACGCGTTCAGGCGCGTGCTCAACGACGAGACGCTATCGCCTTCGTTCCGCGAACTGGCGCTGATGCTGCCGTCGGAGACGTATCTCGCCGAACAGATGGCCGTGTCCGACCCGGCCGCCGTGCACGCTGCGCGCCAGTTCGTGCGCAAGTGCCTCGGCAGCGCGCTCAAGGCCGACTGGCTCGCCACATTCGACAAGCACCTCACGCCGGGCGCCTACGAACCGACGCCCGAGGCCGCGGGCCACCGCGGGCTCAAGAACCTCGCGTTGTCGTATCTGGCCGAACTCGACGACCCCGCCGACGCCGTGCGCCTCGCGACCGCTCAGTACGACGCGGCGAACAACATGACCGATCGCGCGGCCGCGCTCTCGACGTTGCTGAACGCATCGGCCAGCACGGGCGGCGACTTCGCGAGCCGCGCGCTCGCCGACTTCTACACGCGTTTCGAGCGCGAACCGCTCGTCATCGACAAGTGGTTCGCCCTGCAAGCGACGCAGCGCGGCAGCGCACAGCGTCCGGTGATCGAAACCGTGCGCGCGCTGATGCAGCATCCGGCGTTCAACCTGAAGAACCCGAACCGCGCTCGCTCGCTGATCTTCAGCTTCTGCGCCGCGAACCCGGCGCAGTTCCACGCCGTCGACGGCTCCGGCTACGCATTCTGGGCCGAACAGGTGCTGGCCCTCGACGCGATCAACCCGCAGGTCGCCGCGCGCCTCGCGCGCAATCTCGAACTGTGGCGCCGCTTCACGCCCGCGCTGCGCGAGCCGATGCGCGCGGCGCTGGAGCAGGTCGCGGCAGGCGCGAAGTCGCGCGACGTCCGCGAGATCGTCGAGAAAGCGCTGGCCTGACGCGACGACACCGCGCATCAGAAAGCGCCCCCAAAAGCCGGCCCGCGTGGCCGGCTTTTTTTATCGCGATCCTTTTCCGCTTTTTTCCGCGTTTTTTCGTACGAGCGTGCATCGGCTCCCACGCTGACCGGCGACGGGAGCCGCCCACCGCATTATTTTTTTGCCCCGCGCCGTCCGGGGCGGGGCGGGCCGAACGGGTAGAATTGCGCTATTCCCAGCGTTTCCGGAGCTACTGCAATGGCATTGCAACGTCGTACCACCCTCACGAAGTACCTGATCGAACAGCAGCGCGAGAACCACAACCTCCCCGCCGATCTGCGCCTGTTGATCGAAGTCGTCGCGCGCGCGTGCAAGGCGATCAGCTACAACGTCAGCAAGGGCGCGCTCGGCGACGCGCTCGGCACCGCCGGCAGCGAGAACGTCCAGGGCGAAGTGCAGAAGAACCTCGACATCCTCTCGAACGAAATCCTGCTCGACGCCAACGAATGGGGCGGCAACCTCGCCGCAATGGCGTCGGAGGAAATGGAAACCTTCTTCCCGATCCCGGCCAACTACCCGAAGGGCGAATACCTGCTCGTGTTCGATCCGCTGGACGGCTCGTCGAACATCGACGTGAATGTCTCGATCGGCACGATCTTCTCGGTGCTGCGCTGCCCGGACAGCAAGCAGCCCACCGAAGCATCGTTCCTGCAGCCGGGCACGCAGCAGGTCGCGGCGGGCTACGCCGTGTACGGCCCGCAGACCGTGCTCGTGCTCACGACCGGCCACGGCGTGAACTGCTTCACGCTCGATCGCGAACTGGGCTCATGGGTGCTCACGCAGAGCAACATGCGTATCCCCGAAGACACGCGCGAATACGCGATCAACGCCTCGAACGCGCGTCACTGGTACGAGCCGGTGCAGAAGTACGTCGGCGAGTTGAATGCGGGCAAGGAAGGTCCGCGCGGCGATAACTTCAACATGCGCTGGATCGCATCGATGGTCGCCGACGTGCACCGTATCCTGAGCCGCGGCGGCATCTTCATGTATCCGGCCGACCGTCGCGATCCGTCGAAGCCCGGCAAGCTGCGTCTGATGTACGAAGCGAACCCGATGGCGTTCATCGTCGAGCAGGCGGGCGGTGCGGCGACCAATGGCAACGAACGCATTCTCGATATTCAGCCGAAGGGCCTGCACGAGCGCGTTGCCGTGTTCCTCGGCTCGAAGAACGAAGTCGAGCGCGTGACCCGCTATCACCACGAAGGGAATAAATAAAAATTGCAGAAGGGCCTTGCGTACCGGCGATATGTTTCCTATAATCTTCGTTCTCTGATGCCGGAATAGCTCAGACGGTAGAGCAGCGCATTCGTAATGCGAAGGTCGGGGGTTCGATTCCTCTTTCCGGCACCAAAAAGCATTAAAAAAACAAAGGCTTACCAAATCGGTAAGCCTTTGTCGTTTCTGCTCTGTCAACGAAGTGTCAACGCACACTCAGGCCGCTTCCGCCTCGTTCATCTTTGCCAACGGGTTCAGCCGCTTGGCCTCCTGAAGATGCTCCGGCGACAGATGCGCATACCGCATGGTCATCGTCAAATTCGAGTGCCCGAGGATTCGTTGCAGCGTCAGGATATTGCCGCCGTTCATCATGAAATGACTCGCGAATGTATGCCGCAAGACGTGTGTGAGCTGGCCGGCCGGAAGATCGAGTGCAGCACGCTCGACTGCCTCGCGGAAGGCGGAAAACGCCGACGAGAAAACCCGCAGTCCCCGACCATGCTTGTCCGCATAGGCCAAGATACGCGCCAGCAACAGATCGTCAATCGGAACTGAGCGGGTTCGCCCGCTCTTGGTACGTGCGAACTGAATCTGACCGTTCCGAACCTGACTGCGTGTTAGCCGCTCCGCCTCCGACCAGCGCGCGCCGGTCGATAGGCAAATCACAGCGATAAGCTCGACTCCCGAATTACGCGACGCCCGCAGCTCAAACAACAGAGTCTGAATGGACGCATCATCAAGAAACGAAAGCTCCCGCTGCTGCACCTTGAACTGACGCAGCTTGCCTAACGGATTCTCGCGCGTCCACAGCTCCAAACGGAACAGCTCGTTAAATACGGCCCGCATCGTCGCGTGCTCTCGATTCATGTTCGACGCGCTTATCCCGGCTTCGATACGCTTCGCGCGATAGCTCGCGAACATATCGGCCGAGAAGGTACCAGCGGTCGGCTCGCCCATGTACTCGCAGGCCGCGAGCAAGCGAGTCTTCGTGCCTTCCCCTGAATTAAGCTCGCGCCCGTGGCGGTCATACCAAAGCTCGACAAGCTCCCGCAGCGTGCGGACATCCTTGCGTGTTGGCTCCCAATCGGGATCTTGAGCTACCTGCGTGCGCAGCCAGTTGTCATAGGCTTTGGCCTCGACCTGCGTCTTGAACGACTTGCGGATTCTTTTGCCGCCACGGCCACCGGGCTGAGCGTCAACCTGCCAGCCAGCAGCGGTTTTCTTAATTGCCATATAAAAAACAGTCAGCAGAGAGGGGAAGAAATGCCACGCGCGCCCTGCGCGCCTAGATTTTTTGAACCTGCAACAGCAACAAAATCTCGGTCTTGTTTGTCGAGACGGTATGGCCGGCCATCCAACGCGGCAGGAATGACAAACCCGAATTCGCGTGCGTGTCCTGATCCTGCATCAGCCCGCCGATAAGCAGCACGTCGCCATCCGCCAGACTGAAGGAGCTTTCGACCTTGCGAGTATTCTTCGTGGGCGAGTTATTAACGCCCGTGGTCGTATTCACGAAGCTGCTGATTTCTTCGACCAGATGAAGGTCAATCACGTCTCGCTTGACGGTCGGTTGAACCTGAAAAATCACGCCGGCGTCCTGATATTCGACACTCTGAACTGGCGCCGCGTTCGAACTGGGATACGACACAGAGCCGATCACCGGCACCGACTCGCCAACGTTCAAGCTCGCCGTTTCGCCCGAACTCACACGAAGATTCGGAGCCGTCAGCACCTTAAAGCGCGAATCGCTGTTCAACGCCGAAAGCGCTGCGCTAAAACCGCCCGCGCTCAGCCGAATCGCGTTATCTGAAACCCCTACGCTACCAACGTTCAGCGAGGCACCCACACGACCACCAAGGACGCTCAAAGCCAGTTGGAACGCCGAATTGTTATCGACCGTGTCAGTGACCTCATACACCCACGCACGAACGGACACACCAGCAACCGGTGTATCAAGCTGAGGCAACACCTCCTTGAGCTGCGCAACCTCATGCTCCGAACCGATAAAGACCAGCTTGTCCGACTGCTGATCAATCAAGGCAGCGGCCGACGTAGCCGGAACATCCTTTGCAACCTTGGCATCCGACGAGGCCTGAATCTGACGATTCGCAGTAACGCGACCGGAAACCAACGGCTGAACCAAGCGCGACAAATAATCGGCGTCCCGATACCGCGGCTCGTAAACAAAAACCGAGCGCGGCCCAAGGTCATCATTCGCGCCAGCCTTTTCGACATAGTCCACGTCGCCACGCGTGCTCAACGAATACCCAAGCGATCGCAAGAAAACACCGACCGAACGCCGCAATTCGTCCTGATCCTTCGTGACGAGGCGAATCGACACAGCACGCTGATCGGCCAGCACGTCCGGGCTAATAACGTGCGGCGTCTTAAGCGCCTCAGAAAAAATTAGGTCAACCGCGTCAGGCACCTTCACGAAGCTCAAATCGAGCATGCCTGCCTTAACGACATGCACCGGCTTTGCGCCTCCGTCTGGAACGGCTGAAACAACCGGAATCGGCTCAATCGCAGGGACCCGAACCTGCGTACCGGAAACCGGCAGCACAGGAATCGGCGGAACGGTCTCACCATTGGCAACGCCGCACGCAACTAGCGACCACAGAACCACGCACCGCTCGATCAACCTAAGCCTCATTTCGCACCTGCTGAAGTACCGGGAAGCGTGCCGCTCCAATACGAGGCGCGCTGACCATCCACCGCCCCCGACACAAGAACACCATTGCCACTGAAACCGTCAAACGGCTGAACACGGAAGCGGCCAGACGCATCCGCTAACACCACATAGAGCACGCCATCAGACGAGTAGCGGCCGGCTATACGCCACGGCGACACAAGCGGACGCGGAGGAACAGCAGACGCACCCGTAGCGCCAGAAACAGCACCATGAGCCAAAGTAGCCGTCGCGCCCAAAGCGCCATGCGAATCGGCCGAGCGATGAAAGAATCGCCAGAGGTAAGCACCACCAATCACCCAGATCGCGACGAAAACGCCGGCCATCACCCAAAGCTTGCCGCGCGAAAAGACGTTCTGCCGAGAATCAACCTTCGCCTCAGTGCCGACACCGCCCGAATACGACTGATAAAGCGGAAAAATCTCAGCTCGATAGGTCTTAAGAAAATACGAAACGCGGGTCTTCTTGTTTTGCTTGTAGCCCTCGAACATCTCGACCCGGTATTTCTTTGAAAAGCCCAGCGATTTGAGCTTGTGCATACGAAACGACAGCTCGACAACAGCACGTAACGACCGATGCAGCCCGCCGATGTCCTGAATCATCAAAACCACGTCGCACGCGACACCAGTTTCAGGATGCGTAAAGTGACGATGCATACGAAAAAACGACATATGCTCCGGCGACAGCGCTCCGCAATCTTGGCCCCACATACGCCACGCCTCATCGATCGCAACCAAGTCGCCGCACTGGACGATGCCGTTCTCGATCGTAGTCACACCATCAACAGTTCGCTCCACCGGGAAGAAACCGGGTTCGCGCACGCGGTCGTTAGTCACATGGACCACCGAACCGACTTGCTCATCGCTCAGCTTTCTTTTCTTCTTGAGGTACTCGCGTATACGATCTTCGCTGATGCCGTCAACGTTGGTCACAACACGCCGGCCGGAAGCAACCGCATCAAGAATCGGGCCGGAAACAACTTCGTAGGACTTGCCGGAACCCATCACGCCAGCATAGACATTGATAGCCATATCAGCCCACAAACGGAAGGCGACGAATAATGAACCGCGTGAAGTACGCGGAAATAACCATCGCGAAGCCAGTAGGAAATTGAAAAAACGTAAGCCAGAACGCGATGCCCGGATCAACGTTTGAAAGCTGAGCAACCAACGGCCCAACAGCGGGAATCAGCGAAATCAAATGAGGCAGCAAAACACCGAGCAAACCGTAAACCAGCAGTGACAAAATCACATTTCCAAACACCGTCGAAAGAAGACTCTGGAGAAGAACACTGCCCGCCGAAATTAAAATCCCGTACATGATCAAGCCCTCAAGACAATCAACAACGAAGTGAACGCAAAACAAACAAGCATCACAGCCTTAATCTGATCAGCAAACTGCGCGAGCAACGTACATTGAGAATCCATGACAAAGTCCTGCCCGAAAAGCGAGAACGTCGCTTGAGGGCACGTAACGGCCGCGAACGTCACATTAAGATCAGATGAGCCAGGCGCCAGACCCGTCAACGTCGCGAACGGATCGCCGCCCGCCGTAGGCGAAGGCAAATTGCTTCCCATGTAGCTAGGTGAGATATCCGGATCGGTCCCGAGAATGTCCGCGTCACCACCGTACTGACCACCGGTAGACGGCCCCTTCACCGCAACCACCGACCCAGCACCAGTAATTACCGTCGCACCGCTGGCAGGAACAACACCCGACGCACCGCCACCACCGCTGGCAACCACAGTGCAAGCGGTCACACCGTTGACCTGCCCCACCGTACCTGGACAACCCGGATCCGCAGCGCCGTATGCGGACGCACCGGGCGCGAGCGCCGCCCCGGTGTAGCTACCGCTAAACGTGCACGTAACCGAATACAGGCCATCGGCCGAGGGCGCAGTAGAGTCAACACACTGACTAACAATCGCGTTGGTGTACAAAACCGCACACGTCCCATCCGAGTAGGTCGAGCCGTCTGTTGGCAACGAGACCGCCCCCGTAAATTCACCCGTACCCTGCTGAGCAGCGGTGAACCACCCAGTCTGAAACGCAAACGTGCCCGTCCCCGACGAAGCGCACGACGGCGCTTTGTAAGACAGCCCAACCATTTTCGTCGCCGTGCTACCAATCGTCTGATCGCACTCACCCGTGCCGTTACCGTGATCCACAAACGCATAGGCGTAGGTCGTACCGGGTGAATTCTTGTTCTGGTAATAAAGACAAATACCTGCACCGGTCGAAAACATGCCGGCTGTAGAGTCATACGGGTTATACCAACCATACGTCGACGTACCCGGAGCAGTCTGAGCATGAGCTGATCGAGCAAAAAGACCCAAGACCACGAGCGCGAAAACAGCAAGAGCCGCTAAGAGCAAGAACGACTTGATAACCGGATACGATCGATCGCCCATATCAGCCCCCGAAGCCCTGAACGCAAGCCCACGCAGAGACGATCCCCCACCCGAAACACATCAGATACCACGCATCGTTCGCAGTCATGTCGCCACCCAAATGAAAAGAGCGGCGAGACGCCGCCCCAGACAGAAACCCGTTACAGATCAGCTCCCCTTGATCATGGACATGAGAATCTTCGCGCCTTTGATAGCGACATAGACGCCGATCATGATCGCGGCAACCGCCAGAATCCCCGTCACCACGGTCGAAAAATCGATCGAGGACGTGAGGCTGGTGAAGTCCACCGACGATGCGCCGGTCGGAGCTGCCTGCGCGAACACCGGAGCTGCCAGAACCGCAGTCGAAGCAACGGCAACGCCAAGCAAAACCTTCTTTTTCAAATTCATCAACATAAGCACTCCTAAAGTGAATAATTGCCGGGAATCGCCGGCGCGACACAACAAACTAACTGCTCTTAATCATTTCGAGGATCGCCCCACACGCCCGCGAAACCAACCAAACCGACACGACTACGCCGAACGCCAAGGTAAAAAACCCGACTGCCTGCGTGTAATCGAATGGTCCCACCGCAGCCTGCACAGCTGGAGCATCCGAAGCGGCAAACACATACGCCGATACCGTCGTAACGTTGTACCCGCCCGGATTCGTGGCGTCAGCCGGGCACAGCTGAGCCTCAACAGCGCTCGGCGTCTCAGTGGCAACCGTGCAAACGAGAACCGTCTGAACCGAAGCCATTCAACCCTCACGCAGCAGCGACGGGCTTGTTAGCACCCTCGCGGACAGCCTGCAAAGGCTTAATCGACGTGACGATCTTTTGCGTACCGCCCGCCTTGCCGTTGGACGTTTCCACGATCGTCAGCTCAGCGATAAACGGAAGCGGGTTATGCGCGATCGCCTTGACGACTGACGAGTTCTCGCACTTGTACGCATCCGTATACACGCCGGCCGAGTCTTCACCACGCAGGTCAACATCGACATAAACCGTGCCGGTATCGAGCCTTTTGCCGTCCATATCCCCAACCCACGTTTTACGACCCCGAACAGTCGCACGCGCTACCAGTTCCATAACTACCCCTAACAGACAGGCGCGGGATCGTGCGCGCCCCACACGCGCCTTGCCAGGGCAGACTTTTGCAATGACGCCGGTACGCCTTCAACACGTATCGCGGACACCATCGCGGCAAAATCACCGCCGAAATGCTCAGCAAAAAAATCGAAATACTTGCCCCACTGGGCACTAACCGCTTTAAGCGCACGCTCAATCGTCGTACCACGTTCAACCTGATCGGTCCGACAGCGCAACGACGCTGCCTCAAGAAACTGTTCGAGAGCCTTATGAGCGCCGACAAAATACTCATTGCATTTCAAAACAATCTCGTGGGGTATCACACGATCCTTGTTACCGAACTCGATCTCAACGCGAACCCACTCGCTATCCTGTTTGCCAAGTTGACGCCCCTTTTCATACGCGCGCACCAACTTGCCGTTAGCACGACGCCCTATTTCGAAGGTGGAGCCGCCACACCCCTTAGACGAAGCGCTACCGCTTTCCAGCCGCCGATACGAAGGAATCCGACCGCCGCAGTTAAATTCGCCAGCGAAATACATCGCTTCAACCTGATCAACGCGCACCTCACCGGCAAGAAAATCCATCGCCAAGTCGCAGCGGGTTATCCGCGCGTCAAGGTCTCGCATGGTCGCAAAAACCGCCATCCAATCGGTAACGACACCGCAACCTTTGCCCGATAGATCAACGCACATCGTCCCGCCAACGTGAGCTCCACCGCAGGCAACAAACCCGAGGCGAACCCACTCACCGTCAACAAACATCACAACGTCATGGCTACTCTCGTAACCTCGAAACCCGCGCGAGCTCGGCACCATATTGACCGGCACCGAAAACCACAACGCAAGATACTGTCGAATCTGTTCGAGGCTCGCGCCAAAACTCTCGACCGGCAAAAACGTAAAACGCAGCCAGTCAACAATCGCTTGTGCCTTGCGTTCACCACTTTCCCCCCGTATTACCGGGCGGGGGGAAGCGGCTCCGCCGCTCGGCGCTCCTCGCGCTCCGCGCTGCGGTGCGGCGGCGGCGGAGCCGTCAACACTCCAACCGGAAATCGGACGGGCAACTGGACGACGCGAGCTCATGACTTCCGCACTCCGCAAACACACGAACCAAGACGCGCACAAACCTCGCATGAATTTCCGTTACTCGTAACGGAAATTAGCTTTCGGCGAGCGCGAAACCGGCGAGCGCGTTCGGCACCAGTGAGAGCGTCAGACTTAGAAGGACGCCCACGACGATTGCCTAATAGATCGCCCGTGTACTTATCGGAAAGCTGTTTTGCCACGATCACAGCTCCCACAAACTCAGCTTCAGCGAAGCGTCACCGCACCGACGCATCAGAAGCGCGACGTTCACGCACGAGTAGCGGCCAACGTCCACAGTCGGCAAATATCTCCCCGCGCGGCACCTCCGCCACCAGTACGAGCGGCTTTCTCGCCGGCCCGTGAAACCGCATGGCAAACCAGCACGCCATGTCGCGGTTGAGTGTCCAGCTATAACCGGTTCGTGCCCGGTTCACTGACACTCCAGATGTACCGCGCCAGACGCGCACGGCTTCTTCAATCCAATCCGGCAAGGGAAACGCAGCATAGCGAAACATCGCCGCCAGGCGACGGCGCGTCCCGGCTGCATCAATCACGTAACCGTGATCGTGCTCCCATGCGCTCTCCAGAAACACTCGAAAGGCGGGCCTTGGCACCTTCGTGTCCCACATCGCCACAGCGACGGCGCCCCGCCTTGCGTTGCCAAGCGCGCATGCAAGGGTGAATGCAGCGTCCGGGTTGCCAGAGAAGGCCGGTTCAACATACTTCACCGCCCAGGGGTCTGCAAAACGCAATGCAGCCTGGACCGTGTACTGCCACCAGATAGGCTTTTGGCGTGGCATTGGATTGGCACGGCAGCAGTGAGTGAGGGTTAAAACGTTACTGCGGTGCGTGGTCTCCTGCAACGGTGCGCAGCAGCACCGCCAGATGATGGAAGCGTGGTCTCGACACGATCTTGCGCTCAGCTAGCAGCAAGCCGAAAAAGAAAGGGCCGCACTTGGCGGGCCTTTCTGGTACTAGGGTAAGGACAATCTCGCCGTCAGCCGGTCATACAGCGTTGGCGGCAGCGTCACAAATGATGCATCGTCACCGCCTCGGGAGAATGAAATCTCGTCTTTCCACCATTCAAGCTCAGGAACGGGGGTAGTGAATCGCCGCCGTACCAGCAATTCTCCAGTTTTCGCATCGTAGACTCGACCTGGAGGGTGTTAGGCACTTCCGTTCAAACCTGGTAACCTGGCGGAATGGCAGACCGCAAACCCTACCCGACAGATGTATCGGATGAGGAATGGAGCTTCGCAGCTGCGTATCTGACGCTGATGAATGAAGACGCGCCGCAGCGTCGATACGAACTGCGTGAAATGTTCAACGCGCTGCGCTGGATGGCGCGGGCTGGTGCGTCGTGGCGAATGCTGCCAACTAACTTT
>Ga0265338_10000184_pt1 | contig 116834 bp, 106 predicted proteins | sample 42126metaG_FD_193579 | JGI IMG/M metagenome (GOLD analysis project Ga0265338, IMG submission 193579) | Rhizosphere microbial communities from Carex aquatilis grown in University of Washington, Seatle, WA, United States - 4-21-26 metaG | ecosystem: Host-associated > Plants > Roots >...
AAAAAATCGTGTCGCTGTGCAAGCGGCGCGGATTCATTTTTCAATCGTCGGAAATTTACGGCGGCATCAACGGTTTTTGGGACTACGGCCCGCTGGGCGCGGAACTCAAGCGCAACGTCAAGGAACTGTGGTGGAACACCATGACCCGCCAGCGTGACGACGTCGCCGGCCTTGAAGCCACCATCATCATGTCGCCGCAAATCTGGAAGGCCAGCGGCCACGTGGACACGTTCGCGGATTTAATGCGGGAATGTCCGCTGACAAAAAAAAGAGTGCGCGCCGATCAAGTCGAACCGCAAAGTGGAATGGCTTTTAATTATTTAGGCGCAATCGAATCATTTCCGAGTCAAACAATTCACATCGGTTCAGCAGTTTATTCGGGGAAAAATGTTCTGGCAAACGCTTTGGAAAATTACATCAACGAAGAATCACCATCTTCTTTGAAGGATTTTAGCCAACTAAAGATTGCTGTTTATGTCGAAGATGAATTAAAAAATCTCTCTGAAGGAATTACAGGAAAGCAACCGAAAGAAGCATTTGCACAAGCCGCACAAAAAGTAGTCAAAGACATAATTCCATATCTCGATGCCGAAAAATTTAGTGTTCTTTTACCACAAGGTAAACCTCCTGAAAGTGCAGACAAAGCTGCAACGCAATTTTATCAGGGTCGAGGTCTGAAAAATCCTGTTCTGCTTGGTCTGAGTTCAAAAAAAATTGAGAACTCAACTGATTTTCATCCCGAAAGCGGCGCGCAATTAACCGAGCCGCGGCCATTCAATCTGATGTTCAAAACTTACGTCGGACCGATTGAAAGCGAAGACAGTATTGCTTATCTCCGTCCCGAAACCGCGCAGGCGATTTTCGCGCAATTTAAAAACGTGCTCGAAACCTCGCGCCAGAAGGTTCCATTCGGCATCGCGCAGGTCGGCAAGGCGTTTCGCAACGAGGTTACGCCGCGCAACTTCACCTTTCGTTCGCGCGAATTCGAGCAGATGGAACTGGAATTCTTCATCAAACCGGATGAAGTCGTTGAGGCGATTGCTGGCAGCGTGGCGATTATGCCCGAAACCGGCCATCCGGGCGAGCCGCAGCCCAACTGGGGCTGGCAGGCGTGGCATCAATACTGGGTCGAGGAACGCGTGCGGTTTTACGAAGGCATCGGGCTGGACCGTTCGACGCTCGGTTTTCACCGGCAGACGCCGGCGGAACTGGCGCACTACGCCCGGGCCTGCACGGACATTTTGTTCAAATTCCCTTTCAGCAAAAAGGATGGGCAGGGCAACGTGGCGGGCGACGAACTTGAGGGCATTGCCGCCCGCAGCGATTTTGATTTGAGCCAGCACGCGCGGTTCTCCGGCAAGCCCATGGGAGTGTTCGATGAGGAACTGCGCACCGCTTGGGCGAAATTGCCGAAGGAAAAGCAGGATGCTCTTTATCAGCGTTATTACGAAAACCGTAAAAATTACCTTTTGAAATCCGGTGTTGAATCTGAGCCGGCGCAGAAACAAGCCGCCGAGGACGCAAACGGCCTGGCCAAGGGCCAATACATTCCACACGTGATTGAACCTTCGGCGGGGGTGGACCGTCTAATCCTGGCCTTGATCGCGAACGCGTACCACGAAGTCACCGAGACCGACGCCAAAGGGAAAACCGAGACGCGGGTGGTCATGAAGTTTCATCCCCGCGTGGCGCCGGTCAAGGTGGGCGTGATGCCATTGTTGAAAAACAAACCGGACCTGATTGCGAAGGCCGTTGAAGTTCGCGACCGGTTGCGCCCGTGGATGAATGTTTTTTATGACGACGCCGGTTCGATTGGCCGTCGCTATGCGCGGCAGGATGAGGCGGGAACGCCGTTTTGTGTGACGATTGATTTCGACACGCTGGGCGAAAAGCCGGAGTTGAAGGACACGGTGACAGTGCGTTTCCGGGATGATGGCCGGCAGGAACGCCTGGCCATCGGTGAATTGTTGAACTGGTTGCTGCCGAAGGTCCGCTGATGGCTGAGAACAAAAAAAAAACGGTCGTCTCCAAAAAGCGCGCACCCACGCTTTATCTCATTATCGCCGGCAAATTGATCAAGGGCGCCCTGTCATTGCTGCTGGCTCTGGGCGTTTATAAAATGGCGGGGGCGGATCTGTCGGACTATTTCGACCGGCTGGTGCGCTGGATGCATCTCGATCCGGAAAATCGTTTTCTGACGGACATTGGATACCAGATTGACCAGATCACACCGGCCAACATGCGTTGGGTGGCCACCGGAACATTCCTCTACTGCCTGTTTTCCCTCGTCGAGGGTGTCGGCTTGATTTTCCGCGCGCCGTGGGCGGGGTGGCTGGCGATTGGGGAATCGGCGTTTTTCATTCCGATTGAAATTTATGAACTGGTGCGCCGTCATCGCCCGGATGCGTTGACGCATTCCCGGCCTGAGCTTTTGAGCGATCCCAAGCTCGGCATATTTATCGTGTTGGCGATCAATGTATTCATCGTCTGGTATCTGTTTGCCAACCGGAAACGCCTTTTCCGGCACCACTAGGGTTTTCCCGCGTGACCCGGTGAACGGCTTGTGGCATCGTCATTGAAGAATCAATGAACACAGACCTCCCATTTGAAATTTTGGAATTTGAACAGTTGCTGAACAAGCCCAACAGCGACCCCACCGGCTTTGCCGGCTTTTTCAATGCCGGTGAAATCTGGGTGGCGCGCGTGCCGGCGCGCCTTGATGTGATGGGTGGCATCGCCGATTATTCAGGCGCCAACGTTTGCGAAGCCGTGCTGGGCGGAGGCATGTTGATGGCGTTGCAGGCCCGCACGGATCGCACCCTGCGTATCCGCACGATGCAGGCGGGCCGGCGCATGTTGCCGGTGGAAACCCGCATTCCCCTGGATTATTTGACTTCGGGCGACACCGTTGGAGACTATATGCAGGTGCGCGAATTGTGCCACGCCAATCCGTTGGTGGCTTGGGCGGCATACATTGGCGGCAGCATCTTCACCTTGCTGAAAGAGGAATCCGTCAACCTCCCCTATGGCTTCAGCTTTCTGCTGCTCAGCGCGGTGCCGATGAATGTCGGCATCGGCAGCTCCGCGGCGGTGGAAATCGGCACGCTCTCCTGTCTGAATGCCTATCTGGGCCTCAAACTGGACGGCGCGCGCATCGCCCGGCTGGGCCAGATGGCGGAAAACCACGTGGTTGGGGCTCCTTGCGGCATCATGGACCAGATTGCCGTCACCAGCGGACGGCGCGGCAAACTCACGCACATCCTCTGCCAGCCCGGAAAAATCATTGGCGAAGTGGAAATCCCGGCCGGCACCGGTTTCGTGGGCATCAACTCGATGGTCCGTCACTCTGTCGCCGGCAACGCCTACGGCAACGTGCGCATCGGCGCGTTCATGGGCAAGAAAATCATCAACGAGGTCCGCGCCCGCACCGGCCGGGCGGCGCTCAAATACCTGACCGAAGTCTCCTCCACGGAATTAAACACGGAGTACCAGCCAGAAATACCCGAGACGATTTTGGGGTCTGAATTTCTGGCCAGATACAAAACCCATGATGATCCGGTGACCACCATTCAGCCGGATGCCACCTACCGCGTGCTTGGGCCGACCCGGCATCCTATTGGGGAGAATGAACGCGTGTTGCAGTTCATCTCATCGCTTCAAGCCGCCGCTGGCGATGAACGCGCCTGCATCCAGGCTGGTGAAATGATGTATGCCGCGCATGAAAGTTACCGCGACAACTGCCGGCTTTCGGTTCCCGAGGTGAATTTCCTGGTCGAGGCCGTGCGCAAACGCGGCCCGGAACAAGGCCTTTACGGCGCCAAAATCACCGGCGGCGGGACCGGCGGGACCGTGGCGGTTTTTGGCAAAATTGACGCGTTGAAGGAACATATTCCGCAGATCGCCGTGGAGTATTCCCGCCGCGTCGGATCCATGCCGGATATTTTTGAAGGCACATCGCCGGGCGCCATTGAGTATGGCGCGCGACGGTACAGCTTCGGCGCCAACGGCTGGCGGTTGTCCCCAGCATGAACCCCGTCGTCCGTAAAGCTGTCATTCCCATCGCCGGCCTGGGCACGCGCCATTTTCCGGCGTCGCATGCCGTGAAAAAGGAATTGTTTCCGGTCGTCGGACCGGACGGCATCGCCCGGGCCCTGTTCCATTATCACCTGCTGGAACTTGATGCCGCCGGCATCGAGGAGATCTGCATCATCGTCCAGCCGGGCGAGGACAATATGGTGCGCGCCTACCTGCAAGGACCGGGCAGCGATTACCTGAAGCGCCTGGAAAAATATCCCGCGCTGCTGCGCGAGGCGGAACAAATGAAGAAATATGCCGGGCGGGTGACCTTCGCGGTGCAGCAGCAGCAGGAAGGCTACGGCCACGCGGTGTATCAGACTCAAAAGTTTGCGGGCGGTGATTTTGTACTGCTTGGCCTCGGCGACCACCTCTTTCGCGGCCAACCGGTTTCGCCCTACCAGGAACTGGCGCAGATGGCCAAGGTTTCCAATGGACGTTCGGTTTCGGCCGTGAATCGGATTTCCGCCGGCGCACTGAAAGGCTACGGCACGATTGCCGGCCGGCGCCGAGCCGAAAATCCCCGGCTGATTGACGTGTCGCTCATCATAGAAAAACCGGAGGTGGCGCTGGCGCGGGAAAAACTGCGGGTGGACGGTCTGCCGGGGGAAACTTGGCTCGGCTGGTTCGGCATGCACCTGCTGGCGCCTTCCATTTTTGAGGTCCTTGAAGAAATGATCCACAACAATGTCCGGGATAACGGTGAATTCCAATTGACCCGCGCGCAGGAAATCCAACGCCAGCGCGAAGGTTATCTGGCGTTGGAAATGACCGCGGCGGAACGGTTCGACTTTGGTGTGCCCGACGATTTTGTGCGCAGCGTGCAGGCGTTCCGCCATGGATGAACTTGGATAAATTTGCCGTGACCGGTTCGCGGAAGTTCATATTATTTGATTGTGACTATTATTGAAGCGGTTCAACTGCTGGAAAAATTCCGGGCAGGCGGAGTAAGCCGGGACCAGGTCCTGCGGGCATTTCAAGCCGCGCCGGTGGCCGATCTCGGCTTCGCGCAAGTGGACACGCACCGCGCGCTCCGCAAGGGTTTTCCCGAGGTCATCTTTGGCGGCGGCAAAACGCCGGAACAGGTCGTCAAGATCGCCGCCAAAATCCTGGCGTCCGAATCGCGCGTGCTCATCACCCGCATCACCGACATCCATGCCCGTGCGTTGCGCAAAAAATTCAAGCGCGCCATGCACCATGAAACCGCCCGTTGCGTGACGATTGAAAAAACCGCCCTACCCAGACGTCCGGGCACCATCGGGATCATCTGCGCCGGCACCAGCGATTTGCCGGTGGCGGAGGAGGCGGCCGTGACGGCGGAAATCATGGGCAACCGCGTCGAGCGGATTTATGATGTGGGTGTGGCCGGTTTGCACCGGCTGCTGGCCAAGTCGGAAAACCTCCAGCGCGCGAACGTGCTGGTCGTGGTTGCGGGCATGGAAGGCGCGCTGCCAAGCGTGGTGGCCGGTCTGGTCTCCAAACCCGTCATTGCCGTGCCGACCAGCATCGGTTACGGCGCCAGCTTCGGCGGCATTGCGGCCCTGCTCGGCATGTTGAACAGCTGCGGCAGCGGCGTGACGGTGGTGAACATTGACAACGGCTTTGGCGCTGGTTACGCCGCAAGCCAGATCAATACCCTGGCCGACAAATGAAAACTCTTTATCTCGACATCTTCAGCGGAATCAGCGGCGACATGTTCATCGGCGCTTTGCTTGATCTAGGCGTGGACGCCCGCAAGCTGGAACTGGAGCTGAAAAAACTGAAGCTCGACGGCTATCACCTCCACATCGCGCGCAAACAAAAGTCCGGCATCGAAGGTGTGAAGCTGGATGTCCATCTGACCGATGACCACGATGATCACCACGGCCATGGGCACCATCATCATCACGAACATCACCATGACCACGGCCACGGGCACGATCATCATCATGAACACCATCATCACGATGAAAACCGCACGTTTGCCGAAATCGGAAAGCTCATTTCGAAAAGCAAATTGTCCCCATGGGTGAAGAAAAAGTCCGTCGCTGTTTTTCAACACATTGCCGAAGCCGAGGGAAAAATCCACGGAATGCCGCCGGAACAGGTTCATTTCCACGAAGTCGGGGCGGTGGATTCAATTGTGGATATCGTGGGTACTTGCATCGCGCTGGAATTGCTGGGCAAACCGCGCGTGTTGGCGGCACCGGTCGTCGAGGGCACCGGCTGGGTGGATTGCGCACATGGACGTTTTCCGGTTCCCGCCCCGGCGACACTGGCGATCCTCGGCGCTCGCGGTGTCGGAGTGACGCAATGCGACGAACCGCACGAACTGGTCACCCCCACCGGCGCGGCGCTGCTGGCGGAATTTGTTGAAGGTTTCGGGCCGATGCAAAACCTGATAGCGGAAAAAATCGGCTTTGGACTCGGCACCCGCGAGAACCAGACCCGGCCCAACGTGCTGCGGGCGGTGTTGGGCAGCGAGTCCAAAACCCAAAGTTCAAAGTCCAAAGTTTTGGATTGGGAAATTGATCGTGTCACCGTGCTCGAAACAAACCTCGACGACATCAGTGGTGAAATTCTGGGCCAGTTTGTCGAAACGGCGCTGGCCGCCGGTGCGCTGGACGTTTTCCACACACCGATCCAGATGAAGAAGAACCGGCCCGGGGTGTTGCTGACGGTTCTTTGCGCGGAGTCCGACGCGGACAAATTCAGCGAATCGATCCTGCGCGAGACGAGTGCGTTCGGCGTCCGGCGGACGGTCGCGGAGCGGCGCAAGCTGCGGCGCGAATTCACCCGGGTCAAGACCCCGTTCGGCGAGGTCATCGTGAAAATCGGCCGGCTCAACGGAAAGGCGGTACAGGTCGCACCGGAGTTTGAATCATGCAAAAAGCTGGCGGTACAAAGTCAGGTACCGTTAAAGCAGGTTTATGAAGCCGTGCTCAAGGCCATCAAGTCCCAACCTTGATTTAATTGAACTTACTGCCAATTTTTACTTGCTTATCCACCCAAAATGCTTCATTTTGATGCAGATTTTGAACTGGCCGTGCCAGTTTGCTTGATGCGAAAAACTACAGTTATGCCACAACCGACGAGGGTGTCTTGAGCCGCCCTTTTGCTCCACGCAGCTTTTCTCCTGCTTCATTCGTACGGGTCAACGGCAAAATCCGTGCTCGTGAAGTGCGTGTCATTGGAGTTGATGGCAAGCAGCTCGGCGTCATCTCCCTGAACGAGGCGATCAATCTCGCGCGACAAAGCGGAGTGGATCTCGTCGAGATCGCCGCCACCGCCACGCCGCCGGTCTGCCGGCTGGTGGACTTTGGCAAATACCGTTACGAACAGGCCAAGAAGGAAAAGGATTCCAAGAAGCACCAGCACGCCTCGACCGTGAAGGAAGTGCAATTGAGCCCGCGCATTGATCCGCATGACCTCGGCATCAAGGTCATGCACGCCGTGGATTTTCTTTGCGAGGACATGAAGGTGAAAGTCGCCCTCAAGTTCCGCGGCCGCGAAATGGCACACACGGAGGTCGGGTTCCAGGTCATCAACAAGTTTCTCGGCGAAATCGCACCCTTCGGTCATCCCGATTTTCCGCCGAAGCTCATCGGTCGCGGCATCAATGTGATGGTCAGTCCGCTGCCGCGCAACAAGCGCGCCAAGAATCCGCATCAGGTCGAGGAGAGTCCGGCCTCGCCTTCGGACAATCAAAAAACCGCTCATTCCGCTCCTCCAAAAACCAAGGCACTGGCCGCGGAGGATACCCAATCGGGCGAATTGAACAATTCGATCGCCAATGTTGAAGTGAAGTAACCGGCAAACCCGACCGACGTTGGAATTTCAGGTTTCGGAGGCACGCCAGTTGCGAACCCATTCGGGAAACCGGCAGTTTTCACAAACCGCATTTGAGTGTTCGCAAAAATCGCGCGTGATTTGAATCAACCCCTGCTGCGCGGAGGCGCTCCGCAATGCGCGGCTCCGGCCAACCCCCAGCAAACGCTGCCGCGCCAGTTTCAATATCGAATTGTCCTCGGCCCGCGGCCAGACGGCATAGCGATGTTCAATGACCCGCTGGAGCTTTCCGTTTTTGCCTTCGGCGACACGCGCCCACAGCCACGGAAGAATCACATTGACCGCCAGGTCCGTCACCCGGGCATCGCCGAGCAGCGGCTGCGGCTTCTTCAAACACGCCGACCGGAACGTCCAGTGCCAGGACCAGAATTCATCGGACTCGACCTGCAGGATTTCTCGCAATGAACCGACCAACCTGGCCTGGCCATCTGAAATCTCCGTTGCGCACCAGGCTTCGAGCTTTTGAATAAAACCATCCGCCGCCAACCAGTGCGCCATCAGCGCGAGCCGGCGCTGCGGATGATTGGCCGGACGCAATCCGTGAAATTTCCAAACGGCGCGCGGCAAAATACAATCGCCGAATTCATCGCGCTCCCGCCACCAGCAATCCCACAGCCCGCGCAGATAGGCGTCGCGGGCCGCCGACGCGCGCGACAGTTCCCCCGGCAACAAACCGCTGATGCCGAACAGCCGGGCTTGCAGCCCAAATGCCGAATCCGCACCCACCTGCCAGCGCAAACGGAATTCGGCGAGATTTTGCATTGGCCAGACATTGTGTTTGTATCCCAGCGCGCGGAACAGGCCTTCCCACAACGACTGCTCCCAGCCCCCATGCCGGGCGCGCGTGCGAAATTGTCCGGCTTTGGCCTGAAAACGGACGCGGGCGGCCTCGTTCAGGAGCCGGGTTTGCCGCGGTTCATCCAACTCAACCAGCGCGGCGCAACACTGGCCGCGCAGACTTTCCGGCAGAACGCGCGGTGATTCATTTTCCAGCCACACGGCCAGTTCGCCCAATGGCGCATCCAACGAATGGAACAAGGACAGGACGGGAGGCGCACCCGGCAGCGGTCGCGCGCCATTCCAAACGACGTGCAGCATGACGTTATTAAAATCGGGGTTGCGATCATGTCTGTGGGCACGCCAGCCGCCCACGGACAAGTCGATTTCCACATCGCCGGAACCGGGTGCGGCATCACCGATTTGAATGACCGCATTGCGAAAATCCGGCCCGCCTTCAACGCTCACAAAACCGGGATGCAAAACGCGGACGGGCCGGCCATCAGTGGTGTGGAGCTGGTCACGGCGCAGGCGTTGGTGGCGCCAGATGGCCTGCAACAAACGTTCCGGCGGCGGACTGTTTTCATCGCGCAAGACGCCGGTTGCCGTCAGGCAGGAACGCCATCCGGCGTAAAAATTATTGATCAGCGAAGACACTGCGGATTGCTTTTGCGCCGGTCTTTGAGCAAAGTCAAGCCGGCACGGATAATTTTGATCGCATCCAACGGCGGTTTTGTCGGTTAATAACGATGAAGGTCTTTTTTGGTGGCGGAATATTTGTTGGCCGGAATCCGTGATTTCCTGCTAAACTCCACCCGGATTTCGATGAACGACGCGGCAATGATTGAAGTGACGGACATGACCAAACGCTACGCCGGCCGCACGGCGGTGGCGGGCATTTCGTTCACCGTCGCGCGCGGTGAAATTGTCGGTTTGCTGGGGCCGAACGGCGCGGGCAAAAGCACGACCATGCGGATTCTCTCGTGTTTCATGCCGGCCACGTCCGGCACCGTGCGCGTCGCCGGTTTCGATGTGTTCCACCAGTCGGACGAAGTGCGGCGACGCATTGGTTACATGCCGGAAAACAACCCGCTGTACCCGGAAATGCGGGTCCGGGAATACCTGAAATTCCGCGCCCGGCTGAAGGGCCTGGGCTGGCGGCATTCTCGTGAGCGGGTGAGCACGGTAATGGAACAATGCGGCCTTACGGAGGTGGGCCGCCGCATCATCGGACAACTTTCCAAAGGTTACAAGCAGCGGGTCGGCCTGGCTGACGCGCTGGTCCACGAACCCGAATTGATCATTCTGGACGAACCGACCATCGGCCTGGACCCGCACCAGATCCGTTCCGTGCGGCAGTTGATCAAAAGCCTCGCCAAAAAACACACGGTGCTGATTTCGACGCATATTCTGCCGGAAGTGGAAATGATGTGCGGCCGGGTGCTCATCATGCTGGACGGGAAAATCCGGGCCGCCGACACGCCTGACAATTTGCAAAGTCTGATGGCCGGCAGCAGCCAGATCATCGCCGAAATCGCCGCCCCGCCCGACAGGCTGCGCGAATGCTTTTCATCGATGCCCGGGGTTGAGCAATTCGACGTGTCGCCGACCGAGGGCGAGTTTCAACGTTGCGCGCTGACACCGCGGGATGGATGTGATCTGCGCCCGGCCATATTTGCGCTGGCGCTGGAACGCGGCTGGATCGTGCGCGAGCTGACCCGCAGCCGCCATTCGCTGGAGGATATTTATGTGCAGGTCACCCGCCCAGCGGAGGAGGAAGAAAACTGATGCGCATATTCTGCACCCTCCTGCGGCGGGAACTGGCGACGTTTTTTGTTTCCCTCAGCGGCTACGTGATCATTGCCGCCGTGACGTTGCTGATCGGGCTCAGTTTTGTGGTGCTGATGACGAATCTCGGCAGTGATCCCTCCACCGTTCCCGTGACGGAAATGTTTTATGGCACCTATTTCTTCTGGCTCATCGTGCTGCTGGCCGCGCCGGTCATCACGATGCGGTTGTTCGCGCTGGAAAAGTTTTCCGGGACGTTTGAAACACTGATGACCACCTCCGTGAGCGACATCCAGGTGGTCGGGGCGAAATTTGCCTCGGCAATCGTGTTTTACACGTTCATGTGGCTGCCGATGCTGGTGTGCCTGTTCATGGTACGGCACTTCACCAATCAGCCGGGCACGCTGGACGCGGGCACGGTTGGCGGCACGTATCTGGGCCTGTTTCTGGTCGGCTGCCTGTTCCTGTCGCTGGGCTGCTTCGCCTCGGCGGTTTCACGGTCCCAGATGGTGGCGGCCATGATCAGTTTTGTCCTGGGCGTGACCCTGTTTTCACTGGGATTTCTGGCCAAAGCAGTGCCCGTGGCCGCGCAATGGCAGTCGCAGGCCCTCTCCTATTTCAGCCTGTTCGACCAGATGAACGATTTCGCCCGCGGTGTGGTGGACACCCGTTCGGTGGTTTTTTACCTCAGCCTGACCTTTTTCTTTTTGTTCCTGACCTTGCGCGTGGTGGAAAGCCGGCGCTGGAAATAAAAAATGCCGACCCCGCCGCCAACCCAACCCAGCTTTGCGCCGAACCGCCGGTGGAAAGTCGGCTTTGATGTGACGCTGCGCACGGCGTTGGTGCTGGCGGTCGTGATCATGGCCAATTACCTCGCCAGCCGCCCTCACCTTTATGGCCGGTTTTATCTCAGCTCGCAAACCCGCGTCCAGCTGTCTTCCCAGACGACGGACCTTCTCAAGTCGCTGACCAACCAGGTGAGCGTGACGCTGTATTACGACAAGCAGGATAATTTTTATCCCGATATCGTCGCCCTGTTAAATGAGTACCGCTCGATCAATCCCCGCATTGCCGTCAACACCGTGGATTATGTGCGTGACGCCGGCGAAGCGCAAAAAATCAAGGAGCAATACAAACTCAACTCGCCCACCGACAAAAACCTGGTCATTTTCGATTGCGAAGGCCGGATCAAGGTGGCCGACGGCAACTCGCTCACCCAGGTCAAGCTGGAGCAGGTGCCCAATCCGACGGAACGTGAATTCCGGCGCAAGCCGATTGCCTTCAAGGGGGAGCAAATGTTCACCGCACTGCTGCTGGCCGTGACCAGCTCCAAGCCTTTCAAGGCGTATTTTTTGCAGGGCAGCGGGGAACCGGCGCTCGATGACGCAGACGAGATGGGTTACCTGAAATTCGCTGCGATCCTGAATCAGAGTTATATCAACGTGCAACCGCTGCAACTATTTGGTGACCGTACCATGCCGATGGATTGCAACCTGCTTGTCATTGCCGGTCCGCGGACGGCATTTTCCGAAACCGAGCTTCAAAAAATCGACCAGTATCTTTCCCAGGGCGGGCGGCTGTTTGCGCTGTTCAATTATTTTTCCATCAAGGTTCCGACCGGCCTTGAACCCATTCTCGCCCATTGGGGCGTGAATGTCGGCACCGACGTGGTGCGGGACCCAAAAAACACGACTTCCGGACAGGATGTGATCGTTTATAATTTCAGCCAGCATCCCGTGGTCAATCCGTTGACCCAGCTGGCGCTGCAGCTGATCCTGCCACGGCCCATCAGCCATGTGGACTGGAAGAACCCGCCCGCTGATGCACCGCAGGTGGATGAACTCGCGTTTTCAGGACCGAAGTCCACGCTGGCGGGCGAACCCGGGGATCCGCCGCAAAGTTATCCTCTCATGGCCGCCGTTGAACAAAAGGCCATCACCGGGGTAGCCAATGCGCGCGGCACCACCCGCATACTGGTGGTGGGCGATTCATTTTTCCTCGGCAATCGCCAGATCGAGTCGGGAGCGAACCGCGATTTTGTCGGCTATGCCGCCAACTGGCTGCTTGACCGCACCACGCTGCTCAATGGCATCGGGCCGCGCCCGGTCACTGAGTTCCGGCTGCTGATGACCAAGACCCAGCAACGCGAAGTCCGCTGGCTGTTGCTCGGGGCGCTACCCGGAGCCGTTCTGTTGTTTGGCTGCCTGGTCTGGTTGGCCCGGAGGAAATAATGAACTCAAAGACCACTGGAATCTGGTTTGCAATCGCCGCGGGGCTGTTCGTTTTAATTTTTGTTATCGAACATTTCCTGCAACCGGCCATCACCGGATTGTCTCCGGTCCTGCCGGGTATGCTTCCGGACGCCATCACCAGCGTTCAAGTGATTCCGTCTGGGGCATTGGAAATACGCGCCGATCGCACCAACAACGCCTGGTTGTTGACCAAACCCATGATCTATCCCGCGCAACCCGCGGCCATCGAAGCCCTGCTGGAGGCGCTCCAAAAGCTCATGCCCGCCGCGCGAATCAGTGCCGCCGAGCTCCGCAACCACCGCAACGCCGACGTGGAATACGGCTTCGAAACACCCCCCTATTCCCTCGTTGTCGAATCCGCCGGCGAACGCCGGCAGCTTTTGGTCGGGCACAAGACTCCCCCCGGCGACCAGGTTTTCCTCCGGGTGGTGGGCTTGGATGGCGCCTTCGTCGCTGATGCCGACTGGCTCAGATTTATCCCTCATTCAGCCGCCGAATGGCGCGATACCGCGCTGCTGGAGGCGAACAACAACGGCCTGGATTGGGTGGTGCTGACCAACGGAACGAAGGCCATTGAGCTGCGCCGCGACCCGACGAATCATTTCTGGCGCATGATCCGCCCGTTTCCTGCCCGGGCCGACACGGATCGCATCACTGACGCGCTGCAACACCTGCAGACCGCCCGCATCACCCAGTTCATCGCCGATGACCCGAGGTCGGATTTGACCGCGTTCGGCTTGCAACCCGCCGATCTCGACCTGTGGCTCGGCCACGGCACAAATTTTGTTTCCGCACTGCACATCGGCAAGAGCCCAACAAATGATCCCACACAGGTTTTTGCCAAGCGCGAAGCTTGGAATGCCATTGTGACCACGGACAAGGATCCGCTGCTGCCATGGCGCGGCTCGGTGAACTACTTTCGCGACACGCATTTGCTGGAGCTGACCGCGCCGGTCGCTGAAATCGAAGTGCAAGGCCAGGCGGATTTCACCCTGCAACAGCAGGGATCGAACGCCTGGAAGATCGTGGGTGAAAAATTTCCCGCCGATGCCGAAAACGTGCAGCTGTTCATCAAAATTCTCGCGGGTTTGCGCATTCCGGAATCGGGATTTGTGAAGGACGTTGTGACCGCCCCCGACCTCCCCGCCTACGGGCTGGAAAACCCGGTGCGGCAAATCATCCTGCGTTCGGCGGCCGGCGACACCAATAGTGTGCTGGTGCAACTGTCCTTTGGCACCAACCAGAACCACATGGTTTTCGCCCGCCGGACCGACGAGGATTTTATTTATGCGATCACCGCGGAGGATTATAACCGGCTGCCCGAAACTGCCTGGGAATTTCGCGAACGGCACATCTGGAACCTCACCAACAGTGACGTGGCGCAAATCACGCTTCACCAAAGCGGCAAGACACGGCAGATCGTCCACAACGGCGTGAACAAATGGTCGCTCGCCGCCGGGTCGCAGGGCATGATCAATCCGCCAGCCCTGGAGGAGGCGGTCTATCGGTTGGGCCAGCTGGCCGCTGCCGGCTGGGTGGGGCGCAATGTGACGGAACCGGAAAAATACGGATTCAAACCGGATAATCTTTCCATCACCGTCGAGCTCAAAAACGGCTCAAAATACACCGTGGATTTCGGCACGGAAATGCCCGCATCAAACACCGCGCTGGCCTCTGTGACCCTGGACGGCGAGCGCTGGGCATTCGTCTTTCCACCGGTGCTATATCAGTTCGTCTTGAGTTATCTCACCATTCCGGCAAACGTACCCTGATATGCCTCTGCCCTCCGGCCTCTGGCGAAAATGCCGCACCGGCTTTCGCTGGTGTCGCATTACCGTGTTGTTCGTGATGGCCACTCTGTTTTGCGCCATGGTCTGGTTGAACCGCATTGGCCTGCCGGATTTTTTAAAAACGCGGCTGGTGGAAAAACTCCAGGCGCGCGGAATCGATTTGGAATTCACCCGGATGCGCCTGCGTTTCGTGCGCGGACTGGTAATCGAGAACGCCCGCATCGGCCATGCCGGCAGACCTGGAGATCCGGTCTTTTCACTGGCCGAAATCCAGCTGCAACTCGACCACCGCGCCCTGCTCCACCGGCAATGCCAGGTTGACGGGCTCATTTTACACGAAGGAAAACTGGTCTGGCCGCTCACGCCGACCAATGCCCTTGTCCTCGACAACATTCAGACTGAATTGCGCTTTCAAACGAACGACACTTGGTCGCTCGATCATTTCCAGGCGAATTTTGCGGGTGCGAAACTTGCGGTGTCCGGCGACATCATGAACGCGCCGGCAATCCGCAACTGGGAGGTTTTTCGCGGCAAAAAAACCGCCGGCCGCACCCTCTGGCAGGCGCATCTGCAGAATTTCTCCACTGCGCTCGATCAGATTCATCTGGGCGGCCGGCCGGAATTGAGTCTGGTCATGAAAGGTGATGCGCGGGACATTCATTCATTTGTGATCTGGTTGAACGTTAATGCCCCATCGATTCAATCGCATTGGGGTGACGCTCGCAACGTCCAGCTGACGGCCAATCTCACCCTTCCCGCGGGGATGCCAGCCAGCGCCGACCAGTCCCTGGCCTGGTGGACCAACGCGCTGCCCGGCCGTCTAACCTGGACAGCGAAATGGGAGGAATTGAAATCCGAAAAACTGATCACCGGTGCGGTGGTTTGCAGCGGCCGGTGGCAGGCGCCCGAACTGGCCGTCACCCAGTTGTCCGCCGGGCTGGGCGACGGCCATCTGGAGGCCACCGCGCGGCTGAACATCGCCACCCGCGAGTTCGCCTTCACCAACTCATCCTGCTTCGACTTCCATGCAATCGCCGCCCTGCTGACGGACAAAACGCGCGAGCGCCTGTCGGATTTTTCCTGGGCCCGGCCCCCTTTGTTGCAGGCTCACGGTTCGTTGATTTTGCCCGCCTGGACCAACCAGCAGCCGGACTGGCGCAATGAAGTGCAGCCGTCCATTCAACTGGACGGACGGCTGGCCATGACCAACAGCGTGTTCAGCGGCGTCCCAATTGACACGCTGCAAACCCGCTTCTCCTATTCGAATCTCGTGTGGCGGCTGCCGGACCTGACAATTGTGAAATCGGAGAGCCGGCTCGAATTGAACGGAAGCGAGGACGACGCGGGCAAGGCCTATTGCTGGCACATTCACGGAACGCTGGAGCCGGAAATTGCCCGGCCGTTTTTGATGGCCAGCAACGCCGCCCGCGCGCTTGAAATTGTGCAGTTCACCCAACCGCTGGCCTTGGATCTGGAGGCGAGCGGGCGGTTGTATGATTACGACAGCATCGCGGCAAACGGGCTCGTGGCCCTGACGAATTTTACGGTGCGCGGCGAAGCATTTGGCGACGTGGCATCGGTTCTGAATTATACCAACCGGGTGCTGGAATTCAGAAATCCGCTGATGCACACCGGCGCGCAAATGATGACGGCCGACAAAGTGACCCTCGATTTCAACTCGCGCCTGATTTTTTTCACGAACGGCTTGAGCACCGCGGACCCGGGACCGGTGACCCGCGCCATCGGGCCGAAGACGGGACGCATGGTGGAACCTTATCATTTTCTGCAGCCGCCCACGGCACGGGTGAACGGCCGGCTGCCAATGCGCGACATGAACGGCGGACATGACATGGCGGACGTGGACATGCAGTTTGATGTGATCAAGGCATCGGAGTTTGAATGGATGAAGTTCAGGACGACAAACATTGTCGGCACCATTCACTGGCAGAACCAATCACTGATTTTGTCCAATGTCACAGCGGCATTTTACGGCGGGACCGGAGAGGGGTTCGCAAATTTTGATTTTCAAGCCCCGCACGAGGGGGCGGATTATAACTTTTCCGTGGCCGTGACCAATGTGAATCTCCACTTGCTGGCGGCGGATTTGTCGTCACCCACCAACCATCTCGAGGGCACTCTGGCCGGGCGGCTGGTCGTGACCAACGCGGATTCGAGGGATTGGGAGACCTGGTCGGGCTTCGGCCGAGCAAACCTCCACGACGGGCTGCTTTGGGACATTCCGATTTTCGGGGTCATTTCGCCGGTATTGAACACCGTCTCACCGGGCTTGGGCAACAGCCGCGCGACCGACGCGGCAGCGAAATTTTTCATCACCAACGGCGTGTTTTACACCGACTCGCTGAATATCCGCTCGACCATGATGCGGTTGGAATACATGGGCACAATGGACTTGAAGCAAAACGTCCATGCCCGGGTCACCGCGCAGTTGCTGCGGGATGCCTGGGTGATCGGCCCGGTGGTCAGCACGGCGCTGTGGCCGGTGAGCAAATTGTTTGAAACTCAGGTCACCGGCACGCTTAAAAATCCGAAGAGCGAACCGGTTTATGTTCCCAAACTCCTCTTGATGCCGCTGCACCCGATCCGCAGCTTGGAGGAAATGTTCCCCGGCGGCGACACGGAAACGAACGCGCCGCCGGAAAATTGAAATCAATGCCACGCGGCGTTGGGATCGGGCTGGCCGCTCCCACCATCCGCCGGAGGAACCGGCGATGGGATGCTGGCGTCAGGTTTCTGGGTCCGGGCATCCCGTTGCGCCGCCTTTTTCGCGGCGATCCTTTCGGCCCGGTCTTCCGCCTCAACCTGTTTGCGTTGTTCTTCGTTGTCCTTGGCCTCCGCATTGGCGATGCCCGGCAACCGTGATTCCTCGGTCTTGGCCTGAACGGCCGCCAGTTCGGGCGTCTTTAAAACAGTCGGCCGCATCAGCACCAGCAACTCGTCACGGGTCTTATTGCTGGATTTTGAACTGAACAAAACCCCGAGAATGGGGATGTCTTTCAAAAGGGGAACCCCGCTGTTATTGGCGCTTTTTTGCGAACGGATGGCGCCGCCCAGGATGATCGTGTCGCGGTCTTTGACGGCAACCTGGGACGACAGCGTCCGTTTGTCCGTATTGGGCACATCGCCCACGCCGGAAATGAAGGTCGAGCCGTTGATGTCATCGATTTCCTCGTTGATCTCCATCACCACCAAACCATCGGGATTGATGAAGGGTGTGACATCCAGTTCCACGCCGACCGACAGTTGTGAATAGGAGGAGCTGTTGCCATAAGCGCTGCCGTAGGTGCTGCCCGTGACATAGGGCACGGTCTGGCCGACAAAGAATGATGCTTTCTGGGCCTGGAAGGTTTGTATCCGGGGCTTTTGAATAATACTGATGCTGTTGTCGGATGCCGCCGCCTGCAACGCCACATCGTAATCGGCGTTCCCGATCTCGCCGAAATAACTGAACCCGCTGGCCAGGCCGGAGGCGACATTTGTCCCGACATCCACCAGTCCGTTGGTGACAAAACTGAAGAATGACTGGCCGTTGTTGAAGCCGCCGGTACCCTTGAAATTTTTGACGTTGATGGCATTCGGATTTTGAATCGCAGAAACGCCGATATTGAACTGATTGCCCAACGACACTTCCATGATGACCGATTCAATCAGCACCTGGGAGAGCAGCACGTCCAGTTTTTCGATCACGGCCTTGATCCGATCCATGTCCGCCCGGGTGGCAAAGATAAGCAGTGAATTGCTCCGCGCGTCGGCAATGATTTTGGTCTGGCCAAAAACCTGGATCATGTCCTGCTGTCCACCGGGCGTGGAAGCGCGCTGAATGATGGACTGCAGCCGCTGCTGGAAGGTTGTGCCGGTGGCCGGGGTGCCGTTGGCGGTCGTCCCCATGCCCCCGATCGTGCGAGGCTGGTTGTAATTCTGGCCGCCGCTGCCGAATCCGCCGCCTTGCAAGGAACCGCCCACGCCAGTGTTCCCGCCCATGGTGGTGCCACCGGTGCTGCCCGGCGTCCGAAAACCGTTCCCACCGGTGGTGCCGCCCGTGGTTGACGAACTGCCGATGCTGACGGTGCTGCCGCCGCCGCTGCCGCCCAGGCTGTTCAAGGCGCTGGCAATGTCTTCGGCCAGCGCATATTTGATCGGTATCACTTCGGAGATATATTCCGCCGGCACGGACACGTCCACCCGGTCGATCATTTCCAGCATTCGCTTCACATTTTCCGCGTTGTCGCGCAACACCAGGATGCCATTGCTGTCGATCGGCAATATGGAATTGGCCAACTTCGCAAACGGCTGGATGATGGGCACCATTTCGCTGGGCTTGATGTTCTTCAGCTGGACAATATGGGTCACATAAGTCCCCAGGTTCGGCAACTGGCTCGCATCGGCATCGTTGAAAGGCGCGCCTTGCGCATTCGCATCAGCCGTGGCCACGACCTTCACAAATTTATCGCCGATGTTGATGACCGAGATGCCGTTGAGCGCCAGCACCGCCTGCAATGCCTGGATGGCCTCGCTCTTGGTCAACGGCGTTTCCGTTCGCAAAACAATGGTTGCCGCCGGCAGCCCGGCGCGCAACAGCGTGCGCCCTACCAATTTCGCATAGACATCCAGCACCTGGTCCACGTTCACGCCCTGAAAATTGATGTTGCCGGCTGGAATCGTTTCCTCCGGCGGCGCGGCATCCGGAGCGGCTGCTGTGCCAGCCAGGGCCGGTGCATTGGCAGGGATGCCGGGGGCCGGGAGCGTGGCAGGCATCCCGGGTGCAGCCAGGCCGGATGGCAACAGCGACGAACCGGACGGGTCATTGGTTGCCAGCGAGATGCGCGCCGGCAAACGGCGCTGTCCGGCCGGCCCGGCCGGAGTTTGCGCCCAGGATTCAAGGCCGGTTAGAAATAAAATCAGGACGAGCGTGGTCGTTTTCATTTTGCGGTTTTGGTTGCGGGCGGGGAATTGGCTGGAGCCGCGGCATGCGCTGGTGCGGGCGGATTTTTTTGATAGCTGGCGACGAGCCGGAGGCTCGCATTAAGATGCTGGTGCGGAGCGTCCGGCTGGAGTTCCAGATCACGCACGCGGATCATCGAGGAACCGGAGCCGAGCTTGTAAAGAAAATCCACGAGCTGTTCATCCGTGGCGGTGACAATGATGTTTTGCACCTGTTCGATAAAAAATTCGTTCGTGTGCGTCAACTGTCGCGAGGTGCTGCCGACGCTGACTCCGCTTTGCTGGGATTGCGACTGGATCGTGCGCATGAAATTGTTGCCCTGGTCCTCGGGCGGCACGAATTCACCCTGGCTTTCCAGGCTTTTCAGCTGCTTCTCGATGTTGGGCGTCTCCGCCAGCACGGCCTGGTCCCGGGCCAGATCCCGGCGGGCAGCCGCCAGGCGATTCTGCAGCTGCCCCCACGCGGAAAAGTACGGCCAGACAAACACAAAATTCAGCACCAGGATCAAAAGCACCAGCACGCCAACCGCCAGCCGGCGCTCCAGGGGGCGGAGTTGTGCGAAGTATTTCTTCATTGCGATTCCTCCGCCTGCCGCAGTTGGAGGCTGAAGTTCCACGTTACGACATTGTTGTTCTGATGATAAACCAAGGGGTCGCCGCCGCCGATGGTGAACTCCGGATGGTCATTGATCGCGGCCTTTTGCAAGGTGCTGTTGAAAGTGATGAGCGCGTCAATCTGATCCGGCGTGGTGTTGCCGCTGAGCGAAAGTTTCTGGCCATCCGCAAAGCTGAACCGCTGCAGCGAAATGCCGGCCGGCAGGTTCTCGGCGATGATTTTCCAGCAGTCCAACGCCGCGAATTTCAACTCCTGCCGCTCCTTGAGCACGTTGTAACGCGCCGTGAGTTGCAGGGTGTTCGTGTAACTGCCGCTGACCGCCGCAAGCTGCTGCTCGACCTTGTGGGTCTGGACGGCGAGCAGACCGACCGCGCCAAGATAGATGATCACGCCAATGGCGTACAACATCCCGATCGTCACCAGCCCACGCCACCAGAGACGGTCAACAAATTGCTGATGATAGCGCGCCGGGAATTCCGCGGGCAGCAACGCCGCCTGGAAGCCCGCCGAGGCCGCGCGTTGCGCCGTGCGTCCGGCCAGTACCACCGGAGCCAACGGCGGCACAACTTCCACCGGTTCGCCCAGCGCCTCGCGCAAGACACTTTCCCAGTTCACGGCCCCGACCGGGTCGGCGACCAAGTGCCACTTGACGGAAGGCGTGGTCAGCCAGCCTTCCAGTTCGCCGGCCCAGGTCAATTGCCCGAGCTGGGCCTGCAACGGTTTCACCCGGTCGGCTTCCGGCGGCAGCACAACATAACTCAAATTCCGCAATGTGCCGCCGCTCCACCAGGCCACCAGCAAAGTGCTCTGTCCCGCCAGCACCATCGGGTAAATCCAAGCGCCATCCTCCGTTGCCGGCGTGGATTCCAGCTGGTCCAGCATCGGCACTTCCAGCCGGTCGGCGAGGTAGCCGCGGCCTTCGAGCTTGCCGAGAAATTCTTCCATGACACTGCGCTCGGCGATGACCACGACCACGGTTTGCAAATCCTCCGCCTTCGGCTCGGGGGCAGCCGCATCCCCAGCTTTCGACTCCGCTTCGCCCGCTCGCGCCGGGCGGCCGTGATGTGACAGGACGTGAACCGTCCAGACGACCTGGGTCAATGGGAGCGGAGAAAGCTTCTCCAATTGCAGTTCCACCATGGCGAGCGTTTCTTCAAGATTGCTTTTGGGCAATTCAACGACACGCAGAAAAACATTTTCCGCCGGCAGCCAGGCAACATTTAAACGAGGCTGCCACAGCGAACTCCAGGATTTTGCGACCAATCGGGAGGGCAGCGGCTCGTCCAGCTTGCCGCGATGTTCGCGGTTCAAAACAAAACCGCCCCCCTTGGCGTCGAACTGCCAAAGGCGGTTCGCGTCGGACGCAATTTGCACGATGTTGCAGGAATTCCAGCGGGCCATGAAAAACTTTTGTTAACTTCGGGTGACGAATTGCGTGCGTTCGCCGCCGCTCAACGCCTCCAGATGTTCCTCCATCTGTGTGACCCGCAACACCTCTTCGATGGTCGTGACGCCCGCCTTCACCTTGTTCCAGCCGTCGGTGCGGAGCGTGCGCATCCCGGCTTCCATCGCATGCTGGGCGATGGTGGTGGCGGACGAGCGGTTCATGATGAGCGGACGGATGGCTTCGCTGACGATGAGCAGTTCATAAATGCCTTTGCGGCCCTGGTAGCCCTGCTGGCGGCATTCTTCGCAGCCGGCGCCGTGCCAGAATTTCGCCGTGCCAATTTCATCCTCGGGAAAGCCGATGCGCCGCAGATAGGCCGCATCCACCTTCTGCTCCGTTTTGCAATGCGGGCAGATGGTGCGGATCAGGCGTTGCGCCATGACCGCCTCGACCGATGACGCCACGAGAAACGGTTCGATCCCCATGTCGATCAACCGCGTGAACGCGCTCGGGGCATCATTCGTGTGCAGCGTGCTGAACACCAGATGCCCGGTGAGCGAGGCGCGGATGGCGATCTCCGCCGTTTCCTGGTCGCGGATTTCGCCGACCATCACCACGTTCGGGTCCTGGCGCAGAATATGGCGCAAACCCATGGCGAACGTCAGGCCGATTTCCGGGCGGACGGCGATCTGGTTGATGCCCTTGAGTTCGTATTCCACCGGTTCCTCAATGGTGATGATGCGTTTGTGCACCGAGTTGATGGCGCTCAAAAACGCGTAGAGCGAGGTGGATTTGCCGGAGCCGGTGGGACCGGTGACGAGGAAGATGCCGTGGGGCTTGACGATGATGTCGCGGATGGCCGTTTCCTCCAAGGGCGAGAAACCCAGCTTGTCCAGGCTCAGGAAAATTTTTCCGCGCGTCAGCAACCGGAGCGAAACGCTCTCGCCATAGACGGTCGGCACGGTCGAAACGCGGATGTCAATTTCCTCGCCCTTGATGCGGACGTTGATGCGACCGTCCTGCGGCAGGCGTTTTTCAGAGATGTTCATCCCGCTCATCACCTTGATGCGCGAAATCAGCGCCGCCTGGAAGCGCTTCAATTGCGGCGGCATCGGCGTCTGGTGCAAAATGCCGTCAATGCGGTAACGGATGCGCAGTTCGTCCTCCGCCGGTTCAAAATGGATGTCCGTGGCGCGGTCCTTGTGCGCCTCCCAGATCACCTGGTTGACGAATTTGATGACGCTTGCCTCCTGGTCGTCCTCGGTGATTTCCTTGTCGCTGGCGATGTCCAGGTCCAGCGCCTCGCCCTCGCCCATTTCGTCCATCGTTTCCGCGCCGACACCGTAATATTTTTTCAGCGCCTTTTCGATTTCCGTCTTCGGCGCCAGGGCGAATTGCACCGGCATGCGCGCGTCGAACCGGACCGCATTCATCATCGCCGCGTCAAAGGGATCGCCCACCACCACCTGGAGCGCGCCGTCGATCACATCCGCCGGCAGCACGGAATATTGAAACGCGATCTTGGTGGAAAGCTTGTTGCGCGCCTCCGCCGGGGTCGTGTGCTTGGGCAGGTCCAAAAACGGCCAGCCGAGCGTTTGCGCCAGTTTCTGGAGAAACGCCTCGTCGGTCAGGCCGCGCTCGCGGGCAATAAACCCGAGCAACGGCTCCGCCGAACCGCTGTTCGCGGCGGCCCGCCAGGCCTTGCGCCACTCGTCCACCTGGACGGGGGTCGCGTCGGCAACCGATGCCACCAGGTTTTTGACCGAGCTAAAACCCATATGTTTCCTTCTGCTTCATTGCCTTCCATTTAACAGTGAAAAGCCGGGAAAGTTGCGTTATTAAGCAAATAATTCAAGCAAACAATCCACCACGTTAAAACGTGCATTTTGACCGGAAATTGGCTATTTTCTGCCCCTGCATGAAACAATTTGCCACGATCACTGTCATTGGCTTGGATAAAACCGGTGTTATTGCGCGGGTCACTTCCTTTTTGTTCGAACAACATGCCAACATCGAGGCGCTGGAAGAACAGGTCACCCGCGGCCAGTTCAGCATGACTCTCCAGGCTTCCTGGCGACCGGCCGACTGCAACGCTGCGAAACTCCGCACCGGGCTGGACGCCCTCGCCGGCCGGCTCGGCATGGAAATCAAGGTGCGCTTCACCGAACCGAACCGCCGCCAGCAATTTGCCATCATGGTGACCAAGGAAACGCACTGCTTCGAGGCGCTCATGGCCGCGCATCATCGCCGGCAGCTCAAGGCCGATCCCGTGGTCGTGATTTCCAACCGCCCCGACCTGGCTCCGCTTGCCCGGAAACACAAGCTGCCGTTTGTGCAGATTCCATGGAACGACCGCGCGCTGGCCGAAGGCCGGGCGTTGCGCCTGATTGAGGAACACCAGATTGATTTCATCGTGCTCGCGCGCTTCATGAAAATCCTCTCGCCGAATTTCGTGTGGCGTTACAAAAACAAGATCATCAACATTCACCCGTCGCTGCTGCCGAGTTTCCCCGGCCCGCAGGCCTACCGCCAGGCTTATGAAAGCGGCGTGAAGATTGTCGGGGTCACCGCGCATTTTGTTTCGATGCGGCTGGACGAAGGGCCGATCATCGCCCAGGGCTCGTTCCACACCCGTCCCGGCATGGCGCTCAAGGACCTCATTGCCTGCGGCCAGGAACTTGAAGCCGGCGTGCTGGTGAAAGCCGTGAAGCTGTATCTGGGCAAACGGCTGGATGTTTATTGGGGCGTGGTGAAGGAGGTTTAGGAAACCTGCTTCTCAGCGCTTGACTTGTCCGGGTGTTTAAGGCGGAAATGCGCGCATGATTACCCGCCGTGACTCCTTGATTGCCACCATCGCCATTGCCCTGACCGCCGCGCTCATGGCCCTGGCCCAATCGGCCGCCCGGCCATGGATGCATTCAGGCACCTTCAACTGGAGTGATTTCAAGGCCGAGCCAACCAAGAGCGGCGAGCGACGGGAATGCTTCGACGCGGCCACCGCGACGCTCGAACGTCTGGAGTGTCATGTCACCACGCTGAATCCGGGAGAAGTGCCGCACGCACCGCACCAGCATCCGGAGGAGGAACTGGTCATCGTCAAGCAGGGCGTTTTGGAGGCGATGCAAAATCACAAGACGAACCGCGTGGAAGCGGGCGGCCTGATCTTCGAAGCATCAAATGAATTCCACGGGTTGCGTAACATCGGCGCCAGCCAGGCCGTCTATTACGTCGTCAAGTTTTATCCCCGCGATCTGCCAAAGACGGACGCCAAATAGATTCCCCTGCCTGCCGGAATCCGCCCGGTTGGTTGCGCGGGAATAGTCACACTCCCGGCCGGGCATTCGACGAATGACTCACGGGGAGTTGCAATGTTGTTGCTTCGCGCTAAATTCCCTTGTGGGCTTGAGTTTTGCGGCCCCTGGAAAGGTGGAAAGAAATTAAATATGGCAAAAAAAATGAACTCAAGAAATGGCGGCCAGGGCCAGAAACAGGCCTTTGCCTTCTTAGCGCCGGGCGCGGCCAGCGTGCAGTTGGTGGGCGATTTCACGCATTGGCAGGAGCGTCCCATCAGTTTGCAGAAGGGCGCGGATGGCGTATGGCGGACGGCCGTGGCCTTGGAACCGGGATCACACCATTACCGTTTTCTGGTGGATGGCCAGTGGCGCGATGATCCGGAATGTTCCCTGCGCGCGCCGAATCCTTACGGCAGCGAAGACATGTTGCGCCAGGTGGCTTGAACCTCATCGGGTTCGCCTGACAAACGACGGCATCAACTTTTCCGGTTGCGGCTGCGAAAGGGCAAGGATTGGTGCATCCGCAGTCGCTAGCCGCTCGACTCGCGCCGCCAAAGTGATAGGTTGTTCACGTGAATGAGCTCCTCATCGGCCTGGTCGGCGCGTTGGTCGCCACGAATCAGCCGCTGGCCGTCAGCAATTTGATCCAGCAACATGCCGGGGTTTCCGTCTCCATTGTGAATCACAACGATCCGGTGGAGCTGGAGCTGGAGCGGCTGATGGCCGAAGACGACGCAGCCCTGGCGGATGTGGACAACTGGATCCGCGCCAACAACGCCTTTGCCTCCAAGGGTGCGGGCCAGCCGCAGGAGGTGTTGAACCGGCGCATCCGCGCGCGCTTTGATGCGGTGCGCAAGGACTACGAGGATTTTCTCCGGCGTCATCCGGATTTCGCTCCTGGGCATCTGGCCTACGGCAGTTTTCTGAACGATATCGGCGACGAAGAGGCGGCCGGAGAGCAATATGGAAAGGCCGTGCAACTGGACCCGAAAGATCCGGCAGCGTGGAACAACCTCGCCAATTACTGCGGCGAACATGGTCCGATCACCAATGCCTTCGTCGGTTACGCCAAAGCCATCGAATTGAATCCAGCCGAGCCGGTCTACTATCAGAATTTCGCGACGACGGTCTATCTTTTCCGACCGGACGCGCGGGAGTTCTACGGCATCAGTGAACAAGAGGTTTTCGACAAGGCCCTCGCCTTGTATCGCCAGGCCATGCAACTGGCCCCGGACAATTTTCCGCTCGCCACGGATTATGCGCAGAGCTATTACGGCATCCGGCCGCTCCGCACCAATGACGCGCTGCTGGCCTGGACCAACACCTTGAAAATCGCCCGCGATGAAAACGAACGCGAGGGGGTTTACATCCACCTGGCCCGCATCAAAACATCCATTGGCCGCTTTGCCGAAGCCCGCGACCATCTGGATAGCGTGACCAACACCGCGTTTGCCGATCTCAAGCGCCGGGTGGAAAAGAGCCTGGCCGACCATGAGGCCGCCACCAACGCCGCCGTAGCGGCCACGAACAGGCCAGCGGCGCCAACCCGCCCACCCAGCCCGGCGCCGTAAAATTTTTTCATGGTTTGCCGCGCGATTTCTGGTATGTTGCCGGACACAATTCGCACAAACCATGAGCTTTTACGACCAATTGAAATTCGATTCGAACGGCCTGATTCCGGCCATCATCCAGGAACAAAAAACCGGCCGCGTCGTGATGATGGCCTGGATGAACCGCGCTTCCCTCGAAACGACGATCGCGACCGGCAAGACGCATTTCTGGAGCCGTTCCCGGCAGAAATTCTGGATGAAGGGCGAGGAAAGCGGCCATACCCAGACCGTCAAGAACCTCGCGTTTGACTGCGATGGCGACGCCCTGCTGATCCAGGTGGACCAGATTGGCGCGGCCTGCCACGAAGGCTATCAATCGTGTTTTTTCCGTTCCGTGGAAGGCAAAGGCGACACGTTCAAAATCACCGAGACCCAACTCGAAACACCGGAACAGATTTACGGAAAAAAGAAGTGATGGATGTCACCCTGCCATTTGCCGGCCGCGAATACTGCCAGTTACTGCTGCTGCTGGTTTTTGCCCGGGGCATGGATTTCCTCAGCACCTGGGTTGCGACGCCAAACCTCGTGCTCGAAGGGAATCCCCTCGCCAAAAAACTGGGCTGGTACTGGGGTCTGCTGCTCAATGCCGTGCTCGTCACTGTGCTGGCCTTGTGGCCGTTGTCCGCCATTGTCGTCGCCACCGCCAGCGTGCTCGTGGCCGCGCGCAATTTTCAGTCTGCGTGGCTCATGCACTCGCTCGGCGAGGAGCATTACCGGCAATGGCACGTGGAACGGATTCAGGAGACCCGGATCACACTCTACCTGTCCTGCCTGGCCGGCAACACGCTGTTGACCGCCGGCGTCGGGGCGGCGCTGATTTATTTCAGCAACGAATGGCTGGTGCCGTTCGCCATTGGCATGGGAATGGTGGCCTATGCCATCGCCGTGACTTTCTACACGCTGCTGGCGGTCTGGCGGATACGGCGCGCGACCAAAAGAAGGGAAGCGCGAAATAATGCCCCCGCGAACGGCAAACTGTTTGCCGCGGAGGCCTGGGTGCGGGTTGAAAACCGTTCGCCCGACAACATCGTTTAGCCAATGCATTCCCCGACGCTGGATGAGTTTTTGAAACTGGCCGCGCAGGGCAACGTGATTCCCGTCACGCGCCGCCTGCTGGCCGACATTGAAACGCCGCTGTCTGCCTACCGTAAAATCCGCGGCGCGGGCGAATCCTTTTTATTTGAATCCGTCGAAGGCGGCGAGCATCTCGGTCGTTATTCGTTTGTCGGCTGTAATCCGCGCGCGGTCATCCGCCAAACCGGCGGCCGCGTGGAAGTCGTTGAAAATGGAAAAGTTGTCGAAACCGCCTCCGTTGGCAGCGACGTGAAGGATGGCCTGGCGATGGTTGAACGCGTGATGAAAAAATATCACGCGGTACGCCTGCCGGGGCTGCCGCGTTTCACGGGCGGGGCCATCGGTTTCCTTGGTTATGAATTCATTCACGACGTTGAACCGGTCGTGCCACGCCCGCCGCAGGATGTATTACAGACGCCCACGATGATTTTTCTCGTCGCGGACCAGCTGCTGATTTTTGACCGGGTGGCCCAGACCATCACTGTTCTGGTCAACGCCTTTCTCGAGGGCGCGGCGAGTCCGGCCGAGGTTTACGAAGACGCCCTGGGCGAAATCGAACGGCTGGTTTCCCTGCTCGAACAGCCCAGCGAGCATCACCCGGTCAGTCTGCCGGGCGAAGTGCCGCCCATGCCGTTTGAGTCGAATGTCACCCGGGAAAGGTTTTCGGCAAATGTGCTCAGGGCCAAGGAATACATTACGGCGGGCGATATCATTCAGGTGGTCGGTTCGCAGCGGTTTTCGACGCCGGTGAAGGCGTCACCGATCGATATTTACCGGGCCGTGCGTTCGGTGAATCCGTCGCCCTACATGTTTTTGTTGGAACTGGACGGTTTTTCGCTCGTGGGCGCCTCTCCGGAAATCCATGTGCGCTGCGAGGACGGCCGGGTGGAAATCCGCCCCATCGCCGGGACGCGGCCGCGCGGCAAAACGGACGCAGAGGATGCGGCGCTGGAAAAGGAGCTGCTCGCCGACCCGAAGGAGCGCGCGGAGCACGTCATGCTCGTGGACCTGGCGCGCAATGACATCGGACGCGTGTGCGATTTCGGCAGTGTGCAGGTGAAGGACCTGATGATCATCGAGCGCTACAGCCACGTCATGCACATCGTCTCGCAGGTCGAGGGGAAACTGGCCGGCGACAAGACGCTGTATGACCTGATGCGCGCGACCTTTCCGGCCGGCACAGTCAGCGGCGCCCCAAAAATCCGCGCGATGCAAATCATTTCCGAGCTGGAACAGACCACGCGCGGTCCGTACGGAGGCTGCATCGGCTATTTTTCATTCAACGGCAATCTCGACACCTGCATTACCATCCGTACCGCGCTGCTCAAGGACGGCAAGGCTTACGTGCAGGCTGGCGGCGGTTGGGTCAACGATTCCACCCCCGACGCGGAGTTTCAGGAAACGGTCAACAAATCCAAGGCCATGCTCAAGGCCGTGGCCATGGCCGAGGGATTTGCGCGTTGAAAGCGGCCGGCGAAATTGATTGCAGAAGCCGCACTTTTTGTTAGGGTGGTTTTCGATGGGAAAAGTTATGAAGCGTTGGCATTTCATCGCAATGGCGGGACTGCTTCTGGGCGCAGCCTTAACACCAGCCGCACAAGTGGGACTCATCAAAATCAACGGTGCCATCGGCCCGGCCACCGCCAGCTATATCGCACGCGCAGTGGACACGGCGGCGGCGCAGAACGACGAATGCCTCGTCATCCAGCTCGACACGCCCGGCGGCCTGCTCGCCTCGACCTATGAAATCAAGCAGACGTTTTATGCCGCGCGAGTGCCGGTCGTCGTTTTCGTGTCGCCTTCCGGCGCAGCCGCGACCAGCGCCGGGACATTTATCACCCTGGCGGCGGACGTTGCGGCCATGGCGCCTCACACCCGGATTGGCGCAGCCCATCCGGTCGGATCCGGCGGCGAAGGTGAAACCAACAGCATCATGTGGACCAAGGCGGAAAATGACGCAGCCATGGCCATCAGGAATATCGCCGAAAAACGGGGGCGCAACGCGGACTGGGCCGAATCAGCAGTGCGACAAAGCGTCTCCATCACTTCGGAAAAGGCTCTCGACATCGGTGTGATTGACCTCATCGCTGACGACATGCCGGATTTGCTCAAACAATTGGATGGTCGCGAAATCGGCGGCAAAACACTTCACACATCCAAGGCCACAACGGTTGAAATTCCCATGAACCTTGGGGAACATTTTTCCCAATTGTTCCTGAGCCCGGAAATCATGTTCGTCCTCATGTTGATGGTGATTTACGGCATCATCGGCGAATTGAGCAGTCCCGGCGCAATCCTGCCGGGCGTCGTCGGGGCGATTGCATTGATTCTCGTGCTTTACATGTCAGCCATCCTGCCGGTCAACGTCACCGGACTGGTATTGATCGGGCTGGCCATCGTGTTGTTCATCACCGACGTGTTTGCCACGACACACGGTGTGCTGACCGCCGGGGGCATACTTGCGTTTTTCCTCGGCGCGCTGATGCTGTTCAGCAACGCCGGGCCGGGTTTCGGCCTGTCCCTGGCCTGGATCATATCCGGGACGGTGGTCACGGCGGCGTTTTTTATCTTTGTCGTCGGCAAGGGGATCCGCGCGCAGTTCAAGCCCGCTCAAACCGGCAGGGAAGCGATGCTTGGCCGGACGGTCAACTCGCTCTCACGCATTGATGCCCAGGGCGGCCGGGTGTTCATCGAGGGTGAACATTGGAATGCCGTGAGTGACACCCCCGTGGAAGCCGGGCAACCGGTGGAAGTAACCGGCATCGATGGATTAACATTGAAAGTAAAACCTAAACAAACCTAACGGATAAAAACCTATGAACGATCTCATTGGCCTGTTGATTAAAATATTTGGTGCGCTGGGTCCGGTGGTCATCATCGTCGTGGTGCTGGCAGTCATCGTGCTGCCGCAAGCAATGCGGATTTTGCGCGAGTACGAGCGCGGCGTCATCTTCCGGCTCGGCAAACTCCAGGGCGCGAGAGGTCCGGGCTTGATTTTCCTGATTCCCGTCGTGGACAAACTGGTGCGGATGGATTTGCGCGTCGTCACCATTGACGTGCCCAAGCAGGAAATCATGACCAAGGACAACGTGCCCGCCACGGTGGACGCGGTGGTTTATTTTCGCGTCGTGGACCCGAACGCGGCGGTGGTGAAGGTGGAAAATTACTGGAAGGCCACTTCGCTCATCGCCCAGACGACGCTGCGCAGCGTGCTCGGCCAGTCCCCGCTCGACGATCTGCTCTCGCAGCGCGACGTCATCAACCAGAAACTGCAGGAAATCATCGACAAGCAGACCGAGCCGTGGGGCATCAAGGTCACGGGCGTGGAAGTGAAGGAAGTGGCGTTGCCGGACAGCATGAAACGCGCGATGGCCAAGCAGGCCGAGGCCGAACGCGAGCGCCGCGCGAAGGTCGTGAACGCCGAGGGCGAATTCCAGGCTGCCGAGAAAATGGTGCAGGCCGCCGCTTTAATCGCGAGGGAGCCAATTGCACTGCAACTGCGCTACCTCCAGACGATGCGTGAAATGGCCAGCGAACACAACACGACGACCTTCCTGCCTTTGCCGATTGATTTGTTCTCGGCGTTTTTGAAGAAGTAGAAGTGGAAGGAATTGCTCAACATGTTTGTGCGGGAGCGCGGTTTGTTTGGCTGGCCCAACCGGATTCAAATTGGACATTCGGCAATCGACGTACAACATTAGCCCATGCCCATCTATGAATTTGAACTGTGCGAAGGTGACTGCAAGGTCTGCGGTGGCAAGTTCACCCTGCGCCGGCCGCTGTCGGCCAAGCCGCTGACCCATTGTCCCGCCTGCAAGAAGCCAGTGCGCAAGATTATTTCCACCTTCAGTTCGCCGCACAAGCTCAAGCCCCTCTCCATCTCAGACGCGAAAAAGGCCGGGTTCACTGTGCTGAAAAAAATCAGCAAGGGCGAATACGAGCGGCAATAAGGCCGGTTGAACGTTGAGGGCTTGAATCACCACCAGACGGATTTGCTGCCGAATCGTCATTCGATTCAATGAAATTCACGGGTTTTTGAATTCATTTTTGACGGTGGGTGTCCAATAGTTTAGTCTGATAGTTTGAGATGTCTTTCAGCTCTCCATATTCGTTGCGCGCCTTGACCTTCCTCGTCGCATTGGGCCTGACGGCAGGTTCCGTTCTGGCGCAGCACGCGACGCTGCCGCCGGGGGAGGCCATCATGTTTTCCTCGCCGGACACTGATGCGGTCGCCACCAATCTGTCGTCGCTTTCGCCCCGGCCACCGGAATCGCTGGTTTTTGGCAGCACGGTGGAGGCGCCCCCAACGTTGAATTTCAACCGAACTCCCTCCAGCGCTCCGATGTCATTGGGCGCGCCGGCCGTTTCCGCTCCCGAACCGTCGCAGTTGCAGGACCAATTGGACCGCCGGAATAATTGGATGCTGATGACGCCCGCCGAAATCTATGGGGTAACCACACCGGAAATGATTCTCGGAATTCCGGAGCGGGATGCATTGGGCCAGCGAAAAAGGACCACCGCGCTGGAACGCTATACGGAGCGGCAAAACCAAATGGCCGCGCCAGCCAACCCCTATACCAATGCGGTTCCCACCTGGAGTTCTTTTGACAAACGGCCAGACGCATTGACTGGCGACTCGGGGAGTCCTGACGATCTCGTCAACCCGCTGTTCAGGTCGTCAGCGGACAAATCGGTGTTCGCCCGGCAGAATGAAAACAACAGCTGGTCAAAATTGTTCAGTCCCATGGCGTCCGCACCGATGCCGGCACCCAGCGCAGCCCGGCAGATCGACAAGCAAAACGATATGGAACGGTTCCAACAGTTATTGACCTCCGGTTCGCCGACCGCCGGGGACACCGCCGCACCGGTCGTGCGTGGCATGAAAATTTCAGTGCCGCAATCGCCGCTGGATTCAACTCTTGGCCAGCCGGCGATAAATCCGGCCGGCGGATCGTTCGCTCCTTTGAGCGATGGAATAGGCAAACCCGCCGGCCTGCCAAAATTGCCCGGCGCCTGGAATTTAAGCTTGACCTCGGCGCTGCCCTCGGCCGCCTGGGCACCACAACCACCGCCCTGGTTGTCGCCGCAACCATTCGCTGTTCCGCAACGGAAATTCTGAAAAGGGCGCGTCAGTGCGCCGAGGTGATCAGGAGCACCTGCTCGAGTGTCGAAATACCATCGCGCGCACGATCCAGCCCCACCATGCGGAGCGTGCGCATTCCCTGGCTGACCGCCACCTTGCCCAGCTCGCGCGTGTTGGCGCGGGCAATGATGAGTTTGCGGATTTGATCGCTGATTGTCATGGCCTCAATGATGGCCATGCGGCCGGCATATCCGGAGTTTTTGCAGCGGTCGCAACCACGGCCGCGATGGAGCTGCACGCCGCTGAAGGAGGCTGGATCGATGCCGAGATCTTCAAACATTTTTTGCGGATAGGTCACCGGCTCGCGGCAATGCGAACAAATCCGGCGCATCAGGCGCTGCGCGCAGGAAAGAATGACGGACGAGGAAATCAAAAACGGCGCGATGCCCATGTCATCCAGGCGGGCGATGGCCCCGGGCGCGTCATTGCAGTGCATGGTGCTTAAGACCTGGTGCCCGGTAAGCGCGGCTTCAATGGCAATTTCGGCGGTCTCCGTGTCGCGGATTTCCCCGATCATGATGATGTCCGGGTCCTGGCGCAGGATGGAGCGCAAAGCATTGGCAAACGTGAGGCCGATTTCCTTCTTGGTCGGCACCTGATTGATGCCGGGAATCTGGAATTCCACCGGATCCTCGACGGTGACGATGTTATAAACCGGGTTGTTAAGCTCGTTGAGCGCGGAGTAAAGGGTTGTGGTTTTGCCCGAACCCGTCGGACCGGTCACAAGGATCAATCCGTGCGGCGCGTCAATGGCGCCCTTGAACTGTTTGAAGGTCTCGGCATCCAGCCCCAGCTTGTCAATGCTCGCGGAGAGGTTCGTCTTGTCGAGCACGCGCAGCACGATCTTCTCGCCGTGCACGGTGGGCATGACGGATACGCGCAGGTCAAAGTCCTTGCCGCTCACGCGCACCCGCATGCGTCCGTCCTGCGGCAGGCGGCGTTCCGCGATGTCCAGGCTGCTCATGATCTTGAAGCGTGACGTAAGCGCCAGCTGCATCTGTTTGGGCGGCGGCGTCGCGTCCAAAAGCACGCCATCGACACGGTAGCGCAACCGCATGTTTTTCTCGAACGGCTCCAGATGAATATCGCTGGCACGGTCCTTGATGGCCTGGACGATGATGAGGTTGGCCAGCTTGATGACGGGGGCTTCTTCGCTGGAGACGGCGAGTTGGTCCAGGTTGACCTCTTCCATGCCCTCCTTGACGGATTCAACGGAATCGGCATCCGCATCCGCTTCACTCTGCTTTTGAGCATCCTGGATGATGTCTTCCATGGATCCGCTCTTGGAGGCATCTAAAGCATTCAACTTGTCCAGGATGGCTTTTTCGGATGCGATGAGCGGAAAGATATCGAGCTTGGTGATGCGCTTGACGTCGTCCAAGGCGAGGACGTTCAAAGGATCGGCCATGGCCAGAAACAGCCGGTTTTCCAGGCGGGAAACGGGGACCACCTTGTAATTGTGTGCTGTATCGCGCGGCAGCAATTCGACGATTTCCGGCAGAATGCTGACCCGTGACAAGTTGACTGGCGGCACATTCAGCACCCGGCCCATGGAAACCGCGAGGTCCTGTTCGCTCACATAGGCCTTGTCAATGATGAGCTTGATGAGGCGGGCGCCTTCCTTTTTTTGCTGTTCGAGCAGCGTCTCAATCTGCCCGGCCGACAGCAAGCCGTCCTCGACGAGCGCGTCCGCGATGCGTTCTCCGAATGATTTGACTTTGGCCATGGGTTTATCGGAAAGCTTTGCGGAGATTGCCGATCAGGTCGGCGGGCGGCACCAGATACCACAGCAGCCGGTGGGTGGTGGCCTCCGACAGATCCTTCACCGCCTGCTGATTGAACGGGTTGGCGGTGGCGACCAGAATGGATTTGCTCATCCGGTCAAACGGCAGCACGCACCAGCGGCGGCAAACCTCCGCCGGAAAACCGCGCGTCAAATCAATGTCCACATCGTATTTATCCAGCGGCAAAAATGCCGTGCGCGACCGGTCGGAAAGCAGTTTGAGCGATTTGTCCACGAGCAGGATATTTTTATCCGCAAGGGCCTGGATGAATGGCTCGACCACGTCCGATACCGCCGCGGTCAAATCCGTCGTGCGCCAGCACAAATCAAAATCACCCGCGCTGATGGTTTTGCTCTCAACGAAAATCTTGTGCATGGTCTTGCGGCCGTCGTCGATCTCGGCTGCCGCCGGGCGCGCCTTCTTGCGAAACCGCGCCGTGTCAGACTGGGGTGCGGCCGCCGCCGTGATTTCCACAGCTGCGGATTGTTCCGACCCGCTGTTGGCCTTGTCCTCAATCTGCTTGAGCACCGCCTGCACATCGGCATCGTCCGGCCGTCTTTGTAAAACCGTCTCATATTCCAAAATCGCCGACGAGAGCTGGCCCGATTGCATGTAGGCCTGGGCGATGCGCTTGGATGTGTTGATGATCTCCTGTTCCCGGCCCAGTTTGGTGTAGGCTTCCTTGAGGATTTCCAATGACTGGCAATCGTTGGGTTGCGACTGGGCAATGACCTCGAACATCTCAATTGTCTGTTGCAATTGAGCTTCTTCACTGGGACTTAATGCCTCGGTTTCCATGATTTAATCGTAAAACCAGCTGCAAATCAGCAATCCGCGCGCCAATTTTAAGCATTCAAGGGCCACAACGCAACCTTCCCTTGTCTTGAAAAAAATTTGCAGCATTGCTTTCCGCCAGCGTCTGCGGAATCGTAACGCCAGCCGGCCGACGGCCGGAACAAAAAAATGCCGCCCCCCGTTCCCATCATGGAACCCGCAACCGGCGAACGCCTCCTGCGCTTCTCCGGTGATCGCATCCGTTTCGCGCTTCGCGCCGGCGGCGCCGGCAATGGCTGGCGCGCCTTCCTCCGCACCAATCTCGGCCGGGCCGCCGCCCTCCGCCGTGAAATCATAGCCGCCCACGCCGGCGGCCCCGGACACGCCGGCGAATCCTGGCGCGATCTGCCGATGCAGAAAAATGACGATGCCTGGCAAATCGAAGTGCCGCTCGCGGAGTCCGGTTATTTCAAGGCCAAGGCGTACCTGCTCGATCCGAAAGGCTGGCAACACTGGCCGGATGGCCCGGATGTGGGCATCTGCGTCCATCCCAATTTTGCCCGCACCGCCAATACCATTTATTGTGCCTTTACGCGACAATTCGGGGCGACAAAAAGCCAGATCTCAACCCGAGACGAAAAACTTGACGCCCAACTCCAGCCACTCGATGCGAAAGGGTTCACCGTCATTCCGCCTTCCGGCAAGCTCCGCGACCTCGTCCGCCAATTGCCGCACATCGTCCAGACGCTGGGTTGTCGCACGGTTCACCTGCTGCCGATCCATCCCACGCCGACGACGTTCGCGCGGTTCGGACGGTTTGGCAGCCCGTATGCGGCGCTCGACCTGACCGCGGTTGATCCGGCGCTCGTCGAGTTCGATCAGCGCACCACCGGCGTGGATCAATTTTGCGAACTCACCCGGGCCGCGCATTCGCTCGGCGCACGCGTGTTCATTGACATTGTCATCAATCACACCGGCTGGGGCGCGGTATTGCAGGAAAATCATCCGGAGTTTTTCCTGCGCAATCCGGATGGCACATTCGCGAGCCCCGGCGCGTGGGGCACCACCTGGGAAGACCTCGTTGAACTGGAACAACATGACGTGAGGTTGTGGGACAAAATCGCCGATGCCCTTTTGACCTGGTGCCGGCGCGGCGTCGATGGTTTTCGCTGCGACGCGGGCTACAAAATTCCCGTGCCCGCATGGCAATACATCACCGCCCGCGTACAGGGGGAATTTCCCGAGACCATTTTTCTGCTGGAAGGTCTTGGCGGTTCGTGGGAAGCCACGGAAAGCCTCCTCACCGATGGCGGCATGCAGTGGGCTTATTCGGAGCTTTTTCAGAATTATTCCGGCCATGACGTCGCCGGTTATCTTGACTATGCCAGCCGTCAGAATGAGCGGGTCGGAACGTATGTTCATTACAGCGAGACCCACGACAACGAGCGTCTGGCCGCGCGCGGGCGCGCCTGGTCCCTGCTGCGCAACCGGCTGTGCGCGCTGACCAGTGCCAGCGGGGGATTCGGCTTCACCGGCGGCGTTGAATGGCTGGCCGCCGAAAAAATCAAGGTCCACGGCTGTTCCGGCCTCGCGTGGGACAACCCGGACAACATCGTTGGCGAACTGGCCCGGCTCAATGGCCTGCTGGCCGATCATCCGTGTTTTTTTGACGGCGCCAGGCTCACGCGTCTCAGCGCGCCGGATTCCCCGGTATATGCGCTGCTCCGCGAATCCGCCGAGGGCAAGGACGCTTTGCTCGTGCTCGTAAACACGGAGGTTGAAAAGGCAAATTCATTTACGCTTCCGACCGGCGACCTCAGGGTTCCTGTTTCGGATTTCAAACATGCCCTGCTTGATCAGCTTTTGCCGAAGACGGTAGTGGGCAAGGACAAAATCCTGTTTGCGCTCACGCCCGGCGGCTGCCACTGCCTCGCGCCGACGCCGCAACCGCAAGGTTTGGGTGGTGAGGATTACCGGCGCGCCCGGGCGCAGGCGGCCTGGGCGCTCGAAGCGCTGGGCAAGATTGCGCCGGTGGAGACCCTCGATGGGCTTGACTGGCGCTGGCTGGCCGGACAGGTCGGGCGTTCACCGGCCAATTTTCTTGCCGCCGCCAGCGAATTCGCCGCCAGCCACAAAAAGAATTCCCTGACAGGATTGCTGCCGGATGCCGGACTGCAGAACTATTTCCCGCGCGTTGTGGTTTGGACATTGCTCGACCGTCGGCGCATAACGCCGGTCCCGCCCGGCCATTGGCTGCTCATTCAGGACAGCGCGCCCTTCCGGGCCGCATTGCACATGCGGAAGGCAGAGCCCGGAATGCAAAATGAGGACCGGAGCGCCGTTCATGTCCAATCCATTGCCGTTGACGACGGGCACATCGCCTGTTTTCAACCTTGTGAAATGGCCACGGAAGCGGAACTGATTCTGGAACGTTACGCCGCAGCTTCCCAAAACATTTCCGCTTCCATTCGTTTTCTGGCGGGCAACCCTTCGTCCGCGCGCTCAACGCCTCAGGCCACAGACCTGGTTTTGCTGACCAATGGCATTGGCGGCATGGCCCGAATTTGCGTGGATCTGGGCCGCGTCAATTCCAAATACGACTGCGTGCTCGGCGCAAATCTCGATTCCCACGTGCCGGTCGATCGTCATGTCTTTGTCAAACGGATGCGGGTCTGGGTCAACGCCGACGGCTTTCTCTCTCCATTGAATGCAACCAATCTGGCAGCTTTCTCTGCCGGTCCGCCGTCCGTCTGGCAATTCATTGCCAGCGCCGGCGACGGCCGGACGGTCGAAATCGAACTGGGCGCGGAGATGGTGGAGGGCAAAAACACAACGGTTTTTCATTTCAGCCGGCCGGCCGAAAAGCACGCGCACGGCAAGCAACTGCCCGCCAATGCCGATGTCCGGTTGACAGTCCGTTTTGACATCGAGGACCGCAATTTCCATCAGGAAACAAAACGCAACGGCGGTGCGGATTATCATTTTTCCTCGAATACCCGCGAACTCCCGGCGCCGGAAGCGAAATCGGCGCCGCGAACCGGATTTGTCTTCACGCCCGCGCCGGAGCGGCAGCTGCGCGTGTTCGCGAACAGCGGGGAATATCATCCACAACCCGAGTGGTGCGAAAACATTCCGCATCCGGTGGAACAAAGCCGCGGCCAGACCGGCAGCGGCGACGCCTACAGTCCCGGCTGGTTTGAATTGCCGCTGCCCAAGGGCGCCAGAGTCACACTCGTCGTGACCGCGGAGCCGGATGCTGCCTTCCCGCCCGGAGTTCGGCCTTTAGGCGGTTCAGACCAGCCGAAGCCCGGGCACCAGACGTTTGAAGATAAATTAAACCAGGCGGTCCGCGCCTTCGTCGTCCGTCGGGACGATGGCAAGACAGTCATCGCCGGTTATCCCTGGTTTTTGGATTGGGGGCGCGATTCGCTGATTTGTGCGCGCGGACTTCTGGCGGGCGGGATGACGGAGGCGGTGAAACAATTATTGCTCATCTTTGCCCGGTTCGAGCAAAACGGAACGCTGCCGAACACCATTCATGGAAACGACGTGTCAAATCGTGACACCTCCGACGCCCCGCTTTGGTTTGGCGTGGTGTGCGACGAGGCGGCGGCCCTGGACCAAAAACAGGGCGCAACATTTTACGCCGCCGTCGTGGAGCCGGGGGGACGGACCATTGGTGACGTGCTGCGCAGCATTGCCGCGCATTACATCAGCGGCACGCCGAACGGCATCCGCATGGACGCGGACTCGGCGCTGATCTGGAGTCCCAGCCATTTCACCTGGATGGACACCAACTTTCCCGCTGGCACACCGCGCGAAGGCTACCCGATTGAAATCCAGGCGCTGTGGATTCGCCTGCTCCGGCAATTGGAACAAATCAGCGAAGGCGATGAACGGAAAAAATGGGACGGACTGGCCGACCGGGCAATGGCCTCGGTGGAAAACCTGTTCTGGCTTAAACAATTGGGATGGTATGCCGACGTGCTGATTGCCAAAGCCCGCGTCATCGCCCGGGATGCCACGCCGGATGACGCGCTCCGCAGCAACTGCCTGCTGATGGTCAGTCTTGGCCTCGTGACCGGTGAACGCGCAAAACGCTGTGTCGAGGCAGCACAAAAGTATCTGGTGGTGCCCGGCGCGTTGCGCTCGCTGGCGCCCTTGCCGGTTTCGGTCCCGCTGCCGATTAGCCGCGATGGACGGCTTTTGAACAATCCCGTCGAACCTTATTGGCCGCGCTACGAAGGTGACGAGGACACCCGCCGCAAACCGGCTTATCATAACGGCACCGCCTGGACGTGGACGTTCCCAATTTTCTGTGAAGCCCTGGCACAGGCGTGGAGTTTTGCGCCGGAATCGGTCGCGGCGGCCAAGGCGTATCTTGGCAGCGTGGAACAATTGATGAACACGGGTTGTCTCGGCCAAATTCCGGAAATTCTCGACGGCGACGCGCCACATGCACAACGCGGCTGCGATGCCCAAGCCTGGGGCGCAACCGAGGCCCTCCGTGTCTGGAAATTGCTCAACGAGGCTAAATCATTGCCAACCGGCGAAGCCAAGGCAAAATAGCGGCGTGAACTTCCGCGAGAAAATCGTTGCGTGGGATCAACTGTCGGAGTGGCGGAAAAAATTTCGCGCAACCGGCAAAAAGCTGGTCGTCACCAACGGCTGCTTCGACCTCCTGCATCCCGGCCACGTAACGTATCTGGAATCCGCCCGAAATCTCGGCGATGCGCTGCTTGTGGGGATCAACGGCGACGAAGCCTCGCGGCAGTTGAAGGGGCCGGGCCGGCCGGTGAATTCCGAGACCGACCGCGCCACCGTGCTGGCGGCATTGGAAAGCGTCACCGGCGTCTGCATTTTTGCCGAAAAAACGGCGACCCGGTTCCTGTCGGCGGCCCAACCGGAGATTTACGTCAAAGGCGGCGATTACACGTTGCACACGTTGAATCAGGAGGAGCGCCAGATCGTTGAACAAGCCGGTGGAAAAATCGTAATCATTTCATTCGTTCCGGGCAAATCCACCACCACCCTGCTGGAGAAAATTTCACGGCTCTGACCGGCGCGCGCACGCACATGAAAATTCTGGTCATCTCATTTGCAGGCAACGGCGACACGCTGTTCGCCACTCCGCTGATTCATGAGTTGCGCACCAATTTTCCCGACGCGACCATTGATGCGCTGGTCCGCTGGCCGGCCGCGAAGGGTTTGCTCGACGGCAACCCGCATCTCAACCACATCCACCAGACGGATCCGCTTTCCGGTTCCAAAATCAAATCGATGGCGTTTTTGGCAAAACTAAGTCGGCAACGATATGACATTTCCATCAACACCCATCCGCAAAGCCGGCGCCATTACCGGCTGCTGGCCAAATTCATCAACGCGCCGGCCCGCCTCGGCCATGAGTACGAATGTTCCGGTGCCCTGGACCGCTGGCTGACCAACCGGACCATTCCCCAGGATTACACCCGGCATTGTGTGGAAAACAATTTGTCCCTGCTGTCCCTGCTCAAGGTCAAGGCCTTGCTGCCTCAGCATCGATATGATGTTTTTTTGACGGATGCCGAACACATCTGGGCGGCGGATTTTTTGGCTGAACAGAAAATTTCAGGACGGCCCACGCTGGGAGTGCACGTCGGGTCGGGCGGGACTAAGAATCTCGCCTTGCGACGCTGGCCGCTGGAGCATTACCTGGAACTGGTCCGCCGGCTTCGCGCCGCCCGTCCCGAGCTGGCGATTTTATTCTTTGGCGGCCCGGACGAACAGGCCGATCATGAGCAGATCCGGCAGTCGGGTGATGCCGGGAACCTATTCTTCCCAAAAACCAAAAATCTCCGGCAAGCGGCGGCCCTGATCAAAAAATGCGATGCCTTTCTGAGCGTGGACACGGTGCTGATGCATATGGCGGCCGCCGTAAACGTACGCGGCCAAATCGTCATCGAAACCCCGACCTGGAACAAGCCCATTGAGCCGTACGGCAACCCGTTCCGGCTGGTCAAAAACCCGGCGGTGGCTGGACGCAACCTGGAATTTTATCGGTACGACGGGCGGGGCATTCAGGGAAGCGCGGAAGAATTGCGCCGGACCATGGCGGCGGTGACGGTGGACAACGTGCTGGCCGCGATCAACGAACAGATCTGAACCGCCACCGGCTACAGGCTAAAGCCGGCCGCCTTCGCGTCCGCGGCGAACATCTTGACGGTGTCCAGTGACAGTTCCTTCAAATCCATCCCCGTCATTTTAAGCGCCTTGGTCAGGATATCGTGCGGCACGGTCACAATCTCGCAGCCGCATTCGTCTGCCTGAAAAATGTTCAGCACTTCGCGGACGCTTGCCCAGAGGAGTTCCGCCTGGGGCAGTCCGGTCAACAGCTGTTTGCTCTCGCGCATGTGCGGCATCGGATCCACGCCGGTGTCGGCGATGCGGCCAGCAAACACGGACACGAACGCCGGCACCTTGGGATTCAGCGCCTTGGCCACCCCGGCCACCTGCTCCTGCGTCAGAATCGCCGTCAGGTTGAGCTTGATCCCCTCGGCGGCAAGTTCGCGAATCAGCGGCAACGCGGATTCGCTGCGCGTGTTCGTGATGGGGATCTTGACGTAGACATTCTTCGCCCAGTCCCGGATTTTCAGCGCCTGTCGCCGCATTTCGGGAAACTCATCGGAAAAGACCTCGAACGAAACCGGCTTGTCGGTGAGATGCTGCAGGATGTCGCGCGCAAAGGCCTCGAAATCCTTCAGGCCCGCCTTGCGCATGAGCGTGGGATTGGTGGTCAGCCCCTTGATGAGCGGATTGGCATACAATTGGAGCATCCCCGCCTTGTCCGCGCCGTCGGCGAAAATTTTTACTTTGAGGCTGGCCAGTTTTTTCATGCGTTGTTGTGATTGCTTGCGCCTCGAAAGATAATGCCGATGTGCCAATGTTCAACTTATTTCCCGCCGGCCAGGATGATCTCCGCCGCCGCCAGCAAATCCTTCGCCCGGAAATCCGGCTGCCGTTTTAACTCCTCAGCGTAGCCGCGATCGATGAAAATCGTGCGGCAACCCGCCGCGTGGCCGCAGTCAATGTCCCGCCAGCGATCGCCCACCATCCAGCTTCGGGCCAGGTCGATGCCCAGTTCCTGCGCGGCGCGCAGCAGCATTCCCGGCTTGGGCTTGCGGCAATCGCAGTCGGATGCGTCCTGCCCGGGATGGTAACAAACTTCGACGCGGTCAATCGGCAGCCGGCGGCACATTTCCGTGTGAATGGTTTCGACCATTTCCTGCTTGAGCGTACCGCGTCCCACATCCGGCTGATTGGTGGCCACGACAAGCAAAAATCCAGCCTGCTTGAGCCTCATACACGCGGCCGGAACCTCGGGAAGAATTTGGAATTCACCCAGATTTCTGGGCGGATACGGTTTGCTGTCGCGTTCCAGCGCCCGGTTGATCACACCATCGCGGTCGAGAAAAACGGCGCGCTTGAGTTCGGAACTTATTTTGTGCTCTCCCATTTGGTTTGAGCAACCTTGAGTTTGGGATGCGAAACGAAGAGGTGCCAGATGACGGCTTGAAAGGCCTCGCTGTGCGGGGTCACATGCGTCGGATTGACCGTCGGCACGATTACGCAGGCGTTCGCTTCCTTGGCTGTGTAACCCCCATCGCGCCCAACGATCCCAATCACCGATGCTCCGGCCTGCTTGGCGATCTGGATCGCGCTCACCAGGTTGGGGCTGACGTTTTTCTCGAGATTGCCGCCACCGACCGAAAAGATCAGCAGGCCGTCCTTGGCATTGATGCGGCTGCCCTTGAGCCACTCGGAGAAAACCGTCGCCCAGCCCTCGTCATTGGTGCGGGCGGTTAGTTCGGAAACGTTGTCCGTGGGCGCGTAGGCCTCGAAGCCGCAGATTTTGCGAAAATCATTCACGGCGTGGCCGGCGTTGCCCGCGCTGCCGCCGACCCCGAGGATGAACAGCCGCCCGCCGCGGTCGCGCACACGCGCAAGTTCGTCAGCGCATTTTTCCACCGCAGCCGCGTTCAACTGGGCGGTGACCTGCTGGACTTCGTCGAGGAATTGTTTGGCAAAGCTCATGGTGATTTTGATTGTAACAGCGATTCCAGTTCCGCCAAGCCCGCAGGTGAACCCATTTCGTAAAAGCGCTCCCGGACTTCGTAGCCAGCCAGCTGCTTTTCCCGGACCAGCCGGCCCATGACCTCCGCCAGGTCGAACGGCTGGTCGGCGGAATATGATTCAAACACCGTGGCCTTGAACAGGCTCAGACCGTAGTCGATGTGCTGCATGTCCGGCCGCCGGTTTTTCTTGTCGTAAACCGCAATTTCACCGTCGCGGAAAACGACGTTGCTGGTGTCGTAGCGTCCTTCATTGCGGTAGACCGTCATCAGGCCGAGCTTGCCGCTGCGATGAAAACATTCCGCTACCGGACGGTATTCGATGGGCAGATAGGAATCGCCGTAGAGCACGAAGAACTCCCGGTCCAGCAACGGCAGGGCGCGTTTGATCGCACCGCCCGTGCCCAGCAGTTTCGGTCCGTCGAACGAATAATCGAGCTTCACGCCGTAAGCCGAGCCATCGCCGAAATCGCGCTGAATCATTTCGCCGAGATAGCCGATACACAGCACCGCATGGCGGATGCCGCGAGATCGGAGCAGGTCGAGCTGGTGGGCCAGAAAGGGTTTGCCCGAGACCGGGACGAGTGATTTGGGAATTTTTTCGGTGATGGGCCGCAATCGCGTGGCGAGTCCGCCCGCGAGGATGGCGACGGGAATTTTAGAAAACGAGTTGTCCATAATGTGACCAGGCGTCCGGCAAAAAATATGGCGAATGCGTTTTGGCATTCTGCCGCCGTTTTCCAACTTTGCGGATCCAACGCCAAATCAAATCTGCCAAATGCGCAAATGCCTCAACATCGTAGTCCAAACCCGTTGGCGCGGAGAAATCTTTTGCCCAATAAATGCGCCCGTAAATTCTCCGCTCAAGAAAACTCCTGCTGAATTCCATTATCGGCGCAGCGGACGAATTAGAGACGTAAAACTTTCCTGCACGCGCCAGCGGACATTTTGGGCCACCTGTTTGCGCATACTGGGGCAACCAACCAAATGATTGCGGCCAAATTTGAAATCCTGCGCCTGGAATCTGCCGTTTTTCCCAATCTTCAATCCACAATTCTTCAATGGAGTTGGCGAATGATTGAAAAACTTTTATGGGCGTGACGTTTTGAATGAAACGCAGCAACTCAATTTCGTCTGCGGGAGTCGTTGCGAGTTGAAGTTGGCGTCCCACAGCGCAAAAAATTTAGGAGATCACCAGCTTCGTTCCCTCGAAATCGAACCGGAATCGGACCTCCTTGAGGCCGGCCGGGCGCATTGCGTGGCGCAACCGGGCCTTGTCCTCGGCATAAAACATCAGGAAGCCGCCGCCGCCGGCCCCGATGAGCTTGCCGCCCAGCGCGCCGCTGGCCATCGCGAGGTCATACCATTCATTGATCTTCGGATTGCTCATGCCGCCGCTGCGCTGTTTCTTGCGCTGCCAGTGCACGTCCATGAGCCGCGCGAATTCGGGCAAATTGTCAGATTCCAGCGCCCGCTGGCTTTGCAGGCCGAGGTCCTTGACGAAATGCAGGTTCTCGATCATGGACTTGTCGTCCGATTTCGATTTCTGATCCTGCTCCTTCAAAATGCCCGAGGCCGAGCGCGAATAGCCGGTGAAGAACAGCAGCAGATTATCCTCGAGATTGGCGCGTGTCTCCTCGGAAAGCTTCAGCGGCCAGGCCTCGACCTTGCCGCCGGGCAGAAATTTAAAACAGGTGATGCCGCCGTACGCCGCGATGTACTGGTCCTGCTTGCCGATGGGTTCCTTGAGCCGGTCCAGTTCGACTTCACACGCCTGGGCCGCAAGTTCGGCAGGGTGCACCAGGTTCTTCTTGTGGGCGTGGAGCGCCTTCAACAGCGCGGTGGTGAAACTGCCGGATGAACCCAGTCCGGTCCCGGCCGGGATGTCCGCCATCGAGGTCAGCTCCAATGAACGTCCTTCCAGTCCGACCAGCGCGAACGCCTCACGGATGATGGGATGTTTCAATTTTGCCGCCTCCGGAACTCGTTCCAACTCCGAATACTTGACGATCAGGTCCGCCACGAACGTTTCGTGCAGCGTGATGTAAACGTATTTGTCGATTGCCGCGGCGATGAGGAAGCCGCCGAATTTTTCGTAATACGAGGGCAGATCCGTCCCGCCACCGCCGAGGGTGATGCGAAGGGGTGAGCGTGCAATGATCATTTCAAAATAGGATTTAGGGTTTTGCCGAAGCGGAGTCAAAGGCAAATCCGCTGTTCCGATAAAGTTGCTCGACGATTTGAAGCGCGGCGCGCGCCTCCGCCAAACCGGCATCCGGCTTCCGTCGATGCCGGATGTCTTCCTCGAACTTCATCATTTCGATCCGCCACGATTCGTCCGGGCCGGGGAATTCGTACAGCTTGGTGTCGGGCGGGCCCATTTCCGGCTTCATCTGGTAATGATATAATTTCTCGACACCGTAACTGCCGCCCAACCCTTCGATGTGCAGCTTGGTGTTGCGCCCGTAGATTTCGAGGGAAAACAGGTTTTTCCATTCGGTGCAGCTGACGTGCAGCCACGCCGTCTGGCCGCCGACCGTCCGCAAATTCAAAAAGGCATTGTCGTCCACGGGCATGTCCCAGAAATACGTCGCAGCCTGTCCCTCCACGCGGGTGAAGGGACCAAGAAACCAGCCAGCCAGATCGATCAGATGAATGCCCTGATCAATCAATTCACCGCCGCCGGACAGCTTCGGATCGGCGCGCCATTCCTTGTCGTACCCGACGCGACCACCATGCCCGTAGCGGCCGCGGAGGAACATCAATTCGCCCATCACGCCGGACTCGAAAATTTCCCGCGCCTTGATAAAGGCTGGATGATAGCGGTGATTGAATCCGACCCGGACACAAACGCCGTGTTTGTCCGCCAAGGCGATCAATTCATCGATCTGCCGGACCGAGATGCCCGCCGGCTTTTCAACGATGACATGTTTTTCCGCGCGAATGGCGGCGGCAGAAACCTCTGCCAGGGCGGAATTGATGGTCGCGACAATGACCGCTTCCACGTTGGGATCGGCGACCGCTTCTTTGAAATCCACGACCGCTCGGCCGGTTTTGGCAAGCTTCACCAATTCTTCGGCACGCGCAAGATTGGTGTCGCACGCCACGGCCAAGGCTGACCCGGGCAGCAGGCCGGCCAGGCGTTTTTTTCCGATCAATCCGCAACCGACAATGGCGTATTTCATTTGTCGCCCCAGGTTTTGCCGCGGTCCTTCGGCACAATGCGGCGCAGCGTGTAAATATCGCCGCCCAGATCACCTTTGAATTCGTGCAGTTTTTGCCACGGGTCCCACTGGGCACTGATGAGCCGGCCGGTGATGCCATCGCTTTGCGCACTGGCAAGATAGACCGCGAGGTTCGCGCCCAGTTCCAGCGGCGTGGCGCCCTTGTCCTTCCATTGCCGGTTCTTCTCGTAAAACGCGGCGCCGACCTTTTCGGGTCCGGCGGCCAGGACCTCGTCCACTAGTCGGGTCGCCAAGGCGCCCGGCGCGATGGCGTTTACATCCACGTGAAAGGGTTTCAACTCCTCGGCCAGGGTTTCCATCAGCCGCACAACGGCAGCCTTCGAGGCGGCGTAGGCACTGATGTTCGGCAGCGGGTTGGTCGCGCCACCACCGCTGAGAACAATGATTTTGCCCCGGCCATGCTTCTTAAAATGGGGAATGATGGCACGGCACGGCAGCAACACCCCGTAAAGATTGATGTCCAGGGCGCGCCGCCATTCTTCGAGCGGAACGGACTCCGTCGCACCCATCGGGCCGTAAATTCCAGCATTGAGCACCAGTGCTTGAAGCGAACCTAGTTCGTGCAACGCGAACGCGACAAGGTCGTTCACTTGAGCTTCGCTGGAAACGTCGCAGGACTGGGCATAGACCTTTTGGGCGGGGTATGTTTTTGCCAGTTCGTCCCGTGTGGCAAGCAGTTCTTTTTCATTGCGGGCGCACAAGACCACGCTGGCGCCTTCGCGCAGGAAATGCCCGGCGATGGTTTTGCCGAGTCCCTGGCTGCCGCCGGTGATGAGCGCATTGAGGCCTTTAAGTTTCATGATCCAGCACGACCAACGGAAAGATGTTCGATGGCGGGGAGGCTTTTCAATTCCTTTTCCAGAAAACGGTTGGCGTCCACAAATACCGGCTGGCGCATGGCCGGAACAATTCCCGCCCAGTCCGCCTGACGGAATTCCGGCCACTCGGTGCAAATCACCGCGGCGTCCGCGCCGGCCAGCGCTCCGGCGATTTGCGAATCGACCAGCACCCGGGCGAGCTCGGCGGGCAATTGTTTCACCGCCGGGTCAAAGGCATGAACCTCCGCGCCCGCCGCCAGCAAATTCTGGCATAATTCCACCGCCGCGCTGCGTCGAAGCGTGTCTGTGTTAGCCGTGTAAGTCAGACCGAGTACGGCGATCTTCTTTTTCTGCAAATTCCCAAGTCGTGATTGCAACCGCCGCAGCGCCCAGCCGCGGTGCAGGTCGTTGCTCTGTTTGATGGCCGGAATCACGGAAATCATTTCGTGCTTGTCGGCCGCCAGTTTGGTCAGCGTGACGACATCGCGAGCGAGCGTGCCGCCGGCGAAGGGCCCGCCCGGTCCGAGATAAGCCTTGGGTCCGATGCGCGGTTCGCTTTTCAAGCCGGCGGAAACCTCCTTCGCGTCTGCGCCGACATGTTCGCCCAATCGCGCGATCTCGTTGATGAACGTGATGGAAAGCGCGAGAAATGAATTCAGGGCGTGCTTCACCATCTCGGCCGATTCGGTGCGCATGAAGATGATTTGCGAGGTGAACGGGGCGAACAGCTTTTCCAGCAACGTCTTTTTGGTTTCATCGCGAACCCCGACAACGACCCGTTCAGCCTTTTCAAAGGCATCCAGCGCCTTGCCGAGCCGGAGATTTTCGGGGGAACAAGCGAAATGAAACTGCGGAAATTCGGATTCCAGGGCACGACAGGTGCCGACGGGCAGTTGCGCGGAGATCAACACCAGCGCGCCTTTGGGCAGATGCGGCAAAGCGCGACGGAGGCGGCCGAGAACAAATGCAATGTCTGATTCGTCGTTTTCGTTGACGGGCGTATCACAGCAAAGCCAAAGAACGTCGGCATGGGCGCATGCACTTTTCGGATCGGTGGTAAACGACAGCTTTTTTGCCGCCAGCCCGGCGGCGATGAGTTCATTTAGTCCGGGCTCAAGCAGCGGGGCCTGGCCGGAATTCAATCTGGCGATGACCGGCTCGTCGAAGTCCAGTCCGATGACCTGGAAATGCCGACCGCAGCAGGCCGCGGTGACTGAGCCAAGATGCCAGAGGCCGAGGACCGTGACATTCATCGGCGTTGGAGCACCCACTGGTTCTGCCGGAGCCATTCCAGGGTGCGCACGATGCTTTGTTCGATGGTGAGCGTGGTTTTCCAGCCGGTGGTGCGAATTTTTTTCGTGTCGAGAAAAATGAACGGGTTGTCACCGACCCAACCCTTGTTGCCGCCGGAATACTCGAGATGGGGTGTGAGGCCGAGGGCTCCGCAAATGAAGCCGACGGAGTCGTTAACCTGCACGTATTCGTCCGTGCCGAGGTTGTAAGTCTCAACGCCATGTTTGGCTTGTTTGGCCGTGTTCCGGCTCAAAACGTGGAGCATCGCGTCCAGGCAGTCGCCGATGTACAAATAGGATTTCCGCTGCGCGCCATCACCCAGGATTTTCAGGTGTCCGGGGTGGGCAACCAGTTGCTTGTAAAAATCCAGCACGTGACCGTGGGTGTAGCGTTCCCCGAGAATCGAGACAAAACGGAATATGTAACCCTCAAACTCATAGCCTTCGCAGTAAGCCTGGATGAATCCCTCGCAGGCCAGCTTGGAAGCAGCGTATAGCGAGGTCTGGACTGGAAACGGATGGTTTTCCGGAGTCGGAATGATCTCCGCCTCGCCATAGACGCTGCCGGTGGAACTGAAGGCGATGCGCTTGATGCCATTGGCGCGCATGGCTTCGAGCACATTGAAGGTGGCGACGGCATTTTGCTGGAGGTCCTTGTGCGGATGGTCAAGCCCGAAGCGGACGTCGGCGTTCGCCGCCAGATGAAACACGGTGGTGCAACCGGCCATTGCCCGGATCAACGCGGACAAATCCAGACAATCGCCCTCGACCAGTTTGAATTTGGGGCGGGTCAACGCCGACTCCAAAAATTCGCGCTGGCCGGTGGAAAAGTTGTCCCAGCCGACAACGTGCCTGCCGTCGGCAAGCAGGCGGTCAACCAGATTGCTGCCAATGAAGCCGGCGGCGCCGGTGACAAAAACCTTTTCCATGATCGGAGGTGCAGCCTAGTGAAAAAGGACTGGTCCCGCCAGCCCTTTTGGGTGGAAAACTGGCAAAAGGCCATTTGACAATTTTGTGCGCCCAATTGTAATCTCACGTCGAAGCGCTGGTGCGCAAAAGAACGGCATTGCCGGGTGTTTATCATAACGAAAATGCAGGGGCGGCGTTGAGCCTTTCTCCCAAACAATTCAACGACTTTACCAACCCTTAATCATCAAGAATATCAGGTTACGGCCGGATTGGGTGACGGCAAGCAAAAGACTGAATCAATGAATGCACGAATCATCAATACCATCCGGAAGTTCGTTCGCAGCCGTGGCTTCGATGTGGTGCACTATTGTCCACTCCATCCGTACCTGCATAAAGTCGACCTGGTCCTTGATGTGGGGGCCAACCTGGGGCAAACCTACGATTTTTTCCGCGAAGCGGGATATCGTGGAAAAATTGTCAGTTTCGAGCCGAACCCGCAGGTGTTTGGGCAGCTACAGCAAAAACCGGGTTTTGACTGGGAGAAGCAGCAACTGGCGCTTTCCAGCAATGCCGGTGAAGTGGAATTCTTCGTAACCAGCGACTCGGGTTACAGCGGGCTGCACCCGCATTTGTCCAAGCCGGCCTTGGAAAAGATCAAGGTTCGCACCCAGCGACTGGATCAAATCTGGAAGTGGGATGCCCGTTCGGTTTTTTTGAAAATTGACACCGAAGGCCATGATCTTGAAGTCGTCAAAGGTGCCACCGGAGTGCTGGACAGGATCAAATACATCATGGTGGAAACAGCCCTGATTGCGAGATATGAGCGGGAGCCAATCCTCAATGAAGTGGTAACGTCACTGGCTGAATTTGGTTTTCATGTCTGCAAGATCCAGACGGTTTACACCGAGCCGGACGGGAGCGGTGACAAAGCGATGGACCTGGTGTTTTGCCGGAGCCAAGCGATATAGGCCCGGCCAAGGCGCGGCCTGGTTAAAGGCGATGCTTCCCCAATTACGAATTGGCCGGGACCGCGGGTTTGTCTGCCGGCACAGCCGGGTTGGCGGCGGCACGCTGTTCCAGCCAGCGCCGGTCAATGGGGCTGTAGAAAGTGCATTCCAGACAGGTTTCCGGACGCTTCCCGGAATAGAATCCCTTGATGACGTTCCAAGCCCGGTCACTTCTGGAAATTTCTGCGAGTGAGTTTTCACGGATATTGCCGACCACCAGATCGTCAAGGTCATTGCGCGTGAGCCGGCAACCGCAAAGACGAACGTTGCCGTCATGGCGGACGGCGAAGTTGAAAAGATTTTTGCAGGGCACATTCAATGGCGGCGGCAGTTTGCGCAGCCGCATGAAACCACTCATGTCGGTCGGCTGGATGGTGCCGCCCCAATTGTCAAAATCGACGGTAAAATTGATGCGGACCTTTTCCGACAGGTAAGGTTTTATGTTCTCGGCAAAATCCTTTGACCGGACAATTTCGCTGGGCTTCTCCGAATTGCGAAACCGGATGACCACGCGGGAAGGTTCGCCTTTGGAACGATTGTATTCGAGCAGATTACGGACGCCGGACATGGCCTCGTCATAATGTTTGACCCCGTAGACCTTTTCGTAGACCTCCCGGCTCGTGCCCTGGGTGCTGATGAAAACGCCGCCGATGCCAAGGTCGATCAGCTTTTTATAGGTGTCGTTGCGATTCAACAGGATCGCGTTGGTGGTCAGGACAACGTCCTTGATGTGGGCTTGGTTCACCGCATAGTCCACTTTTTCCAACAAGCCGGGGTCCACCAGCGGATCGCCAACCACCGGCGTGAGGTCAAGGCTCTGGCCGCCAACCGCCGCCCATTCATCCACCGCCTTTTTGAAAACGTCGAACGGCATGATGCCGGTCTGGAGGGTTTTGTTCGCAACGACCTTGGGATAGGCACAAAAGGAACATTTGGCGTTGCAAATGTTCGTCACGCCCGTCACCAGCGTCGAGGACGGCTCCAGATGCCGGTATTCCCAAAGCTCCTCCGGAGAAACCGTGTTTTTGGAAACCCGCCGGTATTTGGAGCCGCGCCAGTAGTTTTGGACATAGAAGGCACCCCAATAGACCAGATCGGCGGCAAAGCCATTGGTATGCACGGCGTGGTAAATGCGCCAGCCGAGTTTTTGAGCGAATTTCTTCATTCAATCTGCACTACAGTCAGTAAGTATAACTACATTTTTTCATTACAACAGTCAAACAGTCGCTCGACGATGTTTCCGGAAACGCCGCCTTGGGCGAGTCGACCCTGCCGCCGGAGCCGCATCTTCCTTGACTGGGCCGGTGGACTCCGGATAGGTTTTATAATTAACCACTCACTTTTTTAATCATGGACGACCTGGCCACCAACCAACTGAAAGCCGAAGTCAAAGCATTCTGGAACCGCCAGTCCTGCGACACGGAACAGGCCGGCTCCCAAAAATTCTCGCGCGAGTATTTTGAGGAAATCGAGCAATTCCGTTATACCACCCAGCCCTTTATTCATTCGTTCGCCCAGTTTACCCGGTATCATGGCAAGCGGGTGCTGGAAGTCGGTTTTGGCGCGGGCACGGACTTCATCCAGTGGCTGCGGGCGGGGGCCATCGCTACCGGGATTGATTTGACCGAGGAGGGTCTCGCCAATCTTACCCATCGGATAAAGGTTTACGGCCTGCCGGAACCGGAGCGGTTGCAGGTCGGTGATGCTGAACAGTTGACGTTTCAAAGCAACAGTTTTGATCTGGGATATTCCTGGGGTGTTCTACATCACACTCCGGATACGGAAAAAGCCATCGGGGAATTGGTTCGGGTGGTGCGTCCCGGCGGCGAAATAAAAATCATGCTTTATAACCGGTACTCGCTCTGCGCCTTTCATTGCTGGGCAAAGTACGCGTTGTTGAAAGGGCGGCCGTGGAAGAGTTTGCGCTGGGCATTGTGGAACCATCAGGAAAGCATCGGCACCAAAGCCTACACCCGGACCGAAGTGCATCGGATGTTGTCGGCGCTGAACCTGACGGACATCCGGATGGAAGCATTCATGATGAACACCGATGGCATGATCCACAAAGCGCCGCCCATTTTCCACCCGCTTGCGCGGTCGGCGGTGGCCCTCATGCAAAGCTGGTTCGGCTGGTATCTGGCCATATCCGCCCGGAAACCTTGAGCCAGCCGGCCCCGGCCGCGAGCCATAAGGAATTTGTAAGGAACGACTGATGTTTTCATAAACAGCTTCTGAATTGGTTCTTGCGTTGGATTCTTGGTTTCACAATAATTTTTTTCTATGTCAAACCTGAAAAAGCTCTCGGTATTTGGTCTGGGCAAGCTCGGTGCCTGCATGGCCGCCACGTTCGCCCAACGGGGTTTTAATGTGCTGGGGGTGGACATCAATCCCGGGGCAGTGGCCAAGATCAATGCCGGCCAGCCGCCCGTGGACGAGCCCTTGCTGGCCAAAACCATGCGGGCCGCCGGCCGGCGACTGCGGGCCTCAACCAAGGCCAGCGATGCCGTGGAAACCGACGCCTCATTTTTTATTGTCCCCTCGCCCAGCCTTCCGGACGGCAGTTTTTCGAACGAATTTCTCATGCGGGCCATGCAACCGGTCGCCCAAGCGGTAAAGGCGGCGCGCAAGAAGAACCATCTGTTCATTGTCAGCTCAACCACCACCCCCGGTTCCTGCCGACGGGTGATCATCCCCATGCTGGAACAGCAGATCGGCGGCAAATGCGGGAAGGATTTTGGCTTTTGCTACAACCCGGAATTTATCGCGCTGGGCAACGTCGTCCGCGGGCTGCTGGAACCCGACATGGTGTTGATTGGCGAGTCGGATGCCCGCTGCGGGGCCTTGCTGGAGGCGCTTTACAAAAAGCACAACACCAACCGCCCGAAGATTGCGCGGATGTCCATCACCAGCGCTGAACTGACCAAGATTTCCGTCAACAGCTACGTTACCACCAAGATCAGCTTCACCAACCAGCTGCGCATCATCGCCGAGCAATACGAGGACACCAACATCCATGCCATCCTGGATGCCATCGGCGCGGATTCGCGGATCGGGCACAAGTATCTGCGCGCCGGCCTGAGCTATGGCGGCCCCTGTTTTCCGCGGGACAACCGGTTGGTGTCCTACGCGGCCAAACAGGTCGGACTAAGCGCACCGCTGGCCGAGGCCACGGATGCCGTGAACGAGATGACCAAGGAGCGCCTGGCGCAGAATGCCCTGGCGAGCGTGAAGCCGGGTGAAGTGGTCGCCGTCCTGGGCATGGCGTACCGGCCGAACAGCTACATCGTCGAGGAATCGGCCGGCTTGCACGTGGCGCAAATGCTCAAGCATCATGGCTGCCGAGTGGTGGTGCACGATTACGCCGCCAACATCACAAACTGTCCAAGTCTGCTCGAATTTGAGGTTCTGGCCGATCCGGCCAAACTGAAGGAGGACAAACGCGTCAAGGCGGTGGTGATTTGCTGCGACTGGGCCGGCTACGGAAAAATTGGTCTCCCCGCCGGGGCCAGGGTATTTGACCCGTGGGGCGTGCGCTTGCCGCCGGAGCGAAAAAAGCGCGTCTGAAGCCTCAACTCGCGCCGCTTTTTTCCATCCCGATATGGCGACCCGCAAACGACTGGACCTCCGGAAAAGCACCTGGATCTGTGGTGCGACCTATTCTGGCAATACCCGGCATGGCACTTCCGATATCGCGGTATTGCGCGCCGGCGGAACGAAAATATTTTTGTTTGAAGGCGGCCAGGATCCCGACGAGATGGAAGCGCTCCGCAAGATTTTGTGGGAGCGGGACGAGCATGTCATTCTCTCATGGCTTACCCCGGGGGAACTGGCAACGATCCAACCATTGCTGCGCGACCGGAAAAATTTTTCCATCGTCGGCGATGATTGGTGGCTCATGCCTTATTGGTACACCCGGGAAGCCGACTATATCCTGTTCCGAAAATACCACGGGCTGGCCGTGCGGCTGGGACATCTGCCTTTTGTGAACGGGGACCGCCCGCCCCTGCTGGTGAATCCATTTCCATATCAGCTGTCGAAGTACTCAATGACCATCAGCCTGCTGCGCCCGGCGGCCCTCGCCGCCTCGCCCTTTTTGGAGGTCCGCAACTGGTGGCGGAAGCGCAGCGATCCGGTCGTCCCGGAAAAATGCATTTATCTGCCTTTTGGCATCAATGCAGCGGACGTGCCGCTCAAGAACGAAAAAATCCAGTACGACTTCGGCAACACTTCTGGGGCCATGGGCCTGTGGTTCATGCGCGATCCCCATGCGCCGGCCCGTTACACCTGCGCAAACCTGTATCATGATCGCAGGCGGCTGGTTGACTTGCTGGCCAGTTTTGAAAATGATCCCTTCGCCTTCTACGATTGCCGGCGAGAGAAAAATTATTACATGCCATGGGACCTTTATCTCCAGAAGACCCAGCAGTGCCGCTTCGTGGTGGTCTCCGGTGGCTTGCATGACGCGGCCCTGCCCAAATTTCTCGAATACGCCTGCATGGGCGTGCCCATGATCGGCCGGGCGGTGCCGCTGGAGCATCCCTGGCAGGAGGATGTCATCTTTCCGGTGGACATGATGGGGGTCACCCGCAAACAACTGAAACCGCTGTTGCTGCAGGCACTGGAACGCTATCCGGTCATGCGGGAAAGGGCGCTGAACGGGCGTGAACGGCTGTTGAAACTTTACCACTTCGATAGGATTTTGGACATGGCCCAGGCCCAGGTTGACGGGCAATCCATACCGACCGATTATGTGAGGTATCCGGTCACCCAAGCCTCGGCTCATCCATCAACACCGGTTGAACCTGCTCATAATTGATCCGGGGCGCGGCATGAAACCACCCCCCTCCAGCAGTTCCAAGGCCGCCCCGTCAAAGGGGGGACGGCTTTTGCGGAGCGGCATCATTTTTTCCGCCATCAGCCTGCTCGCCACCTTCACACATTATATCTTTCAAATCATCGTCAGCCGACAACTCGGCAATGCAACCGGTGAATATGGCCTCGTCCTTTCCACCATCACCTTCGTCGGCTTTCTCGGACTGCCTCTGGCCATCGCCACGCAGGCCGTCACCCACTACATCGCGCGGTTCCATTTCAGCGGTGACGACTCGAGGTTGCATGGCCTGCTGGCCGGCTGCCGCAGATTTCTTTTTCACATCACCCTCACCGGCTCGGTCCTCGCCATCGTTCTGGTGAAACCGTTGGGGGATTTTTTCCATATTCCACGAATCAGTCTCACGCTCATCGCCCTTGCGTGTGTGTTGGGCGGGCTTTGGGGCGCCTATGCAACCGCGCTTTGCCAGGGACTCGCCTGGTTCAAACGGCTGGCTTTCATCGCCCTGTTGAGCGCCCTGGTGCGGGTGGTATTTGGCTGGCTCACCACGAGAATCTGGCCCATGGCCGAATGGGCAGTCCTGGCTTCGGCCGTCATGCTGCTGGCCAATCTGGTTTTGCTGTTTTGGAAAAAAGATTTTCCGCGCCGGACCGACACCGCCATTTCGCCGTGGAACCGGGAATTTGTCCAGTTTCTCGTCGTCAGCGCCGCCTTCATTGTCGGCTCCAATTTTTTCAGCCAGGGCGATCTGCTCGTGGCCAACAAATTCTTTTCGAAAAGTGATCTGGACGCCTACGGATCCGCGGGATTGCTTGCCCGGGCTTTGCCCACGGCCGTTGGCCCCTTGCTGGCCGTCCTGTTCACCCATCGTTCCGGCCAGCACCACGGTGATGCGTTGCGCGAGCAGTTGAAACTGCTTGGTCTGTACGCGTCCGGCTTGCTCATCGGGGCCGGCTGCCTGATGGTATTGAAAACGTTTGCCCTGCAACTGCTGCATCGGAACACGCCGGATGCCGCCGCCATGATCGGTCGGTTTTCCATCACCATGGTTTTCGTCGGCTTGCTTCAGTCGCTGGCCATGTGGTCGCTGGCCAGCCGTTGGATCAAACTTTCATTGCTCTATGGCGGGCTCGGCATTGCCTACTGGATCACCCTGCTGGGCCTCGGCAAATCACCGGCGGATTTGCTGCGCCTGATGCCGGTCGCGGCCGGGAGTGTCTTGGTCATTTTGTTTGCTTTTTGGGTGTGGACCATGCGCAAGGGCATGACGATTCAGCCGGAATGATCCGGAGCTCTCTGCCGCTTGACGCTGGCTGTCCTTGCTTCCAGTATGTTGGAACATCTGAAAACAAATTTAAAACTGACAATAATGTTTACGTCTCCGATGTCCGTTAATTGAAGCCCGAAATGGTCAATGGGAAGATGATGGCACCAACATTTTGAAATGAATCCAAACGCAGGACTCGTCGGCACGGCAAGAAAACTCGTCCGGAAACTGGGATACGACGTCGTCCACCATCAGGATTTTGGCGTGCTGCTGCGGCATCTGGCCATCGACCTCCTGATTGACGTCGGGGCCAACGAAGGCCAGACCCGGGACAAGGTCCGGCTCAGCGGCTATCAAGGGCCGATCGTCAGCTTCGAGCCGCACCCGGAATGCTTTCAACGTCTGTCCAGCCGTCCGGATGAATTTCAGAACTGGCGGCGGCTCAACATTCCGCTCGGTCTGGAGGACAAGGATGATCTCCTGTATTTTGGACACACCACGAACCAGGCTTCCCTCTCAACCGGAGCCCTCAGCGGTCCGCAGTACGGATCCATTCCCGTGCGGGTGCGCTCGCTGGACAGCCTGTGGCCCGAACTAGGGCTGGATGCCTATCAGCGTTCCTTTTTGAAAATTGACGCCGAGGGCCTCGACTTCCAGATCCTGAAAGGCGCCCGAAACCGGTTCGACCGGATCGCCGGCGGCATGGTGGAACTGCGACCCATTCCAGAATACAGCGCGGAAAGCCCGATGGTTGAAGTACTGTCCTTCCTGTCGGAAAACGGCTTCGTGGTCTGCCGGATCGACCTGGCCACTTTCGACACGCAGACCGGCGTCGGCACCTCGTTTGACGTGACCTTCTGCAAATGGTCGATCCTGAAGAAACCATAGGGCCGACGCCTGCTGTACCGCTTGACGCCGACTTGGGTGGTCGCCAGCATGCCGGGGAACAATGACGCAATCGATGGCCACAAATCTTCCGAAGGTGACCTTCATCATGCCCACGCTCAACGTGGAAGCGTTGCTGGACAACGTCCTGTCATCCATCGCCCGTCAGACGTACCCGCGCGACCGCTACGAAATCATTCTTGCGGACGCGCATTCCACCGATTGCACGCGTGACATCGCAAAAAAGTACGGTGTCATTGTCATCGACGACAACGGCAAGAACATGGAGGAGGGCAAACGCCTGGCGCTCCAGCATGCGACCGGAGAGTTCATCGTTTTTGTGGACGCGGACAACGAAATCACCCATCCCGATTACATCGAACTGGCTGTGAAGGCCCTGGCGGCCAACCCGCAGGCGCTCGGCGTTGAAAGCTACTATCTGCCATCGCCCAAAATGAGCTCCTTCTGCGCCTACCTCACGCACCGGCTGCACATCAGCGACCCGATTGCGTGGCTGATGAGCACGAATCCAAAACTGGTGGCGCGCGAAGGCGAGGTGGAGCGCTGGGTTCTGCCGGGCGATTCCCTTTCCTATCCCCTGGGCGCGAACGGGTTTGTTTTTCGCCGGTCCGATTTGGAATCGGTGAAGGCCAACGAACATTTTCAGGACACGCACGCGGCGCTGCATCTCATGCGCGAGGGCAAACGCGAATGGCTGCGGATTCGGGGTCGCGGCGTGCATCATTTTTATGTCCAGACCCTCTGGCGCTTCGTCCAGAAACGCCGCCGGGCCACCGTGCATTTCCTCCGCGTCCAAGAGGAGGCGAAAACCAATTGGATGAAGGAAAAACCTCCGGTGCCGCTCTGGCTGGCCGGCGTCTATTGCATCACCTTCGCCGGTCCGCTGTGGCATACGTGGCGCGGTTTGATTCGGGATGGCGATGCCTGCTGGCTCTGGCATGTGCCGGCCTGCCTCGGCAGCGTGATCGGTGACGCTTGGGGGGTGTGGACTTACAAGCGGCGGGGCAAGGACAAATCGCTTATCGCGGAATTGAAAGTGAAACAGACGCTGAAGCGGAACTGAGCCGGCGTGGCTTCAATTCTTGGCGCTCAGGGCGGCCAGGTCCGCCTGGGTCATTTCGGTGATCATTTGTTCGAAGGAGATTACCGGCTGCCAATTCAGCAGACGTCCGGCCTTGGCGGCATTGCCCAACAGGCGTTGGGGTTCGACCGGCCGCAACAGCTTCGGATCGCGCTTCACATGCTGCCGCCAATCCAAACCGGCCACCCGGAAAGCGATCTCAACCACGTCCTGGACGCTGTGCAGCCGGCCGGTGGCAAAGACAAAATCCTCGGCCGCGTCATGCTGCAGCGCCAGCCACATGCCACGCACGTAATCGTAGGCGGATCCCCAATCGCGCTGCGCGCTGGTGTCGCCCAGCATCAGTTCCTGCTGGCTCCCCGCCTTGATCGCCGCCGCGGCCCGGCAGATTTTCCGGGTCACGAAATTCTCGCCCCGGCGCGGCGATTCGTGATTGTAAAAAATGCCGTTGACGGCGAACGTCCCGAACGTTTTGCGATAGATCCGCACCATCTGAGTGCCGAATGCCTTGGCACAACCGTAAGGCGTCACCGGCGCGATCGGCGTGGTTTCGTCTTGTGGCGATTGTTCCGGGCTGCCGAATATTTCGCTGGAACTGGCGTGAAAAAAACGCGGCGGTTTGGGCAATTGCCGGGACATTTCCAATAATCGAAGGGTGCCCAGGCCCGTGACCCGGCAGGTTTCCTCGATTTTTTCGAAACTCTGGCCCACATGGCTCAGGCTCGCCAGGTGGTAGACTTCATCGGGAGCGGACCGTTCCAACGGAATGCGCACCGAATCAGCGTCATCGAGGTCGGCGGCGTAAAGGTGCAAACGCTTTTGGAAAACCTGGCCATCGCGCACCAGATGCCCGAGGTTGGGGGGATTGAGGCCATTTCCCCGCCTGACGAGTCCGTGGACTTCGTAATCCTTTTCGAGGAGCAATTCTGCAAGATAGGAACCATCCTGCCCCTCGATACCTGTGATGAAGGCGCGCTTCACTTGGCCTGCTCACCCGATTTTCCGGCCGGTGCCCGCCAGCTGGCTTTTCAAAAGTTGTATGTCGGCATCCACCATGATTTGGACCAGGTCGGCAAACTTTGTTCGAGGCGTCCAGCCAAGCTGCTTGTGGGCCTTGCTGGCGTCACCCACGAGTTGGTCCACCTCGGCCGGGCGATAGAACTTGGGATCAACCTCCACGTGTTTCTTGTAATCCAGGCCGGCGCGGCCGAACGCGAGCTCCAAAAATTCCCTCACGCTGTGGGTCTCGCCGGTGGCAACAACGTAATCAGCCGGTTCCGGTTGCTGCAACATGAGCCACATGACTTCGACGTATTCCTTTGCGTAGCCCCAGTCGCGCTTGGCGTCCAGATTACCCATGTACAATTTGTCCTGGAGGCCGGCCTGGATGCGAGCGATGGCGCGGGTAATCTTGCGCGTCACAAAATTCTCGCCGCGGCGGGGGGATTCGTGGTTGAAGAGAATACCGTTGCTGGCGTGCAAACCATAGGACTCGCGGTAATTCACCGTGATCCAGTAGGCATAGACTTTGGCGCACGCATAAGGACTGCGCGGGTGAAACGGGGTCAGTTCATTTTGCGGCGTCGCCCGCACCTTGCCATACATTTCACTTGAGGACGCCTGATAAAACCGGGTGCGGATTTTGCCCTCGTGAATCGCCTCCAACAAGCGGGCGACTCCCGTGGCGGTAATGTCCGCTGTATAACCAGGAATGTCGAAACTGATCCGCACATCGCTCTGGGCAGCGAGGTTGTACACCTCATCAGGTTGGATCTTATTCAACAGCCGTTTCAGCGAACCGGCATCACTCAGGTCTCCATGATGAAGTGACAGGCGCTCAGAATTAACACCGGTTTCGGGACAGATCCGCTCCAAATATCCGAGATAAGGCGCAGCCGTGCGGCGGATGATACCGTGAATTTCGTAGCCTTTGGAGAGGAGCAGCTCCGTCAAATAGGAACCATCCTGGCCGGTGATGCCGGTGATAAGAGCTTTCTTTGACATATGCTGGCAGAGTGTCCCGCAATTGTCATCGCGCCGCAAGCTTCGAGAGGAACCGAAACCTCCAGATTTCGGATCAAAACCATCCATCACGATTGCCCCTGAGCCTGACAAGTGGAGCGCCGCATTGACGCAGGAAAAGTTTTCGTATTTGCTGTATTGGCCGTGGACAACAAAAAAGCATATGACCTGGCGGTGGCTTATCGCATCTGCCCCCACCTGTCACGCACACCTCCTCCGGTGTTTGCCGATTCAAAGTACAATCTGTCCGCCCTGTGCCTGCGCTCCTTCAGGGAGAGCCTGGGTTCGTTAAAGGTCAAACTCTGGATTATCCTGGACAGCTGCCCCCAGGAATACGAAGACCTGTTTGCTTCGTTATGGCCGGAGGATGATTTGGTTTTGGTGCGCTGTACCGGGGCCGGCAATGCCGCCACGTTTGGCCGGCAGATCGAAATCCTGACCACCCAGAACGAGGCTGAATTCGTCTATGTGGCGGAGGATGATTTTTTTTACCTGCCGGGCCGCTTCCGCCTGATGTTGGATTTGATCCGCAACCACCCGGATGTGGATTTCTGCTCGCCGTATGATCATCCGGATTTCTACAACCATTCCTTTCATCAGCATCTCATGCGCATCAAGGTCGAACAAGGGCAGGCCTGGAAAACGGCGAACGGCACCATCTGCACTTTCCTGACCCGCAAAGCCACTTTGCAAGGAACGCGGGACACGCTGCTGAGTTATGCGCGCAAAAATTCTGACGCGGGCATGTGGTTGAGCCTGACCAAACAGCATGTGCTCAACCCCTATGATTTGTTGACCCAGCCGTTTATTAGTCCCTATCGCGGCTGGAGCCTTGCCTGTGCCTGGTTTTTCAACTGGCGGCAGATTCTTTTTGGCCGGCGCTACACCCTGTGGATACCCGTCCCGTCGCTGGCGACCCACATGGTGGCCGCGTTTTTGGCGCCGCATGTGGATTGGGAACAGGAATTCCGGCACATTGAAAAAATACCCCGGCCAGTGGTTTCCTGATCACCTGCGCCCGCCATGTAATCCTTCAAATATTTTGATCATCCGGTTTGCCGTCTGGTCCCAGGTAAAATTTCGCGCCTGGCTTTGATTTGTCTCTATGAGTTTCCGCCGCTGATCCGGGGATAATGCCAGCATGCGCTGCATTTTGGCGGCCATGTCCGCAGGCTGGTAGGGATCCACCAGCCATTCTGCATCCGGCATGATTTCAGGCAGGGAACTCGCATTCGCCGCAATCACGGGACACCCGCACGCCATGGCCTCCACCACCGGCAGGCCAAAGCCCTCATAGAACGACGGGTAGATCAAGAATTCGGCGTTCCGATAAAGATCGATCAGTTGCTGGTCATCGGCATAGCCAAACAACACAACTTTTCCCCGCACCCCCAACCGGTCGGCACATGCAAAAAATTCCTGTTGTTGCTGCTCATTAATTATCCCGGCGATGACATATTTCAGCCGGCTCCGGCCGGCGAACATCGCAAATGCATTTAGCGCACCCAGCACGTTTTTTCGCGAGGGATGAGTCGTCACTGAAAAAAAGTACCGGTCCGCAATCAGCCGCTCCGGCGACCGTCCGGCAGCCTGAAAGAACTGGTTTCCGACCCCAAGATGAACCACGTGGATGCGTTCCGGAGCTGTGCCGTAAAAATGAACAATATCCTTCTTGGTATTGTGCGAATCCGCTGCGATGACATCGGCCATTTTGAGAGACCGCGATATTTGCCAGCCAATGTACCAGCGGTGCTTCCAATCATATTGCGCCGGCATCACACGAAACGCCAGGTCGTGGACGGTGACCACATATTTGACGCCCGGGCTTTTTTGCAATGGGAGGATGTGGGCCGGGCCATGATAGATATCCAGCTTCGCCCGGCGGACCAATCGTTGTACCCGCAGCGTGTCAAACAGTGCGGCTCCGAGCAATCCGGAAGGCGCACCCGCAACTTCCGTCGAGCCCAGGGTGCGGGATGCATTTGGCTGAAAAAACAGATACTGATTGGCCGGGTCAATTTCCTGACACTTGCGGTACAGGCAGGCCACATAATTTGGCACACCGGTCCCCCGCTCCAGAAACATTCGTGAATTGACACCTATTTTCAAAGGACCAGGGGATGGGTTCTTGAGATTACGCGAGGCGTTGAGAATTTGTTCCGGACCATGTCACCTGCGGAGGTTATCTTTGCTCCGACCATCGTCAATCGAATTTGCACCACTCCCAGGGAGATGGCCGGGGAAACCGGAATTCCGGATTTTAAACTGAGCCACTACCGATTGTGCGGCCACCTTGACACCCGGCCCCGCACAATTGACAATCAGGGTTCGACCATCAATCAATATTTCCATGGAATATACAAAAATGGACGGGTCCGGTGTCTATCCCGTGAACAGGTCCTGTCGACATTGTTTTATTAGCTGACGTCCCCATATGAAAGCCGCCAAATCAACGACCGCGCCCAAATCCCGTGGAATCATCTTTGCCACCCTCCTGGCCATCATCCTGGCCGTGCTTTTCTGGAAAAGCTTTTTACCGGACTACGTTCATTTTTCGAACGACGGTCCGCTCGGCCAACAAAGCGCCAAGTGGCTGCACCTTCCCGAAGCTTTTATTGGCGCCTGGGCGGATTCCAACGACATTGGCGGCAAGGCTGGCTCGTTTCCACTGGGTCTGACTGCGCTACTTCGCTGGGTATTGGGTCCGATTGGCTTCAGCAAATTTTTACCGCCCATTGCGTTGTTCATCCTCGGCATCGGCGCGTGGACGTTCTTCCGGCAATTACGTCTCTCGCCATTGGCGGCAACGCTGGGCGGGTTGGCGGCGGCCCTGAATTCCACTTTTTTTGCCTCCGCTTGCTGGGGGGTGGCCCCCCAGCAAATCGCCATCGGCATGATTTTCTTTGCGCTTGCGCTGGTGGTCTCGAACAACCAAGAAACCCCCTGGCCCATCCGCTGGATGCGCCTCGCCCTGGCCGGTCTTGCGGTCGGAATCAATGTGGTGGAGGCGGCGGACATTGGCGCCATTTTCAGCCTCTTTTTTTCCGCGTTTGTCTTTTTTAGAACGCTGATGGAAGAGGGCCCTCCGATTGCGGTCAAACTGGGTCGGGGAATTGTGCGAGTGGCCGTGATTGCGACTTTTGCGGGGTTTATCGCGGTGCAAACCGTGGTGTCGCTGGTTGGTTCCCAGATCACCGGCATTGCCGGCACTGGACAGGATACGGAATCCAAAGCGCAACACTGGGATTGGGCCACACAATGGAGCCTGCCAAAAATTGAGGCCTTGGGCCTGTTTGTACCCGGCTTGTTTGGCTATCGGATGGATACGCCGAAAGACATGATGGATTCCCTGCAGGAGAGTTACAAAGGCGGCAGCTATTGGGGCGCCGTCGGGAGCGATCCGGCTTGGGACCGGTATTACGCAAACGGCAAACAGGGAACTCCGCCCGATCCTGGACAGCACTTTCTTCGATTCACGGGCGGCGGCAATTACGCCGGCGTTTTGGTGACATTGGTGGCAATGTGGGCGGTCGCACAGTCGCTGCGGCGGCGGGATTCAGTGTTTCCGGACACGCAACGGCGGCTCATCTGGTTTTGGGCGGCAGTGCTTATTTTTTCACTGCTGATGGCTTTCGGCCGGTTTGCGCCTTTCTATGCGTTGCTTTACAAGCTGCCATATTTTTCAACCATTCGAAATCCGACCAAATTCACCATCACCTTTTCATGGGGGATTGTGGTGTTGTTTGCTTATGGCATCCATGGGATGGCCCGGCGCTATTTGGAAGGTCCAGCCGGCACGCCCAATTCGGTTCCGGCGCAACTTAAAAGCTGGTGGGCCAAGGTCCGGGGCTTCGACCGGAACTGGACTTTAGGTAGCTGTGTCATTTTCATCGGTTGCGTGCTCGCCTGGTTGGTTTATGCGGCTCAAAAGCCGTCCCTCGTCAGCTATCTTCAAACCGTGGGGTTTGGCGATGACATGGCTAAAGATATCGCAGCCTTCAGCATCCACCAAGCGGGCTGGTTTATCATACTGTTTGCATTGGCGGGTGGATTGTGCTTGCTGGTCCTCGCCGGTGGGTTTGCCGGGCGGCGCGCGCGGCTCGGTGGCATTCTGCTTGGCGTTCTGCTGGTGGCGGATCTGGGACGGGCAAATTTGCCGTGGATTATCCACTGGGATTACAAACAAAAATACGAAAGCAATGCCATCCTCGATTTTCTGCGCGAAAAACCCTACGAACACCGTGTGATCGGTCTGCCTTTCCGTACCCCATCGCAGCTGTCGCTTTTGGGGGAACTTTACCGCATTGAATGGGCCCAGCATCATTTCCCATATTATGGCATCCAATCACTGGATGTCGTCCAGCGGCCCCGCATGCCGGTGGATGCCGAGGCTTATCAGATGGCCCTGTCTCCCCGCTCGCCAGACACCTATTATCTCATGGCCCGGCGCTGGCAACTGACCAATACCCGCTATCTGCTCGGACCGGCCGGCTTCATGGAGGTGTTGAACGAGCAGCTCGATCCGCTTCAACACCGCTTTCGCATCGCTCAACGTTTCGAAGTGGCGCCCAAACCGGGAATCCAGCAGCCGACCCGGCTCGAAGAATTGACCGCCGTCCCCAATGACAATGGCAATTATGCGCTCTTTGACTTCACCGGCGCCTTGCCCCGGGCAAAACTTTACGCCAACTGGCAGACCAACAGTCTGGCTGCCTTGAACAGTTTTACCACCAATGGTTTGGGCGAGGATGATTTGCAACTGCTGGGCTTGGTGGGCACAAATGATTTTCTTACCTTGAAAACCCTGGCCGCCCCTGCGTTTGATCCCCAACAGACAGTCCTGCTTGCGAACCCTCTGGTGGTTCCGGATGCCGGCCGGGGAACCAATCAAAATTCCGGCTCGGTCGAATTTGCCGGCTATATGTCCAAAGATATCGTCTTTCACACCCAAGCCGACGCGCCGTCGGTGCTGCTGCTCAATGATGCGTATGACCCGGAGTGGAAAGTGCTCGTGGATGGCAGGCCCGCGCCATTGTTGCGTTGCAATTTCATCATGCGTGGCGCGCCAGTGCCGGCAGGCACGCATACGGTGGAATTCAAATACGAGATCTCAAACCATTCGCTTTATGTGAGCATCTCCGCCATCGCCGCCGGAATCCTGTTGTGCGGCTGCCTGTATTTTTGGGAACGCCGCCAACGACGGGAGGCGGCTCAACCGTAAAGATTTTTTGGGTGCCGGGTGCGCCCGCCCAATTTATAGAGCGCGAGGTCGCGCAGCTCAACCAGAACCTGTCCCGCCAGCCAGAGCGGCCAGCCGGTGATATTCCGTGACGCCTGGACAATTTCGCGGGAGTAGGCCGCATCACCATTCTGACGGACCCGCTTGGCTTTGATGCCGGAACGCACGGCGAGCAGTCCTTTGAGTTTTGTTCTTCGATAGAGGCTCCAGCCACGCCCGCGCAGACTCTCATTGATTTCCATTGTCCGCCATTCATCCAACACCAGCGGCTGCAGGGTCGGGGCCAGAAACACGGTCTGGTTGCCGCCATGCCAGCGGTACTTCGCCAGCAACCGATGAAGGTGGACCAACTTCTCGCAATGCGCCCCGTAAGCCGCCCAGAAAATCATGTCGCCAAGAATGGGAAAATCGAGCGGGAACCGGCAGGGTGAAAGCTGGCCGTTGGTCTTGAGCAGGGTGGCGCAAAAAGCCTGGTTGCTGATTTCCGCCTTCCGCTTCAAAAATTCGTCGCGCGTCAGCACCTCGATTTTCCCGTCCGGTTTGCCCGAATCGCTCAGGTGCCGGTTGTTCTCATCAATGCGCTCGTCGAGACACCACGCCAGGCCCCGCCCCTGACAATCCGACAGCAAGCGGGTGGTGGCTTCATAAAACTCCGGCTCAATCGTGTCATCGGCGTGCAGGATTTGCAGATATTCCGTCTCGCGGGCGAAATCCAAGCAGCGGTTGAAATTCCCGAACAGTCCCAGGTTCGTCGGATTGCGGATAAATTCGCAGTTGATACCCTTGAAATTTTTGACGATTTCTGCCGTGCGGTCCGTGGAACAATTGTCCAGGACAATCACCCGGTCCGGACGAAGCGTCTGGCGGGCGATGGAGGCCAGCGTCTGTTCGATGAACGCTTCGCCATTGAAGACAGGAAGAGTCGTTATGATTTTGGATTCCACTGGCCGGGAGCTTAGGCCAAGGCGCCGCCCCCCGACAAGTTCGGGCTTTCAATGCCGCACCGGTTTCGGCAGCATAACCGCATGAACACGGCGGACGTTCCAGTCTTCATCCTGTGCGGCGGTTTGGGCACACGCATCAAGGAAGAAACCGAGTTTCGTCCCAAACCGATGGTGCCCATTGGCGAACATCCCATCTTGTGGCACGTGATGCAGATTTACGCCCGGCACGGTTTCCGCCGTTTCGTGCTCTGTCTTGGCTTCAAGGCGGACGTCGTGAAGGACTATTTCAGCAATTTCAACCTGCACAACTCCGATTGCACCATCAAGCTCAAGCACAATGCCGTGACCGTCCACGAATCCCGGCTCCAGCTCGACTGGGAGGTGACGCTGGCCCATACCGGTGAAAAGAACATGACCGGCAGCCGGGTAGCCCAGGCCGCCCGCAAGTATCTCGGTTCGGCGGAACATTTTGCCGTGACCTACGGCGACGGCCTGACCGACGCCAGTCTGACCAGTGAGTTTGAATACCATCTTGCACAAAAAAAACTCGGCACTGTGCTGGGGGTCAATCCGCCGTCGCGTTTTGGTGAAATCCGGGTGGACGGCGACCGCGTCGTGGAATTCGCCGAGAAGCCGGACATCGAAGGCCACTGGATCAATGGTGGCTATTTCTTTTTCCACCGCGATTTCTGCAAATATCTTTCCGAAAACGAGGGCTGCGTGCTCGAACGCGAGCCGCTCGTCAACCTGGCGCGCGATGCCCGGCTGAACATGTACCGGCACCGCGGTTTCTGGGCCTGCATGGACACCCAGCGCGACCGCGAACAACTCACAAAACTTGTCGAATCCGGCAATCCACCCTGGCTGCGCTAAATGACTTACGATGTGATTATTGTCGGGGGCGGCATCGTCGGCCTCGCTACTGCCCGCCGGCTACAGGAAATGAAACCTGGCCTCGGTTTGCTTCTTCTGGAAAAGGAGGCGAAACTGGCCCCCCACCAGACTGGTAATAACAGCGGCGTGCTGCATTCCGGCCTCTATTACAAGCCCGGCTCGGCCAAGGCCAAGCTGGCTGTGCAGGGACTGCAACAAATCGTGGCGTTCTGCCGCGAGCATGGCATCCCGCATGAACAGTGCGGCAAAGTCGTCGTCGCCACCTCCCAAGACGAACTGCCCCGGCTCGAAACCCTCTGGCAGCGCGGCAATGCCAATGGCCTGCAGGGACTGCGCCAGCTGAACCCGGAGCAGATCAAGGAGATTGAACCGCATGCCGCTGGCATCGCGGCCATCCATGTGCCGCAGGAAGGGATTGTGGATTATCCGGCGGTTTGCGAAAAACTGGGCGAACTCATCCGCAAAAACGGCGGCGAGATTCGTCTCCAGACCAAGGTGATAAAAATGGTCCCGGAAACGGGCGGCTGGACGGTTGAAACCACGGCCGGAAGTTTTTCAACGCGCTTCGTCATTGCCTGCGGGGGATTGCACGCCGACCGGCTGGTCAGGGCTTCCGGGCAGAAACCCACAGCCAAAATCATTCCGTTCCGCGGCGAGTACTACCAGATCAAAAAGGACCGGCAGCATCTCGTGCGCAACCTGATTTACCCGGTGCCGGACCCGAAGTTTCCGTTTCTCGGCGTCCATTTCACCCGGCTGGTCCACGGCGGGATCGAGGCCGGCCCCAACGCCGTGCTGGCCTTCGCCCGCGAAGGCTATCGCTGGTCGAACATCAATCTGCGCGACCTGGCCGAATCGCTTTGCTTTCCGGGGTTGTGGAAATTTCTCGCCGCGTATCCGAGCATTTGCGGTTACGAAATCCGCCGGTCGCTTTCCCGCCGAGAATTCTGCCGGTCACTTCAGAAACTCGTGCCGGAAATCCGCGAAGATGACCTGGAAACCGGCGGGGCGGGCGTGCGGGCGCAAGCGATGACCGGCAACGGCAAGCTGGTGGAGGATTTTCATTTCGAAGAGGGACGGGGCATTCTCCACGTCGTCAATGCCCCCTCACCCGCCGCCACCGCGTCGCTGGCCATTGGTGAGAGAATTGCAGAAAAGGTTTTGACCCAGTTGAAATAGTCCGGCAAAAATAGGTGGATGAAAATCCTCGTAACCGGCCATCGTGGCTACATCGGCGCACACCTCGTCAAATTATTGCAGGCATCCGGGCATCATGTAACCGGTGTGGATATTGGTTATTTTGAAGGTTGTTCCTGGGAGCCGCTGCCCCCCGCCGACCGCGAAATCCGCGCCGATTTTCGCACCCTGGCTGAACACGACCTGGAAGGCTTTGATTGCATCTGCCATCTCGCCGCCATCTCCAACGATCCCATGGGCGACCTCGATGAAAAGCTCACCTACGACACGAACCGGGACGGTTCCATCGAATTGGCCCGTCGCGCCAAAAAAGCTGGCGTCCAGCGCTATCTTTTCTCCGGCAGCTGTTCAGTCTATGGCAAGGGTGAAACGCTGGACTTGGATGAAAGCGCCAAGTTCAATCCCGTCTCCGCCTATGCCGTATCCAAGGTTGAGACAGAAAAAAATGTCGCCCCGCTGGCGGACAAAAAATTTTCGCCCGCCTTCCTCCGCAACTCCACTGCTTACGGTCATTCTCCCAATCTGCGCATCGACCTGGTCGCGAACAACCTGCTGGCCTGCGCTGTTGCCCGGGGAGACATCCGCATCATGAGCGACGGTTCGCCATGGCGGCCGCTGGTGCATTGCAAGGACATTGCCCGCGCCTTTGTGGCCTTTGCCGAGGCCCCGCGCGAAGTCATTCACAACCAGGCCGTCAACGTGGGCGCGAACAACCAGAATTATCAAGTCCGTGACGTGGGCGACGCCGTGCAGCGGCTCGTGCCCAAGGCCAAGGTGGTGTACACCGGCGAAGTCGGGCCCGATCCTCGCAATTACCGCGTGAAGTTTGACAAGCTCTACCGGCTGTTTCCCAATTTCCGGCTGGAATATGATCTGCAGTCCGGGTTGGAAGAGCTGTTCGCCAAATACCAGGAGCACAAGTTCAGCCTGAAGGATTTCGAGGGCGACCAGTTTGTCCGGTTGCGCACCCTGAAAAAGAAACTGGCTGTGACAAAATGATTTATGAAATTCACCGAAACCCCGCTCAAGGGCGCTTATGTCATCGAACTGGAAAAACGCGGCGATGACCGCGGTTTCTTCGCGCGCTTCTTTTGTGAACGCGAATACCAGGCGCATGGCCTCAACCATCACATCGTCCAGATCAACAATTCGCTCAGCAAGGTGAAGGGCACACTGCGGGGCATGCATTACCAGCTCGCCCCCAAGGCCGAGGACAAGGTCATCCGCTGCCTGCGCGGCGCGTTGTTTGACGCCATCATCGACCTGCGGCCCGGCTCGCCGACGTTCCTGAAGCACTTCACCATCGAATTGACCGCCGAAAACCGCACCATGCTCTATGTGCCGAAAGGTTTTGCGCATGGCTTCCTCACCCTGACAGAAGACACCGAATCGTTTTACCTGGTAACGGAATTTTACTCGCCGGAAAAGGAGCGCGGGGTCCGTTACAACGATCCCAAATTCGGCATCCGCTGGCCGATGGAGCCGGCGGTGATTTCGGACAAGGACCGCAATCAGCCGGATTTCAATCCCGCGATACATCTCGAATAATCCTCCGGTTGCCATGAAAATCCTTTTCACCGGCGCCAGCTCGTTTACAGGGTATTGGTTCGTCCATGCCTTGGCCGCCGCCGGACACGATGTCGTCTGTCCGGTCACCGGAGATCTGGTGGACTACGCGGACATCCGTTTGTGGCGGGTGGAAAAGTTAAAAGCCATCAGCCGTCTCCTGCCCCAGGCGCCGTTCGGATCGGAGAATTTTTCGAAAATCATCCGCGAAAACCGGTTCGATTTGTTGTGCCATCATGCAGCCGAGGTCAGGAATTACAAAAGTCCCGATTTTGATGCCGTCCGGGCACTCCAGAACAACACGGTGAACTTGCGGGCCTTGCTGACGGCCATGAAACCGCGGGGATTGAAGGCGGTGTGCCTCACTGGCAGTGTTTTTGAACCGGATGAGGGCGTCGGCGATGAACCGCTCCGCGCGTTTTCGCCCTATGGCTTGTCCAAGGGTATGACGTATCAGTTCTTCCGGTGTTATTGCCATGAAGCGGGTTTGCCGCTTGGGAAATTTGTCATTCCCAATCCGTTCGGCTCCTTTGAAGAACCTCGCTTCACCGCTTACCTGATGCGAAACTGGCGGGAAGGCAAACCGGCGGAAATCAAGACCCCTGATTATGTCCGGGACAATATCCACGTGGATTTGTTGGCGGATGTTTACGTGCAATTCCTTCAACGGATGGGCGAGATGAAAACCGGTTCCGCAAAAATCAACCCGAGCGGTTACATCGGAAAACAGGGCGAATTCGCCGGGCGCGTAGCCCAGGAAGTGAAGGCTCGACTCGGCTGGGCCTGTGAATTGAAACTGGCCAAGCAGGAGGATTTCAGCGAACCGTTGAATCGTACCAACACTGAACCTGCCAGCACACTTGTGCCAAGCTGGAACGAGCAAAAGGCGTGGGACTCGTTTGTTGAATTCTACGCAAAATAAGCTCAGGCCACCGGGTTGCGCGGCCCAAATTCAGGACAGGCAGATGTTCGTCCCTGCCCTATACTACAGACCCGTCGGGTGATCGATAAATTTCCACGGCACATTGAATTTTTTTGAAAGATGCGCCGCCAGCGCATTTACGCCAAATGTCTCCGTGGCGTAATGGCCGCCGTAAAAAATGTTGATGCCCAACTCCTCGGCAAGTGCGTAGGTCCAATGCGGTCCTTCGCCGGTGATGAAAGTGTCCACGCCTGCCTCCGCAGCCAGCTTCAAATCTCCACCCGCGCCGCCGGTCACCACTCCAATGCGCCGGCAAATCTCGTCGCCGCCTGGAATCACCCGGGGTTTGGCGCCGGTGGCGCGCTCCAGTTTCGCCGCAAGTTTGGGGCGGGAAATGCGGGCGCGTGCCTGAAAGCCGATGGGCTGCCCGTGAGAAACAAAAAACGGGCGCAGCTCTTTCAAGCCCAAGGTGGCACACAGCAGCACGTTGTTGCCTAACTTTGGATGCGCGTCCAGCGGCAGATGGGAACTGTAAATGGCGAGGTTGTTTTCCACCAGCAGACGCATCAACTCATATTTTTTGCCCGTCCAGGGATGTGAGGGCGACCAGAACAATCCGTGATGCACAATCAGCAGGTCCGCGTTCGCCGCAATGGCGAGCTTCGCAGTGGCCAGGCTGGCATCCACTGCGGCCGCGATGCGCGTGACAGTGCCGGAGTTGGCGGCCTGCAGGCCGTTCACCGCGCCTTCGTAATCGCCGACGGCCCCGGTCCGAAGCAGTTGGTCGCAATATTTGACGATGGCAGCGAGAGCGGTTTTCGGCATGGAGGGATGAAAGCAAAACCGCCGCGTCAATGCAAAGTGAGAATCGGCCGTACCGGCAATCGGGAAAACACGGGTTACGGGGAGAGCAAACGATAGAAGACATTGGTCCTGGCCGTGGCCAGGATGTCCAAAGTGGTGACGACACCCGAATCCGGCACGGCAAACCAGTTGGTCGCGGTCAGGCTCACTGAATTGCTCTGCAAAAGCCAGCCGGGGTAACCGGGCCAGCTCAGGGTGAGTGTCGATCCCGAAAGCGCCGTGCCCATGATGGGCGGGTTGGTCGAGGCCACAATTATCGTTCCATCAATGCCGAGTTGGTTGTTCCAGGCCACGCCGGCGCCGGCGACCTTCAAGTTGCCGCCACCGGTCACTGCCTTGTTGAACAGAATGAAGGTGTCACCCGCCCGGAGCGTCTCACCCGTGTTGGTCACGATAACCGTGCCAGCGCCGGTGTTGTTGAGTGGACCGCTCACAATTGCCTTGTCGCTGGTGAATCCGGAACGATCGACCCGGATCTTCATGTTCCCCGCCAGATCGAGATTGCTGCGGAGGGTTAGCGTTCCCATGGAGGCCGTGCCCGGCGCGAGCAGGCCGCCGCGTTGGATGCTGACCGGACCGTTGATGATTCCGGTGCCGGCGAGAATTCCATTTGAACATACGTTAACGACACTCGAGCCGTTAAGTGTGCCGTTGATCTGGAGTGTGCCGTTGGAGACGCTCGTCGACCCCGTGTAGGTTTCGATGTTGTTCAACGCCAGGATGCCGCTGCCAGTTTTTGTCAGTCCGAAGCCGATACCGCTGTCACTGACAACGCCCGAGAAAGTGGTGAGGGCGGTGTTGGTGACCTGGAAGGTGCGGTTGGTATAGCTGCCGGTGGCATCGTTGCCGTTGAGGGTGACGGCCCCGGTGAAGGTCAGGGCGTTGGTGCCACCGATGACTAGCGTCAGATTGTTGGTGGCGCTGGGATACTGGATCGGGTTGGCGATCGTGTGGGCGCCGTTCCAAGCCATGACCCCGCCGGTGCCGGTGGTATTCGGGACTTCCGGTGACAAGAACAGGGGACCGGTCCCAATCGGCCCACAAACAACGGCGCCGACCGTATCGGTCCCGAACCCAATGGCACCGGTAGTGGGCGTGGTTCCACCTGCGTAGGTGTTGGCGCCATTGAGAATAGTGATCGCGCTGCCCCGCTGAACCAGCCCCCCGTTTCCCGAGATGATGCCGTTGTAGATTTGACTACCACTGGATTCATAGGTTGCCAGAACGGTCCCGTTATAGATCGCCTGGCCGGTGGCGGTGCCATTGAGCATTAGATTCGCGTTATACACCATGTTGGTGCCATAAATCCGGATGCGGTTGGTGGTGCCATCGTTCTGCGGCATTAAAGTCAGGGTCTTGCCGACGGTGCCGGAAAGATTACCCAGGAACACTCCCGAATAAGCTCCGTTGCCATCAAGCTGAATGGTGAAGTCGTCAGCAACGATGACATCTCCCTGGATGCCCGTGACGGCATTGCCAGATTGGACGATTTCCATCTGACCGCCGGACCGGGCCAGGGTCACCGGGCCGCCACCCAGCGCGCTGGTATTGCTAAGGACTAGATAGGCGCTGGTATTGCTGATTATTGTGCCACCAGAATAGGAATTCACGCAGGCCATGATCAGGGGACCGGAGCCTTCGTAAATCAAGGTGCCAGGACCGGCGATGCTGCCGGATCCGGTGAAGGTGTAATTTACAGAATTGTTCACCGTCATCGAAGCCGGGCTGAGATAAGTGTTTTCCAGGTTCACTCTGGTTTGCCCTCCGCCAGCTGTATCATCAAAAATTACATTATCGCCGTAATTGAAGGCCGCACTGACTCCACCATTGAACCAATTGGAACTGGTGGCCACATCCCAATCACTTCCATTTCCTGACCAGACCAGGTTGGCGACCGGGCAGAGCGCCAAGGAGACATTGGTCGAGTTGACGCTGTAACCGCCTGGGCCCGTTACCGTGACATAGTAACCATTGGTGCCCGAAGCCTCGTCGTTGGTTCCGGCCGGGGAAATCACGAGCATGGGACTGGTGGCGCCCGAGATATTGCCGCCATCAAGCAGGTTCGTGCCGTTCCGGTGCCATTGATAGGTCAAGATGAAGCCGAGACCATCGACGGTGAAGGCGCAGGAACCGTTGGTGGCGACAACGACCGACATCGGCTCGAATATGGGCGGCGGGTCCACTTGTGTTACTCCGCCAATATTGATGGCAGTGATATCCAGAGCCACATTGGCGGCCGTACCGCTTTTGTTCATGGCACCAATGGCCAGGCCATTGAAGCCGGTGGCCAGATACGTCGTGTTGGTCATTTGCGAGAAGATCATCGTCCCGCCGGTGCCGGCCCCGACGTAAAGACTGTTGCTGATGGTCAAGCTGTTCGGCGCCGCAAGCGTGAGCCTTAAATAGAGCGTATATTGTCCTCCCGGACTGAGTGGAACGGAGGCAGTCGGGGCGGCGGCCAACACGGTGCCAATCGGATTATTATAAGCGCCGGTGCCGGCGTTGTTGGCCACCAAATCCTGATTTGCAGAAGTTGTGCCGGACTCGTTTTGGACCGGACGGGTGTAAAGTCTGGAAATACCATTGCTTGAAATTTGGGCCACGTAACCGAACCAGTTGGCGCAATTGCCGGTGGCAAGGCCCGAGCCCGAGGCGCTGGTCAAACCAGAATTCACGAGATCGCCGGCCAAGGGAGCGCTGCCACCGGAATTGAACAGGCCGGCCCAGACCAAGGAAGCCGGTGTGTTTAGAACATTATTGCCGGCGGGTCCATTGGTGAACACAACGCTCATGTCGATATAATCGCCGGGAACAATGAGAATCACCGGATTCGTAGTGAATAATGCCTGGGCTTCCACAAAGCCTGAGATGGTGGCCGCATTCAATTCCAGCACAAAGTCACCGGAGGTAATGGCGCTGGCAGTGGCATTTTTGGTGGAGGCAATGTCATAGCTGGTAAAGGATGCGTTCGGTGTCCCGCCGGGGATGCTCAAGCCGTTGATGGTGCTGCCACTGGTGAAATCATCAGTGAAGAAGACCCTGGCCATCGCCGCAAGCGGTGTCGCCAACAAAACTGCAACGGTCATGGTTCCAAACAGGTTTCTTTTCACAAGAGCTGCTGGTTGGGTTCGACAGGATGATTGATTCTAGCATTGTATAAACATGCGTAACTGTAAAGCCTGTTTTTTGAAGCGCGGTTGATTCGTTCGAGCGGGCAGGACATTCCGCCGCCAGCTTCCACATCGGACTTTGAGGGCGTGGACAATTCCAGCAGCTTCATTCTGCTGGTTGAATTCCCCGCGTAACAACCTATAGTGCGCTTATTTGAGAATGGAATTATGATCAAAGCCCTTGCCCACGTGTGCCTCTTTTCAAAGGACCTGGATCGCAGCCTGGAATTCTATTGCGGGACTCTCGGTTTGCACCGGCATTTTGATTTCATCAAGGAGGGCCGCCTGTTCGGCTTTTATCTCCAGATTGCCCCGGGCCAGTTCATCGAAATCTTTACGACCGATTCTGCGGAGGCTGCTGGCCGCCAGCGCATCCATCATCTTTGTCTGGAAGTAGAAAATCTGGACCTGCTTCGGGAAACTCTGATCAAAAGAGGCATGGAAGTGACACCGAAAAAATTGGGCTGTGACCAGACCTGGCAGTGCTGGTGCAAGGACCCCGATGGAACCGATGTGGAATTCCAACAATACACCGCCCAAAGCTCGCAGTTCACCTGCGCCCAGTGCCTGGTCAACTGGTAGCCGCAGACGGCCTTTTGCCGGCACAAAAATTTTTCATTCCGCTTGTTGCTTTCTGTGCGGAGAATTTTATAGTTCGGTCGGTTTGAATTCACCGAAATGAGCAATCCAAATGACGCGGCGACGCCGTGGAACATCGAAGCCGCGCGCACGCTATACAACATCCAGCGCTGGGGCGCGAAGTATTTTGACATCAATGATGCCGGGCACGTCGTTGCGCGGCCGTTGCAGGACCCGGGCGTTTCGGTGGATTTGACGGACGTGGCCGAGGAGGCCAAGTCACGCGGCCTGAAGTTTCCGCTGCTCATCCGGTTCCAGGACATTTTGCGGCATCGCGTCGAGTCCATCAACCTGGCATTCCGCAATTCGATCGCGGAATACAATTACAAGGGCCGTTATCGCGGCGTGTTTCCCATCAAGGTCAACCAGCTCCGCGAGGTCGTGGAGGAAATTCTCGATGCGGGCAAGCCGTTTGAGTTCGGCCTCGAGGTCGGCAGCAAACCGGAACTGTTCGCCGGTCTCGCGCTGCAAAACCAGATGGGCAGCCTCATCATCTGCAATGGCTACAAGGACGCGGAGTTCATCAAGATGGCCCTGCTCGGCATCAAGCTTGGCAAAACGGTCATCATGGTCGTCGAAAAACTGGAGGAACTGAAGCAGATCATCTCCATTTCCAAACAGCTCGCGGTCGAACCGTTGATCGGCATCCGCGCCCGGCTGTTAAGCAAGGGCGCCGGCAAGTGGGCCGAGAGCGGCGGCGAAAACGCCAAGTTCGGCCTGAGCACGGCGGAGCTGCTGACCGCAACGGAGATGTTGACGGCCGAAAATCTCGGCCATTGCCTGAAGCTGCTGCATTTCCACATCGGTTCCCAGGTGCCGGACATACTCACGGTGAAGAAGGCGGTGCAGGAGGCCGCCCGTTTTTACGCAAAATTAAACAAGATGGGCTTCCCCATCGAATACCTGGACGTGGGCGGCGGTCTGGGCGTGGATTACGATGGCAGCCGCTCGGCGTTCGACAGCTCGACGAATTACACGCTGCAGGAATACACGAATGACATCGTTTATTACATCGCCGACGTGTGCAACGCCGAGAAGGTGCCGCACCCGAACATCGTCAGCGAAAGCGGGCGCGCCATCGTCGCGCATCACAGCGTGCTGATCGTAGAGGTGTTCGGCACGATTGAAAAAATCCGGTCCGGCAACCTGCTAAAATACGGTGACAACGAGCATGCGCTCGTCAAGGAGCTGCTGGACATCAAAAAAAATCTCAGCAAGGCAAACAAACTCGAGGCCTATCACGATGCGCAGGAACGCAAGGAGGACGCGCAGCAGATGTTCGCGCTGGGGCTGCTGGATCTGCCGGACAAGGCCAAGATCGAAAACCTTTACTGGGAAATCAGCCAGGAGGTCGTGGACAGTTTTCACGGCCAGGCATACGTGCCGGAGGAAATCCGCAAGCTTGAAGACACCCTCGGCGATCAATACCTCTGCAATTTTTCCGTCTTCCAGTCGCTGCTCGATCACTGGGCGCTGGGCCAGCTGTTTCCCATCATGCCCATCGGCCGGCTCAACGAACGCCCCACGCGCGAAGGCACGCTCGTGGACATCACCTGCGATTCCGACGGCCAGGTGAACAAGTTCATCGACCTGCGTGATGTGCGCGACACGCTGCCCTTGCACCAGCTCAACACCAGCGGCAACGGCAACCTTGAGCCTTACTACATCGGCTTTTTCCTGATGGGCGCCTATCAGGACATCATGGGCGACCTGCACAACCTGTTCGGCCGGGTCAACGAGGTTCACGTTTTCCTCGAACCCGATGAACCGACCGGTTATTACATCGAGGAAATCATCGAGGGCAACACCATCATCCAATCCCTCGCAGCCGTCCAATACGACGAGAACGAATTGAAACGACAGATGAAGGCGCAAATGGACGAGGCCATCAAGTCCGACCGCATGAAGCCGTCCGAAGCCATGCGGTTGCTGGACGATTACGAGCGCGGTTTAAAGGCCTATACTTATCTGTCGTTTTAAACTGGGGCGCCCTAGCCGGAACTCAGAACGCGCAACCAACTTGACCGAGACCCAAAATCCAGAAGCCGGGACCCGCAACGAGGCCGAGTTGCTCAACTCCCTCGGACGGCTGGCCCGCGGACTTTCCGCCTTGTTTTGGGGATTGCCAGCGTCGCTGATCATTTGCGCCGAAACCGCCCGGGCGGACTGGCTCCGGCCGCTGGGCGTGGCGCCCCCGCTCGCAGGCACCGGCCTGCTGCTGTATGGCCTCTGGCAGATGAGCATTTTTCAAAAACAGGAACGCCCCTGGCGCAATGCCCTCGACCGTGCCAAGCTTCTCGGGCTCGTCAATTTCGGCCTCTGCCCGTTTCTGTACTGGCAGAACAAAATGCCCGACCAGCCTTTCTTCAACTCGGCGGTCTTCATGCTCATCCTGTCGGCGCTGCTTTTTTTGTTCAACTTGAACGTCGTTCTCAAGCAGCTCGGCGCCATGCTGCCGGATGAAACCCTGCGCCATGAAATCCGCCTGTTCTCCGCGCTTAATCGCTGGCTGCTCGTCGCTCTCCTGCTCCTGGGCACGGCGTATGTGGTTCTGCTCCACGATCCGCGACTGCCTACGGCACTCGGAGCCCATTTCGTCCAGCTCGAACAATTGAGTTTTTTGACGTTGACCTTCTTCGCCCTGTTGCCACTGGCCATGACCATGGCGCTTATCTGGAAAACCAAGGAGGTCATCCTGGATAGCGTCTTCGGCGCACGCCATTGACTCGGGCTTGAACCACAAAGCAACCAGGTAACACAGCAAAAGGCAGCAGGTCCTTCAAACTTCGTTTCTTTGTTCCTTGGTTGTTCAATTCAAGATCTTGAATTATCATCCTGCTTTTTCAGATGAAATCACATTTATCCAAAATGGGGCAACGCATCGCCGAGCCGCCCATCTCGTGGCTTATGCACGCGGCGCTGTCGCGGCCCGAACTGATTTCGCTCGCCGCCGGCTTTACCGACAACGCCTCGCTGCCGGTGGCCGAAACCCGTGCCGCGCTCGACCAGGTGTTGCATTCACCCGAATCTGGCCGACCCGCGTTGCAATACGGCAGCACGGCCGGCGACACGACTTTGCGCCGGCTGACGGCCCGCCATGTGCAGAAACTAGACGGCGTCACCGCCCATGACCGGTTTCATTCCCCGGAACGACTGCTGATCACCAGCGGATCACAGCAACTGCTCTACATGGCGACGGAGGCGTTATGCGACGAAGACGACATCGTACTTGTGGAAGACCCGACCTATTTTGTTTTTCTAAGCATCCTCCAAAGCCGCGGTGTGCGCGCCCGCGGCGTGCGGCTGGAACGCGACGGCCTCGACCTCGACCATCTGGCGGCCGTTCTGCTATCGCTCAAACACAACGGCCAATTGCGCCGGGTCAAAATGCTTTACCTCGTCAGCTATTTTCAAAATCCCACCGGCGTCACAACTGGCTTTGAAAAAAAAGCGGCGGCGGCGAAGCTGCTGAAGAAATTCGAGCACGCGGCCGGACATCCGATCTACCTGCTCGAGGACGCGGCCTATCGCGGATTGCGTTTCGCCGGCCGGGACGTGCCATCGGCGCTGACAACGCGAGGTGCGGCAGACCGCGTGATTTACACCGGCACGTTCAGCAAGCCATTCGCGACCGGAGCGCGCGTTGGTTACGGTATTTTGCCGGAACCGGTTTATACCGCCGTGTTGCGCATCAAGGGCAATCATGATTTTGGCACGGCAAATTTGCTTCAGCAGCTCTTTGTCCGCGCATTAACCTCGGGCAGTTACGCGCAGCACGGCGACCGGCTTCGAAAACGCTATGCGCACAAGGCCCGCGTGATGAAGCAGGCCATCGAAAGGCATTTCCCCGCCGATGTCGAATGGTGGGAGCCGGAAGGCGGCCTTTATTTCTGGGCGCGCTTGCCGCGCCACATCCCAACGGGCGTGAAGTCAAAGGTCTTTCGAGCCGCGCTGAAAAATGACGTGCTCTACGTGCCGGGGGAACTGTGCTATCCAGACGACCCGGCGCGGCGCAAACCAAATCACGAAATGCGCATCAGCTTCGGGAACGCAAGTGAGAACGGCATCCGCGAAGGCATCAGGCGGCTCGGCGAGGTGTTGCAGAAGTTTTTGTGACTCTTTACGGGACCGTATAATCCTCAAGGACACGGTTGTCTGGAGTCGTCCGCCAGGCCTTTTGCAATTTCCAGGGGCTGTTTTCGTCTGTCCGGACCAGTGTGTAGTTGTAAACCGCCCGGTCGTTTTTCTTTCTACAATAAAGTGTTCTCGAAACCGGAAAGGCCGCCAGACGACTCTCTCTCATGTTCCGCATGTCGAGCGCCAGGTCTCCGGGTTCGGATTTTGAAAAGCCCGGCATCTGGTTTTTGCTTTTCAGCGTCTTCAGCCATTCGATGGCTTCCAATGTAAAATCACCCCCCGGCAGCTGCTGCATGTAAGCCACAAAACGGGCGTGAATTTCCTTGGACGGTTTGCCGTGTACATATCCGAGCGCTTCACGCACCTGTCCCGCCTCGGCGGCGGGCGGCCTGAAGGCGGGCGTTTTTTTGAATTCGCCCCACAGTTCGTCCAGGCTTTTGCCCGTGGCTGCCGCAAAAAAGGCATCCGAATATGACCCCCGGCGCAATTCCGTGTTCAGCCGGCGGATGACATTGGAGCCGCAAGTTTCGTCCACATACAACAGAAATGCCCCGGCGCAGGAATAGCCAAAGGTATAGTCCGGGGATTCCTCATCGCATTGCGGACATTCGTTCCAGCCGTTGGTATGGCCAAATTTATTCGGAACGAAGTTGGCGATCCCCTCCTCCCAGGAGAACGGTATGCCACGTGGATATTGCTGGGCAACATGCGTCATCTCGTGGATGAGGATAAAATCGAAATCAGCCGGATATTTTTCCAACAGCTCGGCATTGAGATAAATTTTAGAGCCGTAAACACAGCATTCGTCGTTGCCCTGCAACCTGAGGTGTTTCCTGAAGATGATGTCAAATTGACGCGGCACTTTTGAAGGATCATCCACCAGCAGGGCCAGTATCTTCGGATACATTTCATCGCCGATCTGGCGGGCACGCACGGCCATTTCCTTCATTTCAGGCACCCGGCTGCAATCCACTTTGCGGACGGTTTCCACTGGACCCGGAGGAACGGTTGCGCAGCCGCTCAGACCGGCGATGGCGACAAACAGGAAGCAGATACGGGCTACATCCATGGCTTCAGCCCGGCGGCCAGGCCAGGTGACGGCCGCCGAGGATGTGGATGTGCAGGTGCGGCACGCTTTCGCCGCCGTCCTCGCCATTGTTGATGACCAGCCGGTATCCGCCTTCGTTCAAACCCAGTTTGCCGGCAACTTCGGCCGCCTTGAGCAGGAGATGGCCGAGCAACGGCTGGTCTTCAGCCCGGGCCTCGGCGAGACGCGGAATAGGCTTCTTGGGAATGAGCAAAACATGCTTCGGCGCCTGCGGATTTATGTCGCGAACCGCGAACACCAGATCGTCCTCATAGACCATGGTCGCTGGAATTTCGCGGGCGATGATTTTTTCAAACAAAGTTTTGCTCATAAATCTGATGTTCCGCCAGGGTTTGGCGTTTCGTGTTGGCGGGCACCGGGCCGTCCGACAAAAACCGGGACGCAGCTCCAAACCCAGTTCATTCCACCACCAGCGCGCAATCACTCTGCTCCGGTTCGGCGGTAAGGCAGCGGCGGAGATATTCGACGATGTGATCCTGCAATTGTTCACACCGTCCGCTCCAGCGGCGCGCGCCCGCGAGCTGCTTGACGCAACCGCGCAAGCCGCGAAAACGCACCACGCGGGGCGAATCGCGGAGCAGGGCGCGCAGCTCGTTGCGCAGGCGCGGAAAAAAGAAAAGCTCGAGGCTGCCCGCGGATTCATGCGCGAACCGGCACAGGTCGGTTTCGACAATCTCCCGCGACCGGCTTTCCAGCGCGCCGGCGCGGATGATGAAGCCGAGGTTTCGCAGCACCTTCTCCAGCGCAACGGCAAATTCACCGATGGTGACGCTTTCGCGCTCCAATTCATTCTTGAAATAGTGGAAGACGGACGCCGCGGCATGGCGCAAGACTTCCGGGTCGAGCATCCCACCGGCGTTGCCGGTGAGCTCGACGGAAATCATCTCCACCGAGCACGGGACGCTTTCGCCGCTGGAAAGCTGGAAGAGCAGGCAGTCGGATTGGAGCGCGATCATTGCATGGCCTCCAGTTTTTTGACTTCATGCACAAAATCCGTGGCTTCCTGAAACTGGCGATAGACGCTGGCAAACCTCACATAGGCCACCTCGTCAATGTTCCGCAGACCGTCCATGACCATCTTGCCGATAAATTCGGCGGGCACCTCGCCCTCGAATTTGCCGGTCACCGTGGCAACAATGTGGTCCACCATGTCTTCCATGGCCTGAGGCGTAACGGGGCGTTTCTGGCAGGCCTTCTTGATGCCGGACAAAAGTTTTTCGCGGGAAAACTCCTCATGCCGTTGGTCGCGCTTGAGCACCATCAGTCCTTCGCGCTCTACTTCCTCATAAGTCGTGAAACGGTGGCTGCACTGGGAGCACTCGCGGCGGCGGCGGATGGTAGCCCCCTCGCGCGAGGCGCGCGAGTCAATGACTTTGTCTTCCTGACAGCCGCACTTGGGACAACGCATAAAGCCACTCCTAATTGTGGTCACAGGTTTGTAACATACTAAATTTTGTGGTGTCAAGGGAGAGTTGTTGACCAGATGGCGTTCTCAACAAGGGTTGTCCGGCGCATTTACCCAAAACCGCGCTTGCTTTCACTTGATTTTAGGCTATTTTTTGCGGCTCCCGTTCTTGGGAAGACATTAACTATTAAATTTTATGGCAACTGCAAACGATTTACGCCGGGGCATGGCAATCAACTATAATGGCGATATTTCTGTGGTGTTGGACATGCAGCATCGCACGCCGGGCAACCTTCGCGCGTTTGTGCAGGCCACCCTCCGGAGCATCCGCACCGGCAAGTCCTCCGATGTGCGGTTCAGCTCGACCGAAAAAATCGAGCCGGTGCCGATGATCACCAAGAAAATGGAATATAGCTACAAGGACGGCACAGATTACGTTTTCACCGACCCGGAAACCTATGAAACCGTCACGTTGACGGCGGAGTTGATCGGCGACGCGAAGAACTATCTCGTGGAAAACGCCACCGTGACCGTGACCTTTGTCGAGGAAAAGGCCGTGACAGTTGAATTGCCGTCCAGCGTGATCCTGACGGTGGCGGACGCGCCGGAAGGCATCCGCGGCGACTCGTCGAACAACGTGCAAAAACCGGTGACGCTGGAGACGGGCATCACCGTGCAGGTGCCCCTGTTCATCAAGACCGGCGAGAAAATCAAGGTGGATAGCCGTACCGGCAAATACATGGAACGCGCCTGATCTCAATGATTAATTAGAATTTCAGGTTGAAAAACCCCGCTTGCGCGGGTTTTTTCATTTTGCGGCGGGAATTGCTTTTCAAGCTGTTCCATTTCGGCTATTCCTCACTCATGGCCGAGCGGTTTCAAAAGGGAGAAAAGATTCTTCGGGGCATTGCTGTCTCCGACGGTATCTGCCGCGGGAAAATTCTCGTGCTGCATCGCGCCCGCCACATCATCGCCCGGCGCGATATTCCGGCCGACGAGGTGGCCGCGGAAACCAGCCGTTTCGAAAGATCGCTTGTCCAAACCCGCCAGCAAATCCTGGAGGTACAGCGCAAGGTCGTGGAGAATCTGGGAGCGAAGGAGGCGGACATTTTTGAGGCGCACCTGTTGATGCTTGAGGACCATGCCCTGGTCGGCGAAGCCATCCGTCTGATCAAGGAAGAGAAGATCAACGCCGAGCATGCCTTCCACAGCGTTGCCGAACGCTACACCGGAGCCCTGCTCACCGCCAACGACGAATATCTTCGCGAACGCGCCGCTGACATGCGCGACCTGGCGTCGCGGGTGCTCGACAATCTGCTGGAAGTCAAGGATGCCCTGGATCTGCAGCACATCGCCGAGCCCTGCATTCTGGTCAGCCACGACCTCAGTCCGTCCACCACCGCGCAATTGAACAAGAAATTCGTGCTGGGGTTTGCCACGGACATCGGCGGCAAGACCTCGCACACCGCCATCATGGCGCGGTCACTGGGCATCCCGGCCATTGTGGGACTGCAAACGGCCAGCCAGGAACTGGACAGCGGCGATTACGCATTGCTCGACGGATACAACGGCACGGTCGTCGTCAATCCCACCGACCAGACGTTGTTTCAATACGGCCAACTAGCGAAGATCAAAGCGTCCCTGGACGAAAAGCTCCGTGAAATCCGTGGGCAGCCGGCGGTGACACTGGACGGCAAATCCATCCATCTTTCCGCCAACATCGAGGAAGCCACTGACATCGAATCCGTCCTGGCGCATGGCGCCGACGGCGTCGGTTTGTTCCGCACCGAATATCTTTATATCAACCGCGATCATCTGCCGACGGAGGAGGAGCAGTATCAGGCGTATCACCAGGTGGCGGCGGCCTTGAAACCGCAAACGGTCATCATCCGCACGCTCGATTTGGGCGGCGACAAATTTGCCTCGCATCTGGAACTGGCACAGGAGGTCAATCCGTTTCTCGGCTGGCGGGCCATCCGGTTTTGCCTGGCACAGCCGGAATTGTTCCGCGCCCAGCTCCGCGCCATTCTCCGTGCCAGCGCCGAGGGCAACGTGAAGATGATGTACCCGATGATTTCCGGCCTGGATGAATTGAAGCAGGCCAATGCCATTGTTGAAAAATGCAAAGCCGAATTGCGCACGGAAGGAGTGCCGTTCAACGACAACATGGACATCGGGGTGATGATCGAAATCCCGTCCGCCGCCCTCATCGCCGATGCGCTGGCCATGCATTCGAGGTTTTTCAGCATCGGCAGCAACGACCTCATCCAATACACGCTGGCCGCCGATCGCACGAACGAAAAGGTTTCACACCTCTACGAGCCCACCCACCCGGCCATCATTAAGCTGATCAAGATGACGGTTGACGCAGCGCACCGGCGTGGAATCAAGGCCAACGTCTGCGGTGAAATCGCGGGGGACCCGGTGCTGGCACCGCTGTTGATCGGTCTCGGCGTGGACGAGTTGAGCACCGCCCCGACGGTGGTTGCCCAGGTCAAATATATGATTCGCCGTCTTAAACTGACGGAGGCGAGCGAGCTGGCCGAGTTTGCGCTGCAATCCGATTCTCCGTCGGAAATTTATGCCCGTTGTCAGGCGCTCGCACGCGCGGCCGCGCCCAGCCTTTTTGAAAATAAGACATGAAAGTCATCATCCTTGCCGCCGGCTACGCCACGCGCCTATATCCGCTTACCCTCACCCAACCCAAGCCGCTCCTGCCCGTTGCCGGCAAACCGATGGTGGAACACGTGCTCGATAACCTTGCGCCCATCAGCGGCATTGACCGCGTGTATGTCGTCACCAACGCCAAGTTCGCCGGCCATTTTCAGAAATGGTCGGACCACTATCGCGCCACCGGGTCCAAATTTGAATTCACCGTCGTCAACGACCACTCCACCGATGACACCAACAAGCTCGGCGCCATCGGTGACATCCATTACGTCCTTAAAACCCAGAACGTGGACGATGATGTAATCGTTGTGGCAGGCGACAACCTGTTCAGCGACCAGCTGGGCGACTTCGGGAAATTCTGCCGCGAGAAAAACGCGCCCGTACTCGCGCTTTACGACGTGGGCAATCTCGAGGAGATCAAAAAGTACAATTCCATCTCCACGGACGCCGCCGGACGCATCACATTCTTCGAGGAAAAACCCAAAAACCCGACCAGCACGCTCACCGGCATCGCGCTGTACTTTTATCCGAAGGGCACCCTCCCGCTGATCAAGCAGTACGTCGCCGAGGGGAACAACCCCGACCAGCCCGGCCGCCTCGTGCAATGGCTTTATCCCCGCACCGCCGTCTATACCTGGCGCGTGCCCGGACTCTGGTTCGACATCGGCTCAAAGGAAACGCTGGAGGAAGCCAACCAGATTTTTGCCAAGTTTGCCGGCAAGAAATAGCCGTTTTTCAAATTGTTCCTGGCCGGGCAGTCTTGGGTCATATATGGCTTGGGCCAACCAATTAATGAATCCTGATTCGGTCCTCCTCGTACTGCCGGCAAGCGTTGCCGGCGGTGTCGTCGGGATATTGGCCTTTGGGAACCGGCGATCACGAAAGGAAGGAAGGAGCCGCCCGCTCCGAATGGGTGTCGGGATCGCCGGGAGTGCGGCTTTTGGAGTTTCGTTGCTGTTGTTTGCAAAGGCATTCGGCGCCGATTCAGGACTGTTTGCGATGACCGCGACGGCACTGGTTGCAGCCTGGACCGGGATGTTTCATACCGTAGTCCCGCTGGGTTTGCCCGCATCGCTCCGGAAGGTGGGGGACAGGGAATTTGCGTCGCTTCGCCGGCCGTGGACCGGGGTGCGATGGTTTGGAGCGGTTTTGCACAACACTCCCATGAGACACCTCGGCGGACCGGTTTACCTTGCCCGATGTGCCAACGATCCAGCCTGTGTCCTGCAAGGAATCCAGGAAGCTGAAGTGATCCATCTCTGGTCAATGCTGTTCTGCCTGCCTTGGCTGGGGTTTTGGTGTCTGCGAGGGTGGTGGTGGTCGGCGGGTTTGAGCCTCGCCGTGAACACCCTGCTGAACGTCTATCCGATTTTGCACCTGCGGCTGACGCGCGGGCGGATGGCGAGATATGCCGTAAAATCCACGCATCGAAACCGCCTGACCGGAACCAGCGGCAAGGCTTCAGTTTAAGCCAGCGAGCAGACGGCCAACCGAAACAATGACCCATCCGCGGCTCAATCCTTTCCGCAGCTCAAGGTTCCTTAACGGTCACAACGACGTAATTCTTTTTGCCTTTGCGGAGCAATAAGTGCTTGCCGAAGAGCAAATCATTTGAAGTCACGGCCCGCGCGGCACTGGCTTCGCGAACATTGTTGATGTTCACCCCGCCGCCCTCGATGTCCTTTCGCGCCTGGCCTTTGGATTGACACAAACCGGCATGCACCAGCAATTCGACGAGCGGAAATCCTGCGCCGTCCAGCTTCACTTTTTCAAACTCCTTGGTCGGCACTTCGCCGACAATGTCGTTGAACGTGGATTCGGAAACACCCTTGAGTTCGCCGCCGAACAGGATTTCGCTGGCGCGGATGGCCTCTTGGGTCACCTGTTCGCCGTGAATCAAATCGGTCACTGTCCTGGCCAAGGCCTTGTGCGCCTCGCGGGCACCTGGATTTTCCGCGTGCTTTTTTTCCAGTGCCCCGATTTCCTCCTGCGGCAATAAGGTGAAGAATTTCAGGTAGCGGACCGCGTCCCGATCATCCGTGTTGATCCAGAACTGGTAGAAGCGATAAACGCTTGTCCGTTTCCGATCGAGCCAGATGGCGCCGGCCTCGGTCTTGCCGAATTTCGTGCCGTCGGCATTGGTGATGAGCGGAAGCGTGAGCCCGAAAGGTGGAGGCCGAAAAAGTCCATGGAATTTCTTAAAGCCTTTCTTTCGACAAAGATCAATACCGGCCGTGATATTGCCCCATTGGTCACTACCGCCAATTTGAAGTTGGCAATCGTATTCATTCCAAAGGTGATAAAAATCGAATGCCTGTAGCAGCATGTAGCTGAACTCGGTGTAGCTGATGCCCACCTCGCGGTCTTCCATCCGGGCGCGGACGCTTTCCTTGGCCACCATCTGGTTTACGGAAAAATGCTTGCCGATGTCGCGCAGGAAATCCAGATAGGAAATATTTTGCGTCCAGCTGGCGTTATCCACGAGCCGCGCGGGGTTTTGTTTCGTGTCGAAATCGAGCAGTTTCGCCAGTTGCACCTTCACGCTGGCGATATTGTGATCCAAGATTTCCTTGGTGAGCAGCTGCCGCTCGGCGGTTTTGCCGCTGGGATCGCCGATGGACCCGGTTGCGCCACCGGCGACGGCAATCGGATTGTGGCCAAGCAATTGAAACCGGCGCAGCGCCAGCAGCGGGACCAGGTTGCCGACATGCAGGCTGTCGGCGGTCGGGTCAAAGCCACAGTACAGTGTGACGGGCAAAGCGAGGCGTTTGGCCAGTTCCGCCGCGTCGGTGCAATCGGCGATGAGACCGCGCCATTTGAGTTCTTCCAGGATGCTCACGGGCGGAGATTAAATCGCCACCGATCAAATGCCAATTTCCAATTGCCCAAAATCCTCCTCGTTCTCGTCCTCGAAATCCCCAGATTTGATCACGCGGATGAGGACGCCGACGAGCGCGAAAGTACCATCGCGGCACACTTTGGGCTTTAGCCTTTGGACTTTGGACTTTAGCCTTCCGCCGGATGTCGCAAATGCTCAAATCGTCCGGTTCCATGGCCGCGGCCACGCTGACCAGCCGGCTGCTTGGCATGGTGCGCGAAATGGTTTATGCGCAGTTCATGGGCGATGGCTGGGTGGCCGGCGCGTTCCAGCTTGCCTTCATGATCCCGAACCTGTTCCGCCGACTGCTTGGCGAGGGCGCGCTGACCGCCGCGTTCATCCCGATTTTCAAGGAAAAGGAAAAGACCCACGGCGAAATCGAGATGTGGCGAGCCGCCAACGCGGTGATTTCCGGCCTCGTGGTCGCGGCCTGTGTCATCATTGGCCTGGCCATGCTCGGCGTTTCCATCGCGCTCGGCGTGCATGAATTCGAACCGCAGACGGAACTCATGCTGCAGCTCCTGCGCGTGATGTTTCCCTACATGCTGCTGGTCTGTCTCGCGGCGGCGTTCATGGGCATGTTGAATGCCCGCGGACACTTCTTCATACCGGCCATGGGCGCAACCATGCTCAACGTGGTGATGATCGCGTCCGTGCTCTGGCTCGCGCCGCACTTGGGGCATAAACTGGACGAACAAATTTTTGCCCTGGCCATCGGCGTGCTCGCGGCGGGCGTGGCCCAGGCGGCGTTTCAACTGCCCACCCTCTGGCACGATGGCTTTCGTTACCGCTGGGTTTCCCCGTGGCGCGATGAAACGGTCGGACGCGTCGTGCGCCAGATGGTTCCCGGCACCATCGGCGTGGCGGCGTTTCAAATCAACGTGCTCCTGACGCAAACCATCGCGTTCTGGGTCAGCCCGCAGATCGTCGCGTCATTCAATTACGCCGTGCGCCTGATGGAACTGCCCCAGGGCATGTTTGGTATTTCGCTGGCGACCTATTTGTTGCCGACTCTTTCCGGCCTGGCGGCCGAAAAAAAATACGGCGAATTTCGAACGACGCTGCGCCACGGCATGGGCACGCTGGTCTTCTTCAATTTGATTGCCGCCATTCTCCTGGTGGTGCTGGCCGAGCCGATTGTGCGGCTGTTGTTTGAACATGGGGCCTTCACCGCCGATTCCACCCATCGCGCCACGCTGGCGTTGGTCTGCCTCGCGCCGGGACTGGTGGCGTTTTCCACGGTCAACATCCTGGCCCGCGCATTTTATGCGCTGGGTGATACCAAAACCCCGATGAAAATCAGCCTGGTGAGCCTGGCGTTGAACCTGTTGCTCGCTGCGCTGCTTGTGGAACCACTGCGGCAGGGCGGATTGGGCATCGCGAACACCACCACTTCCATTTGCAACCTCTGGCTGCTGATCTACGCGCTCCGAAAAAAACTGGGAAAACTGGAAATGGAATCACTCCGCGCGACACTCCTGCCGCTGGCCCTGGCCGGCGCCGTGGCGGGATTGATGGCGTGGCAGGGCTGGCGATGGTGGGAAAGCGGACCGGGCCATGGCACCATCGGATTGAAAATCGGCGCCGTGTTTGTCCCGGCCGGAGTTGCCGGCCTGGTTTACTGGCTGATGGCCCTGGCGTTCAAAATTCCGGCGGCAAAGGAGATGACCGATTTGTTGTCACAGCGATTTAAAAAATCAAGGTAGGAACGGTCTGCCGGTCGTCCAAGGCCGCGCAGCAACCCTGCCCTGCCATCATACCGGCACGACGGCGATCCAGCAGTTTGATCCAAACTGCCCCCGGAATTTTTCCGCGATGGCTTCGCCGGCGTTCACGTTTTCCACGATGGCAAAGGTCGTTGAACCGCTGCCGGACATCAGTGCGGCCAGCGCACCCTGCGCGCGGAGAAATTCCTGGAACAGCGCTAGCACCGGATATTTTTCCAGCGCGGGAGCTTCGAGCGAATTGTAAAATCCGGAGCCCACGGCACGCAAATCACCGGTTCGCAGACTGGCAATCAACTTCTGAGCACGACCCGGCTGGCCGTTCAACGCCGCGGGAAAGCGGGCCAGGTTTTGATAGGCCCACGGCGTGGAAATGCCGAAGCCGGGATGAATCAGCAGGAACGCCTTGCCCGGCAATGCCGGAAAATCATCGAGCGGCTGAATTTGTTCGCCCCGGCCGGTGGCCAGCGCCGGTTTGGATTGCAAAAAAAAAGGCACATCGGAACCGAGCTCCGCCGCGAGTTCGGCGAGCTTGGTGGCGGGCAGCGGCTGGCTGAAAAGTTCGTTCAACGCGAGCAGTGTGGTCGCGGCATTACCGCTGCCGCCGCCCAGGCCGGCGGCGAGCGGAATGACCTTCTCCAGATGAATGCGCACGCCGTCGCTGATTTTGGCGGCCTGCAAGAATCCGGTGGCCGCGCGGTGGACCAGATTGCGCGTATCCACCGGCAAGTGTGGATGGTTGACGGAAAGTTCAACCGGGCCGCTGGTTTTTTTGAACGTGAGCTGGTCGCAAAGGTTGACCGGTTGCATCACGGTTTCCAACTCATGAAAACCGTCGGGCCGTTTGCCGAGAATGTTCAGCAACAGGTTGACTTTGCAGGGCGAATTTTTATCCAGAGTCATGGGCGGTTCAGGAAAACAAAACGCGCCAACAGGGAAATGTTGGCGCGCTGATGAAATCCAATCCGGTCACGGTCAGTTGTCGAACACCTTGAACCGGCTGCCGGGAACGAACGGCGCGACATCGCCGCCGCTAAAGCCGGTGTAAGTGTCGGTGGCAAACATCGGATCCGCAATCAGGCCCGGTTTGTAACTGTCAGGATAGGGCGGCCCGGGCGGAAGGTATCGGGTGCAAATCGGACCGTAACCGGCCTTGGGCATCGGCGCCGGGAAAGTGATGATTTCAAACAACCCCAGCCCGGTGCGCGCCACGGTGCGGGTGATTCCAGTAACCGCCCCGGCGGTGTAGCCCGCGCTGGGCGAAACAAAAACGGCAGTCTGCTCGACCGAGCGGCGCATTTCGCCAAAGCGGGTAATTTCCATGGTATTGCTGATGCCGCGACCCAGTTTCTGTTCCGGGCCCGCGCAGCCGGACGCGAACAAAGCGACAAGTGAACCCATGGCGAGAAGGAAAATGGCGTTTCGCATACGTTAATTGAGTTACGATTCCAGCTTACCCCGAAATCACCGGATGTAAAGGCGTTTTATGATTCGCGCGCGGCGCGCTTCCGATCCCGCCGGTCCCAGTACCACGCAATCCAGACCGTGACCTCATAAAGAAATTGCAGCGGCAGAAACATGATGATTTGCGTGATGGGTTCCGGTGTCGTCAATACCGCGCCCAGAATCAGGTTGATGACAATCATGTAACGGCGCGCCCCGGACAAGGTGCGGTAATTGATCAGGCCGATTTTCACGAGCGTGAGCACGACCACCGGCAGTTCAAAACCGAGCCCCATGCCCAACAGGAATTTGCAGACGAAACTGATATACTCCTCCGCCCGCCACTGGAATGCGCCCAGCCCGAGCCAGTGCGAATACATCTGCGCCGCGGCCAGCGCCACCGGCATCAGGGCAAAGTAGCAAAATGCCACGCCGGTGAGAAACAACCCGACCCCGACCAGCAGCCCGCGATAAATGTATTTTCGCTCGCGGATTTTCAGCGCCGGGAAAACGAACGCCGCGATGTAGTAGAAGATGAACGGAGAGGCCAGCACCACGCCGGCGTAAATGGCCACCTGAAACGCGACGACGAATCCGCCCGCCGGACTGAGGTTGATCAGGTCAATCCGCATCCGTTGCATGTCCGCAATCGCGCCGGCGTCATGGCCGACCCGCCAGCCGAGCACCTGGTTGGTGCCGATGACGAGCGGCTCCACCCGGACGGAAACGAACCGGTTGGTGCCCAGGCCCAGTGATTTTTGTTCCTCCGGTGAAACTTGAAAATTGCCGAGGTGGTTCGTGCCAAAACTGACCGTGACGACCTGGTTGGTTCCGGGATAGGTGATCCGGGCCCGTGTCAGCGGCCACTTGATCACCTGAATGACGTAGTTGCCGGCCAGGAGGCAAAGCAACATCGCCACGAACAGGGTGACCAGGCTCTTAATGAGCACCCAGCGGAAATCTTCAAGGTGTTCGAGAAAGGTTTTGACGGGGCCGCCTTCGGCCTCGTCGGGACGTTCCACTTCGTAATCGCCGGCCATGCCAGAAGCGTCCCGCCCTAGACTTTGGGCGGATTGGAGGACTGCGAAACCGGCAGGTCGGCCCGCGATGGCGCAGGCGGCGCGGGCTTGGCCGGTGCATCGGTCGTGGTGTTCTGAATTTCGTCGGTCACTTCGCGCGTCGCCTTCTTAAATTCCTTGATGCCCTGGCCCAAACCCCGCGCGAACTCGGGTATCTTCTTGGATCCGAACAAAATCAAAACGGCCACCGCGACAATGATCAGTTCCGTGCCGCCGATTCCCCATGCGAACATAATATTCATAATTTTGTCGAGCCTTGCCAAAGCTACGCCTGCCCGGGGTAATAGTAAAGAGTCAAAAAACAAGGCAGGGCACGTCACTCCATCCGCGCCGGTGTTCGTTCACGAGGCTGCGGCGGGCAAGAGGACTGCCCGCCCTACTGATTAGGCACAATCCAAGAAAAGGGGCCGCAACAATTGCGGCCCCTGAATCGGCTCAAATGCCCTGAAAATCAGGCGCCCGCCTTGGGGTGAAGCAGGACGAAATCGTCACGGCGGTTTTTCGACCAGGCGGCTTCGTTGTTGGCCGGATCCACGGGCTTGTCCTTGCCATAGCTGATGGTGCGGACGCGGGACGGATCGATGCCCAGCTTGGACAACGCTTCGCGCGCAGCCAATGCCCGGCGTTCGCCCAACGACCGGTTGTATTCCTCGGTACCGCGCTCGTCGCAATTGCCCTCGATGAGCAGCTTCGCGCTGGAATCACCGCTCAATTTTGACGCAACCGCCTGGAGGTTGTCCTTCTCGCTCTTCTTGATGGCAGCGCTGTCATAGGCGAAATGAATCGTGTTAGCGGCCAGAATATCGTGGTCTTCATTATAATCACCGGGTGAAATGTTGGCCGTCTGTCCGCCCCCGGTTTGTCCCTGAGCTTGATCGCCCGGAGACAAAGTGCCTCCAGGACCTTGATCTCCCGTCATACCGGGCGTTCCAGGAATGGGCGTCACTTTGACAGGACGGTGGTTTTTGCAGCCGGTGGCAGTCAGGGTGACTACCAGTGCGAAGGCCAGCACATAAGTCAGTTTCATCGTTTTCATATTTTTTATTTCGGTTAAATGTTAAAAGTTTGTAAAAAAGCCGGATCATCTCGCCCAAGCTGGTTGAGAATCGTTGCCCGAAATCCGGGCAACATCCTTGACCTGTTTGGTAAACACGTCAAGCACAGATAATGCGTAACGACTGCCCACCCGGCGTGTAAACATCAGCGTCCGCGAGTTCGGCGACCAGGTCGGATCTTCACCGGCCACCAGCACGGTGGGAGCGCCGCCGCCCGCGGGAATGACACAAATGGAAAACTCGCGCGTCTGCGACGTGAACGCGATCCACTTGCCGTCCGGCGACCAGTCGGGCTCCGTCGGGCTGGGCGCGCCGGGTGTTGGAATCCGCTGCGCCTCGCCACCGCCCGCCGGCACCTTCATCAGCACCCGCCGCTCGTCAACCTTGGTCGCGTAGCAAATCCATTGTCCGTCCGGCGACCAGCAGGGCGATGATTCGTCCTCGGGCGTGTGGGTCAATTGTTTCGGGTTCGTGCCGTCGGCGTTGCAAACCCACACGTCCGGGCTGCCGCTCCGGCTCAAGATCATCGCCACCCGCGAACCGTCCGGCGAGATCGCCGCGCTGGTGTTCAAGCCGGAATAGCCCGCGATGACGCGGCGCTGGCCGTTGCTGAGGTTGTGGTAAAAAATGTCCGGGTTGCCGCGCTTGTATGATGTGTAATAAACCACCAGCCGGCCCGGCGCCCACGCCGGCGCGGCCACGATGGCGTCGTCATGCGTGACCGATTGCGCGTTGTGTCCGTCAAAATCGGCCACGTAAATCTCGCCGTTCCCCGAGCTGGACTGGGCCTTGAAGGCGACCTTGGTCTGCCCGATGCCGTTCCTGTGCGTGATGGCCTGCACGATGTCGTCGGCGAACGCGTGCGCCTGCCGCCGCAAGGAGGCGCCGTTGTAACTGCGCGAAAGGATCGTGGCCCGGGCCACGCGATCCATCACCCGCCCCTGAACGACGCCTGCACCGCTGCCGCTGATCTGGTATTGCGCGGCGTCCGGCGTGACAAACGAAAAGCCTTGCACGTACAGGTCGAATTTCAACACCTCCGCCGCCTCGCCGCTGAAACCGTCAAGCGATACGGGAATTGGCTTGGCCGTGCCTGGAGCAATCAATTCCGGCTGGATGGTGATTACATTTTCATTCTGGCCGGTCGCACCGATGGCGGCAAAAAGTAAGATGGTGAGGCAAAGGTTCAGCCGATGAGGACAATATTTTTTCATTCGAGCAATCGTTTCACTTGGGGGTTAAAGTTGATGACGTAGGTCCGTTCCTTGTCCGTCGCGCCTTCCGGGAAGGGCGCGATGAATTTGACGCGGTCCAGCGTGCGCTGAACCGAGGCATCCAGACCGGCATCGCCGGACGGATCGACGATCCGTGCGGTAATGACCGTGCCATCGCTGGCGATGGTAACGCTTACTTTCGTGTTTGCGTTGTCGCTGACATCATTGGGCAAAATCCAGGCCTGTTCGTAAATGCTCTTTACCGCCGCAGCGTAATTCGCGTAGGCCACGCTGCTATTGCCAGGCATGTCAACTGTGGTGGACGTCGCCAGATTGCTTTTTAAATTCCGGAGGGCGTTTCGAATGGCCCGGGCCTGCCGCTGCTGCTGCGAATTGTCGGGCGTCGGAGTATCTTTCGGCGAGGTGCGCGTGACGAGTTTGGTGCTGACCAGGATTTTGTGCGTCTCGATCACGGGCTTTTCCGGCGCCGGTTTCACGGGCTCGGGTTTGAAATATTTCTCCAGACGTTCCGTCAGGGTTGGCGCTGGAGGCACCGGCGGTGGCGGAGCCGCGTGAACCACCGGGGTTGGCGGAGCCGGCGGAGTGACCGGCGCGGGTGGCGGCGGCGTGGCGTTGGCAACCCCGCTGCTGAAGGCCGCGTCCACCAGATTGGCCGGAATCACGTCCAGCACCTGCAGGTCGTCCGCCTTGGGCTTGGAATAAAAAAACGCCGGACCGACAAACAAAATCAGGAGGAGCAGCAGGTGGATGCCCGCAGTGGCGATGATGCATTTTTTTTGCAGGCGGTTCATCGGGGTGCCGGATCGGTGCGGAGCGAATAACGTGTGATGCCGTTCTTCTGGCAGCCGTCGATCACGGCGGCGACGTTTTCATAGGGGCTGGTCTTTTCCGCGCGGATGTAAACGATCAGATTGGGGTTGCTCCGGGAATCCGTCGCCAACCGGGCGATCAACTGGTCAAGGCCGATCCGCTTCCGGTCGAGGGCATAGACGCCGGTGCCGGTCACCTCGACGGTGCGGACATTGCGCGGGTCGATTTTTTTGTCCGGCTGGCCCATGCCGGTGGGCAGCTTGAGGTTGATGCTTTGTTCGAGCAGGGGCGTGGTGATGACGAAGATGATGAGCAGCACGAATGCGAGGTCGAGCAGCGGCGTGATGTTGATTTCGCTCAACGTCACGAGGTGGCTGCGTTGGGAAAATCGTCGCATAACTCAGTCGAAGGTGGAGGGATGGGAGTCGAGCGCTGAAACACCAACTTCACCCATTGGTTTTCGACTCTCGATTTTAGGCGCCCGGCTCATTTTCATTCCTCCGCCAGATATTCCGCTTCCATCTTGGAAACCAGTTCCTGCGCAAAATTGTCCAGGTTCACGGTAAACACCCGCAGGTAGTGTACCAGCCCGTTGTAGCCGAACATCGAGGGAATCGCCACCAGCAGGCCGGCCACCGTCGTGACCAGCGCCGCCGAGACGCCGGGCGCCATGGCGGCCATCGTGGCCGATCCCTGCTGCGCAATGCCGGCGAAGGTGCTCATGACCCCCCAGACCGTTCCGAGCAACCCAATGAACGGCGCGCCGCTCGCCGCCACGGAGAGCAGAATCAAACCCGACTCCAGTTTCAGCGATTCCTGGGCGACAACATTTTCAATGGCGCGTTTGACATGCTCCATGTTCTTGAGCGTCACGTTCTGTTTGCGCCGTTCGCCGCCGGGGCCGTGCAACCGCGCATCGAGTTGCACGCAGGCGGTTTGATAGACCGAGTACAGGGGACAACCCTCGACGTGCAGCTTCCGGTCAAAAATATCGAGGACGGTTTTTTGCGCGCGAAATTCCTCGTTGAAATAAAAATTCAACCGGCGGGCCCGGCGCATCTGCATGGCCTTGTAAACCATGGTGGTCCACGCGATGATGGAAAAAAGAATCAGGCAGACAATGATCGCCTTGGCTTCCGGCGTTGCCTGTGTCCAAACGTAAACGAGTTCCGCTTGATTAGAAGCGGCTCCCACGACAGCAAACGATAATCCGCTCATATAAAACAAACTTGGTCGTGAGGAACCGATGTAGCGTCCAAGCGACAGGGGTCGAGCAACGTCCTGCCTCACCTATTTCTACCCGCCGCGCGGGAAATTGCAACGCCTTTTTTGCGGAAAAATCATCTCCGCGCTTGCCCCGCAGGGAAAATCGCATACAAAAGAACCCGATGTCCCGTCCGCGTTTGATTGGTCTGCTGCTCGCGCTCATCACGCTGCTGGCCTATTGGCCGGTGGCGCAAAATAATTTTGTGGTCTATGACGACGGCGAATATGTCACGGGCAATCCCATGGTCCTGAACGGCCTGACCTGGGCCGGAATCAAATGGGCGTTCACCACCGGCCACGCCAGCAACTGGCACCCGCTCACCTGGCTCTCGCACATGACGGATTGCGAATTGTTCGGTCCCAACCCCGGCGCGCACCATGCCATCAACCTGCTGTGGCACACGGCCAACACGGTATTGTTGTTCGTGTTGTTGCTGCGGCTCACCAACCGCCGGCCGGAGTCCCGGTCCGCAACTTCATCCCCGCCGGCCGACGCCCTGTGGCCGAGCGCGTTCGTGGCTGCCTTGTTCGCCTGGCATCCGTTGCACGTGGAATCTGTGGCTTGGGTGTCGGAGCGCAAGGATGTCCTGAGCACGTTCTTTGCGCTGCTGACGTTGCTGGCTTATGTCACGGCGGCGTCACGCGTCACGCATCACGCGTCACACTTTTCCATTCCGACCCTGATTTTCTTCGCGCTGGGGCTCATGGCCAAACCGATGCTGGTGACGCTGCCGTTTGTGATGCTGCTGTTGGATTACTGGCCACTGGGCAGAATTTCGGAATTCGGAATTCGGAATTCGGAATCAAAAACCACGATCGTGCCGGCCTCTCAACTGGCCACTTTCAGCCGCCTGCTGTTCGAAAAATGGCCGTGCTTTTTTCTCGCGACGGTTTCCTGTGTGATCACCTATCTCGCACAACGCCACGGCGAAGCAGTGATGACCATTCAGCAATTGTCGCTTAACTTGCGGATCGAAAATGCTTTGATCTCCTACGAGCGGTATCTGGCGAAGGCCTTCTGGCCGGCTGGCTTGGCCGTTTTCTATCCCTTGACCATTCATCTGGCCTGGTACCGGGCCATGGCGGCGGCAGCTTTGGGCCTGCTGGGTGGGATCTCGTGGCTGGCCTGGCGGGTCCGGCAACGGTATCCTTATCTGCTGGTCGGCTGGTTCTGGTTTCTGGGGACGCTGGTGCCGGTCATCGGGCTGGTACAGGTCGGCAGCGCGGCGATGGCGGACCGTTACACGTATTTTCCGCTCATCGGCGTGTTCATCGCCGTGGGGTTCGGGGGCCGTGACTTGGCGAACCGGTTTAAAATTCCAAAAACGGTGGTGGCCGCCGCCGCAGCGTTGATTCTGGGGTCGTGCCTGGTCCTGACCGGAAAGCAGGCGCGTTACTGGTACGACAGTGAAACCCTTTTTGCCCACACGCTCGCGGTCACTCAAGACAACTACAATGCCCGGATCAATTACGGCGTTGCGTTGGACGAGAAGGGACGCCTGACTGACGCCCTGATCCAGTATCAGGAAGCGGAGCGCCTGTCGCCCGAGAATGCCCAGGCACATTATAATATCGGCGGCCTGCTTAATAAAATGGGCCGGCCGGAGGAGGCCCTGCCGGAGCAACAACAGGCCGTCCAACTCAATCCTGCCAAGCCGCTCCCGCACAACAGCCTTGGCATCGTGTTCACCGAACTCGGCCGCTTTGACGAAGCCGAGAAGGAATTCAGGGAAACCGAGCGGCTCGACCCCGCCTATCCCTGGGCGCATTTCGAAATGGCCAAGCTGCGCCTCAAACAAGGCCGTGACGCCGAGGCGATTGATGAATTTCGCGAAGCTGTCCGGCTCGATCCAAATAATTACCAAATCCTCACCTTCGTCGCCCGTGTGCTGGCCACCGATGAAAATCCAAAGGGCCGTGACGGAAAATCCGCACTCGCGCTGGCCGCCAAGGCCAACGCCCTGACCGGCGGCTCGCAGCCGCTGGTGCTCGATGCGCTCGGCATGGCCTGCGCCGAGGCCGGCGATTTCACCAATGCGTTGGAATTAACCCAAAGGGCGTTTGACATCGCCACCGCCGGCAACATGAAGAAGCTCGAGCCCTTGCAACAGCGGCTGGAATTTTACAAAAATCACCAGCCGTGGCGGGAATCGTTCCTGTTCACTAATTCACCGCCAGCGGAACCCCCGAAACGCTGAATCAGATTTTGGTCAACGCACAGAGCGCCTGCTGCACCCGCAGATTGTTCAAAGCCGTCTTCCAGTCCAATCTCCGCCCCAGCCATGGCAGCGAGGAAATTTTTCCGGCTGCAAAAAATTCCCCGAGCAACGCAGCGTTGGTTTTGGTTGAGATGTCCGGTTTGGGAGGCGATATCAACACGACCCGCGCCCGGCCGGACGCACCGGGCGGCAGGGCGGCGAGCACCAGCCGGACCTGGTTCACGGCGCCCAGCCGGTCCGGGCAGACGATGATCGGCACGGCCCGCAAGGCCGCGATCAAATCGCGCGAATCAAATAGTTCGCCCAATGGACTGAGCAGTCCCCCGGCGCCTTCGATCAGCACCATATCAAAATGCTTTTCCACCGCGCGAGCCAACCCGAGCACATCGCCCGGCGTGATTCGCCGGCGCTCGCGTCGGGCGGCCAACAGGGGCGCCATCGGCGCGCGGAAATGCCAGGGATTGATTTCATCCAACGTAAGCACGCCATCCATGGCGGCGTGAAGGGCACGGACGTCATCGCGTCCGCCTGAGCAAACCGGCTTGATTGCCGCCGCCCGGATGCCGCGCCGACGCAAGTAACGGACCAGCAGCGCGGTCAAGACCGTTTTGCCGACCCCGGTGTCCGTGCCGGTGATAAAAAGCGTTGTTGGCTTCATTGCGGCCACATCAAAGCCAAATCACAGCCGATTAGCCATCAAAACCATTGACGGAATCTGCCCGATTCATTTACCCTGCACGGCTCGTTTAACGAAAATATTATGGTGAACATCACCGTCGAAAATTTGGCTCCGTGCAAAAAACTGCTGCGGGTGGAACTGGACGCGAAGGCCGTGGATGAAACCTTCGATGCGATCACGAAGGACTTCCAAAAGCAGGCATCCCTGCCCGGCTTCCGGCCCGGCAAGGCGCCCCGCAACCTCGTGCTCAAAAAGCACGAGGCGGACATCAAGGACGAGGTCAAACGCAAGCTCATCGGCGACTCCTACCGCCAGGCGGTGGAGGAAAAGAAAATTTCCGTGGTCGGCTACCCGGACATCGAGGAAATCCAGTTTGGCCGCGGCCAGGCGCTGCAATTTGCGGCCACCATCGAGACGGCGCCGGAATTCCAGCTGCCGGAGTACAAGGGCCTCCCGCTCAAACGCGAGGCGAAATCGGTCACCGCGGCGGATGTGGACCGCGCCATCGAACTGCTGGCCAAGCAGCACACCCAGTTCGAGACGGCCACACGCGCGCTGCAAATGGGTGATGTTGCGGTCGTGAACTTCACCGGCACGTGCGATGGCAAACCTGTCATCGACACCGCCCCAACCGCCAAGGGTTTGACCGAACAGAAGAATTTCTGGGTGGACATCGCGCCGGACTCGTTCCTGCCCGGTTTTGCCGGCCAGATCATCGGCGCCAAAGCGGGTGACCGGCGCACGGTGAACGTGGATTTTCCCGCCGATTTTGTGACCCAACAGCTTGCCGGCAAAAAAGGCGTTTACGAGGTCGAAGTCATCGAGGTGAAGGAAAAAAAACTGCCGGCGATTGACGATGCCTTTGCCAAAAAGTACGAGGCGGAAAACCTGTTGAAGCTCCGCGAAGGCGTGCAACGCGACCTGGAGAACGAATTGAAACATTCGCAGGCCAAGGCAATCCGCGGCCAGCTCATCCAAGGCCTGCTGGCCGCCACGAATTTTGACCTGCCGGAGTCCGCCGTCGCGCACGAAACGCGCAACGTCGTTTACGACATCGTCCGCGAAAACACCCAGCGCGGCGTGGCCCGCGACTTGATCGAAAAGCAGAAGGACGAAATCTATTCCGTGGCGGCGCAAAACGCCAAGGAGCGCGTCAAGCTGTCGTTCCTGATCCAGCGCATCGCCGAAAAGGAAAGCATCCAGGTTTCGCAGGACGAGGTCCTGAAGCGCGTGCAGTCGCTGGCAATGGCGTATCAGATTCCGCTGGAAAAATTCCTCAAGGACCTGCAGAAGCGCAACGGCGTCCGCGAGCTGTTCGACCAGATCGCCCACGAAAAAGTGCTCGCGTTCCTCGAGCAAAACGCCAAAATCGAGGAAATTCCTGCCGCTGCCGTGAATGCCGGCTGAGCCGCGGCACAGGTTTGACGCATTGGGTGCGGACCCGAAATAACCAAATGGTTACCTTCGGATGGCCTCGAGCGTCTGAAGTTTGATGGTTTCAGACAACAGCCGCAGAATTGCAGCATCATGAAAAGTTTCAACGTTTCCTTGGTTTTCATTCTCATGGCTTTTGTCGCCGTGGCGCAGACGGACACCAATGCCATCGTCGCGCCGGCAGACACCAATGCGCCCGCTTCCCGCCCGGACCCGGATGCGGTTGCCGTGCCGACCGGCACGAACGCGGACGCCGTCTTGACCAATGCGACCGCCTCCACCGGCATGGAGCGGGAAAACGCGCAACGGGAAATGTCATTGCTCGATTGCATCCAGGAGGCGCTCCAGCGCAATTTTGACCTGCAAATCGGCCGGTATGACCCGCAATTGTCCCTTTATAATTTGCGCGCCAATTATGGCGACTACGATCCCACCTTCAATATTTCGGGCACGCACCGGTACAATTCGGATGCCTTTTCAACGAACGGCTTCTTTGCCCTGACGCCAACCTCAACGAATTTTGTTTTATTTCCCCGGACCTCCTCCAAGCAAAATGTTTTCACCTCCGATCTGGGCGCCTCGCTGCCCTGGGGATTCAGCTATGATTTTGTTGCAAATGTAGAACAGGATTATGGAACCGCGTATGCGGGAACGACGAATCTCAACTCGTCCCTGTCCAAGAACACGGTGGGTTCGGTCGAGGTGGATATGACTCAGCATCTGCTGAGGGATTTTTGGATCGATACGACCCGGCTGAACATCCGGGTGGCGAAGAATCGTTTGAAATATTCGGAGCAGACGCTTCGTCTGCAGTTCATCACGACCATTGCGGGCGTGGAGAATGCCTATTACGAGCTGATTTTCGCCCGGGAGAATGTCCGGGTCCAGCAGGAGGCATTGCAACTCGCCCAGACCCAGCTTGATCAGGACCGGCAGCGCGTGCAGATCGGCACCATGGCCCAACTGGACGTGCAACAGGACGAAGCCCAGGTTGCCCAGAGCCGGGCGAGCCTGATTGCCGCGCAATATACGCTGGGCACGGACCAGAACACCCTGAAAAATTTGATCACGGACCAATATTCCAGCTGGCACGAGATCGAAATCCAACCCGCCGAGACCATGACCAATGCCCCGTTGCAATTGTTTGACTTGCAGGACAGCTGGAACAAGGGCTTGAACGGACGGCCCGACCTGTTGCAATCGCGCCTCGATGTGGAAAGGCAGGGCATCCGGTTAAAATTTGACCGCAACCAGCTCTTCCCGTCATTGGATCTGGTTGGCTCCTACGGTTATGCGGGTACTTCGCAGGATTATGACGGCACTTTTGATGAAATTGGACGGGGCGACCGACCTTATTATTCCTACGGCGCGAAGTTTTCCTACCCGCTGGGCAATGTCGCTGGACGCAACAATTTCAAGGCGGACAAGGTGTCGGAAAGGCAATTGCTGCTCACGTTGAAGCAATTGGAACAAACCATCATGGTGCAGATCGACAACGCGGTAAAACAGGCGCAATCCGCCTATGAAAGCGTGGGGGCGACCCGCCAGGCGCGCATTTACGCGGAAGCCGCGCTCGATGCCGAACAGAAAAAATACGCTGTGGGCAAAAGCACCACCTTCACCGTGTTGCAACTTCAGAACACGCTGACCTCCGATCGCGGGCAGGAAATCCGGGCGCTGGCCAATTACTACGAGGCACTCTCCAACCTGGCCCTGCAGGAAGGCAGCACGCTGGAACGCCACCATATCGATGTCGAAGCCAAGCCATGACGGATGCCGCTGCGTTCGGGCATCGCAGTGCCAGACCTACCAGAACTGCCAGGCCCCGCGCCAGACCACCCACAGGCCGAGCAGGAAATTCGTGATGGCATGTGCCGTCATCGCATCGCCGAGCCGGTTCTTGCGGATCACCAGCCATTGAAACGCTGCGCCGCACAGGATGCCCGCCAGCCATTCGTTGTGGGAAAAACCGAACACCGCGGCGGTGGCGAAAAACGGCCAGGCTACAAACCGGTTGAGGGGTAGAGACAGGAAATCCGGACGGGCAATGTAACGATATAAAAACGAGCGGTAAAAAACCTCCTCCAACGGCGGCACCACCAAGGTCGAACCGGCAATCCGCACAAGCACCATCAGCCACGCGAGCGCCGATCCGGCCCCAAATTGGCCGTTCGGGTTCCAGTTTTTTAACGGAACTGCCGCCGGGTGAGTCAGGCCCAGCCTGGCCCAGAGTGAAGTTTGCGTCGTCCATTCACCGCTAATGCCGACCCAGACGGCAAAGACCGCCACTCCCACGGCAACCGCCTCCCAGCTCAACGTCCAGCGCATTTCGGCAACAAACGGGCGCATTTCCCAAACCAGCCATCCGCCAGTGATTGTCTTGGCCAGGTAAAACCAATAACGCGAGGCCTCCCCGAATTGTCCCTGACCGGCCGTCAACACGAGAAAAACTACAAACGGCGCCACTCGGGCGAGCTGCGGGGACGAGGCGAATGGCTTGCGGAGGAACATCAGTCACTGACCAATGGACAATTGCCGCCGGGAACCGTCCGCCGCCTCCAGTATCAGGGAGTTCTTCGAGATCACTTTCACAAGGTAATCACCCACCCGGCTGCCGGGATAGACCGTCCGGCCGTTCACGATCGCCCAGGGATGCACCGGATCGTAAACAATACCCTGCAACCGGATTGGAGGAGGAGCTGGCGCGGGGACGGTATTGGTCACAACCACGATCAAGCTGGCCGCGACAACCGCGGGTGACATATTGGAAACCGCTGCGGCAGCGGCCGGCTTGTTGAGAGCCTGTGGCGCCGGGTGTCCGGCCCGGCTCATTCCGATTATATAACCGGCGGCAACCAGCAGCAAAATCACGAGCAACGGCAATTGCCATTTGACGCCGGCGCGGGGCTGGGAGTCCACCGGCGACATCGGAGTCAATCCGGACAGCGGCTCGGGCTTCGCTTCACCGGCGCGATTCAGCGCATCGTTGATCAGACTCATACGTGGATGTCTCCTTCCAGCTCGCGGATGGCGCGGCCCACGATGGGAAAGCTGATGCGGTGACTGTGTTCAACAAAGCCGGCGAGCAGGGACTTGTCACAGACCGCATTGACCAGGCGCGGGATGCCGCCGCTGTAATTGAAAATGCGCCAGAGCGCCGGCCGTGTGAAATGCGGCGTGCCATTCGCGCCGGCGAATTCCAGCCGGTGCCGGATGTAGCGGGCGACCTCGGGACGTGTCAACGGCGCCAGGTGATAACGCACGGTGATGCGCTGGCGCAATTGGCGGAGTTTCGGATTGTTGAGGCGGTCGCGCAATTCCGGTTGTCCCAGCAAAACGATCTGTAGCAGCTTGCGGTCGTAGGTCTCGATGTTCGAGAGCAGGCGGACCTGTTCGAGCAGGTCCTCCGTCAAATCCTGGGCCTCGTCAATGATAAGCACGGTTTCCCGGCCCTGCTCAACCTGCTTGATCAGGAATTCGCCGAGCATGGCCACGGCCTCCAGCCGGTCACAGCCCTTCACGTTGAGGCCGAACTCCGCCGCAATGGCCTTCATCAGTTCATCCGGACTGAGCACCGGGTTCAGGATCAGCGCCGTGGAAAAACGGTCGTCGAGCTGTTCCAAAAGGGTGCGGCAGAGCGTCGTCTTGCCCGCGCCGACCTCCCCGGTGAGCTGCACAAAGCCCTTGCGCTCGCGAATGCCGTACAGCAGATGGTTCAGCGCCTCGCGATGCTTCGTGCTGGGAAACAGAAAACGCGGGTTCGGCGTGAGGTCGAACGGCGCCTGTTTTAACCCGTAGAATTCATGATACACGCCGGTTTATTAGCAAAATGCGTGCCCCCGGGAAAGAAAAGGTTTTCGTTGGAATGCATCAACTCAACAGAGTGTTCCGCGCCGCCTTGACCAGCACCTCCGCTTCCGCCGCCGTGCCGATGGTGATGCGCAGATAATCCTGCACCTCCGCCTGCCCAAACCAGCGCACGAGGATTTTTCGGCGTCGCAACTTTTTCACCCATGCCGGCGCTGGAAAGCGCGGCGGCCGGGCGAGGATAAAATTCGCCTGGCTGGGAAGGACGTGAAAACCGAGCTTCGTCAATTCGCGGCTCAACTGTTCACGGGTCGCAATAATTTTCCTGAAATTGGCACGATAATGGGACAGGTCGTCCAGCGTCGCCTCGGCGGCAATCTGGCCCAGACCGTTCACGTTGTAGCTGTCCCGAATCTTGTGCAATGCGGCGATGAGCTCCGGATGTCCGACAAAATAACCCACCCGCTGAAAGCACAACGAATACGCCTTGGAAAATGTCCGCGCCACCAGAACATGCGGATGCTTCAACGCCAGCTTCAGCGCGTTTTCCTCCGCGAAATCCACGTACGCCTCGTCCAGCACCATCACGCCTTGCTGGGCGCGGCAAAGCGATTCTAATTCCCCAGTCGAATAACCGCGGCCGCTGGGCGCATTCGGCGTGGTCACAAACGTCAGCGCCGCCCTGAAATCCCAATTCTTTTCTCGTTTCAGTTCGGCCAAGCCGGGGAGGCTGAAATCCGGTTTGAGCGGCACCGCGTTCTTCACCGCGCCATGAATGTCCGCCAGGACCGGATACAATGAATAACTCGGCGTGAAGTATTGCACCGTCGCCTTCGTCAATTCTGGCTTCTGGCTTCTGGCTTCTGGCTTCGGCTCCACAAACGCACGGGTGGCCAGCGCCAGCAATTCATCCGAGCCGTTGCCCACGATGATGTTTTCCAGCCGGCACCGATGCAGCTTCGCCAGTTTTTCCCGCAATCGTTCTGCCGTCGGGTTTGGATACAGCCGCAGCCGGCCGTCCACGGCCGCCCGCACCGCCCGCAATACTCGCGGTGCCGGCGGATACGGATTCTCGTTGGTGTTGAGCTTGATCAACCCCTTGATCTTCGGCTGTTCGCCATAGACGTAAGGATGCAGCTCGCGCACCAAGGACCGAATTAAAAGTTTCGAACCCTTCATTTGGCAAAACGGATTTCGGCAGAATGCCCGTGCGCTCCCAGGCCTTCGAGTTCGGCGAATTTTTTCGCCGCCGGCAGCGCTTTTTTGAGCGAGGCGCGGTTGTATTCCACCACGCTGGTGCGGCGCTGGAACTGGTCCACTGTCAGGCCGGGGAATGATGCGCCCGCACCGCCGGTCGGCAGCGTGTGGCTTGGCCCGGCCACGTAATCGCCCAGCGCCGTCGGCGACCACGGCCCCAAGAAAATCGCGCCTGCCGTCAAAACGCCTTCGGAAACCTTGCGCGGGTTCCGCGTCATCACTTCGCAGTGCTCCGGCGCCAGCCGGTTCGTCAGCGCCACGCCGTCGTCGATCGTCCTGACCTGGATCAGCCAGGTGTTGTCGGCCAGGACGCGCTGGATGAAATCGCGCCGCGCCAGCTTCGGCAACTGCCCCGCGATTTCCTTTTCCACGGCCCGGAGGATTTTGTCGGAAGTCGTCACGAGCCAGACGCGTTCGTGACTGGAACCATGCTCGGCCTGCGCCAGCAGGTCGGCGGCGGCCAGTTTCGGGTCCGCCGTGTCGTCCGCCAGCACCAGCACCTCGCTCGGACCGGGCAGCAGATCAATCGCCACGTGGCCGACGAGCAAACGTTTGGCGGTGACGACGTAGGCGTTGCCAGGGCCGAAAATCTTTTGCACGCGCCGGATGGTATTCGTGCCATAGGCCAGCGCCGCAATCGCCTGCGCCCCACCGACGCGGTAAATCTCCGTTGCTCCCGCAGTCCGGGCGGCGAACAGCAATGCCGGGTTGATGCCGCCATCCTTGCCGCACGGTGTGCAGACGACAATTTCCGGGCAACCCGCCGCCTTTGCCAGCGTGACGGTCATCAGCGCCGTCGAAACCAGCGGTGCCGTGCCTCCGGGGATGTAAACGCCGACACGCTGGAACGGATCAAACTTTTCGCCGACGCTCGCGCCGTGTGAATTTTTCGTCTGCCAGTTTTTGCGGAGCGACTTCCGGGCGAACGCGACAATGTTCCTCTGCGCTTCATTCACCGCCGCGCGCAACGCTTCATCCGCTTTCAGCGATGCCGCAATCAATTCCGCCTGTGTGACGGCGATCTGGCTGGCCGTGAGTTTCGCCCCGTCGAAACGTTCGGTGAATTCCAGCAGCGCATCGTCGCCTCGCGCCAGGACCTCCTGAAGGATGGCCCGCGTGCGGTTTTCAATCTCAGGATCGAACAGGCTCGATGCCGCCGTGGCTTCACGCAGCCGGGCGGAAAAATCCTTGTCGGTGTGGCGGACGATTTTCATTCCGGCAGACTAGGGAAATCGGGCGGCAAAACAAGCCGCAGATTGGCGGTGGCGCACCTTGGGTGGAAAAATTTTGAATTTTCTGTGTTTAATCCGGGTTTGATCTGTGGCTGAATAACCATATGCGCAATCCCATCATAGTCGCGCTGGACGTGCCAACGGTCGAGGCCGCGTTGAAACTGGTGGAACAACTGACCCCGGTGGTCGGCGGTTTCAAGGTCGGCAGCGAACTGTTCACGAGCGCGGGCCCAGACATTGTACGCCGCGTCCGCGAACGGGGCGCGTTGGTATTTCTAGATTTGAAATTCCATGACATTCCCAACACCGTCGCCAAGTCCGTCGCTGCCGCCGTGCAGCTGGACGTGCAAATGCTCACCGTGCACACCAGCGGCGGCCTGGAAATGCTCAAGGCGGCCGAGAAATCCGCCGAGGAATCCGCGTGGCGGGCCGGCCGCACCCCGCCGCTGGTGCTGGGTGTGACCGTGTTGACCAGCCTGGACGCAGGCTCGTTGAAGGAGATCGGCCTGGATGCCAACGTGGATTATCAGGTGCGCCGCCTGGCGACAGTGGCCACCAAGGCCGGATTGCGCGGACTGGTCTGCTCACCGCTGGAAATCACTGCCCTCCGAAAGACCGTGCCCGCCCAGGTCCAGCTGGTAACGCCCGGCATCCGCACCGGCACAGAAAAAGCCGACGACCAAAAAAGAACGCTCACGCCGCGCGAAGCCATCGCCGCCGGCGCAAACTGGCTGGTCATTGGCCGTCCGATTTACGCCGCCGAAAACCCGCTGGCGGCAGCCGAGAAGATTTTGGAATCACTGGGCTAAAACATAATTGAAAAACAAAGAAACCAAGGAACAAAGATTGGCCCAGCTTCGTTGCTTTGTTACTTGGTTGTTAAAATGATGAATGCCATCACCGTCGTCGCCACGTTCCAAGCCCGGCCGGGCAAGGAAGCCGAATTGAAAAAGGCCCTGGAGGGGCTGCTCGCGCCCACGCGCAAGGAGGCGGGCTGCTTGAATTACGATCTGCACCAATCCGCCGACGATCGGGCCAGATTTTTGTTTCATGAAAACTGGACCAGCCAGGCGCACCTCGATGCGCATATGCAGGCTCCGCACATCCAGGCACTGCTGCCGCGCGTGGATGAACTGTGTGCGGCTTTTCCGGAAATCAAGATTTGGAACCGGATCAATTGACTGGAAATCCTTTTCCGTCATCCGGGTTTGCGAAAATCAACCGTTCGGAATGCGGTCCGGTCCGAACCAGTCCCGCCGGCCTCGACGCAACCAATGCCAGCAATTCATCGTCGTTGATCACCCCAAAATCTCCGCTGCCGTTTGTCGTCTGAATGGTTTCAACCGTTGCCGATGAGGAAACCAGTTCCGCATCAGCCAGCGGTTGGGTGCAGACCGTCGCCGCCGCCGGCAAGGGATGAGTTTGGACCAGCTGGTAACTATTCCTGGCCGCTCCTGCCGCCGGCGCGAGCGGACGCCGCGATAAAGACTGCCAGGCGAAGATGGCGACCAAACTCAAAATCGAAAGTGAAACCGCCGCTTGCCGAGTCCGCCGCCAGCGGCGGCGGCGAACCAGGCGCAATGTTTCGCCAAGCAATGCCTCGCGAAAGTTGATGTCGTCAGCCATGACATCGGTTAGCAATTGCTCGTTGTCAGGTTCAAGCTTCATGGTTCAGTTCCGCTAGTATTGTGTCCTTCAGCTTGCGGCGAATGCGGGACAATTTCGATTCCACGGCTTTTTCCGTCGTTTGCAGTTCTCCGGCAATTTCGCAGACGGTCCGGCGGGCAAAATACTTTTGTTCAATCAGTTTTTTCTCATCCGCCGGCAACCCGGCAACGTGGCGTTCCAGCAAAATTCCCAATCGCTCTTCCGGCTGGTTATCATTCGTACCGTCGCTTTCCACGGCTGTCTGCCGCGTGAAACGTTCCAAAAACAAGAAATAGCGGCGGCGTTTTCGCGTTTCATCGCTGAACGAACTGCGTGCCAATACCGTGAGCCAGCTCCAAAATGTTTCCTCGTTTTGGAAAATTTTGATGTGCCGAGTCACGCGCACCAGCATTGCCTGCATCGCCTCGCGCGCAGCATCTTCATTCCCGCCGGCAACCACCAAGAGGTAACGCCACAGGCGGTCGAAGTAAGCGTCGTAAAAAGTGCGGTAGGCCATTTCATCTCCGGCCACCATCCGGCGCGTCAACGCCGCCATGGCCAGCGGTACACTTGAACTGGCGTCCGCTGGACTGGAGCAATTCCCCGGATGGTGTAGATGAGCTTCCAAATCGGTACATTAGCGCAGCAAACTTTATTATGGCTTCGCTCTGGGCGCGGCCGCCGGTAACGGCAAGCCGGTCTCGGGATCGATGGCTGATTCCACTTTCGGCGATTTGAGGGATCTGAGCACATTGTCGATGATCTCCAACTTGTCCGGCTCCCCAACGGCGATCAACAGCTTGGTCTCTTTGTGAAAGCTGATCTCCGGCGGCGAAGTGACGCCCATCATTTTCCAGCCTGTTTGTATGGCCGTCGTGATGTCGTTGACGGTCAAACCGCGTTCCAAATAGGGCGCCAGCTGGTAAAAACGGCAGGCTTTTTCCTGCGGCTGTGCCGAAGGCGGTTTCGAGACCTGAAAAAACCATACGGAACAGTCGTTCGCATCGCGATCCAAGGTGTTGAATTCATATCCCGTGGAGAACGACCGGATGGAAGTGAAACCCTGATCATTTAACATCGGAACAAATTCAGTCTTCGCACTGACGGCTTTCAACGTTTGAAATAATTCCGGCAAACGCACGTTGGTCAGCTTGACCGGTGGTATTTGTATGTCAGCATCCTTGTCCGAAATGATCACATTAAGAGACTTGCCCATGGCCTTTTCTATGGCACTCACCAACCGACCCGGCGTTCCGCCTGGAAAATCGAGGTTGAATTTGGCGAAGTTTGTCGCCTGGGCCACAATTGTCTCACCGGGGGCGTACCCAACGATTATTGGTTGGCCCCAAACCGGCGTGAGGCTGACAGTCAACAGTCCAAGAGCGAGATATTTTGATATTTTCATGAGTGTGGTTTGTTTCATGTTCTTTATACAGAAACACGCCGGTCACGGCCAAATCCTTCGTCAAAAAGCACGTTTATGTCTACGACTCGATGATCTCCGCAACCAGCCGGGCCACCGCCGGGGGCCGGACGGAAATTTCAAAAGCGGTCTGCAAATGGGTACAGGCGGCTTTGGCCTGTACGCGATCGGCAGCATGAACGCGGACCAGAACCGAACCTTTCCTCACGACCTCACCGGACTTGGCGAGCCGGTCCACTCCGACGTCGTAGTTGACGGTGGATTCCTTCGTCAGCCGCCCTCCGCCCAGGTCGCGGATGACCTCCCCGATCAGTCGCGCATCGCACCGGGAAACGAAGCCGGGGTTTCCAGCCTTTAATTCCATGGTGGCCGGCGCGGTTGAATCTTGCGCGAGTTTTTTATGGAAGGCCTTCAAATCCGCACCTTGGGCGGCCAACATTTCATCCCACCGGCGGCGCGGCGCACCGGAGTCCAGGCAGCCCTCCGCCTGCCGGCGCCCGGCAGATAGCGATTTGGACTGGTTTGTCTGGACGAGCAAGTGCGCGGCGAAATGAAGCACGAGCGTGCGCAAATCGGCCGGCCCCCGGCCTTCGAGGCAGGCCACACTTTCCTTCACTTCCAGCCAGTTGCCGGCGGCCCGGCCCAGCGGCGTGTTCATGTCGGTCAGCACCGCGCGCGTGTCCACACCGCATTCATTGCCCAGCGCAACCATGGCCCGGGCCAGTTTGCGGGCGTCGGTTCTCGTCTGCATGAACGCGGCGCAGCCAAACTTCACGTCCAGGACAAGAGCCGCCAGCCCTTCGGCAAGTTTCTTGGAAAGGATCGAGGCGGTGATGAGCGGAATGCTGGGCACCGTGCCGGAGGCATCGCGCAACGCGTAGATTTTTTTGTCCGCCGGCACCATGCGCTCCGTCTGACCGCAGATGACACAGCCGATTTGCTGGACCTGTTTGACGATCTTTTCGACGGGCAACAACGTCTGGAAGCCGGGGATGGAATCGAGCTTGTCGAGTGTGCCACCGGTGATGCCGAGGCCGCGTCCGGAAATCATTGGCACGCGAAAATCAAGGCACGCCAGCAATGGCGCCAGCGGGAGCGACACCTTGTCGCCGATGCCGCCCGTCGAATGTTTGTCCACGAGCGGGCGGGTGTCCTCCGGAAACTCCAGCACGTCGCCGGAATCGCGCATGGCCAGCGTCAGCGCCGTGATCTCGGCCGTGTTCAGTCCCTGGAAATAAATGGCCATGAGCAGCGCGGCCATCTGGTAGTCGGGAATTTTCCCGGCAGTGAATTCGTGGACGAATTTTTCAATCGAATCGGACGCGAGCGCTTTTCCTTCGCGTTTGCTTTCGATTAACGAAAGAAAGTTCACGGTTCAGCCCGTAAATTTCTTCGCCGCGATGCTGGCATTGTGGCCGCCGAAACCGAAGGAATTGTTGATGATGGCGTTCACCTTCATTTCGCGCGCCGTGTTCGGCACATAATCCAGATCGCACTCGGGGTCGGGTGTCTGAAGATTGATCGTCGGCGGCACAATTCCGTTCTTGATAGCGAGTGCGCAGACGGTCATTTCCACCGCCCCCGCCGCACCGAGCATGTGACCGGTCGCACCCTTGGTGGAACTGACGGCCACCTTTTTGGCATTTGCTCCGAAAACGGATTTGATGGCCTGTGTTTCGCAAACATCGCCCTGCGGCGTGGACGTGCCGTGGGCGTTGATGTAAGAGATGTCCTCGGGATTCAGGCCGCCCTGGCGCAGGGTCATTTTCATGCAACGGGCCGCGCCTTCCCCGCCCGGTGATGGTGCGGTCAGATGGTGTGCGTCGGCGGTGTTGCCGTAGCCGATGATTTCGCAATATATTTTTGCCCCGCGTTTTTTTGCGTGTTCCAGTTCCTCAAGCACGATCACGCCCGCGCCTTCGCCCATGACAAATCCGTCGCGGTCCTTGTCGAAGGGACGCGAAGCGCGCTTGGGATCGTCGTTGCGCGTGCTCATTGCCCGCATTGCACAAAAACCGCCGATGCCGATGGGCACGACGGCCGCCTCGGCGCCGCCGGCGAACATCACCTGCGCGTCGCCCATCTTGATGGAGCGCCAGGCCTCGCCGATGGCATGATTGGCCGTTGCGCAGGCGGAGCAGGTGGCAAAATTAGGGCCGCGCAGATTCTTGTACATCGAGAACATGCCGGAAGCCATGTTGCTGATAAGCATCGGAATCATGAACGGCGAGAGCCGGCCGGGGCCGCGTTCGAGCAAAATCTTGAGCTGCTCGGTGGTCGTCGCAAGGCCACCGATACCAGAGCCGATAATGACCCCGATTTCATCCCGGTTTTCCTTTTTGAGATCAAGACCGGAATCGAGCAACGCCTGATGTCCGGCAAAAACGCCAAATTGCGAATACCGATCCGTCCGCCGGACCTCCTTCGGCGACGGAAACGCCGGCGCCGGATCAAATGACTTCACCTCGCCCGCGACCTGGGTGTCAAACGGCGCCGGATCGAACGCGGTGATGCGATCAATGCCACACTGGCCGGAGACCAGGTTGTTCCAAAAAACATCGAGCTGATGTCCGAGCGGGGTCACCACGCCGAGGCCGGTCACGGCCACACGACGTTCCGTCCAGTTGCTTGGCATAAAATTAAAAGGGGCAGCCCGCTGTTTTCAGCCGAAACTGCCCCGAAGTGGTCAAGGCCGCAACTATTTTTGGTGCTCTTCGATGTACTTGATGACATCGCCGACGGTGAGCAGCTTTTCCGCCTGTTCGTCGGGCACTTCGATGCCGAATTCCTCTTCCAGCGCCATGATCAACTCGACCGTGTCGAGTGAATCCGCCCCGAGGTCTTCGATGAATTTTGCCTCCGGTGTCACTTGATCCGGTTTCACGCCGAGCTGCTCGACGATGATGTCTTTTACCCGTTGGTCAATTGGTTTGTCAGCCATAAGTTTATTTTGACCTTTCTCTATGCCATGTACGCCAAAATCGTCAAGCCTTGAATCAAAAAAAATCGCAACCGGTTGATCCGTTAATTGTTGCAGCGCGATTTCACATCACCATCCCGCCATCCACTGTCAGCACCTGTCCGGTGATATAACGTGCCGCCGGACCCGCCAGATACAATGCCGCGCCCGCAATGTCATCCGCCGATCCGAAACAGCCGAGGGGGATCTGGTTCAGCAATGCCGTCCGCACCTCCGGTTTCAAGTCGGACGTCATGTCCGTCTCGATGAACCCGGGCGCAATGGCGTTGACGGTGATGCCGCGCGAGGCCAGTTCGCGCGCCGCCGATTGCGTAAACCCGATCAGCCCCGCCTTGCTCGCCGAGTAATTGCACTGGCCGGCATTGCCAATGAGTCCGACGATGGACGAAATGTTGAGGATGCGGCCGGCACGCTGCTTGATCATGGAGCGGCTGAAGGCCTTCGTCACCAGGAAGGCACCCTTCAGGTTCGTATCCAGCACCGTGTCCCAGTCGGCGTCGCTCATGCGCATCAGCAAGCCGTCTCGTGTCACCCCGGCATTGTTCACGAGGATGTCCACACGCCCGGCCTCGGCCAGGATCTTTTCGGCGGCGTCCGCCACAGCAGTGGCGTCCGCTACATCCACGGCATGGGCCCAGGCCTTGCGGCCCAGCGCGCTGACCTCGTTGGCCACCTTCTCAGAATTTTCCTGGGTGCGCGAAACGCAGACGACGTCCGCCCCCTCGGCGGCAAATTTCAGGGCAATGGCGCGGCCGATTCCCCGACCCGCTCCCGTGACCACGGCGATTTGATTGGCAAGTTGGCTCATGTGGTTCCAGTTTTCTGTTTTCAGCTTTCGGTTTCAAGTCTTTCCACTGAAAACTGAACACCTGAAACTGAAAACTTAAACTGCCTTTACCGTCGCTTCCAGGCTCGCCACGTCGGCCACGTTAAGCAGTTGCGCGTTCTTGTCGATGCGCTTCATGAACCCGCTCAACGCCGTGCCGGGACCCAGTTCGATGAACCGCGTAAAACCCTGCGCGAGCAGCGTACGCATGGATTTTTCCCACAGCACCGACGCGTTGACCTGTTCGATGAGCCGGGCGGAAATTTCGGCCGGACTGCCGTGGGGCTGGGCGGTGACATTGGACATCACGGGCACGGATGGCGCGGAGATTTTTATTTTCGCCAACTCGGCCTGTAATTTTGGTTGGGCGCTGGCCATGAGCGGCGAGTGATACGCCCCGGCCACCGGCAGGGCGATGGCGCGCTTGGCGCCCCGGGCTTTGGCGAGGTCCAAGGCCTTGGCGATTTTGTCTGCTTCGCCGGAAATCACGAGCTGGCCGGGACAGTTCAAATTCGCCAGCACCACACCGGCCTCGGCGCAGACTTCGCGCGTGGGAACCTCATCCAAACCGATGACCGCCGCCATGCCGCCGCGCGTAGCTTCGCAGGCTTCCTGCATAAACCGGCCGCGCTGGCGCACCACCCGCAGGCCGTCCTCGAAATTCATGGCGCCCGCCGCCGTCAGCGCCGTGAATTCACCAAGCGACAGACCGGCGGTCGCGTCGAATTTGAGCGATGGCGCCTGTTCCTTGAGCAACTGGAACGTGACCCAGCTCACCAGGAAAATGCCCGGTTGAGCATTTTCGGTTTTGGTGAGTTCGGCTTCCGGTCCGTTGAAACAAATGCCAGCCAGATCATAACCGAGGGCGGCGTTGGCGCGGTCGAACCAGGCCCGGGCGCCCGGGAATTTTTCAGCGAAATCCCGGCCCATGCCCACGACCTGGGCGCCCTGTCCGGCAAACAATAAGGCAGTTTTGCTCATGCAAAATTTTAACCACAAAGCCGCAAAGCCACGAAGCAGAATTTTTGAACTTTGTGTCCACACGCTTTTATTGTTCAATGTGGCTCAATGTTTTCACACATCGTTGTTTTCTGGACCCACCCGGCGAACCCGAACGCCGCGGATGAATTGCTCGCCGGCGCGAACCAGTTGCTCAAAAACATCCCGGGCGTGATCCAGTTTCACGCCGGCAAAATGACGCCCAGCCACCGCCCGGTGGTGGAACAGAGTTATCAGATCGCATTGAACCTCATCTTCCCCGACAAGCAGGCGGAATCGGCGTATCAAACACATCCGCAACACGTCGAGTTTGTGGAAAAATTTGTGCGGCGGCTGGTCAAAAAAGTTGTGATTTACGATTTTGAATGAGCGGTGGCGACGATCGCAGACCACCGCTACACGATCAGCCTCGTGGATGAAATTTCCGGTGGACCTCCCGCAACCGGTTGCCGCTGACGTGGGTGTAAATTTCCGTCGTGCTGATGTTCGCGTGGCCGAGCAATTCCTGGATCACCCGCAGATCCGCGCCATGCTCCAGCAGATGCGTTGCAAAACTGTGCCGCAGCATGTGCGGGGTGATGTTGCGGGCAATCCCGGCGCGGCGGACCCGATGCTTGATCCGCAGCCACATCGTCACCGAGGCAAACGGCGTGCCGCGCCGCGTCAAAAAAACGTTCGCCGGCGATTTGGGCGTGACAAGTTTGGGCCGGCCAGCCTCGATGTAACGCTGCAACGCTGCGACCGCTTTTTTCCCCACCGGCACCACGCGTTCCTTGTTGCCCTTGCCGATGATGTTGATGAAGCCGGATTCGAGATGCAGTTGCTCCAGCCGCAAATTCTTGAGTTCGGCAAGCCGCAAGCCGGAGGCGTAGGCCAGTTCAAGAATGGCCTGATCACACAGGTTCACCGCTGTCTCCGGTGATTCCAGGGCGAGCAATTTTGCGATTTCGTCGTTGTTCAGCGCCTTGGGCAGGCGCTGCCAGCGGCGCGGCAGGGAAAGATTTTCGGCGACATTGGCTGGCAGCAATTTTTCATTTTCCGCAAAGCGGTAAAACGCCCTCAGCGCCGCGATCTCCAGATAAACGCTCTCGCTGCTGAGGCGCTGGGTGGATTCAATGGGCTTGTCTCCCATGGGCCGTTCCCGCTCAAACTGAAGGAACGCCATCAAATGTCGGAGATCCACCACTTTCCAGTCGTTCAATCCATGTTTTTGCGCCCAGGTCGTGAATTTGTTCAGCAACGCGGCGTAGGTTTTCTGCGTGTGCTCCGCCTGCCCGCGCTCGTGGCGCAGGTATTGCAGAAAATCTTCAATCAGGTGTTGCATGTCAGGAGAATAACGCAAGTTGCGCGCCGGGGGGACGACGAAATGCTTCCGTGGAAAGCTCGTTGCCGTCATTTTGAATCCCTGCCTTGCGCCGCGCCACGTCAAACATCTGCCTGATTTGTTCGGC
>Ga0265338_10000186_pt1 | contig 116187 bp, 111 predicted proteins | sample 42126metaG_FD_193579 | JGI IMG/M metagenome (GOLD analysis project Ga0265338, IMG submission 193579) | Rhizosphere microbial communities from Carex aquatilis grown in University of Washington, Seatle, WA, United States - 4-21-26 metaG | ecosystem: Host-associated > Plants > Roots >...
GAACTCGCGGCTCTACTTTGGCGAAAATTCGCAGTGCGATTGGAAGCGGACGCACATCGGCGGCTCACATCCCTATTTCCGCATGTATACGCTGGCGCTTTTCAAAAAACTTTGCGGCATGACTAATAACATGGCCGACATGCATTTCAAGGCGGGCGAATTTGCCGACGTCGGCTTCAATTTCGAAGTCATCGGCTCCGTTCAATACCAGCCCGATGAAAAGCGCGACAGCATTGTCGGCAATGTGCTGCTCTTCAACCGCACGTTCTTCCGCCCGAAAACGCAAATCGACCTGGGGCCGTTTACGACCGATCCCGTCTTCGGCCAGATTATAGCGATCAATATTCCCTGGATTCAGGAGCATTGGGAAAAATGGGTGGAGGGACGCGATCCGCTGCGGGAGTTCAGAGAACCTTAAGCCCCTCAACATACTTCTGCCCATGCTTGAGCCAAGCGCTGCTCAATTTGTCTCTCAACGTCGCATTGTCGAACGGCTTGATCATGTAGTGGCTGACGCCAAGTTTTCCAGCCTCGAGGATTGCCGTCTTCTCTTGTGAACTAGTGAGAATGATCACCGGAATTCCCTTCAGGCGCTCTTGTGCGCGCACCCAACGTATGAACTCGATGCCGGTGATGTCGGGCATAAATAAATCGGTGATCAGGAGATGCACGGGATCCTTGATTTGCTCTTCTTCCTGCAGCAGCTTTTGCGCTTCGAGCACATTGGTGCATTCGAGAATCTTCGTGTACTTGAGATGGACGAGGCCCTTCTTCAAGTGCGAGCGCGCGAAATTCGAGTCGTCGACGACGAGAATTTTAGTATTTACCGGAAACATCCAACGTACCTCAACACGGTAATACTTGATCGTATCTAAAATCTGTTGAGTTGTGCAGGGTCCTTTGGACCAGTTTACGAAAAAGTGAAAGCGCTCACTGAGCGAGCGCTTCCGAAAATTCCAAGTCACGATTGGAGAACGAGGGACGCGTGAAATTTTCCATATAGATCCGATTCACGCGTTCAAGACTGTCGCCGATATTGCGGTGCATCTCACGGCCGGAATTGCTCAGCCAATAATTCGAGATCGCACGTTGCGGGCTCCCCGCGAAATACTGCTCATAGAGCTCATGCCGAACGCCGAACGTCGAGACAAGCATGTCGAAGAGCAACATGACCACTTCCTGGCGTTTGCCGAAAGCGTCGGCGGAAATGCCCCACTGATCGCAAAGTTCCAGTGCGGTTGCGGGATCGATTTCGTCGCGAGTGAACAGCGAGAACATATCCGCGCCCATGTCGATGCGAAGGCTGCTGACGATCTTCGGGTAACTTTCCATAAAGAACATCTTGGCCGCTTCAATCACGGGCACGCTCGGCTGCCAGCACGACTGAATCTTATCGCATTGCTCGAGCGCTTGATTCTGAAGCGCCTTCAGAATCTGCAGATCGCGCAGGGCCTTGCCCGCCGTCTGAGTGAAATTACCAGCTTGGTATTTCGGATGAATCTCCGTCCAGCGCTGCAACAACTCCATGATGGTTTCAAGCTTGGCAATCGCGCGCGCGTTCGTTTGCAGACTGCACGCCGGCGAAGTGCCGGTGTTCTTGACGACCGTGTTGTACGCCTTCAAATCGCGGTAGATAAAGACCTTCTCCCACGGCACGAAGACGTCTTTTAACACGACCACCGCATCCGATTCATCAAAGTAGCCCGAGACATTCGACGGCCCGTCGAAATTGTAGCGGCAAATCAATTCCAGGCCCTCAGCATCCGCGGGAATCGCGCAAACGATGGCTTTGTCGATCTCGTCGTCCTGAACACGCGTGGGCGCGATCAAAATCTCGTCACAAATCGGAGCCGCCGTCGCCATGGCGCGCGCGCCGCTGATGACAACGCCGTTTTCTTTTTCCGCGACCACGCGAATCCCCGACTTGGGGCCACCCTTGAGTTCAGACGTCGAGTGCGTGACAAATAAGTCGTTGTTGACCATTCCGCGATAGAACGCGGTCACGTTTTCCGCAAAAGGCCCGAACAGATCGGCCGATCCAGCCCAAGTGCTTACGACCGAATTGATGTAATCCGGCGGCCGGCCGATGATGCCGCAATAATTGCGGGCCAGCGAATAATAGGACTCCGCTTTTAGCTTAAGCGCCTCTTTCGTGTCGGTGACCAAAAGAGTCGTGCTGTGACGTCCATACTTCGAGTGTACGACGTTCACCGGATCGCGATGATGATGCTGGTAATAGTCGGCGATGGCCGAAGCCTCGCGGCGGATCTTTTCGATCTCGAGCGGGCGAAGGCGTTCGCCTTTGTACCACACGCGCACGTCGCTCTCCCGCAAACCCTCTAGATAAGATTTTGCTGTGCGCACGGCTCACCCCGCATACAAGCTTCAACCATATTCGAATACGCCATGGCCGTTTGCTGAACGTTGACCGCAACCAATTCTTGGATGTGCGCAGGCAATTTCAGCGTCAATTCCATCGCCTTGCTCACGTGATCCGGATCTTCTTCAGCATGAAGTTTATTGAAGCGCATGGCCTTGCCCCCATAGGACTCTTCCGTCAGCGCACAAATCTTCGGAAGGAAGGTGCAGGCGTAGGCTTCGAGCGCGATAATGTAACCCATCAGCGCCAGCGGGTGTTCGTGCTGGATTTTGTAGTATTGCGTTTCCCACAACACGCGCGTCTCGGGCCTTTGCGGGAAGTCCGAAGGCTTCATGCCGAGGTCGGCGAGATCTTTTTCCGCCAAGACTTCGTGCGCGGTCTCCTCACTAATATGTTTGATAAAGCGGCGGAAATTCGTTTCGTCACTGCGATCCATTAATCCGGCCGCGAATGCCAACAAACGGGTGGAGTGTGAAACGTAGTAGTACGTCTGCGCGAGAAAATCGCCGTAGATCTTGGAGTTCTTCACATCCATTGTATAGATCGCACGGCCCATAGAATCGATTGGCTTCAAATAAAAATCAGACGTCAGCACATTTCCTCCTAAATCTTACTTGGGTATAGAACAGGTATGATTTAGGAACGTAGGCGCCGGATTTTCAATTCAAGATTTCTTTACCTCTATGACGCGAGCGTTCTGATGGGCCGCGGCTGCACGGCGCTCCGTAATTCACCGGAGAGAGTGATCTCAACCTCCGTGAATCCGCTCTGGTCAGGCGTTTGCTCGCGCGACGAGTACTTCAAAGTCCCGCCGTACGCTTGAATAATTTTGGAAAGAATCGGCACGCCAAAGCCCGTTCCTTTTTCGTTGGCGGTGCCGTAGCGCGACGAGTTGGATCCGAATTCGAAGAGTGCATCGACCATCTGACTTGACATCCCGATTCCTTGATCTCGAATCGTCAACACGATCGAGCCGTAGCCCACGGACTTCACACCCACCGAGATCTCGCCGCCCTGATTGCTGAACTTGATGGCGTTACTTACAATATTGGGAAGAACGGAATTCGAGAACGTTCCCGAATCGATATCGACAAAGCAATTATTCAATTCGCGCTCGTTATAAACCAAGCGCACGTCTTTCTTGGTCAAGCGGTCGCGGAACAGGTCTTCGACGCTGCGGATATAAGGCAAGAGGCCCGCGCGCTCGGTTTTCAACTGCGACTTGAGTGAATCGACCTTATCGAACTGACGGACCTGCGTGATCAAGGTCGAAATGCGGTCGAGCGTGCCCGTAATCATGCTCAGGAATTCGCTCTTCTCCACTTTGTCCATTGCATAACTCTCGACTACGAAGTTCATCGTGTTGACCGGATTGGAGATGTCGTGGGTCAACATGCGGAACAGATAACTCTTTTGTTGAACCGCTTTGTACAGTTCGTCGTTTGCGCGCGTCAGGTCCGACGTTTTGGCTTGGATAATGGCTCTCAACCGCTCCTGTTCGGCGCGGTGGTAGAAATCGAGAACGAGGCCGGGAATGACGGCTGCCAGAAGCTGGTAAAGGCCGTAAGCCACGGGCCAGCCCCACAGCTGGGCGTCGGGATCCATCCTGAAAATTGCGAAATTGAAACTGTGCACGGCAAGCAGCAAAAGGATGAGCGCATGCACCCACATTAATGGCGTCGCCTGGCGTACGTTCTTCGCATAAATATAAACTGTATATAATAGTGGAACCGCGGCGGCCGTTGCGAACGGCATGGCCTTAGCCGTAAAGGAGAGGTGCGAATCCATCATGGCCACTGTCGCCGCAAACGCCATCACGGCGAGACCTGGAAAAGTAACTTTGGGATAGCGCCCATTACAGAACTGGAGCGAAATGTAGCATAGCATATTGAGAGGCACGATCGTAAATCCGTAACCCAATATAATGGCAGCCTCGCTCCCCTGCGCCTGCGACTGCACAGCGAAGTTGACGATCAGCAAGAGCCAGAAAGCGCTGGTCCTCAGATAGATATCGCGTTTAGTAGTCTTATAGATTGAGAGGCTCATCAGAAAGTTGATAAGCGAGAACACTAGAATAATTAGAAAAGTCGTTTTTACTAATACATCCATAATAGACTTTTCGGCTGGTCTAGGTAGGTCTTGATCGAATCTGGAATTCTTGATGGAAAGAGCGTGGAGTCTCAGTTTGAGACGGTAGGGCGGATGAGCCTCGCGCCTGCGGCGCAGCTCCTCCCGCCTAGCTTGCGTATTTAAGAATCAATCCCAAAATGGTAGCGGCAAGAATGAGACCCCAGAAGTTCAGCCATTGACCGCGCTCGAGCGTGCGGCGCAAGGCCTCGACATCGGGCGTGCGCACTTGCAGGGCAAAATCGGGATCGTTGATTCGGCGCAAAACCTGCTTCACTTGCCTAGGCAGAGTAGAAATCAGCGAATTTAAATCGCGGGCGAACGTCGAAGCTTCCGTCAACAGGCGCTTGGGATCGAGATGCACCTGCAAAAGATCCTGGGCGAATTCCATGGAATACGACAGCAGGTCGAAATCTTTCAAAATCAAGCGCGCCATGCCCTCGAGAGAAACCGCGGATTTAAAAAACACCACGAGTTCCGTCGGCAGCACCAGGCCATGGCGGCTGGCGACCGAAGTCGAATCGAGCAACAACCGGCCCATGTTGACGTTCTTCATCGTCATGCCGAAATAAGGAGCAATTAGATCTCGGATGTCGCGTGCGAACTGGTCGATGTCGACTCGCTCGGTAAAAGGCGCGAGATCGACATACAAGTACGCGAGGCGGTCATAGTCCTCTTCCGCCATCGCCAAAAACATGTTGGCGATCGCGCCTTGAGTCTTTTTATTCAGCCGGCCAACGATGCCGAAATCGATCAAGCCGATTTGGTTATTCTTCAACAACAGCACATTGCCCGCATGCAAATCGCCATGAAACAAACCGTCGCTATACACCATTTTCATGTATGCGCGCAGGCCCCGGCGCACGATCTCTTCAGGATTGATGCCCTCTTGTTCCAAAGCACTGCGCTGGCTCAGCGGAATGCCATCTAAAGCTTCCATCACCAAAACGCGTTTGCCCGTGTACTGCATGTACACTTGCGGAATCTTGATATTCGGTTCGTTGGCAAAATTCACCGAAAAGCGGCGGATGTTATTGGCCTCAATGATAAAATTGGTCTCGAGTTCCATCGACCGGCCGAATTCGGTGACGATGCCGCGCGGATTGTACGTGCGCAATTCGGGAATGTACTTCTCAAGCAGTTCGGCAATGCCCTTCAAAATCTCCAGATCTTCTTGAATAATGCGCTCGATGCCCGGGCGCTGCACTTTCACCACGACCTCACTGCCGTCTTTCAACCGTGCGCGGTGAACTTGCGCGATCGAGGCTGCGGCCAAAGGTGTCTCGTCGAAGTCGGCGAAGACTTCAGCCAGCGGCGCGCCGAAATGGGCGGAAAGGATTTCGCGGATCTCTTCAAACGGAACACCCGCGACTTGATCATGCAGTTTTTTAAACTCTTCCGAGAATTCGGGCGGAATCAAATCCGGGCGGGTCGCGAGCAACTGTCCGAGCTTCACGAACGTGGGCCCGAGTTGTTCGAAGCTCATGCGCACGCGTTCGGGCGCCGAGAGGTGCTCTAAATCTTTGCTTACAATGCGGTCGAGAAAAAAGCGGCCGAGTTTAGCGCGAACGGCGAGGGTGTGAAACCCGTGATTTGCGAACACTCCGAGAATTGTTTTTAGGCGTTTGCTTCCGCCCAGTAGCCGGAAAGCTCCGCTTCGGAACATTCTCGAACGTCGTCTTTGAGGCATTCTTCGCGCCCTCCGGCCGCACAAAATCGACTTGCCCGAGCTCGATATCCGCCTTCGCGACCTGGATACGGAACGGGTCACCGATCTCATAAGCCATACCAGACTTTTTACCCACAAGTCTCAGCTTTTCTTCATCGTACTCGAAGCGGTCACCGCCCAGCTCTTCCATGCGGATCAAGCCGTCGACGTCGAACTGGCGCAGCTGCACGAACAGGCCGAAGCGGGTGACGGAACTGATGATCCCATCAAACTCCTCGCCCACGTGCTTGGTCATAAACCGCGCCTTCTTGATCGAATGGATCTGACGCTCTGCCTTCACCGAGCGCTGCTCGCAGGCACTGAGCACGGTTCCCGCCTGCGCGAGCTGCTCATGCGACATCAACCGGTATCCTTTTTTCGAATACAAGATGCCTTTGAGCAAGCGGTGCACGATCAAGTCGGGATAGCGGCGAATCGGCGATGTGAAGTGCGTGTAATCGGCAAAACCCAAGCCGAAATGGCCGACGTTATCGGGCGAATACTTCGCCTGCGCTAACGAGCGCAAAGCCAGCATGTTCAGGATATGTCCCTTGGGATGATCTCTAAAGTGTTCAAGCGCCTGCGTGATTTTCTTCTGCAGGTGCCCGCCGGCCAGTTTTTGTTTGAAGCCGAACGCCTTCAAGAAATTGGCGAAATTGCGCATCGCCTCGGGATTGGGTTCTTCGTGGATACGGTAAATGGCCTCGATTTGTTTCTCTTTAAAGAACTTCGCGACCGCGACGTTTGCAATCAGCATAAGTTCTTCGATCAAACGATGGGCGAACAAACGCTCCGACTGCATGATATCCACCGGTTCGCCGGTGCCGTCGACTTCGATTTGCGTCTCAGGCAATTCGAGATCGAGCGAGCCTTCGCGGAAGCGTTTGTTCATCAGCACTTTGGCGAGATCGCCGCAAAGCTTGATGTTCTTTTCGACATGCGCGAATTGTTGCGGTGTCTGTCCGTCGATCACCTCTTGGGCTTCGCCGTAAGTCACCCGGGCCGCACTCTGAATCACAGCCTCGTAAAATTCGGTGCGCTCGAACTCCCCTTGAAAATTCAAATGCATGTCGGCGACCATCGCCAAGCGGGGAACTTTCGGTTTCAACGAACACAGCTCGTTACTTAAAGCCTCGGGCAACATCGGCGCCACGAAGTTCGGAAAGTAAGTCGAAGTCCCGCGCAAGTACGCATCCTCGTCGATCGAAGTGCCTTCGCGCACGTAGTGACTGACGTCAGCGATTGCGACTATTAAATGAAAGCCCGATGGTGTCGTTTCGGTGAAAACGGCGTCGTCGAAATCCTTCGCCGTTTTGCCGTCGATCGTGATGATTGGCAATGAACGCAAATCTTTGCGTCCCGCCCAATCGCGCTCAGTAACTTCCGCCGCAAACTGACCGGCTTCCTTCAAAGCCTCTTTGCTAAACTCGAACGGAATACTGTGTGCGTGAAGCATGCGCAGCGAATCGTTCATCGGATCGGCCATGTCGCCGATGATGGAAATCACGCGCCCACAAAATCCGCGTGCGCTCTCAGGATAATCCTCGATCTGAACGACTACAATTTGCCCTTTTTGCGGCTGCAGATTCGGCGGGCAGTTGACCTGGAGGTCCTCGCCCCAACCGAAACTCTTGTCTTGCAACATGCCCCTACCGTTGCCCGTTGGAATATATTGGCCCATAGCGCGCGTAAAAGCCCGCTGTACGATTTCCAATACATCTCCGCGAAATCGATCACCGCCGCGCTCCCGTTCGACCTTCACGCGGACGCGGTCATTGGACATCACTCCGTTCATACTCTGTCGTGGAATATAGACGTCTGGATCGTCGGCATTGTCGGATATAAAGAATCCGAAACCGTCGGGGTGGCGCTTGATAAATCCTGTGGCTTCTCGGGAGCTTATTCTCTGGTGTTTACTACTCATTAATGTCCCTCAAACTACTCCCTTCGCGGGCCAATTACAATATACAACGGGGAATGCCCATTCCTTGACCACCCCCGCCGTTTACGTTACCCGTAATCACTCGGGGGGAAACATGCAGAAAGTTCCGGAACTCTCACTCAGATCGTATACACACGGTTCGACAGCTGAAAAAAGCGCGTTCGTCGACGACTTGTTCAATGGGCTGAAAGAGTACGGCTTTATCATCCTCAAAGATCACCCGATCGACGTCAGCCTACTCCGCAAAGTCTACGATTTGAGCGAGAAGCTCTTCCAATTGCCGGTTGCCACGAAAGAATCGTACGTCAGCCCGAAAGGCGGCGGTGTGCGCGGCTACACGCCGTTTGGAAAAGAGCATGCGAAGAGCTCACGCTATCCCGACCTCAAAGAATTCTGGCACGTCGGACGCGAACTTTCCGAGTCTCACCGCTTGAAGCCGTTCTTTCCGGACAATATTTGGCCGAGCGAAGTCTCTGAGTTCGAAACGGCTTTCAAGCAGATGTTCCAAGCCCTCGACGACACCGGCCGTATCATGCTGCAGGCGTTGACGGGTCCGTTGGTCGTCGACAAAGACTATTTTACGCGAATGACCGACACCGGTTCGTCGATCTTGCGCTTGCTCCACTACCCGCCGATCCCCGATGGCGTAGATAAGAACTGTGTCCGCGCAGCGGCTCACGAAGATATTAACTTGATCACTTTACTCGTCAGCGCGTCGTCGGGCGGTCTCGAATTGCTCACGCGCGAAGGCGAATGGCTCGCCGTCGATGCCGCTCCGGACACGATCATCGTGGATTCGGGCGACATGCTCGCGCGCATCACCAATGACATTATTCCGGCCACCACTCACCGCGTGGTCAATCCCGATGGACCGAACACGAGCCGTTACTCGATGCCGTTCTTCATGCACCCGAATCCGGATGCGATGTTGTCCTGCATTCCCTCGTGCCGTGGCGATGCCGCGAAATACTCGGACGTTCTCGCAAACGATTTCTTGTATGAGCGTCTCCGCGAAATCGGTTTGACGAAGTAATCGTGCCGATCACACTTAAGCCGCTCACTCTCGAAAATCTGGCAGACTACGAGCGGCTCACTCAACATGGCGATGAAGGACAGGCATGCTACTGTTCGTTCTGGCATTCGAAGTGGGCTTCGATGGATCATTATCATCAAGTTCAAAAAGACGAGCCTGAGCGTTTGCGTGAGTCCGTCGTGCAGAAGGTGCGCAGCGGGTTTCATGTCGGCGTGATTGCGTACAGGCCGGAGGAGCGCCCCGCAGGTCCGGAGGGCCGAGGAGCGAGTCTCACCATCCAAGTGCCGTGCGCGTGGGTGTCAGTTGGACCGTTGACCGATTTTTTCTGGACATGGCGAAGAGTCGCGCAAGTGGGTGAAGCGGCGCGCTCGATCGCGGGAATCGTGTGCTTCACGCTCGCGCCGGAGTACCGCGGCCGCAATTTCCAACTCGAAGTTCTGGCGGCACTGAAGGAGTACGGCCGCGCCCGCGAGTGGAGCGCGATCGAAGGCTATCCCTTTGCCGATGAGGCCATCGCCACTCATGGCGATAAATTGAAATGGGCCGGCCTATCGAATGGTTTTGAGCGCGCCGGCTTCGAGCGCGTGGGCGACCATTGGTTAAGTCACCCGGACTATAAGCGCTCGATTTACTCGTTGAATCTTAAGTAATCCCTCTAGAACGTGCAGTCCTGTCCATCCGGACAGCGCGGAAGCGTACCCGTCTGATCCGTACCCTTGTTGCCATCGGTGTCGTACTTAATCGTCTCTTCCACTAAGTTTGAGTCTTGATCCAGCGAGAAGATGAAATTTCTCATCTTGATGCCCGTGTTCACATCATTCGAAGTGAAGATGAAGGAAGTCGCATTGTAAGTCGCGGAAGTTTCGAATTGCGGCATGGAATTGTAAACGCGGAATTGGCCGTCGGCCGTGATTTTGTCAGTCACCTGAGAACCATCATCATGATACTGCGTCATGACCATCGTGTCACAGCCACTCTGTTTGATTTCGACAGCGAATCCGTAGTCCATGACATCACCATAAACACCCGACAAATCGGGACAGGTCTGGGCGAATGCCACTGCGGACACAAGTGAACTGAAGGCGAGCAGAATTAAACGTTTCATGTTTCCCCCATATGTTGAGGGACAAGCGTAATGAGAAATCAAATTGAAGTAAAGCGCGGCGCACAGGTTTCTGTATTCTTCTGTTTTTGCCCTGCAGCTTGATAACTACAATTTCGTAAGGCAACTATTTTAGAACAACAAACACAAAGGATATACCTATGAAAGCATTGCTACTGTTTTTCGCAATTGGATTCGCCGGCTACGCTAACGCAGCTTGTGAGGCTCTTCCGGTCACGTCGGAGACGTCGCTTTGCACGTCGATCGCTACCCAAGCTCAATGCGAAGCATTGTCCAGTATGTGCTACTGGGATGCCGGCAACTTCTTCGCTCGCACTCCGGCTCAAACTAAATTTGAACAAATGGTGAACTCAATGCACCACGCCGGCACTGCACCGACCTGCGATACTAAGGGCGCTGCATGCTATGCAGAAGATTCTTGGACTTGCTGTTCGGGTCTTTGCATCGACACTCTCTGCGACTAGTTTTTTCCAGGCGAGATCACTTTGGTCTCGCCTTTTTTCGACATCCTCCGGTCGCAATTCGGACCATGGCCGGCAAAGGGCAAGTACTTGAACACCGCTTCGATCACCTGCTTCGTCACGTCCGCGCTATCGCGATCCGGACCATGAAACCCGCCCGGAACAAAAATATTTTCTCCGCACCCGAGCTTGTCCGAAGGGCGGGCTCCGAGTTCCGACCAGGGATCACGTTCACCGATCACGTTGATGAGTGGCACTTTTAAAGACGCCAACTGCGGACGCAGATCAATATACGGCTTCACCACCGGGCGGCGGCCGAAAAGCTGTTCGCAGAAATCCAAGTAGTCCGCCTCCGTTTCAGAAAACAGCTTCGTCGGACCATTCGACACATAAAACGTCCCGATCTCAAAGCATTGCTCATAAGCATAGAAGCGGCCGTGGAACTTTTGCGTTTGAGCGTCAGCCAAACTCACCTGGCGGACCGCCTGGCTGTTCGTGAAATCGTTCAGCACATTGCCCGCATGTTTCGCATCCACATCGCGCAAGGCCGCCACGAATTCGGGCGCCGTCTTCGGTTCCCATGCGCGAAACGCCGGGATGATCGGCTGCGAGCTCGCGTATTGAATTGTACCGACCATGCCGATTTCCACCAGTTGACGATCTCGCCATGTCTGATCCAGAAGCGCACTCGGTTTCAAGTCGGCCACCCGTCCCTCGAGTGACTTCACCAGATCCTGCGGCCAAGACTGACGGATAAACCGGTCGTGCGCATCAAACACGAAGGGATTCGCCAACACGCCGCTCGAATTCACCACGAGAGCCATGTCTTCGGGATGCGCCAAAGCTAACTTCACGGCCAAGCCACCCGAATAGCTGTAGCCAACGACGATGACCGGGCCGGTGAATTCCGCCCGCAGCTTTTGAATGACGGCATCAAAGTCTTCGACGGCTTCTTCAGGATTCACATACGCCGGAAACGACTGATCGCCCGGCGCATAGGACCCGTAGCCGCGATGATCGACCTGCACATAGATCATGTCGTGCTCACCGCCGAATTGCTTCTGGCGCTTCAGTAAAACGTCCGCATTCTGTCCTAGCTCATTGCCCAAAAAGAACATCACAGGCGCGGAATTTGGCACTTTCTCGCCCTTAAGAACTTGATATTTGAGCTGGAAATGCTCCCCCTGAGGGAGCCGATGATCCACAGGACGCGAAATAAAGCGATCCTGAACCTGTTCTTGGCCAAAAGCCAATACAGGCCAAATCAGACTCATTAAAAAGAGCAGGCGCATTTTACATTCTCCGGTAGATGATTGCGGACAAAGTGCAAGCTTGATACCGTTCGCGGCAACCTTGGGGGAGGTCAAATGTTACATTTAATCGCCAGTTTAGGCCTATTTTTCGGGACTGCCCATGCGGCCATTTCAGCGCCGTGGGAGATCAAGTCAGTAGAGATCCATCAAGTGGTCGATCAGGTGCCGTCGACGGCGCTGATTCCGACCGATAACGGGTGCACGCAGTCGATGCACACCAACGCGCTCGACATGACGGACCTCAGCCAGATTTTCACGCTCGGCCAGAAGGCCTGGGAAATCGTGCAAGCGAACAAACCGGTCGTGAACGTCGGCCAATCGCCGATGCTGTCCGCGCTTCCCTTCAACAACGGTTGCTGGATGGACCTTGTCGGCTGGCAGCAGCCGAAGGTGCAAACTTACGAAGTCGCCTACAAGAATGCGTTCGGAATGGAAGTCGTGCAGTTCCGTTTCCGCGTCCAGTTCAACTATGGCGGTAGTGTGAATGGCGCTGGAAAATTTCTTGCGAATGTCACCGTCGTTCCCGACACCGTCAATGTCACGTGGGGCTATACTTTTAGCGCCAATGTGACAGGCGAACAGGCGTTGAACCTAGGAACCGCCGCACAACCACTTGCAGGCCTCGGACTCACGGTAAATTGGTCGGTGAAAACGGTCATGAAGGAAAGCGACAACAGCTTCCACTTCTTCGTTGAAGGCGACGGCACGGTCAAAGCGGATGGCCAGGCCGTCCCGGTGGGATTCAAGCTTCCGCTGGCGCTCAACAAAGTCCAAAGCCAGTGCCAAGCCGCCGGCGCCTATTGCTTCGTGGAGCAATCGACTTGCTGCGGATGGTGTGCGCCCGAAGGGCAAGACCCCAATGGAACCCAATGGGGCGCGTGCGTAGACCCGCAGTAATCTAGAGTAACCTTCCGAGCGCAGCTTCCAGCGTTTGGATCTGCGCGCGGGAATCGTCGAGCTGGCGTTTGCCGGCGGCGACGACTTCTTCCGGCGCATTCGCTACGAAATTCTGATCGCTCAACCGCGCCGTAACCGACGAAATCTCGCGATGCAATTTTTCGATGGTCTTGCGGATGCGGTTCACTTCTTCGTCCATGTTGACTAGGCCCTCAAGCGGCACGATGACGTCCACACGGAAATCTTTGACGGTCACCGGTTGGACCGCGCACTTTTGCAGGTTACCGGCTTCGCCGATTTCGCAGGTCTCGAGACGCGACATGGTCATGATCGAGGTCTTGTTGGCGCCGAGAATCTTTTGCGCCTTCGCGTCAGCCGGAGCCAGGCGCACATTGATCTTCAAGCCTGGTTTGATCCGGTTTTCACCGCGGATATTGCGGATCGCCAGAATCACTTCGCGCACGAGGTCGAGTTCGGTTGCCACTTCTTCAGAACCCAACGCTAAAAAGGCTTTGTCATTCTTCGGTGTTGGATACGTGTCGACGATCAAGGCCTCACCGCGCAGCGGGAGCTTCTGATAAATTTCTTCGGTGATGAAAGGCGCAAATGGATGCATCAAGCGCACGATGCGGTTCAGGACATGCGCGAGCACGAGCTGCGTCGCCTGCTTCTCGGTGCTGTCATCTTCCTTCTGAAACACGGGTTTGGTGAATTCCAAATACCAATCGCAGAAGATATTCCACACGAACGAGTACACGGCGTTCGCGGCCTCAGAGAAGCGATAGGTCTTCAGATAGTCGTCACATTCTTTCTCGAGGGCACCCAACTTATAAATGATCCATTGATCGGGATCGCTCAGCGCAGACTTGTTCGGCAGCGCTTCGAGCCCACCCGCCGGCGCCTTGAAGTCCTTTAAGTGCGTCAGCGAGTACCGTGTGGCGTTCCACACCTTATTCATAAAGTTGCGGTAACCTTCCAAACGTTGCGGCGAGAATTTCAAATCGCGGCCGCCCGCGAGTTGCGCGAGCAAAGTGTAGCGCAAACTATCCGCGCCGTGATCGTCGATCAATTGCACCGGATCCTCAGCGGTGCCCGAAGACTTCGACATCTTCTTGCCCTGGGCATCGCGCACCAATCCATGAATGTAGACTGTGCGAAACGGAACGTCTTTCTTGAACTCAAGGCCCATCAAGATCATCCGCGCAACCCAGAAGAAAATAATATCGAAACCCGTCACCAGCACCGACGTCGGATAAAACGTCTTCTGCAGTTCGGTCTCTTCCGGCCAACCCATGGTCGAAAACGGCCACAGCGCCGAACTAAACCATGTGTCGAGAACGTCTTCGTCCTGCGTCAGCTCCGCGCTGCCGCAGTGTTGGCATTTGGCCGGATCGGTTTCAGACACGGTCAGTTTGTTGCACGTCTTGCAAGTCCACACCGGAATGCGATGGCCCCACCACAACTGGCGCGAGATACACCAGTCCTGAATGATCTCCATCCAATGCAAATACGTCTTCGCCCAACTCTCGGGTTCGAATTGAATCGTTCCACTCTCGACCACGCGGCGAGCAGGGCCTGCGAGCGGACCGGTTTTCACAAACCACTGTTCCGACAAGAACGGCTCGGCCACTCCACCCGTGCGCGAGCAATGCCCGACTTGATGCGTGTGAGGCTCGGTTTTCAAAAGCAAATTCTGCGCTTCGAGATCCGCCAAAACTTTTTTGCGGGCGTCGGGCACTTTCAAGCCTTTGTAGGCGCCCGCATTTTCGTTCAGCGTGCCGTCTTTATTCAAAATGTTGATCATCGGCAAATTGTGCCGTTGTCCCACTGCATAGTCGTTGAAGTCATGCGCAGGAGTGATCTTCACCACACCCGAGCCGAATTCGCGGTCGACGTAGGTGTCGGCGATCACAGGAATTGTGCGCGACGTGAGCGGCAACTTCACCTGCTTGCCGATCCACTTCTGATAGCGCTCGTCATCTGGATGCACGGCTAACGCCGTATCGCCGAGCAAAGTTTCTGGCCGCGTGGTCGCGACTTCCATCGCGCCCGAACCGTCAGGCAGCGGGTAGGCGATATGCCACAAATTGCCCTTCACTTCTTTGTAATCCACTTCGAGGTCCGAGATCGCGCTCTCGAGACCCGTCGACCAATTGATCAAACGCAGGCCCTTGTAAATCAGGCCTTTGTTGTAGAGCTGCACGAACACTTTGCGCACGGCCTTCGACACGCCTTCATCCAGCGTGAACACCTGGCGGTCCCAGTCGCACGAATCGCCGAGGCGTTTCATCTGTTCGACGATGCGTCCGCCGTACTGCTCTTTCCATTCCCACACGCGCGCCACAAAGGCGTCGCGGCCCATATCGCGGCGGTTCTTACCTTCTTTTTTCAGCTCGCGCTCAACCACGCTCTGAGTGGCGATGCCGGCATGGTCGGTGCCCGGCATCCACAGCACGTTGAACCCGCTCATGCGCTTCCAACGCACTAACGTATCTTGAATCGTGTGATCGAGAGCATGTCCCAGATGCAGCGAACCCGTGACGTTCGGCGGAGGCAAGACGATGCTGTAAGGCGGTTTCGTGGATTTTTCGGCCGCCTTGAAATAGCCGCGGCTCATCCACCATTGGTAAATACGGTCTTCAACGTCTTTGGGATTATATCTGTCTGGTAGTTCCATCGGGTGAAAGTCTACCAGAACGTCACTATTTACGACAAGGACTCAGCCTGTAACCCACGCCCCGCACGGAATCTATGTCGAGGTCCATCGGCTTGATTTTCTTGCGCAAAGAGCAGACATGCACGTCGAGAGAACGCGTGCTGAGATTCGCCTCACCGAAGACGCGTCCCTGGATTTCGGCGCGCGAAATAACTTTAGCGTCCTCGCAGGCCAGTTCGCGCAGGATCTTAAATTCGGTCAGAGTCAAATTGAGGGCCTTGCCCGCGATGTCGGCGGTGTAATGCTCGCTGTCGATCGTCATTTTCAGGCGCGGGACATAGCGCTTACTGGCGCCGAAGTTCTGCCGGCGGAGCATGGCTTTGATGCGGGCCTCGAAATGACGCGACGAGAACAGAGTGATCGGGAGGAAGGCATCCGCGCCGGCGTCGAGGGCCGAGGCCATAAAGTCCTCGGTGATTTCGACATTCATAAAAATCACGGGTTTGAGTGCCGGCAAGGCCGCCTCAATCCACCAATTCAGATCTTTCAGGTCTTGAACTTCGACCAGTAAGAGATCGGGATCGTGGACACGGACCGCTTGACTCAACGCCTTACGGTCATTGACGACGACCGCGCTCCAATTCAGCCGTTCGGACTCATTACAGACCTTCCGATTCAGGGCTTCATCTTCACTTACGCAAAGCAATTTCATGGACACCTTTGTTGCTAAACAACTCTTATTTTGGGAAGGGAAGCCCCGGTCGTCAATTTGGACTAGCCCATTCCTCTGTGACTCGATGCATTAGACGTTGCCTCTCTCAGAGGTCAGGATCATCTAATGCGGTCGATTCAACTAGGAGTATATGTCCATGAAGTGGGTTCGTGCAAAGGATGGTGTGATTTTCGGTGTGGCCAAAGGGATCGCACGGGCCTTGGATCTCCCCATCGGAATTGTCCGATTGGTGTGGCTCCTATCGGTTCTTTTTTTCGGTGCGGGCCTAGGCATTTACCTGATGTTGGCCATTAGCCTCCCCCGCGAAGACAAAATGGCGGAGGCGCTACAGCCCTGGTTGCTCGGTGTTTGTGCAAAGATCTCCCGCCGTGCGGACATGGAGGTTGGAATCGTGAGATTTCTCACGATTTGCCTAGCGATTTTATCGCTGGGTGCGACTTTTGTGGGCTACGTCATCCTTTATTTTGTTCTGGATAAGGATCAGAGCTCAGACAACAATCCGTCGACTCCGCCCCCGACTACGAAAACATTCTGATACTGTTTGCGTTCTAAAGCCTCGGCGACCTTCGCTGAGGCCCGCCCATCTTCACAGAGTAAAATTACAGGCGCCGATAAGGCCGTCTTCCTTTCCTGAAGATATTTTTCCACGTTTTCGACGCCGAGCCGAACCCCCCGAGATAGTATCGCCTCCAAAACAGGCGGGAGGGGCTTCAAATCTTTACGTAAATCGAGAATTTGGAACTCGACTCGTGAGTGCAGCAAGTTCTCTAACTGGAAAAGCCCGATCTCCACTAATGGGCCTTTCCGCCTTGGGGCATGCGCGCTCTAATGACCGTCGCAATTGCCAGACCGAGGATCATCAGGCCGCCCGAAACGTAAAAAGGCGTCGAAGGATTCAAACGCTGATACAAATATCCGCCCGTCGGAGGTCCGAGAATCCGGGCAAGGGACGACAAACTCTGCGACACGCCGAGAGTACTTCCCTGCACATCTTTGCCGGTCGTTAGACTGATGCTGCCGTTAAGCGACGGATTGGCCAAGCCGTAACCGAAGCCGAGCGCGGTCACACCCAGCGCAAGTGTCCAAATTTCGTTCGCAAAGCCGCTCAGGACGTACCCAATGCAGGTCAGCGAGAAACCGATCATTAACAGATTGCGCTCGCCATATTTGGGCATGAACTTGCGGATAAAGTAGCCTTGCGTGATCACCATGATGATGCCGATGTACGCGAAACCCAAACTCGCCTTCGAAAACGACCAGTGGAATTTGTCTTGAACGTACAAGAAGAGATTTTGTTCGACGTGCGCGAGCGCCAGCGTGTTGATAAAGAGCAGAAAAATCAAAACGCCGAGCACGGGCGTTCCAAAGGCGTTGAAAATCCGCTGGAAACGGTTGCTCTTCGGCCTTGCGGCAGGTTGACCCTTGAGCGATTCAGGCAGCCATTTGTAAGCGCCGAGGAAATTGAGGAAACAAATCAAACTCGCGATCACCGCCGGAAAACTCATTCCAAGCGGAGGCGCATCGCCGAGCATTTTTCCGATAACGCCAAAGCCACCGCCCATCGCGGGACCCAGCACGAAGCCCAGACCGAAGGCCGCGCCGATTAATCCCATGCCTTTGCTGCGGTCTTTCTCGTCAGTGACATCCGCGATGTATGCCATTGCCGTCGAAAGATTGCCGCCGAAGACGCCGGCCAGAGCGCGCACGAGAACCAGTCCCCAATAGGTCGGCGCAAAGGCGAAGCCGAGGTGCGCGAGTGACGCGCCGAGAAGGCTGACGAGGATCACCGGCCTGCGTCCGATACGGTCGCTGATTTGTCCCCAGATCGGCGAAAAGATAAATTGCATGAGCGAATACACACTCAGCAATAATCCCACGCGAAAGGGTGTCGCGCCGAAGGACGTGGCCAGGTACGAATTCATCGGGATGATAATCCCGAACCCGACCAGATCGATGAACACAGTAACAAAAATGATTAAGAGTCGCTTGTCTTTCATATTTCGGGCCTTGGTCAAATTTCGGAGTTAAGGTAGCATTTATTCTCGATGATGCTCACCTTATTTTTTGCCTATCTCTTGAGCGCCTGTTCCGCCCAAGCCCAAGTGCGCTTCTCCCCGGTGGAGGGGCAATATCAGATTAAAGGCGAATTCGACTATCTCTACAGCACGGCGAATTACATACCCAATTCGTCCACGTTGTTCGGGGGCGGCAAATACACGCGGATGTTGTTTGTGGGCGAGGGCAGCTACGATTACAGTCCGGCGCTGCGCTTTTATGGCGGCATCACGGGCGGCCAAGCCACGGCGGTGAGTGTTGACTCGGCGAATAGTCTTCCCGGCACGACGGTGACGGTCTCGCGCTCAAACGGCGGGATGAATGAAGGCTATCTTGGCGGCCAATGGTGGACGGAGTTCAAAATGTTCGACGTCGTGCCGCAGATAGATTTTGTCTATCCGTTCTGGCGCGTCGACGAAACTTCCAACAATCCGCTGATCGGCGAAGGCGCCCTGCGCTTGCAAGCTGGGTCGTGGGTCATGATGCCGACAGACAAGTTCACGCCCTTCGGCTATCTGGGGTTAACTTATCTCGACGGCGGCCGCGCGATGGAACTCCCCTACAGCGTCGGCGTGCGAGTTGGCACCTCGAAGACCTTCTTTGTGGAAGGCGAATTCCGCGGCTATGCGCCGATCGGCAGCGACTCGAACACGGACAATCAGGCGATTCGTGACGCGTATCTCAGCCGCGCGCAAGGCGGAAGCTACGAATTCTTCGCGCTGAATCCGAATCAAGCCGAGTTCGCAGGGCTGGCCGGTTTTCGGTTCGAGCAGTTCGGCATTTATGGCGGCGCCGCCAAGACGGTTTTCGGAAAAAATAGTGCTGACGATTGGACGTTTACGGCCGGGCTGACATACAACGGTTCGACCCGCGAGCGCCCCGGCCGACTGAAGGATTCCGATTTTCAACAGGACAAAGAGCACTACGATCCGAAACTCTTCCAAGAGCAAGTGACTCCGCCGACGTCGGATCCCGATGGCGAACGCGTCATGGATCCGCCGCCGCCGCCGCCGCCCGCGCCCGAGCCGCAGGTTGTGGAGAAGCCCCAACCGCCGCACCAACCGAAGAGGGTCAAGCGCGCGGCCCCGAAGCACGACGAACCGATGCCAAACGTCGAAATGTTGATGAAGGACACACAGAAGTCGCTCGAGAAGAAGAAAAAGAGCGAAGACTAGACTGCGGCTTGCGGCTTGCGGCTTGCGGCTTGCGAAAGGACGGTTACCATGGCGGTCGAAAACTCCCTCGCGTTTGTTTTAGCCTCGCAGGATTTTATTGAAGTGAAAGAGGCTGCCGACGTGCACGTCGACTTGCGCTACGCGGGCGTCAACAATTTCGCAGGCATTAATTTTTACGGCGCTTTCAACCGCGCGTTCTTGCACAAGATCACCGGCGAAAAATTCGCGCGTGCGCGGCAGATTTTGGCGCGCGAGTGTCCCGGATACAAATTTATAATCTACGATGCATTACGTCCGCGTTCCATCCAACGCGTGCTGTGGAACCAAGTGGCCGGCACGGTGGGCGAAAAGTATTTCGCCAATCCGGATGTCGGATCTTTGCACTCGTTCGGCTTCGCGGTCGACTTGTCATTGCTCGACCCGTCCGGCCGGGAATTGGACATGGGCGCGGGTTTTGACGATTTTCGGGAGCTTTCGTGGCCGAAATCCGAACAAAAGTTTTTAAGCGAAGGTTTACTCACGCAGAAACAAATCGACAATCGGATGATCCTGCGCCGGACAATGGAATCGGCCGGATTTATCCAGCTACCGAACGAGTGGTGGCATTATGACGCGCTTCCAAAGACCGAAGTCCGGACGAAGTATCAAATCGTGGAGTGAAGCTCCTGAGTGATTCCGTGATGCTCAACGGAGCTCTTAAAACGATAGCCCAATTTTCCTAAGAGGCGCTTAGACGCCTCATTGCCGGCATGCACGGTCCCAACGATTTCTGCCAACGCCAAATCTTTCCGGCCATAATTCAGAAGCGCCCTACATATTTCCGTCGCGTACCCGTGACCCCAATATTTTTTTTCGAGCGCGATCCCGAACTCCGTGGCGTTCGCTGGCGCAAATTCCGAAAGGTGGCAATTGCCTATGACTTCACTGGTTGTCTTACTCATGATCGCCCAAGTTCCAAGCCCCTTTGAATTTTCACAAGTGCGGCGAAACCACTGTATCATTTTTAGCGCGGATGTCTTTTCAAAGCGAAAGTTCCCATCGCCGATAAAGCGCATGACGTCCCTATCCGCCAAAAAGCGTTCACAGTCGGCAGCATCGCCATCAACGAATGCTCTCACAACAAAATTTTCCGTAGTGAATATTGTCATAAGCTAGATTTAGCCCGTTTCCGGCTCTGAATTCAAGAATCTGTCCATCTTACTCATTCCAAAGTACTCAATCGCCCGCCGCTGATTACAGGATCTACATAATAGACATAGATTCTCAAGGGTCCAGGGGCCACCAGCCGATTTCGGAATCGTGTGCTCAATCTGCAAGGCGTGCGTGGAGCTACAATCGACGCATTTATAGCTGTCCCGCCGCCATACCTGGCGCTCGATCTCGGCCTTCGAATTCATTTTGGGCGCCCGACTAATTTTGGTCTTTTTTTCAAGCGCCTGATCGCATAGCTTGTGGAGCAAATCGGACAGACTCATATTAGGGTCGGTGTGCGCGAACAGGCCCTTTGCCTGAAGAAGCTTGTTGCGCAGCACTTCATCTTCGATGTCGTCAAATTTAAATTCTTTCTTTTTACCCTTCATATCGGGTTGAATTTTGAAAACGACCGTTTCCGCTTCGCGTGTAGTCTTATCCTCCAGCAGGGCCAAGAGATCGGTTTTTTGGCCGAAGTTCATAGCGGCGCCAGTTTTTTTCTCGTGAACAAAAAGGCGCTCAGCCAAGGCGAGATTCGTTAGATTTAATGCGCCGGAATTGATCTTGTCCTCGATTTGAGGAATATCATTTAGCACGCGCATGGCTTTGATCCGCCGATCGGCCTGATCGTTCGAGTACTTCAAATATTTAACGGTGTACTCAAATAGGCTCTTACATCTGTATTTTGAAAAAAGCCGCCGGCGCTCTGTCTCCCGCAAATGGTGGAGCACGCGGGTCAGAAGCTCACGCTCCTCTTTAGCGTTTCTGATATTTCCCAAGTGCAATGCTTCGTCACTGAGTGAGTGTAAGTTCATGCGCGCCTCCGATGGTGCGCAACTTATCATGCAATTTAAGGTCCACATAACAAAATAGATTTTATGTAGCTGGGTGAGATCACGGTCTTGTTTTCCTTCCTGGGCAGAAAGTAGACTTCTCCAGCGATCTTTGAAAATCTTGGGGATGAATTTCTCTCATCGAGAAAATTAAATTGGCTTTCCTAATGCTGTTTCCGCGGCCCGGACGGCCGCGGAATGCCGCTCGCACGGACGGATAATTATCGCACCAAGAAGATCGGGCCATCGAAGACGGAATCCCCATTCAACCACGAAGCCTATTTTGGGCGCCCCACTGATTGTCATGCGCGCCGACTTGTCCGACGTCCGTCCCGCGCCCGACTAATGCAATGAACTCATCCCATCAAGAATCCGCCGAACATCCGCAACTCGAACGCCGGACACAAAGACAACTTTCGACCGCGACGTCGCCCCGGACAACAACGACACTGGCGCGTCCAATAGCCGGGCGATAAATTCCAAAAGTTCGGCATTCGCCTCTCCGTCCTCCGGAATGGCTGCGATTCGGATTTTCAGCGCGTCACCATGGACGCCGACAATTTCGGTTCGCTTGGCGCCGGGTTGGGCATGCACTTGAATGCGCACGCCATCTTTCAGTTCCGTAAGGAATGACATTGTCAGTTCAGATGATATTTAGAGATCGACGTTGATCTTCTTAGCAACGGCTTCGCTGATCTTATGCTTCAGCGCCTGCTCGTCTTGCGCAGCCGGCGAAACAGCCGAAGCTTGCATCTCCATGCGCGGATCGATCATCGGATTCGGCATTATTTTTTGCGCCTGATCGAGCATCGTCAAATGGCTCTGGATCATGGCCTTGATGTTGTTTTCAAATTGCATACGCACGCGCTTGAGATCGTTGATCTCTTGGTAAATGCGCTTCAGCGAATCGCGCGACTCGCGCACGATCATCTCGCCCTTTTGGTTGGCATCGTGAATGATCAATTTGGCTTCGCGCTCGGCATCGACCTGCATTTTTTCCGACATACGCGTCGCGGTCGTGATGGTGCTCTTCAAAAGCTCGTCGCGCTCGCGGTATTCGCTGATCGACATTTCTCTCTCGCGCAGCTGTTCTTTGAGCTGGTTGCGCTCCTTGATCACGGATTCGAGCTCTTCGCTCACCATGCGCATGAAATCCATAACTTCATCTGGATCAAAACCCATCATCTTGCGATGGAATGTTTTGTGAGCGATGTCGATTGGAGCGATACGCATGCGAGAACCCCCTACTACCTACATTTAGGATACGGGCTTTAACGGGGCGCGCAAGTCTAATCTTGTGAGAGCTCCCGATCCCGTAAGGCCGCTTTTTCAAAGGAGTATCTCAGGAGCCGCTCAATTTCGAGCTCACGCATACTTTCCAATCCAGCTGCAGTCACGCCCTTCTTAGAAGTCACCTTGGCCTGGAGCTCATCCAGACTTTGGGGCAGGCTTTGCGCGGCGAGCTCGGAAGCCCCCGAGAAAGTCTGGACCGTCATTTGCTGGGCGAGTTCAGGGTCGATGCCCCGCTCCTCGAGCCACTCTTGCCAATAAACCATCATCTCGTAAATAAAACCGACGCCCGCCGAAGTCGCGATCGTAAACGCCTCGAACGGTTCACCCTCTTCGAGCTTAACCGTCAAGCCGAGCGGTTTGAACATGCGGTCCATAAACCGATCGACGATCAAATCGTTGGACCGCGTACAGTAGCCGAAGCAGCCCTGCATGATTTTCGCCGGCGTGTTCGCCATCACCCGCACGATGTGCGGACATTGCGGGATCAATTTTTTCAGACGCGAGAGCGTGATTCCCGCCGCGAGGCTGATCACGATTTGATCGGGACGAAACACAGTGGTCAGCGGCTCGATCGCCGCAACCATGTCCTGCGGTTTTACGGCGATGATTACAACATTGGCCTCATCGACGAGTTCTTCATTTTGTGCGATCGCGCGCACTTTAAAATTTTCTTCGAGCTTTTTCAATTTTCCGGGAGTGCGGTTTGTCGCCATCACGCTCGACGGCTCGACGAGAGATTTATTCAACCAACCTTCGATAATCGACTGGCACATATTTCCGGCGCCGATAAATCCGATATTCTCTTTCATGCTCTCTTCTCCCGCGGTCCAAAAACTTCGCTGCCGATGCGTACTATCGTCGCACCTTCCGCAATCGCGACCGCAAAATCGTGGCTCGTACCCATCGATAACTCCGTCAACGGATGGCGCCCGGCAAATTTCTCGCGCATGTCAATGAGCAGTTCACGAGCCGCGCGGAAGTGTGGGCGCGCGTCCTCGGGATTTTCGCTCAACGGCGGCATCACCATGAGGCCCATAACCCTAAGATAATCACAGTTCGCGCAATCCGTTAAGAGCTGTTCCACCGCCCGAGCATCCGCTCCGCCTTTGCTGAGTTCGCGGGCGATGTTGACCTGCACGAAAATGTCCTGAGTCTTGGGGCCCGTGACCTTGTTGAGCAAAATTGCCGTTTCCATCCGCTCCAAAGAATGAATGACGGTGAACTTGCGCGCCATCTGCTTGAGTTTGTTCGATTGCAACCGCCCGATGAAGTGCCAGCGCAAAGGCAGATCGCTCAACTCGGCTTGTTTTTTCAACGCCTCTTGCACGTAGTTTTCGCCGAAATCCACCTGCCCGCACGCAAACGCTTCGCGGATTTTCTCAGCGTCTTGCAGTTTACTAACCGCCAAAAGCCGCACGGAGCTTGGCTCCCGCCCCGCCGCACGACAAGCGTCGGCAATTCGCGCGTGCAAATTTTTAAGGCGTTCGGCGACGGACGTTCCAGCCATTGTCTTTCAAAACCTTCTCGAGGCGTTCGATGGGGAGCCCGACCACATTACTCCACGACCCGGTGTACTCTGCCACGAATTTACCACCCAAACCTTGAATCGCATAGGCCCCGGCTTTGTCCATCGGTTCGCCCGTCGCGATGTATGCGTCGATCTCGTCCTGACCGAGAATGTTGAACTTCACCTCGGTCATTTCGGCCCCTGTCCAAACTTTAGTCGAGCCGCTTTCCCAGAGATGGAAACCACTGATAACGCGATGCATTTTTCCGGATAGAGATCGCAAAAAACGCTGCGCCTCAGAAAAATTCGTGGGCTTCCCGAGAATCTGATCTCCGAGCACCACGATTGTGTCACAGCCAAGGACCAAAAACCCTTGTTCTTTCAACTCCTTATTCTGCTCGACGCAGGCCTGAACCTTAGTTGTCGCAATTTGAGACGCGACCTCTGCCGGAGTCAGGTTTTCATCAATATTTTCCGATACTTTAACTGGGAAGACACGAAATGAGATACCGGCCTTACTCAGCAGTTCACGTCGACGGGGAGATTGAGAGGCCAGCGCGATTTCCAACATGTTTCCTGTTTAGAACAAAAGTTCGGGGTTTGCATGCTGAGTTTTGATTTCTTCATTTTGCTTTCGGGCCTCGGCCTCGCGGCACTCTCCGTGTACCTGTTCACCTCTGCCATTTTCACGAACAACACCGACGCCGAAGCTCTCGCCTGGGCTTCCGGCAACGAACCCGTCAAATCGAAGAGCGCCTTGATCAACATGTCGCGCCCGCTCATCCACAACTTCACGCTGCAACACGCCCTCCGCATCAAGAGCACGGCCATGCGCGAGAAAATCCGCAAGCGCCTTCTGACCGCGGGACTCTCGCGCGAGCTGAATGTCGACGAGTATCTGGGAATGCAGATCCTGTGGGGAATCATGTTCCCGATCGTGCTCGGAATTCTAAACTTCGCCTTGCAGCTTGGTTTTCCTTGGTACTTCTGTGTGGCCTTGGGCTTCGGCGGATTTTTCTTCCCCGCTCTCTACTGCCGCCAACAGCGTGGCAAACGTTACACCGAGATCGTCATCGACTTGCCGTTCTTCATCGACCTGATGGCACTCTCGACTGAAGCCGGTTTGGACTTCATGGGTTCACTCCAGCGTATCGTCGAGAAAGCGGAGGACAGTACGCTCGCAGAGGAATTCCAGATCGTGTTGAAAGACATCAAGCTCGGTAGCTCGCGCCGCGAAGCGCTTACGGCACTGGCCGAGCGCCTCGACATCCCCGAGATCACCAGCGTTGTCGCTGTCGTTCGTGACGCCGAGGAGACCGGTGCTTCGATCGCGCAGGTTTTGAAAGACCAATCGATTCAAATGCGCTTGGAACGTTTCGTGCGCGCGGAAAAAGCCGGCGCGAAGGCGTCGCAGGCGATGTTGATCCCGTTGATGTTTTTAATTTTGCCGGCCGTGTTCTTGATGGTGTTCGCGCCGGTCGTGCTGCAGTTTTTTTACGGAGGCAAGTGATGCGCCTGAGCGTAGAGGCGAGCGGAAAAACTTTGCTGGAGAATCTCGAAGTGGCGAACACACTGTGGTCGCGCACGAAGGGATTGCTCGGGCGCTCGCAGTTGCCGGCGAACGAAGCGCTGTGGATCCTGCGCTGTAACACGATCCACACGTTCTTCATGAGGTTTCCGATCGACGTCGTATTTTTGAACCGCAAGATGGTTGTAACGAGTGTGATGAAAAACGTGCGTCCCGGCCGCTTGGTTATGCCGGATTTTCGCGCGAGCAGTGTGATCGAGTTCAGCGGCGGATTCCTGGAGTCCCACCCGCTCAACGTTGGAGAAAAGTTGCATGTGGATCCTGCGCTTTCTTAACGGCCCGTTGGCCGGACAAATCGTGCCGCTGAACAAGCACAGCACTCTGCTGGGCCGGTCGCCGAGTTGCGACATTAAGCTGGCGACAGGCAACGTGTCCAAAGAGCACACGCGCATCGAGGTATTCGACGACAAATTGATCATCAGCGACGCGGGATCGCGTAACGGAACTTTCGTCAACGGCGTGCAAGTGCGTTCGAGCAAAGCCAAGTCCGGTGACAAGATCGGCATCCACGATATTTTAATCGAAGTTCAGAAGGTGCCCGACAGTTGGGCCAACCGCTTCCGTCAGGGCGGGCCGCAACATTACGGCATGCCTCCGCAAGGAGGCTACCATGGCGGAGTTGCGTACCAACAAATTCCCGGCGCGCAGCAGAGTCCCGTTGAAGATTTGCCACCCGAAGTAAAAGCCTCGATGGTTCAAGACTTGCTCCAGGGCAAATTGCCTCCGTGGGCTCAAGGCTTGAACAGCTACATGGAACGCGTCGTGCTCCCCGGCATTTACCAACTGCCGGAAATGTTCGAGTTCAAGTGGGTGCTCGCCGGATTGATGGCTATTTTCATTTTGATGGTAACAGCGCTGTCGACGATTCCCTTGATCCGCATTTTAAAAACGAGCATCGAGGAAGAGAGCCAGCAGCACGCCATGACCATCGCGACCACACTGGCACGCGTGAACATCCCGGCTTTAAATCAAGGCTTGGATTCCAGCGTGTCAGTGGAAATCGCCACGAGCCGTCCGGGCGTTAACAAAGCGTTCGTCATAAGTAACGTCGACGGCAACGTGATCGCCCCGGCCTCACAGGCAGGAACGTATCCCGACGTCCCCTATGTGCATGAAGGACGCAAACTCGACAAAGAGTCCGTCAAGCAGGTTAGCGACAGCACCATTGTGGCGATGTATCCGGTGCGGTTTTACAACTCCGACACCGGAGCGCAGGCCATCATGGCCTGGGCCGTAGTGTTTTTCGACATGTCGTCACTGGCGGTCGACAACGCGCAGGTGCTCAGCCTATTTATTACGACGCTATTTATCTCACTTATCCTCGGATTCATCCTGTTCTACTTCTTATATAAGATGATCGAGAATCCGATTCGCTCGATGAACATCCAGCTCGACTCCGCGTTGAAGGAAAATGTCGAGACGGTACAGGTGAAGTACAACTTCCCGCCGATGCAGCTTCTCGCCTCGAACGTGTCCAGTGCCCTTTCGCGCTCGCTCAGTGGGCAGGAAGGCGGCGGTAACCGCGCGCTCGAACATGACCGTAACCGCGAGGTCAGCAATCTCGTGGAGCTGGTCGGTTTCGCATGTATGGGCATTCGCCAAGCGGATCTGTCGATTGCAGCGGTGAACCAAGCCTTCGAGCAACGCCTCGGCGTCAGCTCGGCGATCTTGACGACGCAAACGATCAACGAACTTGCTGACCAGGCCTTGCGCTTGAGCATTAAGGATTTGATCGAGCGTGTGGAAGCCGCGCCCGACGACCTCGCGGCAAATGATCTCGATTTTACCGGAACAAGTTACCAAATCGTGGCACAAGCGGTTTTTGGAACGAGTAAGATTGCGTACTTCCTCATTGTGCTCTTGCCGAAAGCGGAGGGTGGATAATGGCCCACGCTCTCGCCCTCAACCCAGCACAGGAGACCAAGTGGACCGTCGTAAGCGGCGCCATGTCGGGAACCGTGCGCCTTATGGGTGCGGGCGGGTTTTCTTTGGGCCGGAGTCCCGAGAACGAATTCGTCATCATCAACGATCCCAAGTGCAGCCGCAAACACGCGAGTGTGAGTTGGACCGAGCGAGGTTGTGAAATCGTCGCTTTGAATGAAGCTAATCCTATTTACGTCAACGACGAAGAGTGCATGCGCGCGTTGCTCAAAGACAATGACATCGTCACGCTCGGCGAAACCAAAATCCAATTCAATCTGACGGCCACGGCGGGCGAAGTGCGCAGCGGTCGCGGCCATTCGCATAGTACGGAACTTGCGATCGTCAACCCGACCGTCCCGCTGCCGTCCGCCCCGGCGTACGCGCGTCCCGGACCGCCGGCGGCCCGCCCGCGTTCATCGTCGAAGAAAAAAGGTCAGTCGTCGGCAAACTCCAACCGTCTCGTGATTTACGCCGTATTGGGCATCGTCGTGTTGTTCTTCGTAACCGCTACACCCGGCAAAAAGAAAGACCAGCTTGCGCTCCGTAACGAACAGAAGATTCAAGCGGATATCGATGAGGCCAATGCGTTGGAAAAGAAGGCCGAGCAAATGCCGATCAAACGCCTCGACGATTCGCCGATGCTCCGTCAAGCACAGGAGAATTTCGTGCGCGGCTTCCGCGATTACAGGAAAGGTCAGTACGAGCGCTCGCTCGATAGTTTCCAAGCTTGCCTCGTCTTGGATCCGACCCACCAATTGTGCACGCGCTATCTCCGCCTCGCTCAGCGCAAATTCAGCGAGTTGGTCCAGTACGACATTATATTAGGACGCAAGTACCGCGATCAGAATCAGTTCAAAGCGTGCCGCGCGGCTTTTAAAAACGTAATGACCATGGTGAAAGATGCAAATAGCTCGGCCTACAAAGAGGCCAAAGCTAACTACGACGCCTGCAATGCAATGGTGGAGGGACGCTTTTAATGGCACGCCTCACCGTTAAGTTGCATGGCGAAGAAATCAGCCGGATCAAGCTCGAGCCCGGGTCCGAGTACATCGCCGGCCGCGCGCAAGACGCGCAGATTCACCTAGCGGTGGAACGCGGGATTTCGCGCCATCATTTGAAGTTCTATGAACGCGAAGGCATGTGGGTGTGCGAGTCGCTCTCAAAATTCATGCAGATCCTCCGCGGCGGCAAGAGTTTCGAGGTGATCGAACTCACTGACGCCTGCACGTTTACCGTTACACCCTATGAATTTTATTTCGAGCCGTCCGCGGCCGTTGAGCAAGAGGCGGAAAAGCAGAATGAGAATTTGCCGGCTTTCTATCAACCACGAGTGCAGGGGCCGGGCCACCATCCCGTCGAGGGCGGCGATTTCAGTGAGCACACGGCTCCGAAAGCCAATAACGAAGCGACGATGGCGGGCGTTCCGTCAAAGCTAGTCCCCTATATCCGTATTTCTTTCCCGAATACGGCCGACGATGAAGTGTTGAAACTCGAAGGGCAATTGTGGGTCGCGGGCCGCGACCATACCTGTGAGATTCCGATCGAAAGCCCGCATGTGAGCCGCAAGCATTTTGAGTTGGCGCGGACCAAAGAAGGTTTTTTCCTCACGGACCTCGGCAGCTCGAATGGAACGAAGATCAACGGCCAGCGTATTCCGCCGCATGAGCCGACGAAACTCGAGAGCGGCGATGAACTGCAGATCAAAAACGTCAGCATGACGTTCGAGATCCGCGACATGAATTACTCGCAACGCCTGGAAAACCTGCCGGTACCGGCGTTTGATCCGATGTTTGCGGGGCTTCCCGAAGTGTATAATCCGCCAGGTTCGGCCGACAGCACCGAACTTCAGTCGCGTGCCTCGGACAGCAGCACTAACTTCCCGGCCCTGAAGGACTGGCGGCAAATTCGCTTCCATCACTTTAAAGCCATGGACCGCAAGAAGCTCATCATGCGCGGCACGATTGTCGTGGCGCTGTTCGCGATTATCATTTCATCGCTTCTCCCCGACGCGCCCAAGTCTACTCAGGCCAAAGACGGCAGCACCAGCGTGTCATTCGATAAACTCACGCCGGAACAAAAAGGCGTCGTCAAAGACTCGTTCAACCTTGCGCGCAATCTCTATGTGCAGGGAAAGTACGAACTGTGCCTCACCGAGCTGGCAAAACTGCACGAGCTGATTCCGCAATACGAGAACTCGAAAGAGCTCCAGTCGTTCTGCGATCAAGGCCGCGAGCTAGTTCACCGCCAGCGCGACCTCGAGCGCAAAGAGCGCGAGCGCGCGCAGATCGAGGCGCAAATTCAGACCGTCGTGGACCAGTGCAAACAGAAGTTGAACGACCTGGGCACGGTCGACGAGACCCGCCAGTGCCTGGCCGAAGCCATCGAACTCGATCCTGAACACCACTTAATCATCGAAATGATCCATACGGCGCAAATGCACGAAGAGGAAAAGAAGTTCCTCGCGGGTCAAAAGGCCGAAGAAGACAAGAAATATGCGCGAGGCATGGCCGAATATCGCAAAGCCAAGGACCTATACCAGAAAGGTCAACTCACGAAGTCCATTGTTGCGTACGAAAAGTACATCAGTACGCCCTTCCCGCGTTCAGCTGAGACCAAAGAAGTCGCGCGCCGTGAAATCGCCTCGGTCAAAACGGAGCGGAAGACTAAAGTCACGTCACTGGTCGAGCAGTGCAAGGCGCTCGGCAGCAAGGGCCGTTTCCGCGACGCTTACATTGCCTGCGATAACGCGGTCGATGAAGATCCCGAAAACGAAGAGGCCAAGACCCAGCGCCACAGTATGCTGACGGAACTGAAGCGCGAATTAAAGAGCATATATGAAGACAGCGTGCTCGAAGAGAGCATGGGCAACGTCGACAGCGCCAAAGAAAAATGGCGCAAAATCATGAAAGAAGACCTCGAGAAGGGCGAATACGCCAGAAAAGCCAGAAGTAAACTCGAGAAATACGGCGTGGTGAACTAATGCCTATCAACGACCGCTCCTACAGCGGAAAGCTCTTTCGCCCGACGCCGGAGATCTATCTTGAAGAGGATGGATCGTTCGGCATCATCGCGACTCCATGGGGCAACCGCGCCGGCGCCAAAAAAGTCATCGAATTGATGAAGGACTATATCCAGTCGGCGCGACAGGACATGGAGGCGACATCGCCCTTTCAGAAACTCAGCGCCATTTCGCCCCTTGCCAATAATCTGCGCGTGGGAATCATGTTGGCCAACGATTCGCTATATCGCGAAGAAAACAAGGCCGAGTACACCTGCGGCGTCGAGCTTTTGGTGTTTGCACATACGCAGGGCGAACTCGCCTTCGGACAAGTCGGTGCGCCGAACTTCTTTTTGGCGCGTAAGCATATGCCATGGATTCCTTTGAGCGTGCAAATCGACTTGGCTACGGAACTCAGCCGTCCGCCGAACATTTTGCCGCCGATTCCCCAAAATCTGGTGGGGCTGCACACCACGACCAATATGAATATTGCCAGTTTCAAGACCCAGCCAGGTGATCGTTTAATTTTCTTAAGCCATTCGGTAGTCTCACACCCGCTTTACACGCTGCCTTTTCAAAACGCGACTCTGGAAGCGGTCAGCGCGACGCTCAGTAAGCAATTCCCCGACCTGCCATTTTGGCTGGGAACATTCGATCTTTCGGCCTAGACTCGACCCACCTGCGCTTTGAATTCCCGATTGATTTCAATGATAATTAGAGAACACATGGATTTTGTCTACGGCCCCGTGAAATCGCTGCGGTACGGATCGACTATGGGAATAAACCTGCTTGGAATGAGCAAGGTCTGCTCGTACAACTGTGTCTATTGTCATCTCGGCCCAACCCAACTGACGATGAACAAGATCCGCAAAGACTATGAGTTTCCGACGCTCGATCAAATTAAGACAATGTTCCGCGAATATATCCGCAAATCGGTGCCCGTCGATGCCATCGTCATTTCCGGCAACGGCGAGCCGACTCTTTATCCGCAGTTTGAGGAAGCCGTGCAACTGATCCTGGAGCTGCGCAATGAGCACGTGCCCGGCAAAAAAGTGGTTTGCCTTTCGAATGGCGCGCATCTCGACAACAAGAAAGTCGTCGCGGGAATGAATCTTTTGGACGAGCGAGTCATCAAAGTCGACGCCGGCAACGATCAACTCATGCAAAAGGTGAATGATCCGCTCGTGCGCATCAATATGGCGAAGTTTCTCACGGGCGTGCGCAAACTCGCCGACTGCACGGTGCAAGCTCTCTTCGTCGACGGCGACGTTAGCAACTGCAATGCTGAGATCCTCGACGACTGGATTGAAGTCATCGGCATGATCAAGCCGAAGGCCATTCAACTCTGCACGCTCTCCCGCCCGGGATTTTTACCCGGCGTGCGCGCGGTCGACGAAGATGTTCTCTACGGAATTGCCTTCAAACTGAAGAAACGCACGGGATTAGAGAGTCAGGTCTTTCCCGCCAACAAGGGCTGACGTCTTCTTCGCGAACGGCTCGAACTCTTTCAACGTCAATACGTAGTCGATCAGCTGCGGGCCTTCGGGATCTTCGCGGTCCACGTCCCATGTCAATTCGTTCAAAAAGTTAAGCCTGCCGATTTGCTGATCGAGAGTCTGCAGGGCGTACAGGCGAAGAAATTTTTCTTGGGCGAGGTTCTTTTCTTCATCAGTCTTGGCCGTCTGCCAGACACGCAGGGCGAGCAGACGTTCGTCCTCGCACTCGGAGAAATAGCGCTTCTCGTTGTTTCCCGGATTGATGAGCAGGCGCAGACAGGGATTGCGGGGCAGCGGAATACTTTCATTCAAGTGTTTGGCTGCAACGTAACTGCCTATCGGATCGCCGGCCTCTTGCGCCAGCCGTTTGACTTCGCGCCAATCGCGCCCGTTCAGAGCGTAGCGCAGATACCACTTGCTCCAGGACTCGCGCCCCTCCGCGTGGCGCATAGCCGAATTATTTAGCCAGAGTTCTTGCGCCACCGCGATCTGTTCGGGCCAGTGACCGTGCATGCCTTTCCACGGCGCCACTTTGGCTGTCTTGAGCAAATTGAGGATCGGCTCATTCGACGAAATCCAGAGGGGATCGCTCTGCCGCAGAGGCGATACTTCGAGGCGGTCGGTCAAGGTGTTGTAGATACGCGGGTGTTCATCGTTGATATAAAGCAGGTGATTTTGCCGGATCGCCCATCTCACGCCGGCGCCTTCGAGCCAATCGGGCCATGCGGTTTCGCTGAGAATCAAGCGGTCCTCTTTCCAATCGGGCGACGCCTGCTTGAGTGCCGCACTGAGATCGACCGGCTCGAGCTCGGGAATCGACGAGTGGGGCGCCTCAAGGCCTAGCCATCCGAACATCGTTTTTCCCACATCGACCAGACTGACATTGCGGTCGACCGCCCATTGGATCACATTGTCGCCTTCACGGCGTGCGGGCTTGATAAATAAAGTCACTTGCACGCTCGGCGATTTGAGACTCAGGGGATTCGGCTCAGTCTGATTGTCCGAGTGCGCATGCGAATTCATGCCGACAAGAACGATGTTCGTCGAATTCCAGCGGTGCTTTTTCTTAAGCCAATTGACCAATCCGCCCAGCGACTCGGCTGTTTCTTCCACTTGCGCGTCGGTCGATTTTTCACGCACTTCGCCTTCTTTAGTGCGCGTGGCGATTTGTGGAAACTGTAAGTCGTTCAAAAAAAATACGCCGAGAAACGGCGTGCTCGCACTTTCGTGGTCGATCCAGTTCATACCGATCTTGAGCACCTCCTCACTCGAGCGGTAAGGCACTGCCGCCGAAATATCCATGGTGTCGTCGAAGACTTCAAAGCCCTGCGCGAGACCGGACTTTCGCCAAATCGGCGCGCCGCCGGTCACAAACACCGTACGATAGCCTTTACTCAACGCGCCCTCGGCCAAAGTGCGGAAGCGCGCCGAGAGAAAGTCGCTTCCATTATTGCGCACCTGGTGATCGAAGGGATTTAGCCCCGTCATAAGTGAGGCCATTGTCGATTGAGACAATGTGCTCGGCGCGTAAGCATGGCTAAAGCGCACGGATTCTTCGCAGAAGGCTCGGATTCCCTCGTAAGTGCGGTCGTTAGCTTCGTCTGAATCGCAGGTGAGGCTTTCGAAGTTGAGTCCTTCCACCGCGATCACAAGGACCGAAGGCTGGTTCTTCTGCTGGAATTCACAGCCAACCAGGAATGAAAGAGTAAGGAAGATTAAAAACCGAGCCACTGCGACTCACCTCATTAGGCCCTATCCTACCTTGACGGTCAGAGCGGCCACCAGAGATAATTTGTGATGGAGGCAACCCATGACCGACAATTTCTTTGCAATGGCGCAAGTGGCACACATCGTCACGCTGTACCTTCTGATTTTCCTGAGTGTTTTATCGTTGGCGTTTATTCTAGAGCGCTTCTTCACGCTCACGAAAATTAAAAACGACAGTGCGCGCATGGGCGAACGCCTTCGCGAGATTTTGCAGTCGAACAGCCTCGCGGACCTCGAAGAATTGGGTAAAGAGAAAAAGACTTTGGAAGGACGCGGTCTTTCCTATGGTTTGCGCCATGTGCACGAACGCGGCGTGAACGGCCTGGAAGAGATTTTCTCCTCTTACGCGCTGAATGAACGCCCCAATCTCGAAAAATATCTCGGCTTTTTGGCGACGGTCGGTTCAAACGCCCCGTTTATCGGGCTGCTCGGAACCGTGTTCGGGATCATGGATGCCTTCCGCGGAATGGCGCAGTCACAAGGTGACGCGACGGCGGTGATGCTCGGGATCTCAAAAGCCCTTGTCGCTACCGCGATCGGTCTAATGGTCGCGATCCCGGCCGTCATCGCGTACAACTATTTCCAGAAGCAAGTGAAGGGCGTGTTGCAGAATCTCGAGAGCGTGAAAGAGCTGTGCCTCGCCTACGCGAAATCTTCTGGTGGAAGCAAGAGAACATAAATGGCGTCAAAGATCTCCGGCGACAATGACGAACCGATAGCGGACATTAACATCGTTCCGTTCGTGGATATTATTCTGGTCGTGCTGATCATTTTCATGGTCACTACGCCGTTCATCATGAAGCCGTCGATCAATGTGAATCTGCCCAAAGCCGGCAGCGGCGAAGACACGACGCCCTCCGAGTTAACTCTCTCAATCACTGCCGATGGTAAAGTGGCGCTGAACGGCAAGATGACGGATGAAGCGGCGATCACCGCTTACTCGCACGATCTCGCTTTAAAGAAACCCGACGTGCAGGCGATTATTTCCGCCGACAAGGACACGCCTCACGGACGCGTCGTCGGCATCATCGACGCCGTGAAAACCGGTGGCGTGAAGAGATTCGCAATTACGATTGACCGCAAGCAGTAATTTTTAGAGCGGTTGCCAACGGATTCCGTTCGGCGAGTGACTGTCGATCTGAAATATAAGGTCTTTACACTTTGAAACCGGCGCATTGTAGAATTGCCTGCACGCTTTTGTAATTCCGAGTTCGTCCAATGCTCTCTCGAATTTAGCTTTGTCGGATTTGATTTTGGCGGCCATTTTTGGATTCGCGGATTCGAGATTGAGCTGGCGGTTAAACGTCAACGCCAAGTCCGCAGGCTCCATCTTACCGTGGACGATCATGTTTTCCCCGTCAGGAACTTCGTCCTTCAACCGGTTCAAAATCGCCAGCACCCTTGGCCCCATAACATTGCCGGCGTTAATTTCGGCAACTTTTCCCGCGCGGACCGCATCGTGCAAATAGATAAACGCGGCCTCCGGACCGGCGCCAGGAGCGACTTTTTCTTTGCCCATCGTATTTTCCATATATCCGATCTTCACATTGGCCTTTCCGTCTTGAAAGCGCGCCTTATATCTATTCCCGCCTTGGTTCTCGTCCAAAGCCTTTAGATAAGGATCGGTCTGCGTCGAGGGACCGCGAGGGCTTCTCCTCCCGACAGATGATCCCAGATCCAGCATTTGAGTCTGCCTGTCGTTCAAGACAAGGTCCGCAATCGCCTTTTGCTCCTCCGGGGAGAAGTTTCTTGTCTCTTCCCCGAACATGCCTTTCTCCTGGCGTATTCGGATTATGCTCTTCGTCCGCGGATTTTGAAAAACTAAGTCGTCTCCGTTAGCGCTCTTCACCTGCCGAAAGCCATAAAGTTCAAGCTTTTGTAACCCGTGAACGGACTCAATGGGGTCGGCTGCGAGATATTTTTCCGCCTGCGCGTGAGGTAATTTGCCGTCTTCAACCAAACCCCGATAAGCGGCCTTCTGATTCGCCACATCCCATGTTCGAAAAACGTCGGTGTCGTTCAATATCTGACTTGCGGCGTTCTTGGGCGCGACTCCACCAGTGGCGGTCGGCTTGGTTTCGAGATCCCGCAACGACTGGCCATCGGCGAAGTCCAAAGGCCGGGAATTTCTGACGACATGATCCATTGTTCTGTCCGCATAGCCGAAGACGTTAAGGTTTTTATCTTCCGACGCACTCCGAATGGCGTCGAGCCGGGCCGTGGCCGCCACTCTCGCCTCCGGATCGGGATTTTTGAGTGCATCTGCTGAAACCTTGGTGACTTCATCTTGCCACTCCGTCGTGCTCTTAGACGAGAGATCGATATTCGCCGCTGCCGGTGCCTCTTTGACGGCGGACGCTTCGCCTTCCTTCACCGCGCCCTTGCCGAATATTCCCGCGATGCGAGAGGCGGCGAGTTCTTCCGCGGCGGCGGAAGCCACTTTGCCAACGCCGGCTCCGACAAGCACGGTTTCCGCCAATTTGGGAGCGGCTGCGCACAGTTCGGAAATCGAAGCTTTCGCATTCAAACAGTTGAGAAATTGATTGGTGGCCTTCGCTTTCTCTTTCACGAAATTGATGATGCCGACGACCATCTTCTTGGCCGTGTCGATGGGATGAACGAAACGCGAAATCGTGCCCGAACCAACCGACGCGAGAGTTTGACCAATATGATCCGAGGTCGTCGCGTCATCGATGGCCTCTAACTCCTTATAAATTTTCGCGAGACTTGCCCATGCCGCGGGTCCGCAGCCGGAAAAGTCGCTGAGCTTGACGTTTTCCGCGCGCAAGGTTTTCCGGCGATCGGCCACGGGGACGTCATTGCAGATCGGAGGCAAAGGTTCCGAAGACATGTCCAAGGAATCCGTTCGGGTCAGGCTTGACGAAGGAGGCGGGGCGCTGATTGGAGAGGCACCGCCTTCAGTTTCAGCGATCGCCGGTTCTAGAAAAAGGCTTGCAAGCTGTTCGATTGAGTAGACGCGGAAGCCCGCAACGCGACTGAGTTTAGGCGCGAATCGGTCCAGAATTCCGTTGATGCGATTTAAATCTGCGCTTGAGAGCACTTGCGACTCTTCAACATACGTGACAATAAAGGCCCTGGTGCCTCGAACATACTGCCGCTCAATGGCCATGCGGTATTTACCGTCGAGATCCAGGTAGCGAATTTCCAATTGATCCATCTCAGCAAAGCCCTTGACCGTACTCTTTTTGATGGCGTGGTTGACGATGGAATACTTGGCGATTCCGTAATAACTCAAAAGCCGCGCGCGGCTCATCTCGACTTCGTTTAGATTCTGCCTCAGATATCTCGTAAAACTTGGGCCCCGAATTTTGAGCGATTTGGTAAATACAAAATTCTGTGGCCCGCTGTTGTTGTTTTTGTAGAGTTCAAGGCTGGCGTTATGCGTCTCATCGATTTTGGCCCATTGGCCTGAGCCGTCACCGACTGTAAAATTAGTCCCCGCAATCGCCATCAGCGAGTGTCCCATAGTGAGACTTAAGATGAGGAAGGCCGCCATTCGATTCAGTCAAATTCTCCGCGAAATTATGGTTTGAAAATGCAATCCACGAACCTTGTTTCAAAGTGAGATAAGGGTCCTAAACGACTGTATAAATCGGTCCATGGCGGACGCCTCGATCAGGTGTGGAAAGCGTCTGATCGCCTGTCAAAATGCTGATGGCCAAGCGCTTGCACTCTGGCCGTGCATGATCAAATGTCTCAGCACTTTAATCTTTCTCGTAGCTAGCTCATCTGCATTCGCCGAACCCACGACATTTAAAATCGACCGGCAGGAGCTTTATCCGGCAATTGAACTCTACAATGAATGGTTGGCGTTTTCGCCCGACAAATTGCCGGCCGACGACGAATACTTGAAGCGCATGGACGGGGCAATTCTACTGGAAAAGCCTCAAGCCGAATATGTCGTTGAGCACTTTGAATCGCTGACTCTTGTCGACCTCGCCGCCGATTTTAGCACGACAAAAGATACACAAAAGATTCCGTACAGATTCTCACTGGAGTGGAAATCACATGATGGACTTCCAGGTGCCCTTCACGTCATCGGGCACCTGGAGATCGTGGACGGCCTCTTCAATCTCAACCTGAACAAACCAAAGGAGTTCCGCGACCGCTTCGCGGCGCATGTCCTAATCGATTCGCTAACGGGAGACGAAACAGCGGAAGCGATCAAGGTCGTGAACGAAGTTATCCCGCAGTTCATCGCTGGAAAATTGGTGTCCTTTGCGCGCCTTGGATTCAACGCGATTGAGCAGCAGTTAAAAGACAAACTGCAGGAACAGCTCGAGAAAATTCCGAGGCGGAAGGCACTTTGACCCGTCCCGGGACGTGCCGCTTACGATAATGCGGAATTGAAAATGCGGAGGGCGACTTCCATAAAGTCGTCACGCGACACTCCACGCCCGAGCTGCGCCTCGAGTGAAGTCATTGTCTGTGCTGAGAATCCGCAGGGATTGATGCCTTGAAATGCCTGTGGATCATGGTGCACATTGATCGCGACGCCGTGGTAGGTGATCCATTTGCGCACGGCGATTCCAATAGAAGCAATTTTTTGAGCGCCGGCCCAGACACCGGTCAGCGAGAGTTCGCCCATTTTCGACGTACGGGCTTCGGCTTGAGTGAGTCCCATTTCGCGAACCGCGGCGACAGTCGCATTTTCCAGAGCGCGAAGATACGCATGCACATCGCGCGGCTTGAATTGTTTACGGTCTTCTTTTTTCAAATCGAGCACCGGATAAATCACAACCTGATTCGGCCCGTGATAAGTCGCCTTACCCCCACGCGACGACTCAAACACGGAGCCATGCCAGTCATGCGTTTCATCCGCAGAACTACCGCGGCCTAACGTAACAACCGGGGGATGCGTGCAAAACACAAGAGTGTCCTCTTGCTCGCCGGCCGCCACCGTCTCAACGAGAGCGAGCTGGCGAGAGACTGCGGAACCATAGTCGATGATCCCCCAGTCTTCGGTCTTCATGTGGATTTGCTAGCGCCGTTTGCGGGGCGCGCGCCTAAAGGTTTTTGAATAATGTGGATCGCATGGCCGAGAGTGGCTTCTGCAGCTTCCATCATCGTCTCACCGAGAGTCGGATGCGGGTGGATGGTCAGAGCCAGATCTTCCACGCGGGCGCCCATTTCGATTGCCAAGGCGGCTTCCGAGATCAAGTTTGAGGCTTCGGGACCGACGATGTGCACGCCTAGCACGATGTGCGTTTTGGCGTCGGCGATGATTTTCACGAAACCATCGGTTTCCATCATGGACACCGCACGGCCATTCGCGCCAAACGGGAATTTACCGATCATCAAATCGTTAAAACCTTTTGCTTTGCACTCGCTCTCCATCCAACCGGCGGATGCGATTTCGGGATCGACGAAGATCACGGCCGGAACCGTCTTCGCGTCGTACGCGCGATTGTGGCCGGCAATGATCTCAGCGACCATCACGCCCTCATGGCTCGCCTTGTGCGCGAGCATCGGTTGGCCGGCGATATCGCCGATCGCATAGATGCCCGGAACATTGGTCTTACGTTGCGCGTTCACTTTGATAAAACCGCGCTCATCGAGCGCAAGGCCGATGTTTTTTAAACCGCTTTGATCGGAATTGGGCTTGCGGCCGACCATCAACAAAATTTTGTCAGCCTTGAGCGTTTGCTCTTTGCCGCCGATGTCGAATGTGACGTCCAGACCGTCTTTAGACTTCTTGTAACCCTTGGCCTTCGCATTGAGGAGCACTTCGACGCCGTTCTTTTTCAGACGGCGGGCCACCACTTGCACACAATCGGGATCGGCGACGTTGTTGAGCAAAGCCGGAGCCGCTTCCACAACCGTGACCGCGCTGCCGAACTTCGCCATGTAGGAGCCGATCTCAAGGCCGATGTAACCGCCACCGATCACAACCACACGTTTCACTTGCTCTTCAAGTGCGAGAGCGCCGGTCGACGACAAGACATCTTTTTCATCAATCGCGAAGCCAGGAATTTCGATCGGACGCGAACCCGTCGCCACGATAAAATTCGCCGCTTCGATTTGCTGGGTTCCGTCTTTACCCTTCACCTCAACAGACTTAGCGCTTTTAAATGTCGCTTCGCCCATGAACACTGTGACGGAGTTGCCCTTTAGGAGCTGAGCCACTCCTCCCGACATTTTGCCACACACGGATTGCTTCCACGCCTGCAGCTTCTTAAAATCGAGGTCGATTTCTTTCGGGATCGCAAAGCCCATCGTCGGCGCATCGTGCATCATGCGGTGATAAAAGTGCGCCGCCGTGATCATCGCCTTCGAGGGAATGCAGCCGATATTCAAGCACACGCCGCCCAGCGCTTCGCGCTCGACGATCGCCGTCTTTTTACCGAGTTGCGCCGCGCGAATTGCCGCGACGTAACCGCCAGGACCGCTGCCAACGACACAGACGTCAAATTTCTCAGCCACGTTCAAACTCCTAGATCATGTCCAACATAAGTTGGCTCGGATTTTCAATGCGTCCAAGGAACGCTTTCATAAAGTTCGCGGCCACGGCGCCGTCGATCAAGCGGTGATCGCAAGTGATCGTAAAACCCATGACTTGAGCGCGGCGGAATTTTTCGCCGTTCCAAACCGGTTTGTCTTCGATTTTGTACATGCCGAGAATCGCGACTTCCGGATGATTGATGATCGGCGTGGCGTACAATCCGCCGACGCTGCCGATGTTCGTCACCGTAATCGTCGCGCCCTTCATGTCGTCAAGAGCGAGTTTGCCCTCGCGGGCTTTGCCGGCAAGCTGTTGGATATCTTGCGAGATCTGCAGCGTGGTTTTGAAGTCGGCGTTCTTCACGACCGGAACCATCAAGCCGTTCGGCGTATCGGCGGCGAAACCGACGTTGAAGTATTTCTTGTAAACGACTTCGCCAGCGGCATCATCCATGCTCGCGTTGAACATAGGGAACTCACGGCAAGTCGCGATGAGAGCTTTCATCACAAACGGCAAGTATGTGACTTTGACTCCGTATTTTTCGGCCGAAGCTTTAGCGGCCGTGCGCAGTTTCACGAGTTCATCGACGCGGGCCTCGTCCATCAGGGTGAAGTGCGGGATGATGTGTTTCGCCATCTGCATATTCTCGGCGATCTTCTTGCGGATACCACGCAACGGAACGCGCTCTTCGGGCGCGCCTGCCGGCGAGATGTATGCGGGCTTCGGAACTTGCGCCGTCGGCATTTTGCTCGACATCGGAGCGATCATGCCAGTGGTCATCGCGCCACCGCCGGTCGAGCCCTTAGCTTTCACGACATCTTCACGGGTGACACGGCCGGCGAGGCCGGTGCCGCTGATTTGGTTCAGATCGACGTTTGTTTCACGGGCCAAACGGCGGGTTGCGGGTGTCGCGAGAACGTTGGCACCGGCGGGAGGCGGGTAAACGTCCATCGATCCGTTGGATCCGTTGCCGTTTCCGACCGGGGCCTGACTTGCCGGTTTAGCAAATTGCGGGCTGGCGCTTGCACCTGCCGGAGCTTGTCTCGGCGCCGGGGCAGCGGCTGCAGGCTTCGCCGGTTCTGCCTTTGCAGCCGGAGCGGCTTTCGCACCTGCACCGTCGGTGTCAAGCACGAGCAAAACGCTTTCGATCGGAACGACATCGCCTTCTTTGTATTTCAGCTCTTTAACGGTTCCCGCAAACGGAGTCGGCACTTCGACGGTCGCTTTATCCGTCATCAATTCGACGACCGGCTGGTCGGCCTTCACGGTGTCGCCGACTTTTACGAGCCAGCGGACCAATTCACCTTCGGTGACGCCTTCACCCACATCCGGAAGTTTCACATTTTGTGCGGCCATCTATTCGCCTCCTTGGCGTTTGCGTTGTTCAATCATACCCTTCATAAAAAATTCCCCCGCGCGATACGAGCTGCGCACCAAGGGACCACTTGCGACGTACAAAAAGCCCATGCCTTCGGCTTCACGTTGCCACTCTTTGAATTTGTCAGGCGTCACGAAACTCTCCACCGGCAAGTGGCGTTTGCGCGGCTGCAGATATTGTCCGAAGGTCACGACGTCACAGCCAACGCCGCGCAAGTCGCGCAATGTTTGGCGAATCTCGTCGTCGGTCTCTCCGAGACCGAGCATCAACGAAGTCTTAGTGAAGCGCGAAGCATCGCGCTCCTTCACATACTCGAGTACACGTAACGATTGCTTGTAGTTCGCGCGCGGATCGCGCACGCGTTTTTGCAAGCGCTCGACCGTTTCCACGTTATGCGCAAATACGTCTGGCTCGGCGTCGACGATGTGGGCGATGAATTCTTCTTTGCCTTTAAAGTCGGGAGCCAGAACTTCGATCAGCAATGTCGGCTGCTTCTCTTTGAGCAGACGCACGGTCTTTGCGAAGTGAGTTGAACCCTCGTCGGGCAAGTCATCGCGGTCAACGCTAGTGAGTACGATATAGTCCATGCCCATCTGCGCGACCGCGTGGGCAACCTTTTCCGGCTCTTCGAGATCGAGTTTGCCTTTCGGATTCCCAGTTTTCACATTGCAGAAGCGGCATCCGCGCGTGCAGGTGTCGCCCATCAGCATGATCGTGGCCGTGCCGCCGCCCCAGCACTCGCCGATGTTCGGGCAAGCCGCTTCCTGGCAGACGGTTGCGAGTTTGAGGTCGGCCATCATGTCTTTGAGTTCGAGATAGCGTTCGCCTGAGGGCGCACGCATTTTGATCCAACTCGGCTTCGGTTTTATGGGACTGCGTTTGATCGCGGTGTCCGCCATATAATATTGACCTCTCTGTAGCTCCCTTGTTGTAGTCACCGCGGCCGAAAAAGTCTATGTTGGCCACGGCCAGACATGGTCATGTTTTACGCTTTGCGGCGGGAGGGCCGGTGAAACTCAAATTTCCCCTGAAAGAGGGCGAATTCGTCAAACGCTACAAGCGCTTCTTCGCCGACGTCGTCCTAGACGGCGGAAAAACCGTCGTCGCGCACGTTCCCAACACGGGCAGCCTTAAGACTTGCCTCTTCGCGGGAAGCGCCTGCTTGGTGAGCGAATCCGATGACCCGAACCGCAAACTCAAAGCCACTTTACACTTTCTGAAGACGCCCTCGTCCTGGGTAGGTGTGGACACAAGCTTGCCGAATTTCTTGGTGCATCAGGCCTGGGAAGCCGGTCAGATCTCGGACTGGGCGGAATTCGGATTCGCACAGCGCGAATTCAAAATTTCCAAAGAAAGCCGTCTGGATCTCGTCCTCGCCCGCGATGCGGATGCGTTCGAGGCTCGGACGGATTTGCACTACATTGAAGTGAAAAACGTGACGTACGCCGTCGACGGCGTCGCCCGGTTTCCGGACGCGGTCACTGAGCGCGGACAAAAGCACTTACGCGACTTGATGGCGCTGCGGGATGCCGGACATGGAGCCGAGATTGTATTCGTGATTCAGCGCGAGGATTGTTCGAGTTTCGGACCGGCCGACGATATCGATCCGGAGTACGGCCGTTTACTCCGAGAAGCGGTCGCTCGCCAAGTCCGGGTCCGCGCACTCGCCTGCCGGATCGATCCGGCCACCGGAATTTCCCTGCGACCGGACGAGTTGCCGCTGAAGCTTTAGTCGGGCGCCCGACTCGAAGGCTAGCAATGCGGGAATAGCCTTCACGCGACCTCCAAGACATTACACCTTATAAGGTGTCGGCTATTGCGAACGTACCGATTCGGCTTAAGCCTAGTTCGGCCATCTGATCCCGCCGCCCCAAAACCTGCGCCAATATGCTGACCGAAATTTCAAAAGGCGAATTATTGCCGGCGCGGACGCCGATCGGACACTCGAACGTGTCCGGCAGTCCGAGGACACGGACATCGCGTTTCAATTTGGCCGCCTTTCGGTCACTGCCGAGCACTCCGATATACGGCGGACGGCGTGTCCGGAGAATTTCGGCCAAAATTCCGAAATCCGTATCGTGTCCGCGGGTCATCAAAATAAACCAAGTGTCCGCCGGAATTTCGGACAGTTCGATAGCCGGACGCCGGACGAGATTCGGAAGGTCCGGCAGGCGCCCAAGCCACTCCTCGCGCTCATCGACCACCGTCACGCTACAATCCAAGCGGCAAAGCAGCGGAACAAACTCCTGCGCCACATGACCAGCGCCATAAACCGCAAATTTCCACGCCGGTGCCGCGTAGACTTCAAACATCAATGACACCAAGCCGCCGCAGGTCATGCCCACATCGCGGACCAAATTCCACGACACCAAGTCGCACTTCACCGGCTCGCGGGCCAAAAGCAATGACTGCGCATGCGCAATTGCCTTCGCCTCAAAGCGCCCGCCGCCAATGGTCCCACTTTCCAGTCCGCGCGCCGAAACGATGGACTTTGCACCCGCGACTTGGGGAGCACTGCCCTTCACGCTCGCCAAAGTCACGACAACAAAGGGCGCGCCTAGAGAAGAAAACCGCGCAATTTCAGTGGGCCAATCCAAATGTTTCATTGCCAAACTCTAAATCCCGACAAACCCGGTGCGCTCATGGCCGCGCCTCCGGAAACAAATTCAAGGCCGCCTGCTCTTGGGTCGCGGGAACCCGCAATTGAATCGGCCCGCGTCCCGCCGCGAAGAGGGCGTTGCGGATCGCCGTCCACACCGAGATCGCCAGCATCAGAGGTGGCTCTCCGACCGCCTTACTTCCGCGCACGTTGCGGGCATTCAGTGGATTCTCGATCAACTCGATATTAAATTCGCGCGGGATATCTTGAACGTTGGGAATCTTATAAGTGCTCGGCGAAAACGTCAGCAGCACGCCTTTGTCGGAGTATGCGAGTTGCTCGGTCGTGACCCAGCCCATTCCCTGAATAAACGCACCCGTCACTTGGCCGCGGTCGATGCCGGCGATCTGCGTGCGGCCCAAATCCATGATCAAATCCGAGCGCAGAACCTTCACTTCGCCGGTCAAGCGGTCGACGCTCACTTCGCTGCACGCGACGCCATTCGTATAATAGAAAAACGGCCGCCCTTGGCCGGTCTCCTTGTTAAAGAAGATGCCGGGATACCGATAAAAACCGTACCCCGCGAGAGAAATGCGATTCAGATACGCCTCGAGAATTAAATCGCGTAACGCAATTGACTCGCCCTTCAGAGACGCGACCATTCCACCCGTGAATTTCATTTCGACGTCGGGCATATTGTCGATCTTAATTTCAGGAGCCGTGCCGGCGCCGGCGACTTTGCGGCCACGCATCTCTACAGGGCGCGCAAATACGGCCGCGGCGACTTTGCTCAGGCGGCCGCGGATCTCAAGACAGGCGGCTTCGACCGCACGGCCGTTGATATCGCTGCCACTCGATGCCGCAGTGGCCGAGGTGTTGTGATTTTTCTCCGTGGAAGTCGGCATTACACGGACGTCGTCCATGGTTAAACCCAATACTTCAGCCGCGATTTGCGCGAGCTTTGTGTTCACGCCCTGGCCCATTTCCGTCGCGCCGCTTGAAATCTGAACGGTGCCATCCATATGCACGTTCACCAAAGCGTTGCCTTGGTTCAAATGCCGGGTCGTAAAAGAAATCCCGAACTTCACCGCAGTCGCGCTCAAGCCGCGCCAAGTGGCCGATCGGGAAGCGTTATGCCTCAACGCTGCCGTCAGGCGAATGTCATAGTCGCACGACCGGCGCAGACGATCATAGAGCTCAGGCAAGATCGAATCGTCGATCTCTTGCCCGTACGGCGTCTGCTGGCCTTTTTGGTAAACGTTCAGTTGGCGCACGTCGAAAGCGTCGCGGCCGAGTTTTTCAGCGATTTGCTCGATGATATTTTCAATTGTCACGATGCCCTTAGGGCCGCCGAAACCGCGAAACGCCGTATTTGGCGCGGTGTTGGTCTTGCACACCTGTCCACTCACGCGAAAATTCGGAATGAAATAGGCGTTGTCGAGATGAAGCATCGCGCGCTCCATGATCGCCGTCGACAAATCGGCATATGCTCCGCCGTCGGAAAACAATTCGGCTTTCAGAGCTAATACGCGGCCGTCGTTATCGAAACCGACTTCATAAAAATTGTGAAACGGATTGCGCTTGCCAGTGATGCGCATGTCATCGTCTTTCGTCAGCACACAGCGCGCGGCCCGCCGTAATTGCAAAGCCACCATAGCCGCGTAAACAGCAAACGGCCCCGCCTGCGATTCTTTGCCGCCGAACCCGCCGCCCATACGCTTCACCACGACGACCACTTGATTCATTTTCAGGCCGAGCGCTTCGGCGACCATGTGCTGCACTTCCGTCGGATGCTGCGACGACGAGTGCACCTCGACTTGGCCATCCTCTCGCGGGTAAGCAATGCACGCCTGGGACTCGAGATAAAAATGATCTTGCCCGGACATTTCAATTACGCCCTTCAAGCGATTAGGGGCCGAAGCCAATGCCGCGCCAACATCGCCACACGCAATCGTGCGTTCAGGACCGATAAAAGCTTTGGCGGCGATCGCTTCCACAACGGAGAGAATCGGCTTCAATTCTTCAAACTCGACACGAATTGCTTTCTTGCACAAATGAATCGCTTCTAACGACTCGGCCGCGATCACTAAAATCGCCTCGCCAGCGTATTGCACCAGCTTGTCCGCCAGATAGGGCTGGTCTACAAAAATACTGCCCCAGAGATTCTCGTGCAAAGCTGACGCATCCCAAATTCCCAGAACTCCCCGGACCGCGGACGCCGCCGACAAATCGACCGACTTGATCCGCGCATGAGCCACGGGACTATAAAAAACGTCGACGAAAACTTCGCCCGCGACTGGCAAGCGGTCATCGATGTACTCGGCTTCTCCTGAAACATGTCCCGAGGCGGAATCGTGCTGAATCTTCATAACGAAAAATTCTCCGCGCAATACTTCTCAAACAGATTTTGCGCCATGAGCGTACGGAAACCAGACGAACCGCGCGCATCGGAGATCGGCTTGATCGCGCCGGCGATCGCATGCCGTGCCGCCGCGACTAACTCGCGCGATAGCCTCTTGCCCGCCAACGCCTTTTCTACCGCCGCCAACCGCACGGTCGTCGGTGCCACGCCACCCAAAGAAATTCGCGCCACAGAAATCACGTCACCGGAGATATCGAAGTGAAACGAAGCATTCACGCAGGAAATATCGAGATCCCGCCGTTGCGACACTTTGTAATTGCCGAGGACTGCAGAAGGCGATGGACGCGAAAAGCGCACGCGCGCGATAATCTCATCTGCCGCCAAATCCAATTTTTTGTATCCCAAATAAAAGTCGCGCAATGCCACCACGCGCGAACCGTTGACGCCTTCGATGTCTAGCTGCGCATCGAGGGCCATCAGCACCGGTGTCGTATCGGCAATAGGAGATGCGTTGGCCAAATTCCCCACCACTGTCGCCGAATTTTTAATTTGCGGTGACGCAAAGATATTTAAAAACGCAGCGACCTGCGGGATCTCCTTTTCCATCAAGACCAGAAATTCGTGTAGCGACGTTTTGGCGCCCAAGAAAAACTCGTCGCTCTGGACGCCGCAGTCGCGTAGTCCCGCCACTGCATTCAAGCTCAAAAAACGCGTCGGCCGGATGTGGCCCTTGTTGAACCGCACTCCTAAATCGGTCGCGCCGGAATAAATCACGGTGCCCGGATTGTCGCGCTTGAACTGGCAAGCCGCAGACAACTCTTCAGCGCCAAAAAATACTTTACCTTCAGACTCGATCAACACCGGACCGCCAACCGAGGCCGCAGCGCCGACAGGATACCGCTCACGCAAGCGTTTATGCTTGCGTACGTCCACATCCAACGCCGCCTTCACAATAGGCTCATAGCCCGTGCAGCGGCACAAATTTCCCGTCAAACCGTTCTTCACTTGTTTCTCGGTCACGACCGGCTTGCGCTCGAACAAGTCGGTCAACGCCATCACAAAACCCGGCGTACAAAATCCACACTGTCCGCCGAAGTTACGGACCATCGAGGATTGGATCTCGCACAAAGAGCCATCCCGCTCGCGTAAGCCTTCGACCGTCACAATTGAGGCGCCATCGAGCAAAAACACGGTCGCGATGCAGGAATTCACGCCCACGTAGTCGCCGCCGCCGCGTGAAACCATGACGGTACACGCTCCACAATCGCCTTCGGCGCAAACGACTTTGGTTCCCGTTTTCAATTGCTCATAACGAAGATATGAACTCAGCGGTTGAAAAACGGATTCGCCACCCACTTCGACGGGCTTGCCATTGAGATAGAAGGAAATAAAATCGCGCGCCATCCGCAAATCAGAGCATAAAAAAAAGGGGCCCGCAACGAGCCCCTTGTATTACCTGGCTTGAAACAAAACTTAGTTGGTTTTGGTTTCTTCTTTGCCAGCTGGAGCAGTGACTCCCGAGGCAGCCAATTCTTTATCGATGATTTTCTTGAATTCAGGGAACGGATACGCGCCACGCAACGACACGCCGTTGATCAAGAAGCCGGGAGTTCCCGAGAACTCGAATTTCTTCGCTTCTTCCATATCGGTCGAGATGCGTTTTTGCACGCTTTCCGAATTCATGTCTTTTTCGGCTTTCGCGAGATTCGCGCCGACTTTCTTAACCGTGGCTTTCAAGAACTTCTCGCCGTCTTGGTTGAGTTCCTTTTGATTGCTGAACACTTCATCGTGGAATTTTTCAGCTTTCTTCGGGTCCTGCTTCGCCACAGCTTCGAAGTATTTCGCAGCCGGCATAGCGAACGGGTGGAAATCGAGCGGCAAGTGCTTGAACACAATGCGGACTTTATCGCCGTATTCTTTTTCGATCTCTTTTACGGTCTGGTAACCGCGGCCGCAGTACGGGCACTGGAAATCAGAGTACTCAACGATGGTGATAGGAGCTGTTTTGCTGCCGAAAACCACGCGGTCGTCTTCAATGACCGGTTTCTTCGGATTTTTCATTTCCTCTTCCATGCGGGCCTGTTCAGCTTTGGCTTCATCTTCGCGAGAAGATTCTTGAGCTGTTTTGACCGCTTCGTTCACCACTTCCACGAATTTTTTAGGATTCTTTTTGATGGCCCCAAAGACGATCTCCGGATTGTCTTCGATCATTTTTTGCATTTGTTGTTTGCTGGTACAGCCGGCAGCGAAGAGCATGGAGAATGCAGCCAACAAAAGAGACGACTTTTTCAAAGGGAACTCCTTTTAAGTTAATAAGCCTGGCTATTCTGGCATAAGGATTAAAAAACGAGAAGCGTCAGACTGCGGCCTGAGCCGATGCGGCATAGACAAAGGATAAAAGCCGGGGTTACCATTTTATGCATGAAAACATGCATCATTTGTCTACTACTCGTGGTTTTTGGCCCCCATGCTTTTGCAACGGGCCACACCTATAAATACAGCGACCTCATGATCGCCGATTACGACGAAATGAACACCGAAGTGCAGAAGCGGATCCGCAATGCACACAAGGCAAACAAAAATGGAGATGACACCAGTGGGGATGCCGCCGCGATTGAAGAGCTACGCGACGCCCTAAGGTTGATTTTCTCGCGTCCAAACAGCGATAACATGGTCGCTAAACTCACGCCGGATGTCCGCCGCGAACTCACGGGCTTTTCAGCCTACGAAGACACGATTTCGGGGATTGCCGCCGAGGCCCTGAGTACCGTCAATGACAAAAATGCCACGGTTTCGGCGCGATCGACCGCACTCTTCGTGATTGACAACATCCTCGGGGAAGTCCGGCCCGAAATCGGCGGCAATGAAGACCTCCGTAAGGTCGTGGAGCGCATCAGCGACGCCCATATCCGCATCGCCGACGACGTGGTCCGCGACCGTAAATTACGTTCCATGTTTAATACCAAGAATCCTTCGGAGTACGCGGCTGAAATTCTGAAAGCGACCAAGAAGGTTGAAAAGAAAAAGTAGACGCGGCGCGCGCTACTGGCGGACAAAAGCGACTTTTCGCTCGAGCGCGGATTCTCCCTCGCGCTCAAATCGAATCACAATTTCATTGCGGCCCGGCTCGAGCGGAATGTAGTCCGTCGTCAAAGCTTTTTGGGTGGGCAGAATCGTGGCCGAAAATCCGTTCGAGGCATTAATCACGGTCACCGAGTGGTCATCTGATTCGACATTGCACGTGCGGCCGGTCAAGCGCACCCAGTGCGCGGCCGTGGAACGATCGCCTCCCGCATCCTGATCCCAACACGGCACGTGTGCGACATCCATTGCGATCGGATCCATCACTTTTACCAACGGCTGCATTCCGGGAATCTGCGACGGCAAGCTCGCGGGTAAACGCACCAAATCCACTAACGGATCGGCCTGACTTTCCTCAGGCCGGGTGGAGAAAATAAAGCTCCAAAACACCCAAGTGCTGACGGCCAAAGCGGCCATTGTGATTTTGAGAAGTGCGATCCGCACTTGATTGCGATCCATGCTTCTTTTCCATTCGGAAAAACGCGTGAATCCCTTCAGGCTTTCAGGCCGAAATCCGGGCGATGGCACTGACGATTCTCAGAGTGAGATGTCTCAAAATTGAACAGGCGCCTTCAGGCTATTCGGCGTAGCCGAATCCGACAATCCACTTGTCCTCGTGGATGGTCAGATCCCACGGCATCTGCCCCGAAGAGAAGGTCAACGACGATGAGATGTGCTTCGTGAGTTGGCGCGAAAGCGAGAGCTGCGTGAGTGACCACAATGTGTGACGGAGCAACTGCGCGTGGATCTTGCGCGTGAGCTGATAGTCGAGGGTCATAATTTCGTCGTTTGGGACTGAAATCAGGCCCGTCATCATCATCTGCAGTTTGATACCGATGTCATAAGGATTATCGAGATTCAGTTCCATCGCCGGGCCGGCGAAATTGTACTTCCACTTGAGTTTCCAGCCCTTTCTCACTTGCACGTTCAAGTTACTGAACTTCTCTTTCGTGTCATAGATGGGCTTCATCGCCGGATCGTTCTTGAACCAATTGTCGAAGTGATACTCGATCGTCCGGCGCACGACGTAGTTGCCGAATTGGTGCTGATAATCCATGTACTGCTGAACCGAAATCGAGTTGATGGAACCTTGATACGAGTAATCTTGATCGCGCGACGGATTGTTGATGACCTGCTCGGCCGCGGTCGCCCCGAAACGGTTCTGGTATTGCTGTTGGATCTCTTTGCTCAATTTCGCATCGAAGACGGGTTTCACGGGAGGCCCGGGCGGAGGCTTCGGTTTGTCGAGCATTACCATCTCGACCTCGACCCGATCGCGCTCTTCATCAACGTCAAAAAGATAGCCCGGCCGTGAGCCGAAAACCTCGGCCTTGTCCTCGTCCGCATGAGCGAGAACAGCGCCGAGCAGCGCAGGTAAAAAGAGCCAGCGAATCCGCATTCTTACCTTTCGGCAGATGCACGATTGACCTGGATAAATATCTGAAATCCTTTGACTTCGTCTCAGTTTGAGATTTTATAACCGCATGCCTTTAAAAGCCCGGACTGACATCCACATCGCCCGCCGGATTTGGCATTTTGCGGGGGTGATGTTCATTTATTTTTTGTACTGGTGGACGCCGCCGGAAAAGTCCAAGCTTACCGTTTTGGCTCTGGCTATTCCGCTCCTCGCGATTGATATCACCCGCCTGTTTTGGCCTCCGCTCAACAACGCCATGATGTGGCTTTTCAAACCGTTCATGCGCGAGCAGGAAAAACATCGCCTGGCCGCGCTCTCGTTCATGCTCGCCGGCGTGACCTTCAACATCGTGCTTTTTCCGCGAAACATCGTTTTTCTGAGCCTCCTTTTCCTGGCGATCGCCGACCCGGTGGCCAGCTTTTTCGGAATCCGCTACGGCAAGGATAAACTCATCGGCAACAAGAGCTTGCAGGGAAGCTTCGCCGCGTTCGCCGTCTGCTTTCTGATCACCGCCGGCTTCCTCTTCTACAAGCATTTGATGATGGAGCGCCTGTTTATTGTTTGTTTACTGTCGGGACTGATTGGCGCCCTCAGCGAATTGATGCCGGTTTGGAAATTAGATGATAACTTCGTCTTTCCGGTTCTGAGCGCGTTTCTCCTGACCGGACTGTTTTACGTTTTCGGAGGACTTTAATGGCCACGCCGTCCGCAGCACATCATGATGAAGAAAAACCCCGACGCGTCGGGATGCACATCTACGTCCTGCCGAATCTGCTTACGACGTTGAACATGTTCTGGGGATTTTTCGCGATCATCTACTCGATCAACGGCAATTTCACGTGGGCCGCGTACGCCATTGTCGTCGCCGCCATTTTCGATTTGCTCGACGGCCGCGTTGCGCGCATGACTCACGCGACCTCGAAGTTCGGCGCCGAGTACGACTCGCTCTGCGACTTGGTCAGCTTCGGCCTCGCGCCGGGAATTTTGCTCTTCCTCTGGTCGCTCGAGCCCTTTGGCCGCGTCGGCTGGCTGGCGAGCTTCTTCTATGTGGCGTGCGGCGCGCTCCGCCTCGCGCGCTTCAACGTGCAATCGGGTTCCGTCGAGAAAGGCTTTTTCCAAGGCCTGCCGATTCCGATGGCTGCCGGTATCGTCGCCTCAAGCGTCCTCGCCTTCGAGGATTTGGAATTCGATGCCGCGCGCTCGTGGGCCCTCCTCGCCATGACCTTCCTGCTCGGCTTTGTGATGGTCTCAAACTTCCGTTACCGCAGTTTCAAAGATTTGGATCTCAAGCACCGTTTGCCGTTTAAATATCTCGTCGTCGGTGTGTTTATGATTGCCGTGATTGCCATCCGCCCGGAAAGCGCGCTGTTCGTGCTGTTCTTGACGTATGCGATTCTCGGCGCGGTCTTCGGCATTTGGCGCTTGCGCGTCCACCGCCCGCGGTTCGGCCGTCCTTACTCGCAAGAGCCGAATGAGGATTTGCATGAGGAGCTCGACGATGAACCGTAGCCTCAACGTCGGAATCGTCGGCGCGACAGGAGTTGTAGGCGAAGTCTTTCTCCAACTGTTGCAGGAACGACACTTCCCCGTCGGCAAATTAAAACTCTTCGCCAGTGACCGCAGTGCCGGTCAAACCCGCAAATTCAAACACGAAGACATCAAAGTCGAAACGCTGTCCGAGGGCTGTTTCAAAACACTCGATCTCGTGTTCTTTTCGAGTGGCGATGATATTTCAAAAGAGTGGGCTCCCCGTGCTGAAAAAGAAGGCGCGGTCGCGGTCGACAATTCGGCCGCTTTCCGCATGGCCGCCGACCGCTTGCTCGTCGTGCCGGAGGTTAATGGCCACCTCCTTCCGAAGAATCAACCGACGATTATCGCCAACCCGAATTGCTCCACGATCCAATTGGTGGTCGCATTAAAACCGTTGCTCCGCGACTTTGGTCTAGAATCGGTGCATGTGGCGACTTACCAAGCAGTAAGTGGTGCAGGCCGCGCCGGCCAAGAAGAACTTGGGCTTCAGCTGAAAACTTGGGCTGCGGGTGAGAGCCCCAGTTCTCCGCAGACTTTTCCACATCCCATCGCCATGAACGTGATCCCGCAGATCGGCAGCTTCCAAGATAATGGATTCTGCACTGAGGAATTAAAGATAATGCGCGAGACTAAGAAGATTTTAGGCGATTCCAGCTTCCGGGTGAGCGCGTTCACGGCGCGTGTCCCCGCATGGAATGCGCACTCCGAAGCTGTATGGGTGCGTCTCAAAACGAGAGTCACTCGCGATCAGGTATTACAAAGCCTTCATAAACAAGAAGGCTTGGTGGTCGAAGACAATCCGAAAGATTCGATCTACCCGCTCGCCCTCAGCTGGAGCGAGAAGGATCCTGTTGCCATTGGGCGCATCCATCAGGATCTCGAGGATCCGCAGACATGGTTGTTCTGGGTTGTCTCGGATAATTTGCGTAAGGGTGCCGCATTAAATGGTATTCAGATCGCCGAGAGGATTTTTGACTTAATCCCCACCCCGTGATGTCATTATGACATGGGGAAATTTCTTTTCTTAGGGGCTGTTTCCATATTCTTGAATTTGGCGCACGCGCAGATCACTCCGCCCGGAGGGACGACCGTTAACTTTACAGTGACGGACATTCACGGCGCCTCGGCGTTCAACATCGTTTCTAACCAGCAGCAGTCGACGGTTCCCGGTCAAACGCAGCCGACCAACCCCGCCACGGGAACGGCGACGGTCACGGTTTGGGGCGGAACCGCAGGACTTGCGTGTACCGGTTCGGATCAGTATTCGACGTGCGACAGCTGTAAGACGACAACGACCTGCGCGGACACTACGGGCGATACTCAAGGCCCGCTTTGTTCCTGCAATACGGCCCGTATCTATGACAACTTAGTGCTCGTGCTGACTGTCGCCGGCGGCGATGGACACACCTTGCGCGCGCAAGCGACGAACGCCGTCGCCGGTCAAACCAACTCCACCTTCCCGACCGTCAACGCGAGCGGCTCTTCGGTGTCCGTGCGCTGGGGAGATCTCTGCAGCCACATGGCCACTCAAGGCAGCTGCGAAGGCATGAATCAAAACGGAAGTTTTGTTTTCTTCGACGACACCAATGAAGACAGCATTTTGAATAACGGCGAACGCTCGATGACTGTCACCGTGAATCTCGTGTCGCCACAAACGGCCGGCACGGGAACGACGAGCGCCGTTTCCGACTTCAACATCTATGGCGCGCCAAACTCGGTGGGTATCGGCCAGTTCACGCCGTTTCCCGGCGATGACCGCATTTATTTCGACAACGTGAACACGACGACCGGCTTCGGCACGTTCTCTTATGGCGGAACGGCCTCCGGCATGCGCGTCTTCGTGTCGAAGACCGATTTGGCGTCGGCCCTGCCTTCGAGCAACGACGGGACCCAAGATGTCGGCATCGAAAACAACGGCGACCAACTTTCGCAAGACTACATCGACAATGTCGATAACGGCACGACGTACTTTGTCCGAATCGGTATCACCGATCAAGCCGCGAATCTCGTGCAGCTCTTCCCCGACAACGATCCTACGACAGGCAACAAGTCCTCGTGTTTTACGAGCTCGGGCCTAAATCCGCAAACCTGCATTTATGCCGTCACGCCCGATCAAGTATTAGGTTTGCTCAGCAAAGACGTGAACTGTTTTATCGCTACGGCGGCCTACGGCACCACGCTCGAGCCCAAGCTCACATTGTTCCGCCGTTTCCGCCGTGTGGTGCTCTTGCCGTCGGCATTCGGCCGCAAACTGGTGCACGAATACTACACCTACGGTCCCTACGCCGCGCGCTTTATCGCCGACAAGCCGATCCTCCGCGCGGTCACCCGCGGAATTCTGTGGCCGATCGCCGGGTTCACTTGGCTCACGCTCGAATACGGACTGGCTCTCGGGTCATTGGTCTCCCTCGCGGTTTTGACTTCGGCGTTGGGCCTTTCGTTCTGGGGCCTGAGGAGATTCAAAGCGCGTGCTTAAATCCTCACTGTTGATTTTTATCCTGTGTGTTTCCGCCGCGCACGCCGCGGACGGCATTCCCGCTGAAGTGGAAGTCGAACAGTCTGACACATCGACCGTGCAGCCCGAAAATCCCCGTCTCAGCAATCAACAGCCAGCCTATGTAGAAAAAGCGCAAAGCGGTTCGGGTGAACCGATCTTCGACTGGAGCAAGCATCAAGGCGAGACGGAAGTAAAACATCCCTACGCCGAAAAGGGTTTGATCCGCATCACCAAAGACAAAGTGTACTACTACAAGGTCAATGAGACCGAAGGCACGAAAGCGATGCAAGTGCAGATCGGCACGCTCAATCCGACGCAGTTGCGCAATCCTGACACCACAAACAGCGTCACCTTCAAGGACAACTACAACGAGAACGCCAGTCCGACCGTGTTGCTGACACGCGAATGGGACGGCTGGGTCGGCGCTCTGGGCAAAATCAATTATCGCCTCGGCACCGGCATTTTCGTGGCACAAGGTCACGGCCACTTCGTCGATCCGCAGACTGATAAAACGACCGGCGCACCTCTGACCCCGAAAGAAAATTTCACCTTTCTCGCATTTCCCGAGAGCGGCGGCTTGGTTTACCGCATTCAGTTCTCGCCGCGCCCCCTATTCGTGCCGTTCGTTGAAGGCGGCGGCACGCTATGGGCCTTCACCGAAATCCGCGACGACTCGAAAGCGCCCAAGGTCGGAGGCTCGGCCACGGCCTATGCGGCCGCCGGAATCGCGGTCAACATGACGTACTTCGATTACATGTCGCGCATCAGTCTTGACCGCGAATATGGAATCTCGGGGGCGTACTTCACCCTCGAATATCGCCGCATGTTTGCCTTGGATACCCGCTACGATTTCAGCGGTGATTATTTCAATGGCGGATTCTTAATGCGCTACTAAGCGCCTTCAGGTTACAAGTTTCCCGATGACCAAGATCAAACTGCGGCTGTCCTACGACGGCACCGATTTTCAGGGTTGGCAGCGCCAACCTGCCGGTTCTCCGAGCATCCAAGCGGCGCTCGAAGGCGTGCTATCGCAGCTTTTCTCCGAGACCATCAAGGTCGTGGGCAGCGGCCGCACGGACGCCGGCACGCATGCGGTGGGGCAAATCGCGCACTTCACGCCGTCAAAACCCTTTGCTCAGGAAAAGCGGTTGGTCCGCGCGATTAACTCGCTCCTCCCCGATTCGATTGTGGTGAAGGACGCCTGGAAAGCGCCCGACGATTTTCATTCCCTATTCAGCGCCCGTTGCAAAACTTATATCTACCGCATTTGGAATGACCCGGTCCGCTCGGCCCTCTGGCGCAACCGCGCGCTATGGGTCCCCCAACCCTTGGACCTCGATTTGCTGAACCAATACGCCAGCGGAATCGTCGGCGAAAAGGACTTCAAAAGCTTCCAAAGCGCCGGCACCCCCGTCAAAACCACCGTTCGCCGCATCATGGATGCCAAGTGGAAACCCTTTAAAAACGGGCCTCTCCTGGAATTTCGCATCACCGGCAACGGCTTTTTGAAGCAAATGGTACGCAATTTGGTCGGAACGCAGCTGTATCTGGAGCGCCATCGCAGCGAATTAGCCCGTCTTTACGATATCTTCGACGCGAAAGACCGTCAGGCCGCCAAAGCCACCGCCGCTAGCCACGGGCTCTATCTTTACCGCGTGGAATACCCCCCGGCCCTTGACAACAAGTGCCTGAAACTTTAAGACTTCTGGTTCCTCGAATTATATGAAGAAGGTGAGTCTACGATGAGAACCTACAACGCCGCTCCGGGCGAAGTTGAACAGAAGTGGTATTTGGTGGATGCCGACGGCAAAACTCTTGGCCGTATCGCCACTGAAATCGCGAAAATCCTGCGCGGCAAAAACAAGCCGACGTTCACTCCGCATGTCGATACGGGCGATTTCGTGGTCGTGATCAATTCCGAAAAAGTAAAAATGTCTGGTAACAAGTGGAACGACGAGAAGTTCTACAGCCACTCGCGCTTCTTCGGTTCTTTGAAAGAGTTGTCTGCAGCTCAATTAAAAGAAAAAGATCCTGCAATGGTGATCCAAGAAGCGGTCGCCGGCATGCTCCCGAAAAACAAATTGTCGAAGCGAATCATCTTGAAACTCAAAGCCTACAAAGGCGCCACTCACCCGCACGCGGCTCAAAACCCGCAAGCGCTGACTTTCGAAGGATAAACAAATGGCAAAAGAAACGACTTACTACGCAACTGGACGCCGCAAAACTTCCGCAGCCCGCGTGTTCTTGAAACCCGGCAGCGGCAAAGTCACCGTGAACGGCAAAGACCTCGATAAATATATGCCGACTCCGACGGCGCGCATGACTGTCATGCTGCCCTTCTCGGTCACTGATACAAAAAATCAATACGACGCCCGCGTGACTGTGGTCGGCGGTGGCGTGACTGGACAATCCGAGGCGATCCGCCACGGTTTATCCCGCGCGTTGATCATCGTGAAACCCGAACTTCGCGGCACTTTGAAAAAAGCCGGACTGCTCACTCGCGACTCGCGTATGGTTGAGCGTAAGAAGTACGGAAAGCACGGCGCTCGCCGCAGCACTCAGTTCTCGAAACGTTAATTCGCTTCGTCTACTGGCAGTTGAAAAGACCCACGCCTTTAAAAGCGTGGGTTTTTTTATTTGGATGTGCAAACATTATGGAATGCGCCTGATTGTCCTCCTCATCACATTCAGCGCCCTTATGGCCCACGCCGACGACCACGCCTGCTTGGAAAAAGCCATCACGGCCCACGATTTCAACTCCTGCAATGACTTCTGCTACAACCAATTCGCCGAGCGCAAAGAATTGGCCATGCAATGCTATGCGGTCTGCCACGATAAGTATGACAAGACGCCGGATCTTAAATTAGCGGGGAAAGATGATTGTCATCTAATTCTCGCGCCGACACCGGAGCCGCCGGCCGCGCCCGTTGGCTCCCCAAATCCTGTTTTGTGTAACGCTGACGAGCCGGCAACTTGCGACGATTTTTTCGATATCGAAAAATACGCCAACAGCAATCCTCGCGATCTCTCGCGGGCGGCCTGTTGCCTTGAGACCGACAACTATGCGCCCGCCGAGAAAGAATGCATCTCCTCTCGGTTGGGGATCTTAAACCAATCGGGCGACGGCAAAGACAAATTAGATATCTGCAAGTGCGCCACCGGCCCGCTCGCCGCGCCCTGCGCCGCACGGAAAAGCGCCGAGGAAAAGAAAAAGCAAGAAGATGGATTCACCGCGCTGATCGCCAAACTGACCGACGTACAGAAAAAGAAATTGAAGTCCCTGCGCGTGGCGCTCGACGTCTTCGTCAAAGCCCAGGGCGATTGGATCGACTACACCCCGCCCGGCGTGTGGCCCGGATCCGCGCGCGCCGCGCTCGATATCAGCACGCGCACGTTTCTTGACGATCAGTTCTTCAAATTCTTGCGCGACTTCGAAGATCATCCCGAAAAGGTCGTGAAAGCCAAAGGCAAGTTGGCGGACGCCAATCGCCGCCTGAATAGAGTTTATGGGAAATGTCTGCAGTCGCCGCGCGAAGAAGCGCTGATGGCTTCCGACGATAAAAGCGTGCAGTTCTTTCGCGAAAGCGAACGCAAATGGATTCCTTATCGCGACGCTTGGGCTGTTTACTGCCGCGCACGCCGCAAGCCGGGCGATAAAGTGTGTTCGAAGTTGGTCGTGGAATTAACAATCGCGCGCGCCGAGGAACTGGAACACGGCTGTGGGATGAATCCCGCGCGGCACTGAACTCTGCCCAGCAGAATTTTGAGATGTAAAGATTTGGACGCGTCCCGGGAGCAAGAGTTGACCCTACATCCGGCCCCGCTCACCATTAAGAAATGCGTTCAAATATCCTGAGTCTCGCCGTTGCCCTATCCCTTACCGCCCTCATTGCCCGATGCGCCTCCGCTCCCAAGGGTCCCGACTGGATCCGCCAACCCACACGCATCGTCGATGGCGGATACATCGTTTACGTCGGGAGTGCGGTCAGCAACAATCAGCAACGGGCCGAGTTCAACGCCGAGGGGCAAGCACTCGAAGACCTGGCGAACGAATGTTCCGTGATTCCAAAAGGCGCGCGCATCGAAGACCGCTACATCGAGACGCAAGATCATGACATCAAATCCTACGTCAAACTCGGCATCGAATTCCAAGAGTGTGATGAGGCTCGCCGCACGAACGATCCCGCGAAGATCAAAGAAGTCGCCAATGTCGCCTTCACCGAACAGCTCAAACGCTATCAAGACCTAACAGAGACCGGCGAAATGCCCGATCGCGAGGTCGGCCAGATCGAGCCGCCGTCAGAAACTCCGCCGCCACCCGCGCGCAATGTGGCCTGGAATGACGAAACTCATTTCTTCGTCATGAGACAGTACGTCGCGTACCAAAAGGAAGTCGTCGTACTCGCACCGCCGACGGCCTATCCGCCGGGCGCGCCGCAGACCGCGAGCTTCACCAACAACATCACTCAGGCTGGCGAGCAGATTCATCAAACGGCTCTCGCACATCCGACGATTACGAAGCAAACCTGGTCAGCACTTCCCAATCGCCCGGCCCTCACACGTCCAGCGAGTCTCGCACCGCGGCCGTCCGCGATGCGGACAGTTCGCCCGCCTTCACAACACGGACAACGAGGCGGATTTCGGCCAGAGCCGGGCGCCAAAGGCAAACGCAAAGGCCGCCGCAGAAAATCCAGAGGTTAGTCGCTCCGCGGTGAGGAAAAAGAAGATGGAACCTTTTTTACTCCGAGAGGATGTAGTTCGTCGGGTCCACGGCTATGCCGTGAATGCGGACTTCGTAATGGAGTTCCGTGCCCGCCGTGCGGCCGCTGTTTCCAACCGATGAGATCACGTCCCACCGGTGGACCTTTTGGCCTTGCTCGACAAATACGCGTGAGTTGTGCGCATAACGCGTGACCACGCCGTAGCCGTGATCGATCGCAACGATTTTTCCGTTACCTGATTCGTACCCGACATATGAAACTACGCCATCGGCCGGTGCGTACACCGGAGTTCCGGGAGCGGCGGCGATGTCGAGACCTGAATTCATTTCGGGGTGATTCGAAACCGGATCGGCCTTGTAACCGAAACGCGACGTGTACCATCCCCGAGTCGGCTTAATTGACGGAGTCGCGGTCAGCAACGATTGACGTTCGCTTAACGAATCCCACAATTGCAAAACACCTTGTTCGCGCAACTGCGAGTTGCGTAAAGCCCGGTCGATCCGCACCGACAAAGTCGCGAATTCGCGTCCGGTGTCGCGGGTCACGCCCATCTCGCCATTTTTTTCGTCGACGAAGGGCTTGTCCGGAGCCGGCATATCGCGAATTAAAAATTCACTTGAGGGCATCCGGCTGACAGGACCGTTGTCGACGATATTGTTTCCCGTGCGCGTGGCTGGACTAAGGGACAGCTTCAATACGCGCTCATCGTCGTCAACGTTCGTGACGAGATTGAGCTTCTTCGTGAAGTTCTGAATGCGCTCAACACTCGCCTCTAATGTCGTGAGTTTTTCTTCCGCGATTTGAAACTGATTTTTGAGATTGGCGTTCTCACTTTTCAGAAAGCGATTCTCGTTCGCCTTCATCAGCAAACCGACGTAATCGAGAGTGACCGTAGCGGCCCCAATAATTCCACAAAAACCTAAAAAGATTAGAAACTTAAGCCATCTCGAGCTTAAGGAAAATTTGAGGGTTTCACCGTGGCGATTGCTGGCGATAAGGACCGTGTAAGACTTGCTCTCCATCCCTTCATTAAATCAGGGATAGCCACTTCGCGTCAACCGCCAACTTTCGGGCGGACTAGGATCACGGAAATATTGTCGTCGCCCCCGGCCGCCTTGGCCTCCTTGATGCACTTAGCCACAGCCTCTTCGGGGCTCGAATTTGCGAGCACATTTGCGATGCGCTCGGCGGGAACTAGACCACTTAAGCCGTCCGAGCACAGCAGATACAATTCATTGGCCTGAATTTCACGTTCCAAAACATCGACCATGACGTCCTTCTCAAAACCCACGCTCCGGGTAATGACGTTGCGGCCGATGACATGGGGCGCTTCCTCTTCGGAGATCACGCCGGCACGGACCTGCTCATTAATCAGCGAATGATCCTCGGTCAGCTGATACAAATTCGGCGCGCGGTACATGTACGCGCGCGAATCGCCGACATTGCCGATGTAAAGACGGCCGCGGTGCTCCCAAAGCAGGACCATCGTCGTACCCATTCCCATCAGATCGGGCGACTCAAACGTACTTTTGTGATGAATGCGGCTACTGGCTTCGCGATAGGCCTCGCTAAGAATTTTGCGCGCCGAAAGTTTGGGCTCGTTTTTGCGCTTATTCACGACATCTTGCACTGTCTCGACAGCCAATGCTGATGCGACTTCCCCGCCTTTGTGCCCGCCCATTCCGTCGGCCACGATGTAGAGATGTAGATCATTGTCGACGAGGATCGCGTCCTGGTTGATATCGCGTTTCAATCCCACGTCAGTTTGTGCCCACACTTCGATCCGCATGTCGAGATTTTGACACGGGCTTTAGGTCTCTGTCGAGAAAGTTTCGTCAAGAACACTCGGGATCACGCCGATAAAAATTATGAACCCGAGGTTATGGATGATCCGTAGGTCGTTACAGTCAGTTTCAATCTTCCTCCTGCTGTCCTTAGCGGTTCACGTCACCATTGGCATTTCGTTCCTCATCCACAAGATCGCACCAATCATTCAGCCGCCGAAGCAGGTGGAAGTGGAATTCGTCGAGACTCCTCCACCGCAAAAAGTCGTCCGCTCGAAGAAGCCGCAAATTCAAGCCACTGACCAGATCGTTGAGCAGAAGGATCAGATCAACGAAGAGGTTGACGAGAATACGCGCTTCCTCAGCGCTCATAACCAAAAAGTATTGAAACAAACAAAAGCTGAACGATCGGGCAAATTCCTCAACACCGCTCAAGGCGGCAAACCCGATGAAGGCAAAAAAGACGGCGACAAGAAGCAGAAAAAAGACACCGACAAGAAAGCCGAAGAAAAAGAAGCCGGAGAATTGCCTGAGCTGAAAGATCTCGCGCCGAAGTTCTCAATGACTCCGGGCCCGAAAGCGCCCGACTCAGACAAAACCGGAGATCCGTCGCAAACCGACGATTACCTCAAAGACGTCAACACCGGCATGCAGACCCTCCTGAGCACGCGTGAATTTGTTTACTACAGCTATTACGCGCGCATCAAAGAGGCGATCCGCCAGCATTGGGAGCCGAACGTCCGCGAAAAGGTGAAAATCATCTATCGCCAAGGCCGCTCAATCGCATCGGCCAAAGACCGCGTCACGCAAGTTTTGGTCACGCTCAACGCCAATGGCGATCTCTTGAAAGTCGAAGTGCTCACGCAAAGTGGCGTGGAGCAACTCGACAGTGCGGCCGTGGAGGCTTTTAAAGCCGCCGCGCCCTTCCCGAATCCGCCGAAAGGAATGGTCGAAGCCGATGGAACAATTAAGATCCGTTGGGACTTCGTTTTAGAAGTATGAAGGTCATATTACTTTGCGGTTACCGCGAAACAGATTGGCGAGAACTCCCCCTGGGCTTGAAGCGCGACGAAAAGGGCGTCACCCTACTCGATCGCCAGATCTCTGTACTTATGCTGTATGGTTATGAAGTCATAACCGTGCTCGCCGGCCCCGCCGCCGACGAACAGCTCCGCGAAAGCCGCCGGCTCGCCCAAACCGACATGGTCTTTGATCAATCGAAAAAGCCGACGCTTTTAAGCAATGCCCGCGAAGGCGCTCTCAGCGCGCCTCACGAGTGCTGCTTCATCCTTCCGGTCGAAGTTCCGGCCCCTCCGGCCGAAGTTTGGAATCGACTGCGCACCGAATACGCGCGTATTGGTTTCCAGAGCGAACAGGCCGTTATCCAACTCGGCGGCGCGCCGCTTCAACAGTCCTTGGCGCCCCACTACGGCTTCCCGCTGCTTTTCACCCGTCAGGGGTCCGATTGTCTCCAAAACACTGAAGATTTGAACGGCCTTAGCGACGCGCGCCTGAAGTACCTACACCTTGCGCCAGAGGCAAAGTCCCTTTAGATTGCACATCTAGAATACGCATTGGGGAGAAGCTATGGCTAAGAACTTGGACATCGATGTCTTAAACGCGGTCGCGCGCCGAACTCATTATCTCGCAAATAAAATGATCGTGATGGCCAACAGCCGCGACAATGTTGAAAAGGGCGACCCCAAAGTCGGCGGTCACTCGTCTGCAAGCTCTTCGGCACTGCATGTGCTCGGCGCTCTTCACCTCGTCATGAAAACCGGCTACGACTGGATTGCGAACAAACCGCATGCGTCTCCTGCCGATCACTCCTACAATTATTTACTCGACAATTTGTTGAACGAAGATCTCTCGCGTTTGAGCTTAGACGAAGCCAATGTCGCGATGAGCTCCTTGCGCGCCTTTCCGAAAGGCGACGAATGGGTTTTTCAATCCTATCACTCGGCCTACGATCCCGATCACCATAACTTCTTTCCGTCAGGCACCGTGGGCATTCCGCCGGTTAACGCTGGCTACTTGGCGCTCGCTTACAAATACGCTGCCCGCCACGGCTATGAAGTGCCAGAGGCTCACTTCTGGGCGTTGATGGGGGACTCCGAGTTCCGCGAAGGCTCTTTGTCGGAAGCGATTCCCGACTTTGCCGAGCGCCAACTCGGTAACCTGACTTGGATTTTGGATTTCAACCGCCAGTCGTTGGATGGTCACCGCATCACGAACCAAGAAATCATGGGCGGCACCGATGACCTGCGCATTCAGCGCATGATGGAAGCGAACGGCTGGCATGTCGTTCACGCCCGTCACGGCAAGAAGCGCGAAAAGCTGTTTAAGAAAGATGGCGGCCTGTTTTTCAAAGAACTGTTCGAGGGGCTGATGCCCGATTACGAACTGCAGGTCTTATTGATGCTTCCGGACGGCAAAGCTCTTCGCGAAATGCTGCTCGAGAAACACTCTAAGCTTGAGAAATTTTTGAAAGGCATTAGCGACGACGAGCTCAAAACCGCCGTTCACGATTTCGGCGGCCACGATTTCGAAACTCTGATCGAAGCCTTCGCCGAAACCAAGAAAGAAACCACCCGTCCGTCGATGGTTATCGCCCACACGATTAAGGGCTGGGGCCTCAAGATGGCCGCGAACCCCGGCAACCACTCGGCGATTCCCGACGATGCAGAGATGGAAATCCTGGCCGAGCGCGCGAAAATGCCGAAGGGCGAAGATTTCGCCCGGTTTGCCGACAACTCTCCCGAAGGCCAATTCCTCAAAGAGCGCGGCCAGCAGCTTTGGAAAGACATTAAAGACGAGCGCGATCTCAAAGAAAAGAACCTCGCGCACTTCGCTAAAATCGCGTCCGAGAACGGCGAGATGGGCCCTTCGCTCGAAATCAATTTCAAAATGGCCAACTATCCGCACACACAGTGGATGCTCGGCCAGCTGACATCGAAGCTCACGCGTTTGGCGAACACGCCGCTTGATCCGAAAAAACTCATGGAGAAGCAAAAGCCGCTCAACGAGGCCGAGCGCTCGTTCAAGCTCGCCGGCGAAATGATGGTCAGCATGGCGCCCGACGTGGGCACCTCGACCAACTTGAATCCTTCAATGGACGGAAAAGTCTACAGCGCCAACGGTGTTGAGGACATGGAAACCGAAATGGGCGTGAAAGACCGCACGGTGCCGGACTTGGTGCCGGGCCAAGAGGTCAATGACCGCTTCCTCCGCTTCGACATTACGGAAGCGAACGTGATGTCCTGCGTGGGCTCGTTCGGAAAAATCCGCGAGACGCTAGGTATCCCGCTGATTCCGCTTATGACGGTCTATGACTTTTTCATCAAGCGCGCGTTGGACCAGCTCTTCTACAACTTGTACTGGAAATCGTCGTTCATCCTCGTCGGTACGCCGTCGGGCGTGACGCTGTCACCGGAAGGCGCTCAGCACGGCTGGAAGTCCGATATTCAAATTCCCAACCAAGTGACATGGGAACCGTTCTTCGTGCAGGAACTCGATTGGATCATGGTCGATGCTACCCGCCGCATTCTCCAGCGCGACGATGCCGGCCGAAACGGCGTCATCATCCGCGGCGTCACGCGCGGCGTGGATCAGAAGATGTTCTTGAACCTCGCCAAATCTCAGCGCCGCTTCAAAGCTGACCAAGCCCAACTCCTCTGCCCCGCCGGCATGTCATATGAAGGCGCGGTCGACGAGTCGCAAGTCGAAGCTCTGAGCGAGTCTGCAATCATGGACCAGCTCCGCGAAGATGTGCTGAATGGCGCTTACTACTTGATCGACTACCGCGGCTATGGCGGTTTTGATCCGGGCGATAACGTCGTCAATATCTTCTCGCTGGGTTCTCCGACGACGGAGGCGATCAAGGCCTCGCAGGAACTCCTGCAACAGGGCATTTACGCCAATGTGATCGTGGTCACCAACACCGACTTGCTCCTCGGCGATCTCGCGCACGCCAATGGCTACAACCACTTGCGCAACACTTTGGCGATGACGTCGGATCTTTATATGAAAGCCGACGGCTCCGAAGGCCGCCGCGTCCCTATCGTCAGCGTGCATGACGGCGAACCCGGCTTGCTCGACAACCTCGGCTCCGTTGTGGGTGTGCGCCAAGAGTGCTTGGCCGTGCGCAAACACTCGCGCTGCGGCCGTCCGAGCGATGTCTATCGCTATCATCACATAGATAGCGCCTCGGTCATCGAGGCCTGTGGCAAAGCTTTGGCGGAATCGGCGATGGAAAATACGCTGCAGTCCCATGAGGAACCGCACGCTGCCGATCCAGAAGACTGGCGCCAGCTTTGGCCCTACGCCGGTAAGTAATCAGGGCTGATAGCAGTCTGTGTAGAATCTTTTAATCGTTTGTAGGGCCTCATGATCGATCTCTTCGCGATGACCTGAGGCCTGAGCGACGGCTCCGGAAATTCCACCGCCGAACATGACTTCCATATTAGCCCCGTTCACGATGACCGGGGATTGGTGCGCGCTAAAGTCCGTGATATCTCCCTGCTTCAATTCAACCTCGGGCGGAATATTCCCAATTTGCGCCAAAACGCCCACAAACAGATCCCGGTCGGCCGCAGTGTAAGCCACTATGCGGATTTCCAGATCTCCGCGGTTCTTAATCGCCGCGCGCGCGAGGACCTCGGCCAGCTGTGGCCGCGTCACACCCAGAGCACCCAAAAATATTTCACCGCCGACGAATGGTATCGCCACGCGCTTATACCCGTTGCGCCGGGCGAGCTCGAGCGAATTGCGGATAGACTCCTGAACACCTTCAATTGTGGGCTTAAAAGTCGGCCCCCCGAGGGTCATAGCGCCCGGAGCCGCATGAATGATGGCCTGAATGCCTGTTTTGGCCAGCTCTCCCGAACTCGTGAGAAGAGCCGATCCCCGCGGAAGCATAGTCCGGCTGATCACTTGTTGATCGATCGGGCCGTCAGGCGTCGCGACCCGCGTGCAGATTTCCCCGCCGCAAAACGTTCCCCACGCCAGAATTGTCACCGAGAAGAGGTGTTTGATGTTCGCCATGCTCATTCAGTGCTTCGAATTACAAGAACTGTACCGCCAATTTACGGCTCACCATCCACAATTTTCATTTATGGAACTGATAGAACCGAACCCAATTGCTCCTCGCGCCTGGCACAAGGTGTGTACTAGGACACGCCGAACACAAATTTGCCATGGATTGGCAGATTACAACCAACTGAAGGAGTAGTTAATGAAGTTCAAAGTATTTGCCATGTCTTTGGCAATCGCCTCTCTCGCCGCGTGCGCGAAACACAATCCCAACACAGACAACTCGGGCGCCGTGCAAGCCGACTTGGGCAAGCATTTCTCGGCTGTCGACAGCACATATGATCCGAAAAACGCCACGCTAGCTAACAAGATCGAAGGCATCGGCCTCGATTTCACGGGTAAACCGGATCGCATTATGGGCCGCGTTTTAGTGACGGGCGAAAAAGCTCCGGTTTATTTCTTTTCTGACGTTTTAAAAGACGGCGACTTGAAAGCCGGCGCTAAAATTGACATTACTGTCGACCAGCTTTCCGATGACAACACCATTGGCGGTCAGTTGACGGGTACCTTTACTTGCTTTGATGACGCTTGTAAAAAAGCCGGCGTTTATTTCCGCTTTTATCAAGGCGCAGGCTTTATCTTCCAACAAGTTCAAGACGGCAGCTATAAGCTCGTTGAGTCCATTGGCAAAACGTTGCCGCTCGACCAAGCCTTGGCTAAACGTGGCCTCGCTGCGAAGTAATTTCCGTTGTTCTACAGGCTCCAGGGCGTTACAGCGTCCTGGAGTTTTTTATTTGAGAGCCCCGCGCCCGGCGTGACAGTGCATCAATTCCCCGTATACGTCCGCAGAACAATCGCCGGGCCCGCAGTTAAAAACTGTCCGAACAAATCCGCTGCCAAGAACGCCCGATTGCTATCCGGCACGCCGATATCATCCGTAAAAATCTTAATCACGGTGGGTTTGAACTCGACGACAAGATTCGTGCAGTTGGTACCCAAACCGCAGAAGCCGTACGCGCGCGAAAATGCCGTGACCGGGGCCAGCACTTTCGTGAGGTCTGCCAAAACTTGGGCGTCAGTGGCCTTCGAGTTCGGTAGAATCGCCTTGCCGCTGGGATCGACGACCTGAGCTTCAACACCATAGTCGGGAAACGAAGGCGTGAGAACATCGGCCAACGCTTGGCCCGAGGCCAAATCGCACGCCTGAATCACCATTTTGAAATTCACTGCGGGCGGAACCGGCTCTTGCATGGATTTGACTACAAAACATGGATTTAAGCCAATTGAACCTTGGAACTCATTCTGGACGACATACGGCGGGGCGATCAGCGCGAAGGCCGAAGATCCAGCGAGCGCGAACAAAAGTAAAAGCGATTTCATTGGTACTCCTCTAACGTTTTTTTATCTAAAGTTTCTGTGCGACAGTCAGCCCTTCGGCCGTAGGAATCAGCGTCGAATTGTACTTCGACGAATCACTCAACCGCTTATTGAATTCTTTCATTGCCACAACTTGGCTCTCCGACGCGTGCGAAGGAGGTGTGCCATAGACTCCGCCCCAGAGAAACGTATTATCGCCGACAATCAAACCACCGCGGCGCAGATGCTTCTCCGCCCAATTTAAATAGTCGACATACCCACTCTTGTTGGCGTCGATGAAGACCATATCGAAAGGCCCTTTGCCTTCGATCTCGCGCATCAAATCCGCAGCGTCTCCGCACAGAGATACGATTTTCTTACCATGCGGCGACGACTTAAAAGTCTCAGCCGCAAAGCGGTGATGCTCGGGTTCCTTTTCTAAAGTGAACACGACGCCATCGTCCGGCAAAACCTTCGCCATCGCCAGCGCCGAGTAGCCGTAGAGCGTTCCGAATTCGACAATCTTTTCGATATCGAACCCGCGAATTAAAAACTGCAGGATCCGCGCTTCGGCGCTCGATATCGAGATCCGCTCTTTTTCGCCCATTCTTTCGCGGACCGCGGCCAAATCCTTATCAGGCAGACCGAAGACATCGATCAAATATTTTTGTTGGTCAGTATTCACTCTCATGCAGCCAAAATATCAGGAATGGGCTAAGTTAAAAGTCATGGCACAGACAGACTTAGTGATTTTTGACTTCGACGGGACCCTCGTGGACACGGCGCCGGACCTGATTCGCAGTGTAAATTTCTATCTGGAAAGTAAAGGCGTCGATCCTCTGCCCGAAGACCGCATCCGGGCCGAAATCGGGATGGGCCTCCGTAAGTTGATCACGGATGTCTACCCCGAGCTGCACGGAGGCGATGAGCACGAAAAGCGCAAAGTCGAAGGCGAATTTATCGCCGTTTACGAACGCGAGTACCTCAACGCCCCGGCATTATTTCCAGGCGCCTTGGACTTTTTGAACGAATGGACGGGGAAAATCGGCATCTGCTCGAATAAGCGCGTGCGTTTTATTCACCCCATTTTGGAAAAATTGGGTCTGCACACTCTCCCGTGGGCGGCAATTGTCGGTGGGGACACTTACCCCAATATGAAACCTCATCCAGAGCCTCTTATGGGCGTTATGCAGGCGGCAGGCACCATCCCCATGGACACAATTCTCGTCGGTGACGGGCATGCCGACGTCGAAGGCGCTTTAGCCGTCGGCTGCCGCTGCTTGGCCGTAGAGTGGGGCTACACGCATTATGAAGAACTTATGGCCCTCGGCGCGACCGAGACCCTCGCCAGTTTTGACGACTTGCTCCCTCTCCTCGAAAACCTCTAGCCGAAAAGAGTCATTGACGCTACACAGAAGCCTCTCCTGGAGGACACTCGATGGCTCAACGGATTCTTGTGCTTTTCGCTCTGGCTGCGGCTCTCGCGTCGTGCACGCATCGTAGCCGAACGCCATTGAATTCGATCGCCTATTCGCTCAAATCAAACGTGAAAAGTCTCGATCCGGCGCAGGCCGGTGACGAATACGTCAACGAAGTCGTCCCCAACATCGTCGAAGGATTACTTCAGTACCATTATCTCAAACGTCCTTTGGAAGTGATTCCCCAACTCGCTGACGGCATGCCGAAAGTGTCGAAGGACGGGCTCACGCATACCTTCAAAATCAAGAAGGGCGTGCGCTTCCAAGACTCCGAAGTCTTTCCCGACGGCAAGGGCCGCGAGGTTGTTGCCGCCGATTTCATTTACTCGTGGAAGCGGATTGCCGACACGCGCACGAAGAGTGACGGCTTCTGGATTTTCGACGGAAAAATCAAAGGCATCAACGAATGGCGCGACAAGCTGGCAAAGGGCACCGGTAAGTTCGAAGATCCGATTGAAGGGCTCGTGGCGCCCGACGATCACACGTTGATCGTTAAACTGAACAAACCCTATTTTCAGCTTTATTATGTCCTGACCCAAGCCTACGCCGGCGTGATTCCCCATGAAGCGGTTGAAAAGTACGGCGCGGAGTTCCTGAATCACCCGGTGGGAACGGGCCCCTACAAACTTGATCACTGGATTCGCGGCAACAAAGTCATTCTCTCGCGCAACCCCAACTGGCATGGCGAAACGTATCCGACCGAGGGCGAAAAGGGCGATCTAGAGGCGGGTTTGCTCGCCGATGCGGGCAAGCCTCTGCCGTTCGTCGATCAATTGATTTTCTACGAAATTCCCGAGGACCAGCCGCGCTGGCTCACCATGATGAAAGGCGCCGTCGATTTTTCGGATTTGCCGAAGGACAATTACGATGGCGCGGTTGAGAAAGATGCGAAAACTCTCAAACCGCAGCTCGTGAAAAAGGGCATCCGTCTCTTCATCGCCCCGAACGCCGACATCGTGTACATCTCGATGAATCAAGAAGATCCAATCCTGGGCAAAAACGTAAACCTTCGCCGCGCGCTCGCACTGGCATACAACACGGTTCCGTCTTTGGAGAAGTTCTACAATAACCGCGGAATCGTCGCCCAATCGCCGATCCCACCGGGTCTCGACGGCTACGATCCGAATTTCAAAAACCCGTGGAAAGAGTTTAACCTCGAAAAAGCCAAAGAGTATTTGGCGAAGGCCGGCTATCCAGGCGGCAAAGGCCTTCCACCGATCGAATACTCAACCACGTCGAGTTCGACGTCGAATCAAATGGCCGAATACCTCGAACAGCAATTCGCGCCCCTCGGAATCAAAATCGTCGTTGTCGCCAACTCATGGCCGCAGTTCACCGATCGCATTCGCACCAAAAAGTCGCAGATCTTCGGAATCGCTTGGCGAGTGGACTATCCCGATCCGCAAAATATGTTTCAGCTGCTGTACGGCCCCAATTCCAGCCCTGGGCCCAACAACTCGAATTTCAATAACCCCGAGTTCAACAAACTCTATGAGGAATCACTTACCCTCCCGCCGGGTCCCGCGCGGACGAAGATTTATCAAAAGTTACGCGACATCTTCGTCGATCAATTGCCGTGGATTCCCACCGTGCACCGCCTGGACTACCGAATCCTCCACAGCTGGGTGAAAAATTATAAGCACAATCCGATCATGCACGGCGATTACAAATACATGCGCGTGGATGTCGACAACAAACGCGAGATGAAGGAAAAACTCTGATGGGCAAATACATTTTCCGGCGCGTGCTCTACATGATTCCCATTCTCTTCGGCGTGACGTTGGTCACATTCCTGCTCTTCAACGTCGCCGGCGGCGATCCCGCGGCGCAAGCCGCCGGCCGCTACGCCACGCCCGCGCAGATTCAGGCCATGCGAGTTGAGATGGGTCTCGATAAGCCGATGGTGGTTCAGTACCTCAACATGGTGAAACAGATTTTTACTCTGGACTGGGGCCGCTCGTGGTCGTCGAAGCAGCAGATTTCGATTTTGATCAAGGAGGGCGTTGGCCCCTCACTATCACTGACGATACCAGCCTTCATCCTGACATTGCTCATCAGTATTCCGTTGGCGCTGGTCATGGCGTATAAGCGCAATTCCATCTTCGACAAATCGCTGTTGGTGTCTTGCCTGGCGCTGATCTCGATTAGCTCTGTGTTTTACGTGCTGGCGGGCCAATACTTCATCAGCTACAAACTCGGCTGGTTTCCGATTTGGGGATGGGATCCGACCTGGGAAGGCCGCTGGGACTATGTCGCTCTTCCGCTTTTGATTATGGTGATTCTTTCCATCGGCGGCGATATCTTGTTTTTTCGCACGGTCTTTCTCGAGGAAATGTACCAAGACTACGTGCGCACGGCACGATCAAAGGGTCTCCCTGAAAGACGTGTGCTGTTTAAGCACGTCTTGAAAAACGCCCTGATTCCGATTATCACCCTCGTCGTTTTGGAAATTCCCTTCCTGATTTTGGGATCCCTGCTGCTCGAGTCGTATTTCGGAATCCCTGGCCTTGGAAATCTCATTTACCGTGCGATTCAAGAGTCGGACTTCCCCGTGATCAAAGCCATGACCATCATGAGCGCCGTGCTTTACATCGTGCTGCAACTGGTGACCGACGTGCTCTATGCGCTGGTCGATCCGAAGGTGAGGTTCGAGTGAGCGAAGCCATGAAAGGTAAAAGCCTCTGGAGTGACGCCCGCTCGCGCCTGCGGCGCGACCCGATCGGGATGATTAGCTTCGTAGTGATTTGCGGTTACTTATTGGTCGCGCTTTTGTGCGCCACTCATTTGGGATTCAAGGGCTATAACGTCGTCGATAATTCCATCGCCTACCAAGAGCCGAGCGTCGTCCATTGGTTCGGCACTGACATCTTCGGCCGCGACGTCTTTGACCGCGCCGCCCATGGAACAATCACGTCCCTGACCGTCGGTTTCTTCGGTGCGGGCCTAAGTGTCCTAATCGGAACGATTCTCGGCGCGGTCGCGGGTTACTTCGGCGGCTTCGCCGACGAATTGATCACGTGGTTTTATACCACCATCGATACAATTCCTTATATCCTCCTCGTCGTCGCCTTTTCGTTCGTAATGGGTCCGAGCCTAACGACGTTATGCCTGGCCATCGGATTGACGAGCTGGATCCGCCATTGCCGGGTGGTCCGCGCTGAATTTTTGAAACAGCGGGAGCGAGACTATGTCCAAGCCGCCGCTGCCTTGGGTTCAGGGAACCTGCGGAGGATCTTCGTGCATATCCTTCCCAATACATTTCACCTGATTTTGATTAATTTTACGCTCGGATTCATCTCGGCGGTAAAAAGTGAGGTGATTTTGACCTATCTCGGTCTGGGAGTTAAGCCCGGCACCCCCAGTTGGGGGGCCATGATCAGCGATGCGCGCCTCGAGTTGTCCCGGGATGTTTGGTGGGGCTTGGCAGCAGCCACTATCTTTATGTTTTTCTTAGTGTTAGCTTTTACCCTCTTCAATGATGCTTTGCGGGATGCATTGGACCCGAAGCTCAAAAGCCGTTAGAAGACTTTTTTGGAGGATTAGCCGATGTCCGAAAACATCATTCAGGTTCGTAACCTTGCCGTTGAGTTCCGCACTGACGAAGGCATTGTGAACGCCGTGAAAAAGATCTCGTTCGATGTTCCCCGCGGCAAAACCGTCGGTCTCGTCGGCGAATCGGGTTCGGGTAAATCGGTGACCTCGTTGGCCGTGATGCGCTTGATCCCCAATCCTCCGGGCAAAATTACCGGCGGTGAAATCCTCCTGAATGGCAAAGATCTGCTCAAACTCAGCGAATCTGAAATGCGCAATATCCGCGGCAACCAGATTTCCATGATCTTCCAAGAGCCGATGACCAGCTTGAACCCCGTGTTCACTTGCGGCGACCAAATTGCTGAAACTTTAATGCTCCACCAGAAATTGTCGAAGACCGATGCTATGGCGAAAGTGCACGATCTGCTCACGCAGGTCGGAATCCCCAACCCGGCCGAGCGGATTAAGAGCTACCCGCACGAATTGTCGGGAGGTCAGCGCCAGCGCGTAATGATCGCGATGGCCATTGCCTGCGAACCCGATATGTTGATCGCCGACGAACCGACAACCGCGTTGGATGTGACGATCCAAAAGCAGATCTTGGACTTGCTCGCCGATCTCCAGAAGAAATATCAAATGTCGATTCTCTTCATCACTCACGATCTCGGCGTGATCGCCGACATCGCTGACGAGGTCGTCGTCATGTACCGCGGTGACATCGTCGAAAAGGGCCATACGGAAGATATTTTCTTGAAGCCCCAGCACCCGTACACCAAGGGTTTGCTCGCTTGCCGTCCGTCGCTTGAAAAAAATCCCCGCCGCTTGCCGGTGGTGAGCGACTTTATGACGGCCGACGGAAAGGAAAAGGTCATCGACGTCGCGGTCATGAAGCAGCAAAAACAGACGCGCGCGATTGACGTAAAACACTCCGAACTTCTGAAAATTCAAAACATCAAAAAGCATTTCCCGTTGCAAAAAGGCATGTTCGGCGCCGTCAAGTCGTGGGTGAAAGCCGTCGATGACGTCACCCTGACCGTGCGCAAGGGCCGTACGCTAGGCCTCGTGGGTGAATCCGGTTGCGGCAAAACCACGTTGGGCCGCACGATCCTGCGTTTGATCGAGCCCACCGCGGGCGAGATCGTTTACAACGGCACGGATATCACAAAGCTCGGCCGCGAAGACATGCGCGCCATGCGCCGGAAGATGCAGATCATTTTCCAAGACCCATATGCCTCCTTGAATCCGCGTATGACTATCGGCGCGGCACTGATGGAACCCATGATCATCCACGGTCTCGGCTCCAGCCGCGAAGAACGTTTGGAAATGGCCGGCGAGTTGACTAAAAAGGTCGGTCTCGACCGCAGCATGTTGAATCGCTATCCGCACGAATTCTCGGGCGGTCAACGTCAGCGTATTTGTATCGCTCGCGCTTTGGCCGTGAAACCTGAGTTCATCATTTGCGACGAATCGGTTTCGGCACTCGATGTGTCGATCCAAGCCCAGATTTTGAATTTGCTCTTGGACCTCCAAGACGAAATGAACCTGACTTACGTGTTCATCTCCCATGACTTGGCGGTCGTGAAATTCATCAGCGATGAAGTCGCGGTCATGTACAACGGCAAGGTCGTCGAAATGAACGACGCCGTTGGCATTTACGAGAATCCGCAGCACGATTATACGAAAAAGCTGCTCGGTGCGATTCCGAAGGGAATGCCGAAGCACTTAATACAGTAGCCGAATATCGGGCGCCGCCCAGGCGCTCGGAACCAAACTGTTAACTGAGTCCAATGAGATACTCTGCTTGAACAGAGTTGATCTATTTTTTCGATCCCTATGAGCGAAAACCTCTACTTTTCAGATGACCCTGTCTGCGGCATTGTTGCGCCAATGGAGGGACGGACACATGGAAGAGTTAAATCAGGAAACTGACCGCACCACCCGCAAAGCCGCTAAGCCCACACGGAGCAAACGTCTCCCCGGCCTTAGCCAGGAAAAGCGGGAGCGCGAAAGTGAACTCCGCCGCAAGGATCTGCGCCGAGCCAACATCAACCGCCGTGAAATTAAATAACCAATTAAGGGGATAAAATGAAAAAACTGATCGCAACACTCGTACTCATCGCCGCTCCACTCAGCGCCTTCGCCATGCCGGAAGGTTCGCTCGACTGCACCAGCAAAGACGGTAAATGGACCGCCAGCTTTGAAATCTTGAACTACGGCGAACAAGAGTTGGTCAACGTGTTCGAGATGGTCTTGGACGGCAAATCCGAAAATACAAAACTGGTCAAAATCAGCCGCCAATGGGTCGATATGACCACCGCCAACGTGGATGTGGCATTGCCCAACGGAAAGTCGTTCAGCCGCGATTTGATCTTCGAAACCAAGATGTCCGATCCATCCAATAACCAGTACACAGGCACCGTGCGTATTGAGGCTCGAGATGACTACGACATGCCCGAAAAAGTGGTCATGAAAACTGACATGACCTGCGTGTGGAATCCGTAACACCCGCGGCGCCACGAGTGGTGCACTCGCACCTACTCGTGCGCGAGTTGAATCAGCGTATTCACCGTCCGCTTCACCTTCTCGATGTCGAACGGTTTCTTGATGTAATCGTCCGCACCAACCTCGAAGCCCCTTTTCACATCGGCTTCACTGGTGCGGGCGCTTAAAAAGACCAGCGGAATATCGCATAAATCATCGTGTGCTTTCATCATCTCGGCGAGCTCAAAGCCATTTATCCACGGCAAGCCGATATCCAGCATAATCAAATCGACAGGCGCATCGTCCAGCACCGTCGACAGCTGAGTGCCATCGGACGCCGCCAACACGCGGTAGCCTTCCGTTTCAAAGACGCGTTTCAGTGCCGCACGAATCGTCTCGTCGTCTTCAATCAGCAAGATCGAACGTTGAACTTTACGTTCACGGAGCTTGCGCAAATCGTTCATGTCGACGACATCGCCCTCAGACATGCGCTCTTTCGTGAGCCGTTCAATCTTCGTCACCAGATCCTTGGTGTTAATTTTATTGCGGCTCACGTTATTTGTGTCCTTGGTGTTCGAGCCAGCGCTCGGCATCGATGGCGGCCATGCACCCCGTTCCCGCCGCAGTTACGGCCTGACGGTAAATGGGATCTTGCACGTCGCCTGCAGCGAAAACACCTTCGGTCGATGTGTAGGTTGAACGCGGACGGGTCACAAGATAGCCAACTTCATTCATTTCCAGAACGCCTTTAAATAAATCGGTATTCGGCTTGTGACCGATGGCCACAAAGAATCCTTCCACCGCCAAATCGCTGGTCTTACCGGTGACCACGTTTTTTAGCTTGATGGAACTCACGCCCTTTTCGCCGATGACATCCAACACCTCGGTATTCAGAATCATTTCGATTTTTGGATTCTTCTGCACCCGCTCGACCATGATCTTCGACGCACGGAACTCATCGCGGCGATGGATCAAGTACACCTTGGATGCAAACCGCGTGAGGAAGTTCGCTTCTTCCATAGCCGTGTCCCCGCCGCCGACAACTGCGACCGGAACATTGCGGAAAAATGCGCCATCGCAGGTCGCGCAAGCCGAAACCCCGCGACCCAGAAGTCTCCGCTCATTTTCGAGGCCCAAATACTTCGCCGAAGCACCGGTCGTAACGATCACCGCGTGCGCTTCATACAGATCATTCTCGACCCAGATTTTAAACGGGCGCGATTTAAAATCCACCTTAGTCACATTCTTAGTCACAAAGCGCGTTTGGAAACGCTCGGCCTGTTGGCGTGTCACGGCCATCAATTCCGGACCCTGAATGCCGTGGGCGAAACCGGGATAGTTCTCCACTTCCGTAGTTGTCGTGAGCTGGCCGCCGGCTTCATACCCTTCAATCATCAGCGGCGACAGATTGGCGCGCGCCGCATAGATGGCGGCCGTCAATCCCGCGGGTCCTGAGCCAATAATGATAACGTTTTCGACTTTACTCACGAAGCACTCCTTAATCAGGCCCCGAGCTTATCAGCCCGGATGCTTCGGGTACACCCTATGACCGGTGTTGTCAGCGCTCAAACTCCAGGTCCATAGCTCACGGGCCATATCCGCCGGGCTGTAGACGCCAGCCTTGCGCACAGCTGCATTCGCCGGAAGCATGTCCGTATCCATATATCCCGGTGAAAACAGGCGAATATCAAGCTGCGGGTTCTCCATGCGTACGGACAGCACCAAACCACGCAGCGCATGTTTCGCGGCACAGTAACTCGCCGCTCGCGGGTCCGGCTCATTTTCCGCGACCGCACTGCCCACAAACACGACTTGTTCAGCGTGATGATGGCCTTCCGCCAACAAAGCATGTAGAACGCGCGCTTGAAAATGATAGGTCACTTCCCACGCCCACTCATGATCCTTAAGCGCGCGGTTGCCATACTCACCATAGGGACCACCACCCGCCACACAAATCACCTTATTATAATTTTCAGAGAGCAAAAAACGAATGACCTCATCCTGCCCAACACGGGTGGAGAAATCGCAAACTCGATATGCAAACAGCGGGAACTGCTCGCGCAGCTTTAAAAGCGGTGCCTCTTTCCGGGCAAAGCCGAAAGTCGGAACTCCACCGGACATTCCGGCCACTTTAACGAGCTCTGCCCCCAAGCCGCGGCTAGCACCTAATATGATGACTCGGTCCATAGGCCACAATTTGCATTTCCCGCCCCAAGGACGCAATATCAAACGGATGCCCACAATTAAGTTTGTTAAAAATTTCCCGGCGCTCACGGTCCCAGACGGCGCTATATTGATGGAGGAGCTGCTCCGCGCGAATTTGCCGGTCGCGAGCTCGTGCCATGGCGACGGCATCTGCGGCAAGTGCCGGATCAAAATTATCGAAGGTGCGGAAAATCTCTCGAAAATCGGCTCCCTTGAACAGCTGCTCCGCGACCGGCTACGCGTTCCTCCGGAATTTCGGATTTCGTGTCAGACCCAGGTCCTCGGGGACATCACCATCGACACCACTTACTGGTAGGCATACGCCTTGCGATAACAATCCTCCAGATGGAGGAAAACATGACTAAATCGCCCCTGCTGTCCGCAACCGTCCTGATTCTCGGACTCGCGTCCTGCGCTCCGGACAAAAAGACAAACGACGTCTATCACGCCACCCCGCCATTTGTGCACACGAACGACACCGAAGTGTCCTTGCGCGATTGGGATCTGCAAAAGAGCCGTCAATATGATTTGCAGGACATTATAGATTTTAAGGACAGTCATCCTAAAAAGATCGATGTGAAAACCGAGTGCCGGACGGAAGACGACCGGATCCTCGCCAAGTTCAATTTCGTAAATGAATCCGAGGTTGCCATCTGGCGGATGCTGCCGAATGAGGTGCTCACGGCGAATTTTAACCGCTCGACCTACGATTGCGCCTTCGAATTGAATCTCTTCGACGAGGCCGGCTCCAACCATGTCTTTAATATTTCGCCGGTGGAAGTTCTCGACGAAAAAGCCGCGCCCGCGCAAATCGCCCACGAAGCCACGTTCAATCCCAAAGGGCTTTTGAAACTCTCCCCGCAAACCGAGCAAGATGTGCGTCTGCGCTTCCCCACAACCGCACCGAGTTCCGCGCAATTGATTTGTCAGGGAACCCAGTTGCCGCCGCTCGGCTTTGATCAGGTCCTCGACCTCGCGCATTTCCAATTTCCGACCAACGATATTTTGGCCGCACATCCGGTTCAGTTATGCCGCGCTTTGATCACTCAATCCGGAAAACGCGTGGCGTACAGCAATTTGATTCAATTCGCCTGGGCGCCGCCACAAGTCACGGTCACGGATGAAACGACGCCATTCCCCCAACTGACGCCAACAAATTTTGACAAGATGCTGATCGCTCTAAGAACGGCCGCACCGCTAAAGGTCGCCCGGTGGCGCGTACACAACAGCGAAAAGATCACCCGCTATTTCCGCTTCAATCTAGCTCGCACGTCCCTCACGCTGTCGCTCTTCGCAAGAGCCCAAGCGACGCCGTTCATCCGAATGACCTACAATCTCCCGCTGGTACAAGCTTACCCACAAGCCAACGTAATTAAAACCGCATGGAGCACAGTCACCGCTGTCCTGCCGCCATTTTCGGATCTGATCGTCGAAGCCAATATCCAATCGCAAACCCCGATGCACTGTCAGGTCCAGCCGGAGTTCCATTTCATCACCTTAGAAAACTTCGCGCCGATCCCCGTAACCGAAGTGGGCAAAGACGGATCAGCGCTGAGCACCTTTGATCTCCAAGCAAAAGCACAATCGATAGCGGCAGAAGTGCCAGTGAATCTTGCGGCCGCACCAGAAGGCTATCACTGTGACTGGTACTAAGAATCGACCGCGCGTTAAGGACCTCCGGCTTCGGGAGCGAAATTTTGGAAGACTAGGGCCGGCGCATCCGCGCATACCCAATAGGCAACCCCTCGCGGATAAAAATACGCTCAAAGGCAGTAACAAAATTGCCCTCAGCGAATTCGGATTTGTGCAGATCGTAGGTAAAACCCTCGATCTCGTACGAGCTCCGCTCAAACCGGCGCAGCGACCACTCGAAGTAATCGCGGCTGTCGGTTTTGAAATAGAAATGACTGCCCGGGCGCTGCATTTCAAACAGGCGGATCAAAAACTCGTCTTGGACAATGCGGTGCTTGTGGTTGCGGCCCTTTTCCCACGGATCGGGAAAGAACAAAAAAGCGTCATTGATTTCGCCGGGAGTGAAAATCTCCGGCAGTAAAAACGCATTGTAGCGGGCAATGCGAGCGTTCACGCAATGGGCCTTGCGGGCCCGGCGAATCGATTGAATCAGCGGTTTATAGCGCAGCTCGAGGCCAACTAAGCAGCGTTCGGGATGTTTGATCGCGTGGTGCGCGAAGTGAAGGCCGTTTCCGGTGCCGACTTCCAAATCCATCGGGACATCGGGACCGACACTGAACGCGTCCGCGCGCCATTTGCCGCGGTAAAGCGGAGTGCGCTCTTCGTCGTAACTCCAGGGCGAATACTCGCCCTGCAACGCCAGAATATAGGCGTTCGGCTGTGGAACATCTTTGGTGCGGCTGACTCGCAGCTGGGCGCTTCGCGACATAGGGTCCCTGGCTACCATACCTTGCCTGGGATTGCCAATTTTGAGATCCTGACCGCCTATGAAAACACTGATTCTTGCGCTCTTTCTGTCCTTCTCGGCCCATGCCGTCCCTTTCGAGGGACATAAACTATTGATCACAGGTCCCAGTCCCCTGGCGGTAGAAGCCGGACGTAAGATCGCCGCCCAGGGCGGAAATGTCATCGACGTCGCCGTCGCGGTCGGACTGACGATGAGCGTGACCACGCCCTATTACGCCGCTCTCGGCGGCGGCGGATTTGCCGTCGTAAAAATGAACGGCGCCGTTGAAACGCTCGATTTCCGCGAAACCGCACCCGCGGCCACGGGAAAAGACTATTACAAAGACTTGCCGAAGGAGGCCTCCATCACGGGCGGAACGGCCGTTGGTGTTCCAGGAATTCCCGCAGGCCTATTCGCACTTCACCAGAAATACGGCAAACTCAAATGGGAAGCCCTCTTCAATGAAGCCATCTCTCTCGCCAAAGACGGCTTTCCCGTAAGCGGCGAATGGACGCACAAAGATGCGAGCGAAAAGTCGCGCTTCAATCCCGCCGGCCATCTGGCGTTTTACAAAGCCGGCCAAGAAAACTACAAACCCGGTGAAATTCTCAAGCAACCGGCGCTCGCCAATGCTCTCGCTTTGCTCAAGACCAAAAAGCTAAAAGGGTTTTACGAGGGTCCCGTCGCCGCCGATATCGTCAAGACGGTGCACGAGAGCGGCGGCAAGATGGAACTCGCCGATTTGCAGAACTACAAAGTGCGCTGGCTCAAACCGCTCACGACCGACTTCGAGGGCTACAAGATCTACCTGATGCCGCCCCCGAGCAGCGGCGGCATTATTATTCTCGAAGCGCTCAAACTGATCGATGACATCCAGCTGAAATCGAAGTCGCCACTCTCGCTCGATGAGCTCCACGGCCTAGCCGAAGTCGAATCACGTGCGTTTCGCGGGCGCTCACTCCTTGGTGATCCTGACTTCCACAAGAATCCGATCGAGTTCTTAAGCTCACAGAAATATCTCGATGAGATGGCGAAGACGATTAGCTACAAGAAGTCCAAGGTGCTGAAGCCGTTCACCGACGCCGATATTCCGAAGGAGTCGAGCAACACCACGCACTTCTGCGTCCAAGATACCGAAGGCCATGCTGTCGCCATCACGGTGACTCTTAACAACAACTATGGCTCGGCCGTGGTCAGCGATAAATTTCACATTGCGCTCAACGATGAGATGGACGACTTCACCACCCATCCCGGTCAAGCCAACATGTACGGGCTCACTCAGGGCGAAGGCAACACGGTCGCTCCGGGCAAGCGCCCGCTGAGCAGCATGAGCCCCACCCTTGTTGAAAAAGACGGCAAAGTCGTGATGAGCGTCGGCGCGCCCGGCGGCCCGCGCATCATCACCGCCGTTCTGCAAGTGCTCTACCGCGTGCTCGCGCAAAATATGAACGTCGATATGGCGATTCAGTATCCGCGCGTGCACCATCAATTCAACCCGAATACGCTTTACGTCGACAAAGAGCGCTTCTCGCCCGAAATTCTTCAAGGGCTGAGGGACCGCGGACACACCGTCGAGGAAGCGAATTCGATGGCCAAAGGCTATGCGATTTTCCTGCGCCCAGACGGAGTTCTCGAGGCCGGTTTCGATGCGCGCGGCGAAGGCGCCGACGGCGGAATATAATTCGGGTACTTAGTTACTTTTCCGGACGCGCCGCGGGAACCGCGGTGCGTCCGGAAAAGTAACTAAGTACCCGAACTATCGAATTAAATATTGGGGAATGACAGTCGGTTCATCGTCGCGGATTTCACCGCGCATCTCGCGCGTGCAGCCGCGCACTTCGAATTCCGACATCGCCTGCGGGTCGCCGCCTTCAAACCGCATCGGCTCATAAGTCCCGACCGTGCGGAAATCGCGCGCGAAGGAGACCTCATATTTGTTCGCCATCGTAGACAGGCCTTCGAAATGGCCTTTTAGAGTCTCAACATGCTCAATGTGACCGGAGACCTGGCCATACGTGTCCATGTCCAGAATCAAATATTGAACCTGTTGCGGTCCGAGATCGCCGCTTGGAGTCCCCGCTTTCACGCAAACGGGATACGGCACAAGCACCATTCCCGATTTTGGAAAACGGTCCGAGGGATTGCGCTTCACTTTCATTTTAAAGACGCGAATGCCCCAAACCGCAGCCGAATCGGCATTCAACTGACTCAGCCGTTCACGTGCGATGCGCACGCTACCCGACTGAAACGGCCGGCGAATTTGATCGTCGACCGTCGCGCGCGCGCAGTGAACCGCCGGCGTGGATTGCCCATCGACATCCATGCAATGGATGCGATTGCCCATGGCGAAGTTCTCGTTCAGGAACAATGGTTTCTCGGCAAACAGAGCATCGAGCTTGTCGACGCCCTTTTGCGAATGAAACGGATAGCTCGTGTTTACGACCACCTGCACGTCGCGCATGTTGCCCTGGGCGAACATCGGCGCACCCGAATTTCCGTGCTCGATGTCGCAGCCGAAAAGCGCGAGGCCGAGATTCATGTCGTCGCTGCCCCCGCCAAAGAGGGCCTGACGGGGAATCGTAGTGCACGTTACTTTGTTCAACTTGAAATTTACAAACGAATCGGACGCCGGTTCGTCAATCTTGTAGCCGATCAAGGCACTCATATTGTCGGGCACCCGGCGTGACACGCGCCGCGGTTCGATGCCCATGGCTGAATTCGTCAAATGAAAGACCGCCAGATCGGCGCCCATGCCGGCTTCCAGGCCGAGACCTTCCTCTTTGTCAAAAACGCGATTGCCGACCGCGTATTTGACGGTCTTGCTGCCCCTATTCACAAAAAAGTAAGCGCCGTCATAAGAAAAGGCCTTACCGCAATGGGAATTGGTCAATATGTGTTCGGAATCGATCAACGTGGCCGTGCATCGCTGCAGACAGTAGGCTCCGCCGACGTTTTGCGAAAAGATGACCGCGCCGATGCCTTCAGGACAATCATTCGATACGCACTTCACCTGAACGGCGTCGGGTGTCCAGTTAGAAACGGTGGCTGAGTGTCCACCGTCGTGGTCGGTATTTCTCTGCAGATCTCCGCAGCCCGCCATACAACACAAACCCAGCGCGAGAAGCACAGCGGGAGAAAAAATTTCAGCGAAGAGTGTATTCATGCCTTCACTGCTGCAAACGGCGGGCGCGGCAACGAGCGGCCCCACGCCCCATTCAAGTGAAGATGTTCAAAAACTCATCACTTCAGTGTGGCGAAGTCGAACATTTCGACGCGATTGCGTCCATTTTCCTTGGCTTTATAAAGAGCGCGATCAGCGTAGCGCACGAGGGCGCGGGCGTCGACTTCCGTTTGGTTGGGATTGCAGATGGCGAGACCTAACGAGGCCGTGAGCTTCATCGTATAGAATTCGTTGGTATACGTGGCCTGTTCAATGCGCTCGCGCAGGCGGTTGGAGAAAGTGAGGGCGCCTTCGGACGTTATTTCGGTCAGGACGACCAGGTACTCGTCACCACCGTAACGGGCGGCAAAGTCGACCTTGCGGATGTTATCGCGGATCATTTTGCCGACTTCCTTGATCACGAAGCTGCCGAACAAGTGATCGTGCTGGTCATTCACGCGCTTGAAATGGTCCAAATCCATCATCAGGACCGCAACCGAACGGTTGTAGCGGCGGGCCCGGTCCAACTCGAAGTCGAGGCGCTTATACAAAGAGCGCATGTTGAATAGGCCTGTTAGGTCATCGATGTCGACGAGTTCCTTCAAGCGTTCATTGGCGCGGCGGAGATTGTCGTTCAAATCTTTGATCCGCAGTTGTGCGCGGACGCGGGCGAGCAGGGCACCGACTTCAAAGGGCTTCGTGACGTAGTCATCGGCGCCGGCATCGAGCCCGCGCACGATATCGTCCATATGCGAGTTCGCCGAAACGAACATCACCGACACGTATTCATCGCGCGCATGCAATTTAGCGAGTGTTTCGAGACCGTTCAGTCCCGGCATATTGACGTCAAGGAGCACGAGGCTCGGTTGCCAATCATTAAGCATCTGCAGGGCGTGCACTCCGGACTCGGCGAGCCGCACTTGATAGCCTTCGAACTCGAGGGCCTTGCCCACGAGCGTGCGATTGGTGTCGTCATCATCGACCACCAGCAGCCGGCGATTCTTATTTTCCTGGCGTGTTCCCATATGCACTCAACTCAATCTTTAATGCCCTCTAACATTAGAATGAATGCGTATTCTTTTGCCAAGGTTTTTAACGCTTCAAAGCGTCCCGACGCGCCCGAGTGACCGGCCTGAAGTTCGGTATACAATAGCAGCAGATTGTTGTCGGTCTTCATTTCGCGTAAACGCGCGACCCATTTGGCCGGTTCCCAGTATTGCACCTGCGAATCGTGATACCCGGTTGTGACCAGGACATTGGGATAGGCCTTGCGCTCCACGTTGTCATAAGGCGAATATTCCCGCATCCACATGTATTGCTCTTTAATACGTGGGTCACCCCACTCTTTGTACTCACCGGTGGTCAATGGGATTGACTCATCGAGCATGGACGTCAAAACGTCCACGAATGGAACCGCAGAGACAACACCCTTGAATAAATCGGGGCGCAGATTCATGACAGCACCCATCAAAAGGCCGCCGGCACTTCCGCCCATCATGTAGAGATGCTCGGAGGACGTATATTTCTCGGCAATCAAGGCCTCGGCACAGGCAATGAAATCCGTGAACGTATTCATTTTATGTTTCAGACGCCCTTGCTCATACCATTCGCGGCCCATCTCCGAACCGCCGCGGATATGCGCCAAGGCAAATACATATCCCCGGTCCACTAAACTGAAGGCGCTAGAACGGAAATAAGCGTCGGTCGTCAAACCGTAAGATCCATAACCGTAAAGAAAGGTCGGTCTCTTGCCGTCAAGTTTCGTGCCCTTTTTCATGACCAACGACATCGGCACCATCGTGCCGTCTTTGGCTTTGGCCCACATGCGCTTGGACTCATAAAGTTCGCGGTTATAGCCCGGGACTTCGCGCACTTTCATGAGCGTGCGTTTTTCGGTCGCGACCACTTCGTCAAACACGCTCGGGGGCTGGACCATCGATTGATAATTGAAGCGGATCGTATCGCTCTTGAATTCCGGTAGCGGGAAAGAGCCGACTTCGTAAACCGGATCGGGAAATTTGAGCAGGCGCTCGCCGCCTGTCGCGCGATCGCGGAGACGGATTTGCGTAAGCCCGTTTTCACGCTCGCTGATCACCAGAAATTTTTCATAGGCGTCAACGGCCTCCAGGTACACTTTTGGATTGTGCGGAATGACCTCCGTCCACTTGGCTTTATCGGCCGGCCCGTACGCCGTCTTCATGAGCCGGAAGTTGCGCGCTTTCCAGTTGGTGAGGACATAAACGCTGCCGTCGCCCCCATCGATCAACGAGTACTCGTGGTCGTTCTCACGCGGAAGAAAAGTCTTCCACTCGGCGCGCGGAGTGTTGGCGTCCAACGTGCGCCATTCCGACGAATCGCGCTTTTCAATCGCCAGGAAGAGGGTTTTGTGATTTTTCGACGGCCAGATGCCGATATTGTATGTCGTGTCTTTTTCTTCGTAGATCAGCGCGGGCTGGGCCCCGCTTCCGATCTCGTAACGGTAGAGCTGGTAAGAGCGCAAGGTCTCGGGATCCTGGCGCACAAAGAAAACCGTCCGGTTGTCTGCCGCCCACACGAAATTAGCGGTCACCGCTTGAATTTTATCGGGCAAAGACGCGCCGTTTTCGAGGTCCTTGAAGTGAATGTCGTAAATGCGGCGGCCAACGGTATCGGCAGCGTATCCGAGCAACTTTTGGTTGGGCGAAGTCTGCACGTCGGCGACTTCGAAGTAATCGTAGTTCTTGGCGTGGCGGTTCTCGTCGAAAATCACTTCCTCAGCGGCGTCGAGCGTGCCTTTTTTGCGGCAGTGGATTTCGTACTCTTGGCCCGTGGCAAAGCGCGTGTAGTAAAAGTAGCCGCTGTCGAAGACCGGCACCGAAGCGTCGTCCTCTTTGATGCGTGAGCGCATCTCCCGGTACAATTTGCCTTCGAGCGATTCAACCGGCTTCAGCGCCTCGGCGACGCGTGCGTTTTCTTGGCGGAGGTAATCCATGACGGGTTGCGAGTCGCGCTCGCGCATCCAAAAGTACTCGTCCTCGCGGACGTCTCCGTGAATTTCATGGCGGTGCGGAACTTTGCGGGCAGGTTCGAACATAGCGATTTCCCCTCTCGCGAACGATCCTGATTGCAGGCGTTTTCTAAGTCAATTTGTTGACTCCGGGCGTCCACAGCATTAACTATTTTTCCAAATGAGCTATCCGCACAACGAGATCGACAAGAAGTGGCAGGCGGCTTGGGAACAAGACTCTTGTTTCAAAGCTGAAGAAGGCACCAACAAACCCAAATACTACGCACTCGATATGTTCCCGTATCCTTCGGGAGCCGGCCTGCACGTCGGCCATTTGGCCTCGTACACGCCGACAGACATCGTTTCCCGCTATAAGCGCGCTAAAGGTTTTGAGGTGCTCCATCCGATGGGTTGGGACGCCTTCGGACTGCCCGCCGAGCAATATGCCATTAACACCGGCGTTCACCCGGCCGTGACGACCCAAAAGGCCATCGACAACTTCCGCCGCCAGTGTAAATCGTTCGGCTATTCGTTTGACTGGGACCGCGAGATCTCGACTTGCGAACCCTCGTACTACAAGTGGACGCAATTTATTTTCCTAAAGCTCTTTGAAAAAGGCCTCGCCTATCAGAGCGAAGTGCCGGTCAACTGGTGCCCGGCTCTGCGCACCGTTCTCGCCAACGACGAAGTCATCGACGGCAAGAGCGAGCGCGGCGGTCACCCTGTCGTCCGCGTGCCGATGAAGCAGTGGATGCTGAAGATCACCGACTACGCCGAACGCTTGCTCGAAGGCTTGGACCGCATCGATTGGCCCGAGCGCTCGAAAGAGGGCCAGCGTAATTGGATCGGCAAGTCGGAAGGCGCCCGGGTTGAGTTCGCCCTCGAAGGCCACAATGAAAAGCTCGAGATCTTCACCACCCGTCCCGACACGATCTTTGGCGCCACCTTTATGGTCCTCGCGCCCGAACATCTGATGGCGCAAAAACTAACGTCCAAAGCCCAGAAGGCGGCCGTCGACGCCTACATTGAGGCCTCCTCGCGCAAGAGCGAAGTTGACCGTAAGGCGGCGGCTGAGAAAACCGGCGTATGGACCGGCGGCTACGCTTTGAATCCGCTCCTCGATCCGAAAGATCCGAAGGCCAAGATTCCGGTGTGGATCGCCGACTACGTGCTGATGGATTACGGTACAGGGGCGATCATGGCGGTTCCCGGCCATGACACGCGCGATTTCGAGTTCGCACACAAATTCAATCTGCCGATCCTGCGCGTGATAGACAGCCACACCGAGTTGCCCTTCGAGGGCGACGGAAAGCTCGTCAACTCTGGCTTCCTGAACGGATTGATCAAACCCGAGGCCATTAAAAAAGCGATCGAACATTTGGCCAGTAAAGGCCTCGGCGAAAAGCAAGTGCACTACAAACTGCGCGATTGGCTGTTCTCGCGTCAGCGCTACTGGGGCGAGCCGATTCCGCTCGTCAATATGGAAAAGACCGGCCTTCGCGGCGTCAAGCCTGACGAGTTGCCCGTGCTGCTCCCGGATGTCCCCGATTATCAGCCGACCGAAAAGGGCGAGCCGCCGCTCGCGCGCGTGAAAGAGTTCGTGAACTACACTGACCCCCACACGCAAGAGAAGGGCCAACGCATCACCGATACCATGCCGGGTTCCGCGGGCTCCTCATGGTATTTCTTGCGATACACGGATCCGCGAAACGATAGAGCGCCGTTCTCATTCGAGGCGCAAAAGTACTGGATGCCGGTCGATCTTTACATCGGCGGCCCAGAGCACACCGTGGGCCATCTGCTCTACGCGCGCTTCTGGCAAAAAGTTTTATTCGACGCCGGCCTTGTGAGCCACGATGAACCGATCATGAAGCTCGCGCACCAAGGCGATATCACGGGCCCCGACGGCTTTCGCATGTCGAAATCCCGCGGCAACACGATCAATCCCGACGATGTCCGCGAAGAATATGGAGCCGACGCCACCCGCATGTACATCTCGTTCCTCGGCCCCTTCGACAAATCGAAGCCGTGGTCGACTTCGGGCATCGCTGGCGTCCGCCGCTTTCTCGAGCGCGCGTACCGCCAGATCGTCAACGACGAGGGCCAAACTCATGCGTTCTCGAACGAACCGCCTTCCGAAGCATTAACAAAACTGTTACACAAAACGATCAAAAAGGTGGGCGACGATCTCGAGGTGCTTAGCTTCAACACGGCCATCAGCGCGCTCATGATTCTTCTCAACGAAATCAACGCGGAACCGAACAAAAGCGTAGCGATTCTGAAACCATTTGTTCAGCTCCTGGCGCCCCTCGCGCCTCATATCAGTGAGGAGCTGTGGCAACGGCTCGGCGGCGAAGGCTTCGTGGCGCTCGCTCCGTGGCCTGCGTACGACGCTAAGTTGGCGACAGACGATGTGATCAGCATGGGCGTGCAGGTGAATGGCAAAACCCGCGGCACGATTGAAATCAGCCCGTCTGCGGGCGAAGACGACGCTTTGGCATTGGCAAAAGCCCAAAATGCTGTCAAAAACGCGATTGAAGGAAAAAAGATTGCAAAAGTAATCTATAAAGCCGGTAAGATTCTGAACATCATTGTTCAGTAAGGGGAAAAGTCGATGAGCGAATGGAACTCAAAAAAATCCGCTGACCTTTACGGTATTAACTACTGGGGCGCGAATTTTTTCGGAATCAACGAACAAGGCAACGTCGAAGTCCGTCCGAACGGCAAAGGCGGGCCGGCGTTGGATCTCCACAATTTGATTCAAGACTTGCAAGAGCGCGGAATCCGCATGCCGATCTTGCTGCGTTTTCCCGACATCATCAAATCGCGGATCGAACTCTTGAACGGATGCTTCACGCGCGCCATCGAAGATGCCAAGTACACTGGCGTCTATCGCGGTGTCTATCCGATCAAAGTGAATCAACAGAAACATCTGGTGGAAGAGATTCTCGATTTCGGTCAATTTCACCGCATGGGCCTCGAGGCCGGCAGTAAGCCCGAGCTTCTGATCACGCTCGCGCACATGGACACACCGAATGCACTGATCATCTGCAACGGCTTCAAAGACCAAGAGTATATTGAAATGGCTTTGATCTCGCAGAAACTCGGCCGCAACACGTTTATCGTGATCGACCGCTATTCCGAACTGCCGATGATCATCAGCGCCGCGAAGCGCCTGAACATCCAGCCGAAGATCGGCTTCCGCGCGAAACTCAATACGCCGTCGAGCGGCCGTTGGGCGGAGACCTCGGGCGCGAAATCGAAATTCGGTCTGACACCGTCTGAAATTATGAAGGGTCTTGAGTATCTCCGTGGCGAGAACATGCTCGAGTGCCTGCAACTCATTCACTTCCATATTGGTTCGCAAATTCCGTCGATCCAGGCGATTAAGGCCGCGATCAAAGAGGGTGCGCGTTTCTTCACTGAGATTTACCAGCTGGGCGCGAATCTCAAGTACATCGACGTCGGTGGCGGTCTCGGAGTGGATTATGACGGTTCGGGACGCTCGGATTCGTCGACCAACTATTCCGAACAAGAATATGCCAACGATATCGTCTCGATTCTGCAGTCGATCTGCGACGAAAAGAAGATCCCGCATCCCGACATCATCTCGGAGTCGGGCCGCGCGCTGGTCGCTCACGCGACCGCTTTGATCTTCGACGTTTTGGGACACAACGAAGTCGCTCTCCGCGACCACGTCGTGAACAATGTCGAAAAAGAGTCGCGCTTGGTGCAAGATCTCTATGACATTTATAAGTCGCTGACCAAAACCAACATCAACGAGTACTACAACGACTTGATCGAGAAGAAGCGCGATACGCTGCAACTCTTCACGTACGGCGTGTTGAGCCTCGAACAGCGCGCGAAGGCCGAGGATTTGTTCCGCGCCATCGCCACCAAGATCGTCGATCTGGCCAAAGACAACGCTGAACTCGATGACATCCGCTACGCCCTCGAACAAGAGCTGTCGGATACCTACTATTGCAACTTCTCCGTGTTCCAATCGCTCCCCGATTCGTGGGCGCTGGATCAATTGTTCCCGATTCTGCCAATTCACCGCTTGAACGAGCGCCCTGAGCGCCGCGCGATCTTGGTGGATTTGACCTGCGATTCCGACGGTAACATCACCAATTTCATCGACGCCGATGCCGGCGGCGAACAGAAATATCTCGAAGTGCACGCGCTCGAGCCGGGCCGCCCCTATTACATGGGCGCGTTCCTCACGGGCGCTTACCAAGAGATCTTAGGCGATTTGCATAATCTCTTCGGCGATACCGATGCGGTTCACGTTTCGCTTACCGAAAACGGTGGCTACCAGATCGATCACGTGGTCGAGGGCGACGACGTCAAAGAAGTGCTCCAATATGTGGAGTACTATCGCGCCGACTTGCTCGAGCGCGTCCGCAAAGCCAGTGAAAGCAGCATCCTCAAAGGCACGATCTCGCGCCTTGAAGCCCGCTTGCTTCTCGAGCACTACGAGCGCGGCTTGAACAGTTACACGTACTTAACAGAAGAATCGGCAATGCCGTTCTTCTCAGCACAAAAGAAGGAAGTGCAGAATGGCGTCGACCAAAGCGGCAGCAACGGGACCGATCACCCAGTTCATCAACAAACACTATAGACACTTCAATTCCGCCACTTTGAAGGACGCGAGCGAAGCTTACGTCCAGCACATCGATAAGGGCGGAAAGATGCTTGTGACTTTGGCCGGAGCGATGAGCTCCGCCGAACTCGGAATCTCGCTGGCCGAGATGATCCGTAACGACAAAATCCACGCGATTTCGTGCACGGGCGCGAATCTCGAAGAAGACGTGTTCAACCTCGTCGCTCACGAAGATTACGTGCGCATTCCGAACTGGCGCGAGCTCACTCCCGATCAAGAGATGGATCTTCTTTCCAAGCACTTGAACCGCGTTACAGACACCTGCATTCCCGAAGAGCAAGCCATTCGCCGTATTGAAGGTCACGTGTTGAAGAAGTGGGAAGCGGCGACTAAAGCCGGCGAATCCTATTTCCCGCACCAGTATTTCTATCAAATCTTGCTCGATGGCTCGCTGAAGTCGTCGTATCAAATCGATCCGAAACACTCGTGGTTACTCGCTGCTGCCGAAAAGAATTTGCCGATGGTCGTTCCCGGCTGGGAAGACTCGACACTCGGCAACATCTTCGCCGGTCACCTGATGCGCGGAACGATCAAGAAAGATTGCTTGAAGATCGGTCCCGAGTACATGGTCGAACTCGCAAACTGGTACATGAAGGCCGAATGCAAACAGGGCATCGGCTTTTACCAAATCGGCGGCGGTATTGCCGGCGATTTCCCGATCTGCGTTGTGCCCATGCTCGAGCAAGACATGGAGCGCGAAACTCCGAAGTGGTCGTACTTCTGCCAAATCAGCGACTCGACGACTTCATACGGTTCCTACTCCGGCGCGGTTCCCAACGAGAAAATCACTTGGGGCAAGTTGGATAAGACCTCGAAACGTTTCATCGTTGAAAGCGACGCTTCGATCTGCGCGCCCTTGATGTTCGCATACATTCTGAACTGGTAAGTCATGAGATGGACGCTTGTTCTCTTGTTAGCCGCAAGCGCTCCGCTGTTCGCGGAGGAGGGCTCAGTTCCTCCCCCGAACAAGCCGTTGAATCTCAACGTTCTGCCGCCCAAACCTGAGAAACACAGAAAATCGAAGTCAGTTCCGAAGCTCACGCCTATGAGCGTGGTCTGCGATTATCAGGGCACGACGTGGGTGACGAAGTCGCGCGAAGACGAAGACCGCTGTAAAATGCGCGGCGGAAAACTGCGTGTAGCGGCGGGTGATGGCCATCAGCTGCCGGATATGCAATCCATCCCGTCAAAGCATCATCCCACACGGCTCTATCCACCGACGAACTCTTTAGATCCTGTAAACCAAAACCCTCACCTTCAGAACGATCCTTCGGCAAGCAAGCCGGCCGACGGCAGCGAGTAGCCCTGAATTCCGGGCGCCCGGCGCGGCGATGTGTCAGAAAAGAGCCAATCTACTTTGTTTCACAAATGAATTCGCGATTTGACGACAGTCCACTCACGGGATGAAATGGCCGCTTAGGGGGACAGATGGATCACAAGATTCCCGGCATCGATATACCAGGTCTAAACATCGAAGCTTTTCTAAAGACGGTTCAGAGTCCCTACGACACACAAGCCGTTTTCGACAAGATCCGCACGCTGGCGACTTCGAGCGCTCTGCCCTATCTTTCAACTTCGATGCGTGAGCAATTCGATAAGGACGAGGGATTGCATGCGCTGTATGTCGAGCGCTATGCGCCCCGCTATTTGACGAACGATGAGCTGATGGAATGCCCCGCGAATTCGCTTGGACGCAGTCTCGGCGAACATTTGATCCGCAATAATATCACGCTTGAATTCCAGGGCATTGATATGTCGCAGATCTACGACAAACAGCAGGACATCTATGACTATGGGCGCCTGCGCGCTTTACGCGTTCACGACATCCTTCATGTTCTGCTCGGAGCGGATACGTCTCCGATCGGCGAAGGGGTGGTGTCGGCATTTTTAGCCGCACAATACACCGCCACTTTTCACTCGATGAGTATCGCGACCATGAGCCTACACGTCGCGTTTTTCGACAATGCGAAGCTCCCGGTTTGGATCAAGGGCCTCTCGGACGCGCTGCAAGCGGGCGCCCGAGCGACGCCGGTTTTCGGAGTGGCGTGGGAATCCCTGTTGAATGAGGACCTCGAGATGTTACGCGAACGTTTTAAAATTACACCGGTGAGGACAAATGGATGACACGATCTCCGCCGTGAAGGGTGCAAACTCACTAGCGGTAAGTCGGCCCGCCGAACATATTCTGGAAAATATTGGGGAACCCCTGCCCGGGCGGGGGTAGCGGCGGCGGACGCTGGCCGTAGTTTCTCTGACCGTTATAGTATCCGCCATTGTTCGCATAACCATCCGGCTGTTGCTGGTATCCAGGCGGCGGAAGCGGCGCTGGCATAACGCCCTGTCCGCGGCGGCGCTGCGCCTGCATTTGGTAATTACGGTTCTCTAACCACTGGCGGAAGTTCGGGTCTTGGAGCCGCGGATCGCGCGGATCGACTCCCGCAAGATAATCTTCGTCAGAATCTTGATCCGCATATTGTTGTTTGGGTTGCGGGCGCGGCGTGATCTGCATTGGCTGCCCCGGCTCCGGCTGTCCTGCGGTCGGCGGCAATCCCGGCTGGTTCGGCACCGGCGGAGTCTGCACAGTCTTGCCTTCGCCAGGTCCACCCGCGAGCGCCGGCTTTGCAAGTTGCACGTTGCCGAGTTCGATGTTGTCGAAGAACTGCACAAGTTGCTTGTTCGGATTCGCGCTGTAGTAAGACGCCATCGACTGAAAGGTCGTTCCGACATCCCAGTGTTTGCCGTTCGGCTCGGCCAGTTTCGCGATGATGCCGTCGAGGTCAGAAACCACCAACGCCTTGCGGTCAGTGATCGGCTGTTTGTTAAGAACGCGGATGTTCGCGCTGGTCTCCAATAAAAAGACGCTGGCGAGATCCTGTCCCTCGGTCTGAACGATAAGGCTCGTAAAGCTGTCTTTCGGACGATAGGACTTCAGGGTCGCCGTCACTAGCCCTTGCTGCACGTCGACCTTATCTCCGTCGCGCAAAGCCCCGTGAAACTGGATGGGTGCCCCATCCACCACGAGATCCAGAGTGAAGCGGGCATCGGCTCCAATGGTGTAGTTTTGAAATTGAACTCCGGCAAAGGCTTGTCCAGCCCAGCTAAGAGTGATCAGGAACCAAAACGCGCGAATCATGAAAGGGCCTCCGTGAATTACTTCCCTGGATGGCCAAAGTTTTTCCACGGCGAAACGCCGCGGGAGCCAAGGGAGTCGCAACTCAATGATTTTGCTTAGATAGATCGCAAGTTTTAGGCCAAAGTTTTGCGCGGGTCGAAGGCTTCGCGCACACCCTCACCGATGAACGTCAATGCGGTCAGCGAGAACGTTAAGGCGAGCGATGGAAAGAGCGCTAGCCACCACGCGATCACGATGTACTCCTGACCCTGCTGGAGCAATTCGCCCCAGCTCGGCGTCGGCGGCGGAAGTCCCATGCCGAGGTAATCGAGAACGGCTAAAGTGTAAATGTTGGCGGCGATTTCGGTCGGCGAAAAGGTGATCAAAGGGCTCAATGCGTTCGGCAAAATATGACGGAAAAGGATGCGAAAGGTACCCACGCCTTGCGCCTTCGCGGCTTCGACGAATTCGCGTTTGCGTAGCTTGAGAAATTCGGCGCGCATGAACGTCGAAATCGGCATCCATTGCAAAACCACCGAGAAACCCACGAGCAACGGCATGGATGCTCCGAGGAACGCGATCAAAGTCAGAAGCATCAGCAAGTATGGCAACGACCCGAAAACCTCGACGATCCGTTGACCGAAAAGGTCGGCCTTACCGCCCCAATAACCCATGACCGCACCGGCGACTACGCCGATCAAGAACGAAAAAAACCACACGAGAACTGCAAAACCAACGCTATAACGGAAACCGTAAATCAAACGCGCGAGAACGTCGCGGCCGCGATCGTCGGTGCCGAACCAGTTGTCGGCACTCGGCTTAGACGGGAACGTATCGAGCGTCTTGTTGCTCTCGTAGGGATCCCACTTTACCACAGGCCAAATCGCCCAGTTGCCATCCGCTTTCAGATCGAGCGCACGGTAGTCGGTTACTTCCCCCTCTTGACCAAACGTGGAGGGGTAATAGCTCTTTAAGACGGGAAAATAAGTCGAACCGGCAAAGTGCATGATCAGCGGCTTACTATTGGCCCAAAATTCCGCCGTGCCGCTGAAAAACAAAAGCGCGGTGACGACCCATACCGAAGCCACGGCACGCTTGAGAGTCTTGAAGCGCTTGTACCGCTTGAGCGTGAGTTCGTTTTTGAAAAGCCCTTCGATCATTTGAAGTCAATCCTCGGGTCGACCATAGTGTATGCCAAATCAGAAATTAGACGCCCAACCATCGCCAAAACGGCTTCCAGGAAAATCAGTGCCATTAAGACGTTGTAGTCACGCGAACCAATCGACTTGTAACTCAAGAGTCCCATGCCATCGATGTTAAACATTTGCTCGATAATGATCGAACCGGCGAAAAACAAAGTCAGAAAATTTCCGAACGTCGTAATAATCGGAATCAAAGCATTACGAACGGCGTGTCTGTAAACGACCTTATTTTCCGGCAATCCTTTGGCGCGAGCCGTGCGCACATAATCGAGCCGGATCTCTTCCATCAAAGAGTTTTTCATGAGCAAGGTCAGGATCGTAAAGCCGTTCACCATGTAGCAAATCAACGGCAAAATAAAATGGGATATCCGATCGAGAATTTGGCCCCACAAACTAAGCGACATGTAGTTATCGGAGACAAGTTCGCCGAGAGGCAGGATATCAAAGAAAGTCTTCGTCGACAGAAACTCACGTAACAAAATTCCGAGTGATAAAGGCGGGATTGAGTACATGATCATTAAGATCACACTCGACCAAACGTCAAATTTGGTACCGTCCTTCACGGCCTTCCTAATTCCCAGCGGGATACTGACCAGGTACGTGAGAATCAGCGAAGTGATGCCGAAACCCAGCGAGATAGGCAGTTTATCGGCGATCACACTCATGACAGGACGTTGATAGGTAAAACTGTCGCCGAAATCCCAAGTCGCGATATTCTTCAACCAGATCATGTAGCGGATATGGATGGGCTTATCCATTCCATACTGCTTCTTCAATTCCTGGATGACTTCATCGCTGACACCGGCTCCGCTGCCCACGCGGCCAGAAAACCGCATCTTCTGCAGCTGCTGATCCACGGGTCCACCGGGTGCTAAGTTAATAATAACGAAGCACACGACGGTGATGCCGAACAGAGTCGGCAACATCCATAAAAGCCGTTGGAGTGTGTACTTGAACATCGGCGCTTCTTAAGACTACTGAGGAGTCATGAAGAAGTACGGATAGCTCAAATCATACTGGTACGTTTGCTTGTCGTACGAGATGCGCTTGTTCAACAAATACTGGTCGGTCTTCGGATTGAACATGAACGCATAAGGCGCATCGTCGGCGATCAGCTTCGTAGCTTTCTGCCACAAGAGCTTACGTTTGCCGGCGTTCATTTCTTCACGAGCTTTGTCGATCAACTTGTCGACCTCTTTGTTGTTGTAAGAAATGAAGTTCGAACCGCCCGGCTTTGCGCTGTCCGAGTGCCAGATCTGCTTCAAGTCGTCTTCCACGCTGCCGCCACCCCACGAGAGAGTCACAGCATCGAACTTCTGTTCGTCGAGCAATTTGCTGAACGTGTTCCACTCGATGAGTTTGATCTCCATGTCGATACCGGCTTTTTTGAGGTCTTCTTTATAAAGCGTGAAGTACTTCTCAACTTCGCGGTTCGGGAGCAAGAGCGTGAAGCGGAATTCAGTCGGCTTACCGTCGATCACTTTCGACAGGATGCCTTTTTTCTCTTTATCCGCCCAGCCGGCTTTCTTCAGCAGCGCCTCAGCTTTAGCGGGATCGAATTCGATCGGCTTGATCGACGGCGATGCGAACGGGCTGGTGTAGTAGAACGGGTTGGTCGCTTCGACAGCTTTGCCGAAGTAGTACTTCTCGATCAAAAGTTTGCGGTTCAAGAGATGCGCCAGAGCCACGCGCACGTTTTTATCTTTGAACAACGGGTTTTTCTCGTTCCAACCGATAAAGCCGTAATCTTTCGGGCGCTTGTTGGTCGCTTCGATTTTCATAACGGTCGTGCCGAAGGGCTCGCCGACAGCTTTCTTCTCGAAGTTCTCGGCGCGGATCGGCTGCATGTAATCGATTTGGCCTTTCTTGACCATTTCGATTTCAAGGTTCTCATCTTTGATGAAACGGAAGTTGATGCGCTCGAATTTCGCCAAACCTTTTTGGTCAGCGTAATTCTTGCCCCACCAAATGTCGTTGCGGACGAGCATGATGTTCTTGCCGCGGTTGTAAGCTTCCACTTTGTACGGGCCAGAGCCATACAGCGGGTGATTTTCAAACTTGGCTTTCGGATCTTGGTAAATTTTCTTTTCGACGATCGGCGTGTAGCCTGCCGAAGCGAGCACTGTCAGGTTCAAGAAGTATTTTTTCTTCATGTGAACTTTGACCGTGTGCTGGTCGATTACGTCGACTTTGTCGACATCGTCATAGTACGGAGCCCGCGCCATGGCTTTGTATTCGGGATTCTTCACGAGATCGATTGAGAACTTCACGTCATCGGCGGTCACAGGATTTCCATCCGAGAATTTCGCGTCTTTGCGGAGGAAGAACGTGTACGTGAGATAGTCTTTCGAGATTTCATAATTCTCAGCGAGTTGCGGCTGCCACTCGAACGTGTCGGGATTTTGGTAGAGCAAACCTTCGAGCACGTATTCAGCGATGTGCTGAGTGACCAGCTCTTCGATGTGCAGCGGATTCAGGCTCTCGGGCTCCGCGCCGGCATTGCGATTGAACGTTCCACTCACAGGAGCATCGGGTTTTCCGAGCGGCGTGAATTTCAAAGGCGGAATCGAAGCGAAGGCAGAAGCCCCACTCACGAAAACAACAAGTCCAAGCATGAACCGGTTCATCAATTTTTCTCCTGTGTTGGTTCTCTCTCGCTCACGTGCAGAACGCGTTGCATTAGAGCAACCGCTCCATTAGAGCGGGTCTTAATTAATTACAACTCGAATGGAATATCAAGTATGAAAGCACGCAAGACTGGAGTGATACGATGAGTGCTACCGATCCGAGCGTTACTGCCTCTTACAAGAATGGGATCTTTGGAATTTCTTCCTCGAGAGACCAAGCAAAGATAGTGATTATCCCCGTGCCGTGGGAAGTGACGACATCGTACGGATCAGGCGCGGCACTCGGACCCGAGTGTGTATGGAAAGCGTCTCCGCAAGTGGACCTCTTCGACCTCGAAGTCGGAAATTCGTATCAACGCGGCTACCACTTGCTCGAAATTCCAAGGGCGATTCAAGAACTGAATGACGTGCTGAAGCCGAAGGCCCTCAAGGTGCGTGAAGAGCTTGAGGAGACGGGCGGCCTCTCGCCTGCTGCGAAAAAGTCACAGGCCGAGATCAATTCCGGTTGCGCCAAGATGACCGACTGGGTGTATATGCAAGCGCAAGAAATCTTGAAGCGCGGCCAGATTCCCGCGGTCCTCGGCGGCGATCACTCCTCGCCCGAAGGCAATATGCGTGCGGTTTGTGAACACTACAAAGGTGCAGTGGGAATTCTCCACTTCGACGCCCACGCTGATCTACGCTACCAATACCAAGGCTTCGAGCGCAGCCATGCTTCAATCATGAACAATGTCATGCGCGCCTCGTGGAAGCCCGAAAAGCTCGTGCAAGTCGGCATCCGCGACTTCAGCGAAGACGAATACCAATTGATCAGCACCACCGATGCGATTGAGACTTACTTCGATGCGAATATGAAGAGATCTCTCTTTGAAGGCGAATCGTGGTCGTCGGTCTGCAAGCGCATCGTCAACGGCCTTCCGAAGCAAGTGTACGTGAGTTTCGATATTGACGGCCTCTCGCCTGAATTCTGCCCGCACACGGGCACGCCCGTTCCGGGCGGCTTAGGTTTCGATCAAGCGCTCTATTTGTTAAGAACTCTTGTCGAAAGCGGCCGAAAAATTGTCGGTTTTGATTTGAACGAAGTGGCGCCGGGACCCGAAGGTGATGAATGGGATGGGAACGTGGGGGCCCGCCTGCTCTACAAACTCTGCGGCTGGGCCGTCACGTCCTCTAATATATAGAGAGATTAGCGAGCGTACTTTTTGCCGAGGCTTTCGCGGATCTCAGCGCCTTCGATACTGAGGCGGGTCCACGGGATAGCCAATAGGCGCTCGGCTTCGATTTGCTCTTCCGTCTCTTCACAGATGCCGTAGAGACCTTTTTCGATGCGAGCCAGAGCCGATTCAATTTCCATCAACTGTTTGCGGAGGCGTTCATGCATACTTAGGAACTCGGCTTCCGCCAAGGCGCGTAAGGTTTGATCGCCTTCATCGCCACCCTTGTTGTCATCCGCATTGTGAAGATCGTGGCGCGATTCACGGACGCGGTTAAGCAGATCCGCTTTGGTAACAATCAGTTTCGCTTTGCACTTCTCGATGAGATCTTTGTTCAAAGTCGACATGTTATCTATCCCCCCAACATGTTTCTTTTTGGTTCCTGTATCGGACTTACCGGGTAAGTGCCAATTTGGAACTGAACTATTTACACACTACCCATGTACTGATTGCAAGCGGAATTCTTAAACCATCTTACAATTCTAGCTGCATCGCGACGTACGTCGAGGGTTTCTAAAGGTCTGTTTCAAAATAGGACATATTTAGGGCGGGTTTAGAACGTTACGTTGGCAATCTTGGCGGGTTTCCAAACATTGGTTTCGTGAATCCACGCCTGGTGTCCTGTTTCATCTTCGACATGAATCCATTCACCTTGCGCTTCGAGACGCTTCAAAGGCGTGTATCGATCGACAGTTTTCAAATCGGCCGACGCTGAATTTGTCGACGGCTCGGATCTCAAAGCCGCAACGGTCGTTTTCACAACCACACAGCGCATGGAACTCGTCAGTTCACGCGGCAAAGTCCAAAACGTTTCGCCGTCGAGATCTTGCACCTTTATCCAACCGTTTTTCGATTCAACCTTTAAGAATGGCGTGAACTTCGCCACCTTCATCGCAACGGGATACTGTTTGCCCGGCCCCTTATGCAGAGTCACCACATCCTTAGCGCAAGCGGGATCGCCGTTGGCCGCATAAGCCGAGGCACTTACGAAAAAAAGAAGGGCCAGCAGGCACCTCACAGATTGATCTCCGCGATCACCGGGCAATGATCACTGCCCTCCTGGTCTTCAAAAATTTGGCAGGATTTGAGTTTCTTTTCGAGACCTCGTGAAACGCATATGTGGTCGATGCGCCAGCCACTGTTGGTCGCGCGGGCGTTTTGAAAGTAAGACCACCACGTGTAACGGTTCTTTTCCTGCGGATGAAAGTAACGGAATGAATCGATGAAACCACCCTCCAGAAACTGAGTCATCCACCGGCGCTCTTCCGGCAAAAACCCGCTCTCCTTGGACAACTCCTTAGGATTGTAAACGTCGAAGTCGAGGTAGGCGACGTTGTAGTCTCCGACCAAGACTATATTCTCGCCTTCCTGGACTTTCTTCCTGAGATGTTGCTGCAGCCGCTTCAGAAATTCCTGTTTGAACTGATGTCTCTCGTCCCCAGAACCGCCATTCGGAAAGTAGATGTTATAGAGAGTGAAACTCTTGAATTTGGTGACGACGATGCGGCCTTCCGCGTCAAACTTGGGAATTCCAATGCCGTACTCAACGGCCAGCGGCTTTTCGCGGCAGAACGTTGCGACTCCGGAATACCCCGGGCGTTGCGCGGCTGACCAAAAGCCGGTCCAACCTTTGGGGAATTTCGAGTCTTTCCCCAACTGATCCGGATGAGCTTTGGTCTCTTGCAGGCAAAGTATGTCAGGACTTTCTTTTTCCCAAAACTCGAACAGCCCCTTGCCGGCGACGGCCCGGATTCCATTGATGTTCCAAGTGACGATTTTCATACCACCCCTGTTTTTGGCGCCGCCTTTGGCGGCCGCACCTTGATGATCGGGACAATCTATGGCAACCCTTAGAACTTCTGTCACTCAAAAGGAGTTCCATATGCCGATGATTGGTCAACCCGCTCCGCAGTTTGTCGCTCAGGCCGTTGTAGACGGTGGCGATTTCAAAGACATCAACCTCGCGGACTATAAAGGCAAGTACGTTGTCATGTTCTTTTACCCGCTGGATTTCACTTTCGTGTGTCCGACGGAAATCACTCAGTTTCGTGACTCCTTGAAAGAGTTCCGCTCGGAAGGCGCCGAAGTCATCGGTGTTTCGATCGACAGCGTGCACTCTCACAAACGTTGGATTAAAGACGATCTCGGTAACTTGGGCTACCCGCTGATCGGCGACGTCACGAAACGCGTGTCGCGCGACTACGGCGTTTTGCTTGAGGACAAGGGCATTGCGACTCGCGGAACATTCATCATCGATCCCGAAGGCCGCATCCAGTACATGGGCATCCACAATTTGAACGTGGGCCGCGATTCCAAAGAAATCTTGCGCGTGTTGCAAGGTCTCAAAACCGGCGAACTCTGTGGTGCTGGTTGGAAAAAAGGCGAGAAATTCGTCGGCGCCAAGTAACTGATTGTCCTACAGTCATTTTTATAAAAAACTCGAGGCGCTTGCGCTCGAAACTTTTCCGGGCACCGCTAACTTACCGTCGGCGGTGTCTTGGGATCACCTGGTCTCGCCGCTTGAGTTAACTCTTTCAAAAAAAGTTTATGAGAACGTCGAGGCGGCGGTGCGCGCGCTGCACGCGATTTCGCGCCGGCCGGCGTATGCCGCGAAGCTGGAGGCGATTCCCGGCGTGAGCGATGTGCTTTCGAAGCACGAATCCGTGTTAATGGCTTACGATTTTCACACGGACGAAGCGGGTAACGCGCATTTGGTCGAAGTGAACACCAATGCCTCGGGGTACTTGCTCACGAGTTTAATGTACATGACTCACCAAGATCTAAAGGCCGATCGGTTCGCGCCTTTGGTTAGCCTTCGCGATTCATTTGCAGAAGAACTGCGCCTGTGGGGCCGTGGACAGAAGCCGCCGACAATCGCTATCACGGATGAAGAGATTATCCAGCAGAAAATGTACGCCGAGTTCGTGATGTACCGCGATTGGTTCCGTGAAGCCGGATGGAAGGCGGATTTTTGCGAAGGCCGCGATTTCAGCTATGTGGCCGGAAAATTAGGGACGTCGCATTTTTCGCAGGTGGATTTGGTTTATAACCGCCTGACCGATTTTTATTTTGAAAATCCCGCTTTTGCGCCCTTGCGCCAAGCCTATGTCGAACAAGCGGCGTGCGTGTCGCCGAACCCGCGCGAATATTGGCTTCTGGCCGACAAGCAACGCTTGGTCGATTTGGGCCGCCCGGGATTTTTGGAGTCGGTCGGCGCTACGGATGAGGACATTGCGGCACTTAAACGCATATTGATCCCCACCCGGGACAAATCCTCATTCGCCTCCGAAGACGAGATCTGGCACGAGCGCAAACACTTATTTTTTAAGCCCAAGCGCTCGCACGGCGGAAAATCGGTTTACCGCGGCGAAAGCGTGTCGCGGAAAGTGTTTGAGCGTCTGATGCAAGAAGACGTTCTGATCCAGAACTTCACGCCGGCGCAGAAAATGCCGACAGACGATCCGCGCAGCGTTTTGAACAACTGGAAATTCGACGTGAGATTTTTCGTTTACCGCGATCAAATTCAAATGGCCGTCGCGCGGATTTATCAGGGCCAGGTGACGAATTTCTCATCACCGCTCGGCGGATTTACGAGCGTGAGGTTTGAATGAGCTGGCCACCTAAGCGATCTGCCTGGGTGAGGATTTTCCTTCCTGCTCTCGCCGGAGTTTGCAGTCTTGTTTTTATTGGTTTGGTTATCGCGGGCGCGACCATTCAGGTTTATGGCCGCAGTTTTATCATTTCTTCCGGCAGTATGATCCCGACCCTATATATGCATGACCGCATTTTGGTGAATAAACGGGCTTACGGACGGAACAACTTGCCAAGCGCCGGCGACATCATTGTCTACCAATCCCCCGAAGGCAATTACGCGATGGCCCATCGGGTGATCGGCTTGCCCGGGGATATGATTGCCATGGATGTCGACGGACATGTTCTGGTGAACGGCCAGCACTTAGAAAAGCCGGCGGCGACGGTGGATCTTCCCAGTGAAGCTGACATTGCAGCTCCTCTCGCCGACGTTCAGTTTTTTACTGAGACCGTCGGGCACCATGTTCACCGCGTGATGCTCTTGAAGGATCTGAATACGTTTCGAAACGGCTATCGCTATGGTTCCGCTGCGGATCCGTTCAAGGTCCCCGCCAACACCGTATTTGTCATGGGCGATAACCGCGACAACGCGAAGGACAGCAGGTACGAAGGCCCGATTCCCGCCAAAAATATTATTGGTAAAGTGACGTACATTTTCTGGAGTTCCAATCACGGCTGGGATCGGCTAACCAACGTCGTGAAAGAGGAAACTTCACGACCTTAATCGTCGTTTCTCAACACACTTCCAGCAAGCGCCCCGAATAGGGCTCCAGCCGCACCGCCCATCGCATTGTTAGCCGCGGCATCATTGTTGTGCGGCAAGTAGCGGCCGATTTCCTCGGCAAGATTGAGAATCGGCATGCTCTGCAACCAAATGTGCCCGGGCCCATTGAGAGTGGCGAGAAACAAGCCTTCGCCGCCAAAGAGGATATTTTTAAACCCGCTGACCATTTCGATATCGAATTGAATGTTGGTCGTGAACATGCCGACATGGCCTGCCTGCACGAAAAATTTTTCGCCCGGTTGCAGATCACGTTCGACGACTTCGCCCGAGAGATCGAGCCATACCATTCCAGGACCAGTCACCTTTTGCAGAATGAAACCGGTGCCCCCGAAAAAACCCGCGCCCATGCGCTTTTGCCACGCCAACTCGAGTTGCACGGATTTTTCCGCGCAGAGAAAAGTTTCTTTGCGGCAGATCAGCGATTCTCCCGGATTGAGTTTTTTGGCGACGATCGATCCCGGAAAGCGCGGGGCGAAGGCAATATGTCCGTTACCGGTCGCGGTAAATTCGGTGATAAAAAAGCTGCCGCCCGTGAACGTGCGTTTGAGACCGGCGAAAAAGCCGCCGCCGGTGTTGGTGTCCATGCGAATGGAATCGTTCATCCACGCCATGCAGCTAGTTTGGCTATACACCGATTCGTTGGGTGCGAGATCGAGGACGAGGGTTTGCATCGTGGTGCCGGAGATTTCGTATTTCATTGGGCCTCCTGTTGGGAAATTTTAGGAGTTTACGTAGTCACGGTCAAAGATTCACGGCGTTCCTAAATCGATTGTGCTGGCCACATAGCAGCCGGAGATTCTCGGGTTCATTCGATCCGCCCTGACCGTATTCGATAATGTGATCTATCTGTAGATTTTGTCGCGAGCCGCACCGCACTCCGTTTTCATATATATGGTCGCATCCCCGTTCCCAATTCGCCCAGACGTACTGCTTCGTCGCCTTACGAATATAGCGAGTCTGACCTTGTTCTATTCCGGGCGCCCTGCGCGGCAGAGCGTCGAGTCTCTCGATATCGTTGTTCGCCAAAATCGCGAACAGCTTGCCCCACTGGCCGCCTGTTTGGTGATGATAAACGGTCTGTAGCCGGTGGTAGTTTTTCATTTCATCGGTTTCAGCGTTGAATTCGATGCGAGTCAGGTTGTCTGAGAGCGGAATTACTTTTTCGGGTGGCGGTTGGTTTGGGAAGTGTGTGGCAAGTTTACGATCGGCTTGCCGCGTACTGATACTCATTAGGTCCTCAAGGACTGTTTTTTGCTCGTCTTCATTCAATTGGGGTTTACCCATCTTCCGGCGCCGGACATTTTCTCTCCGAAAGGCGGATTGAGCTTGAGCCGCCACGGTCAAAGACAATCGACCGGCGTCAATATCTTCAATTACCTCCGGAATAGCCTTCGTCAATCTCATCGCGTCAATCCGCACCTGTGCCTCAGATCGCGAGTAGCCGTGAACTTCCGTGCAAAATTCAAATAGCGTTGACGCGAACTGTAGGTAGAGTCTGCGCTCTTCGATTTCTCGCAAATAGTGAATCACATGTGTGTTGGCCCTTCGCTCGCTCGCAACCCAAGCACTCATCCCCTCGAGAATTTCGTAATCTGTATTCTGAGACAGTTGCATTTCCACCTCCGCGAAGGACCCTAGCATAACTCTAATGTATAAACTAAAAAAATATATACTTATCGCAGCCGTGCGACACTCACGTCTTCGATTGCTTGATCGTCTTAACGCGAAGATCATCTGTCCATGCGAGGGTCGTTCTGACGTCCGTCCGCGTCCGTCAGACGGAGGAGATTCAGAAAGATTTTTTGATTGAGGAGAAACACGTTTCTATTCCGGGCGCCCGGAATAGAGAAAGTTCCTGAGCTGATCCGTTCAACGTCTCTCACTCCCAAAAACAAAATACCCTCCCCCGCCCCTCACTCTGACGCCCACGACGGGCGTCAGAAAGGCCTCCCAAGGACGGACAAACCACGCCCACCAAGATCAGCCTCTCGAAGACGTAATCTACAAGCCGACCCGATTCTCCCGCATCCCGAACCCCCAACTACCCAAAAAATTCACGCCCAACGCCAATGACACATCTCAAAATTAGATACCCTTTATAGAGTTACTAGAACCAAACGCATTCCCATTGCGGTCAAGATCAAACACGCGGTATCTCCTACCTCGAACGGAATACAGAATTCCGACTAAAACTTAGGGGGAAACCAAATGAAAGCACTCATTCTCACAGTCGCGTTCGCACTCAGCGCAACCGCCGCTCACGCCATGGAACTCGGTAAATGCGAAGACGCCGGCGTCGACATCACGACGATCATGCAACCTGCCGCTCAGAACTCGCGTACGTTCGCCAATAACTCGATCGTAGTTTACAACATCGACACGGAGGAACCGGCAGCCGCTTCCGCGGGCCTCGCGATCATTTTTCCCGATCCGCAAGCTCCAGAAGGTGGCTCGCTTTGCTACAGCCTGACTTTCCTCCGCGCGATCGATGTCATGAAAGCGGTAAGCAGCTACGATGCAAACAAAGGCTTGCTACTCACAATTCCCGCCTATGAAAACATCGACGGCGAGAAAACTAAAGCCGTCACGATCAAATTGCGCATCAACCAGGCCAAAGGCACTGTGACTCAGGAATAATACTGAATTAAATCAGTTAGTTACGGGTCCGCCCCTAGGGAGGACCCGGCGCTAACGTCCGGAACTCAATCTTCCGAAGAGATTCTCGAGGCTTATGAAAGCACAACGAGGATTTCGCTCAGGTTTACCTGAGTCAGATTACAGCGCCTTCAACCAACTCGACGGACGGCATCCTTGGCAGGAGCGCGTTCCGGAAGGCCTAATTCTCTATCCCGTCCGCAGACTTGCGGGTGGCAAGGTCTCTTACTTCAATTTTGACCTCGCGATCGAAATGGGTTTGATTCCGAAAGATCATCCTCACCGCCTCACCAAAAAACTCTCCGACGCCATTCTTGATACGTTCTGCCTCCGCATCGTAAATGAGTACGATCAGGAGCATAAATTGCGCGTGTCCCAGCAGGCGATGAAGCCTCACCGCTACATGGCTACGCGCTACTTGCAACTGCAACACAACGACAAAGCCGGCCGCACGAGCGGTGATGGCCGCTGCATTTGGAACGGCGTCGTCGCCACCAAAGGCTGCGTATGGGATGTGTCGAGCCGCGGAACCGGCGTGACCGCTCTCGCGCCCGGCGCCGTGACCGCCGGCCAGAATTTGAAATCGGGCAACAGGGACCACGGTTACGGATGCGGGATGGCTGAAATCGACGAGCTGTTTGGTGCGGCGATTTCGGCGGAGACATTTCACCGCAATGGCATTTCCACGGAGCGCGTGCTCGCGATCATCGATCTCGGAAAAGGCGTCGGCATCGGCGTGAGAGCCGCGCCGAATTTAATTCGCCCCGCGCATCTATTCATGTTCCTCAAACAGGGAAAGCTCGAACCGCTCAAGCGCGCAGTGGATTACCTGATCGACCGCCAGCACGCGAACAAAGTTTGGAACATCAAAACCGACGACAAAGACCGTTACAGCAAATTGCTCGTGGAACTTACCCGCTCCTTCGCGCGCTTTGCCGCCACTCTCGACCGCGACTACATTTTCGCGTGGCTTGACTGGGATGGCGACAATGTTCTCGCCGATGCGGGAATTATCGATTACGGAAGTGTGCGCCAGTTCGGTATGCGCCACGATCAGTACCGCTACGACGATGTCGAGCGCTTTTCGACGAATCTCAATGAACAACGACAGAAGACCCGCGAGATCGTGCAGACGTTCGCGCAAATGATCGACTACATCCTAACCGGCGAGAAAAAATCGTGGCGCGCGTTCGCGGCCTCGCCATGCCTGCGCCAATTTGACAAAGACTTCCGCTATCACGCGCTCGATCGCTTTCTGTATCAAACCGGATTTCCGGAGCCTCTGCGCCGCATTTTACTAAATCGGCACCGCAAAGATGTTGAAAGTTTTTATTCCGTACACATGAGTCTCGAACGCGTGAAAACGTACCGCAAAATCAAAAAAGTCGCCGATGGCATTCATCGTCCCGCGATTTACAATATGCGTGTGGCACTTTCGCTGATGCCCGCGTATCTCGACGGCATGCCGTACGATTTCTCGCTGCCGGTTGATGTACGCGAATTTTTCCGTTGGATCCTCTCGTCACAAGCCGGCGTCAAAGACCGCAAGCTGACTGACGATGTGAAGAAAAAGATCGCGCGTTGGCAACAGCTCTATGTACGTATGACCAAGAAAGTGTGCTCGCCTTCAACTTGGGAAAAGACCGTAAAAGTGCTGAATGAGCGGGCGTCCAAAATCAACACGGAGACGCGGATGACGGGTAACGCCCTGATTCACATCGTGGACGAAATCCTACGGTATCGCCGCCGGGGTCTGTCTGACGCCGAAATCCAGCAGGCTATTGAGCAATTGATTGAATCCCAGACCTTGAACCCAGATTTTGACCCTGTGGACGGCCCTAGAGGCGCCCACAAAACGCCCGCCCTCGTGCGCAGTTTTCTCTCCGTTGTACACGGCTATCGCGAGGACATTTAGGACTTGTTGTAGGGCGCTAAATCCCCTATTTTACGGTGATTATGTGGATAGTCACCGGAGCTACAGGCTTTATTGGAAGTGCGCTAGTTTGGGAACTCAACGAACACGGCGTGAAAGACATTTTGGTGGTCGATCACGTTCCGCCCGAAGAGCGCCCGGGATTATTGCGCAAGCGTCAGTTCAAACAGTTCATTAAAGCCGACGATCTTTTTGCAAACGTCGATAAATTCAAAATCGAAGGCGTTTACCACATGGGCGCGTGTTCCTCGACAACGGAAACCGATGAAGAGTACTTGCGCCGGAACAACATCGAGTACACGCAAAAAATTTGGGATTTGTGTACGCGCTTGCAGATTCCGCTGATCTACGCGAGTAGTGGCGCGACGTATGGCGATGGCAAACAAGGATTCGACGACGCCGCCGATCCTAATAAATTCACCCCGCTCAACTTGTACGGCTGGTCGAAGCTGAAATTTGATATTTGGGCACTTCAACAAAAGAAAACGCCGCCGCGTTGGTACGGCCTGCGCTTCTTCAATGTTTACGGCCCAAACGAGTATTTCAAGAAAGACATGTCGAGTGTGGCCTTTAAAGCTTTCAACCAAATCAAGGACGGCGGACAGCTGCGCCTTTTCAGGTCACATAATCCGCAATACAAAGACGGCGAACAGGTCCGCGACTTCGTGTACGTCAAAGACATCGTCCGCTGGATGCGCGAGATGATGCAGAAACCGACTGTGGCTTCGGGTATCTACAATATGGGTTACGGCGAAGCGCGCACTTGGCTCGACCTGGCCAAGAACGTTTTCGCCGGCATGAACAAGCCGCTCAAGATCGATTGGATTCCGGTGCCGGAGAATATCCGCAACCAGTACCAGTATTTTACGCTCGCGAAGATGGACCGCTTGCTGGGCCAGAAATTGAGCCGACCACAGTGGCCTTTGGAAAAAGGCATTCGCGATTACGTGGAGAACTACCTGCTGCAAGAGGATCCCTGCCTATGACGGAGGCCACGCGCGCCAAAATTCCCGCGCATTTGCACAAGTATATCGTTGAGCAAAACTACGCGCGCTATACGCCTGAGGATCAGGCGGTGTGGCGCTATATTATGCGCCAGCTGAAACACTTCTTGGGAAAGCACGCCCACGCGACCTACCTCGAAGGCCTGAAAAAATCGGCGATTGAAGTTGACCGCATTCCGCGTATCGAGGACATCGACGCGCATTTGGAAAAATTCGGTTGGGGCGCGGTGCCGGTGAGTGGATTCATTCCGCCCGCGGCGTTTATGGAATTTCAAGCCATCGGCGTCTTACCCATCGCCAGCGATATGCGGTCGCTCGATCACTTACTCTACACGCCGGCGCCCGACATCGTTCACGAGGCCGCGGGACATGCGCCGATTCTCGCCGATCCCGATTACGCCAACTACTTGCTTCAATACGGCGACGTCGCCCGCCACGCGATTATCAGCAAAGAAGATATGGCTCAATACGCCGCGATTCGCGACATGAGCGATATCAAAGAGAACCCGGCGAGCACGCCAGAAGATGTGGCGCGGGCCGAAAACCGTTTGAATACGATCAACGCAAACATGAAGCATGTGTCAGAAGCCGCGCTCCTTGGCCGCATGAACTGGTGGACCGCCGAATATGGTTTGGTCGGCGCGCTGAACGATCCGAAAATTTTCGGTGCCGGCCTTTTGTCTTCAGTCGGGGAAGCGACCGCCTGCCTAGATCCGAAAGTGAAGAAGCTGCCGTTGAGCGTGAACTGCGTGGATTTTTCCTACGACATCACCGAACCGCAGCCGCAATTGTTCGTGGCGGAGGACTTCGGCCATCTTGGCGCCGTACTCGACGACTTGAGCGAGCGCTTGGCGTACCGCCGCGGCGGCATTTTCGGCCTCGATAGCGCGATCGAAGCCGAGACCGTCAACACTGTACAACTCAATTCGGGAATTCAGATCTCCGGCGTGCTGAAGAAGTACCTGGTACCTGACCACGACAATGGCCTGCCGATCTACCTGCAGTTCAGCGGCCCTTGTCAGCTCTCGCTCGGCTACAAGCAGATACAAGGTCAGGGCAAGGCACAACATCCTCAGGGGTTTTCGACTCCTGTTGGATGTTTGAAGAATCACAATCGCTGCCTTTCGACGTACACCGAAAAAGATCTGGCGAATATGGCGATCAGCCGCGGCCAGCGCTCGCGCATGAATTTTGAAAGCGGCGTTCAGGTCGAAGGTGTCCCCGTCGAATGGCATTTCCACGACGGCCGTTTGGTGTTGATCAAGTGGCGCGATTGCAAAGTCAATTATCACGATAAACTTTTGTTCGATCCGGCTTGGGGCGATTTCGATATGGCGGTCGGCAGTCAGGTGACCTCGGTCTTCGGTGGTCCCGCTGACCGTGGCCAATTCGGTGAGACGGAAGACTTCACGGCGGCGCGCATTCCGCCAAAAGGACTGACTCCCGAGAGGAAGCGCCGTCACCAACTGTTCCAAGACATCCGCGAATTGCGTGAGCATGGCGGCGCCGGAGCTTTGGCCAGTTTTAAATCTTTGACGGAACAGGTGCTGAGCCTTCCTCAGCCCGATTGGTTGCAAGCGGTAGAGCTTCTCGAAATCAGTTACAAATTAAATTTGGGAGATCAAGAGCGCGTCAGCTTGTTGCGCGTCTTGAGCCCCGCTCAATACCCGAGTGCCAGCGTTCGGCAGTGTGTGAAAGATGGAGTGAATCTGGCCTCCATGACCCTATGAAAATTCACGTTGTGCTGGTCCGCACTGAGTATCCCCTGAATGTCGGTTCCACGGCGCGCGCGATGGCCAATATGGGCGTCGATCGTTTGATATTGATTGATCCACGCTGCGACTTGACCGATGAACGCGCGAAAGAGATGGCCGCGGGAGCACAGCCGCACTTGCGTTCCGCCAAAGTGTATCCAGGATGGAATGAATTTTTCGCCGCGGAAGGCGATGGCGTCCGTCTCGCGCTTACCCGGCGCAGTGGCCGCAACCGCAAAGTGTTTCCCATCGAGGAAAGCCTGCGCGAGTTGACTTCGAGCACGTCCGGTCTGCCTGAAAATCTCTACCTGATCTTTGGCCCAGAGGCCGATGGCCTCGACGTTGACGACCTGGCCTACGTGAATGCATCCGTTCACTTGCCGGTCTTCGGCGAGTTCGGCAGCTTGAACCTTGCCCAGGCCGTGCTGCTCACGCTCTTTATCGCACGCCAGAACTTCCCGCCTGCCGTTCAGCCGGCGCAAGTGAAGGGCGCCGTAGAGCCGAGCGTGCGCCCGTTTTACTTTCCCGACCAATTGATCAAAAGTTGGCTAACGGCCATGGGCTTTAACATCGAGGCACGCAAGGCCAGCGCCTATCTCACCTTGCGCCGCCTGTTTCTACAGAACCAGCCGACCCAGCACGAAGTGCAGGTGTTGGAAGCGATTTTGCAACAAAATATACGGAAGTTGCGCGCGGGCGCGGGAAAGGCTAGTCAGCCTTCCGACGAAATATCTGACTCACAATTTCAGTGATATCGCCCGTGAAAATGTCGACCTTTTTGGTCTCACCGGTTTTCTTCTCGGGATTCTGCAACTTGTGCAGCTCACGGCGGGCCTCGACGAATTCACTGTTCGCTTGCACAGCGCGCTCGAACATTTGAGCGGACATCGGATCGCCTAAGCCCTTTTTAATCAGGCCCATCGCCATAAAGTAGAACGGCGATTTCTTTTCTTCGTTGGTGGCGAGCTCGCATTTCTTCATGAGCTCTTGGAGGCGAGGCTTGTTGGCATGTGCCCCGGCCTTGATCTCCGCCCACGCGGCGATGAATACCAAACGGCTGTTTGAATGCAAGCTTTCGGCCTTCTGCAAGATCTCAAACGCCTCGGACGCTTGGCCCTTCTTCAGTGCTTCCAAACCGTCGTTCATCAGCTGATTGGACAACTTTAGATTCTCGCTCTGCTTGGCCTTGATCTCAGACAAGAGAATTTCTTTTTTCGTGTCGTCAACCAGCACGTTTTTCGCCTGAGTCACGATTTCAAAACACTTCCTGCACAACTCACGGAGTTCCGGCGTCGCGTCTTTTCCAAGCGTGTCTGGGTTGCTGGATTTCGCATATTCGTCGTAGATTGTCTGAATCAAAGTAGACGGTGAATTCGACTGAGCGCCGAAATACTCGAAAACCTTGTCAGCCGTCTTGTCTTTAAGCTCATTATACAGTTTTGTGTAACGATCCAACAAGGCGTTAAGATTTTTCGCGCGATTGAGATCGTCAAACATAATGGCGCGGTTCAACACCAAGTAGTGTAAACCCTGATAGAGCTTGTCTTGAGTCGATCCCGCACTTTGCAGTGCGCCCTCGAACGTCTGGCCGCTATCGACCGCCGCACGGAGTCCTTGTAAGCTCTTGAAGTTCTCATCGCTCCAAATCGTGTTCATTTCCTCATCGGAGCGCACTACGCGAATCGGCGAAGCCAAGACGCTCTCGTAAAATGCCGTGAGGTACTCCGGCGGAAAGAATTCATCGATCGATCCACGGAGAAGATTCAAGAGCTCCGCCAGAGTTACAGCGTGCTTGGGCGGTTCGTCATTGTCTTCCTGGGGAACGAAATTGACTTGTAGTGTTTCCGCCGAGCAGATCGCGCGGAAATCGTGAAGGATCTGCTCTTTGCGCGCATCTGAAACCGCATGGGGGCTGACAAAGCCTTCTTCCACTAAACGCTCAAGCGAGAACTTCTTCGCGCCGCTCTTTTGGAAATCGTCCCAGTCTTCTTGGCTCAAATACCCCTTGGAGATAAGGGCTAACACGCCCGTCGACCGCGATTCGGTGCTATCGACTTCGGCCATCGTTCCCTTAACCAGCGACACGCCGAAGATTTCTCCGGCGTCGTTCACGATATTCAAGTGACCCGAGCTTCTCACTTCCATCAAAATGCTCAAGACGAGCGGGAAATCGAAGCCCTTGATCTGATCGAGATTTTCAATCGCCTTTGCACGTTCGCGGTCGGAGTTCAATTTTCGAGTGAGGAGATTCTGTACGCTCCAGCGTTCGGCGCTGAGCAACGACTGCAAATGCTTGGTCAGAACTTCCGTGAGCGTATCATTGCTCACGGGCTTGAAGAGAAAGTCCACCGCTTGGGTTTTCTTCATCGTGTCGCTGGCAAAGCTTCTATCTTTGAAAACGCCGCTGACGAAAATTACGGGACTGTCGCCGAATTTTGTACTCCGGCGGAACTCGGTCACGAGTTCAACACCGGTCATTTTCGGCAACAAGACGTCGACGATCGCCGCATGCACGGCCTGCAAGCGGACAATATTCAGCGCGTCCACGGGCTTCGTGGCGACGATAGGCTTGAAACCCATGCGCTTAACGACTTCGGACAAGGCCTGTGCAACGGCTTTGTCATCGTCAACTACTAGCACTTTGATAGCGTTTTTCATCACTTACCGTATCGGCAAATTGACGCTTGAAATAGACTCGACCGAGGTCCGGGATTGCGCCTAGCTGGCGGCGTCTGGATTGTGCTTCTTCCAGGCGTCTTTGATTTTCTTGGTGAGCGTTTCGAGGTTGAAGGGTTTGACCACGTACCCGCTCACGCCGGCGCCAGCCGCTTCAATAACGGCTCCCTTTTCGCTTTCCGTCGTGACCAGAACAAATGGCAACGTTTCGAAATCTTTTTCCTGGCGTACCTGTTTGAGAAAGTCGAGACCACTCGGACCCGGCATGTTTAGATCGGATAACACAAGGCCGATCGCGTGCGGCGTCTTGGAGAAAAACTTCAACTTGCCGAGAGCTTCGACTGCGTCTTCCGCCGTCGTGATCTTTGAGAATCCCAACCGCTGTAACGAATCGACGACAATACGGCGGATATTCAACGAGTCATCAACAACGAGGATGTGGGTTTCTTTGGCAAACATCTTTTACGCGCTCCTACGCAGATCGGTCTCTTCAAATGCCGGGATGTTAATCTCGAGCGTGGTCCCTTTTCCAACTATAGATTTTATGTGAAGATTCCCGCCGATGCTGAGCACTTCTTCACGGAGGGCATCAAGTCCCACCCCACGTCCAGAAAACTCACCGACGGTATCCCTCGACGAAAATCCAGGGAGTGCGACGTGCTGGATAATTTCCTCGTCGGAGTGTTTGGAAAAGTCCTTATCCGGAAACTTCTTAGCCAATTTTTCACGAATGACCGCCGGGTCGATGCCGCGGCCGTCGTCAATAATCAGCATATGCAAACCACTCTGATCCTCGGTCACCACGACGCGAATTTGTCCTGCGGGATCTTTACCTGCCCAGTCACGCTCGGCCGGCTCTTCGAGCCCGTGATCGGCGGCATTGCGGAAAGCGTGCACTAAACTCGCAAATAAAGCCTGGTACGGCTCGGGAAAAATACGGATGTCACCGCCTTCAATAGCAAGAGGCTTCACTTGCTTGCCGAGCTTCTCCGCAACGGACTGGAGAAGGCTGTCGAAATATTTCAAGCGTGAACCAATCGGAACACGCAGGAACAGTTCGCGGAACTTCTGGCGCAACGGTGCAGGCGCCGTGTCGAGTTGAGTCTCGAATTCCGTGACGGCCGTGACGGGCACTTCGACGGTGCGTGCGGCCTCGCCTCCCGACAATTGAAAGATCGACTCGTTATCCGCGAGAAATTTCGCGAACTGCGTTTTGAGGTCGCGCAGCGTCTCCGTGTACTTGGTCTGCGCGTCAATCGGCATTTTGCCTTCTTGCTTGAAGGGCTCAAGCACCTGCTGGCTTACGCGCGAAAGTAGGCGCATTTCCGCCAATGAGAACGTTCCACTCTCGCCTTCGAGTGTGTGCAGCAGCCGAAAGCTTTCGGCAATCGCTTTGCTGTCGAGAGGTTTTTCGCAAAGTGCGAAAAGGGCTGCCATGGTGCCATTGACGGAATTCAAAAATTGCAAAAACTGCTCTTTGTTCTTTAAGAATTTAACAACCATGGACGCATACTGGCGCTCGGTCTCAAGTGCCATCTGCGCCTGGTGTTCGACGGTCTTGTCGGTCGCCACCACCACGATGTCCGAGATTTCATTGTTTTCGCGGCGGATAGGGAAATAGTCGAGCGTTACATGCTTCTGATGTTTGTGCGCATAGAGGTTCGGGCCCAGGCCCTTCACATCTTCAAAGGGCAGAAACTCTTTGAAGGCCGTCTCCATCCATTTCAAAAATTGAGCCTGGTCCTTTTCGGTCAGACCGAGAACATCCCAAGCCTTACGCTCTTTCGGAATGCCTTCGAGAATGTCCGCGCAGGCCTTGGTGTAAACCCCGCCACATTGTCCATCTTCGCTAAAGGTGAAAAAGCCCTGTCCTAAGCTGTCCAAAATCGCATTCAAAGTTTGATTCACGTCGCGCAACTCGGCTGTGCGCGCATCCACTAACTTTTCCAAGTTGCGGGCATACTCTTCGGTCTTCGCGAGTTCGGCGCGGTATTTCGCCGCGAGAGTTTCTTCGAGACTCACATCATGCATGAAAAAGACCCAGTTTCCGGGTAATGCGGGTCTCATTATCAATTGCGTTTTGCCGAATTTCTCCACTTTGGGAAGAGTGTATGCTGTTTCAATCAAAGCCGACGGGTTCTCATAGCCCGGGGACTCATTCGTGATCGGTAAGATTTTTTCTTCGGAGAACGTAATGAGCTCTTGAAACTTGGCTTTGCCCACCAGGCGGCGCACGGAACTCTGGAACAGAGTTGCGGCGACCTCGTTGCAAAGCCAAGTTTCAAGAGCTCATT